>Ga0163144_10027426_pt1 | contig 11029 bp, 6 predicted proteins | sample OliLak19BULKMAT1_FD_123175 | JGI IMG/M metagenome (GOLD analysis project Ga0163144, IMG submission 123175) | Freshwater microbial mat bacterial communities from Lake Vanda, McMurdo Dry Valleys, Antarctica - Oligotrophic Lake LV.19.BULKMAT1 | ecosystem: Environmental > Aquatic > Freshwater > Lake... | reverse complement strand
TTTTATGACGAAAAAGGCGAAAGCATGAAACGTCAGTTCCTAAAAGCACCATTGGAATTCTTCCGCATCAGTTCGCGCTTCGCAAAATCGCGTTTGCATCCGGTTACAAGGGTTAGAAAAGCTCACCTTGGAACAGATTATGCAGCACCTTATGGCACACCAATTATGGCAACTGCCGATGGGATTGTGGAAGATGCTTGCTACAAAGCAAACAATGGCAACTATGTAAAAATTCGACATAACGGGCAATTTAAAACACAGTATTTGCACATGAGCAAAATTTCCAAAGGTGTGCGCTCTGGTTCAAGAGTTAGGCAAGGCGAAGTTATTGGATATGTTGGCAGCACTGGATTGGCTACTGGTCCGCATGTGTGCTATCGCTTTTGGAAAGACGGGCAACAAGTAGATCCTTTCAAACAGAAAATGGCAACCAGCGAGCCTCTTCCCACAAAATACAAATCATCCTTCTTGGCAAAAATAGCTCCGCTAAAAACTACTTTAGCTGCCATTAATACTGACCTAAAGAAAAACGTTCAAGCCAATGCAGGTGTATCTTCTTCGCAAAATTTGCGTAAGAGCAGATAATCTGCTACTGTGTTCATTTTATTGTGTAACAAAAAATTCCCTCTGATGAAAGGCACATGGTGTATCTTTTTATTTCTACTATGTTGTGTATTTACTGCACATGCACAAATTATCTTTTATGAGGATTTTCAGCAGGGAATTCCTAACAATTTTACATTAGTTAATGGCGATGCCAAAACACCTGCAACTCAAGTTGCATTTGTAAATAATGCATGGGTAGCTGAAGAATACAATTCCATAACAAATGATTCTGCCGCAGTTAGCACATCATGGTACTCTACACCCGCCACAGCCGATGATTGGATGATTACCCCTGCAATCACCCTCTCTGGCAACTCAACTTTAAGTTGGAAAGCATTTGCATCTGATCAAGATTTTAGAGATGGTTATGAGGTGAGGATTTCTACAACTAATAATGCATTGGGCAATTTCACCACAGTTCTGTTCAGCACAGGTGCCGAGCAAACTTCGCCAATTGTGCGATATGCAAATTTGAATCCATACAGTGGGCAAACAGTTTATCTCGCTTTCCGCAATAATTCATTCAACAAAAATTTATTGTTCATTGATGATATTAAAGTAGAGTTGAAACCACCCTTCGATTTGGGCATTGATATTAGTGCGCGTCCCACACCCTATACTTTGATTCCGCGCTCACAACAGAAAACATTTACACCTTCTGCAACTGTAATTAACGAGGGTTCAAATACACTAAGCAGTTCAAAAGTTTTTGCAGCCATCTACAAAGGCAATCAATTGGTAAAATTGGATAGTATTAGTGTGAATTCTCTTGCTACCGGCTTAGTTTCTTCGGTTACATTTTCGCCTTATACTACTTCAGATACAGGGCGGTATCAATTGGTATATTTCACGCAAATTCCACAGCAAGATGGCAATAGATTAAATGACACGGTTAAGTACAACTTCATCGTTACAGATTCATTGTATGCCCGTGATAATGGAATTGTTACTGGCACTACAAGTATTGGTGCTTCTTCGGGTGAATTTGGACATACCTTTGAAATTGTAAAATCTGCAAGAGTAAGGGCTGCAACAGTTTACTTAAATAATCCTTCAGTTGGTTCGGTTACAAAGTTCAGGTTGTATAATTTCGCTAATACTCCCGGAACTTTGGTGGATTCCACTGTAAGTTATGTAACCACACTTGCCGACTCTTTAAACGGCAAAACACTTTCTCTGAATTTTATCGGCAACACAAAATTTTCAGCAGGAAAATACTTGTTGGCGATTGTTGAGCAGGGCGGTAAAAAGCTAAATGTTGGCACAACCGATGAAGTGTATTCGCAACGAGCTAACTGGTATCTCTTTTCGGGCAATCCTTTCTTCCGTTGGGCAAGTGGCGAAGAGTATGATTCTCTTAGCGCAAGTCAGGCTTACACAAAAGTGCTTGCAATGCGTTTGAATTTAGAAAATGCTTGTAACGTTCAACCAAATTTTGGTTTTGTAACCAAGCCAACCTGCACCAACAAAGGCACAATTACTATTAACTACACAAGCGATAATGTGGCACCATACCAGTATAAATGGTCAACCAATCAAACAACTTCATCAATCAGTAACTTAACACCCGGCACTTATGTGGTTACAGTTACAGATGGTGCGGGCTGCAAGTTTGTGGGAAAGGACACGGTTAAAAACGTTCCGATAACAATTTCAATGCAGGTAAATGATGTGAGTTGCAAGGGAGGTGATAATGGTTTTGCAACTGCAAATTCAAATGGCGGCAATGGCAACTACACTTATGTTTGGAATACTGTTCCGGTACAAACAGGCAAGATAGCAACTGGTTTACGCCAAGGTATTTTCACAGTAACTGTAACGGATGGAAGTTGTGTTTCATCTGCAATTGCGCCTGTGGCTGAGCCCAGCACAAGTTTAGTGGTAAGTGTTTCGCAGCGAGTTAATCCAAGCAATGCAGGTGCAAACGATGGTAGCATAACGGTTACTGCAACAGGCGGACAATCGCCATATCAATATGTATGGAACGATTCTGTTGTGTCGCAAACCATCTCCAATATTTCTACAGGAAAATATTGTGTAACGGTTTCAGATAGCAGACAATGCGCTGTAGAAAAATGTGATACAATAGGAGTGGGGGTGAGTATCAAAAATATTGAAGCTGCAACGTTGAAACTCTATCCTCAGCCGGCTTCAAATTCATTGTTGATTGAAACTACTTTACAGAATTATACTGTGGGTATATTTGACATCCGTGGTGCTTTGTTGATGAGTAGCGAAAATGAAAGCAATTCAATAACAATTGATGTTGCTGCACTCCCTTCGGGTATTTATATGCTTCAATTACTTAATAGTGATGGAATGCTTCAGCGCAAAATAATTGTGGCAAAATAATTGCCATATTTTTGATTCAGGCAACCCTATTACCTTTGGCAACGTTTAGTATTTATTTATTTAATAAATTTTAATTGTATGCGTCATTTAATTCTCTCTATCTGTTGCTTGTTTGTTGCAACTTCTCAATCGTTTTCAAACAATAATTCTGTACTTAAAAATCTTACAAGCGTAAATGCTGAATGGTTGAAGCAGAGCGAACGCGATTTTATTATTCAATCTTTTTCATGTCAGCAGCCCCAGTCTTTTAATGAATGGATTGCTGCGCACCTGATGTTGGTTGAACAGACTTTAAAGGCAAGAGATGTATCAAAACTTTCTGCTTCACAAAAAGAAAATCGTTTCAAATTATTGCAAGAACTTAATGGTTATGGTAAGGCAGGCGTTTTTCCTGTAAACGATTACGTTGCTTACAAAACTCCTGTATTTATTGATAGAAGGGGAACGCACTGTGCGGTTGGATATTTAATGCAGCAATCGGGAGCTGAAGCCTTGGCGCAGAAAATTAATGCCGAGCAAAAGTATGCTTATGTGCATGAAATAAAGATTGAAGGAGTGAAAGCTTGGGCAGATGCAAATGGATTTACTGTGGATGAATTAGCGTGGATTCAACCGGGCTATCCTATAACTTTGCCTGCGCAAAGTATGGAAGGCGGTTTGGATGGAAATGTAAATGCAATTGCGGTTCATCAACAAGGTTTGGCAGTTTATGCTGCGGGTTCATTCAGCAAAACAACTAAGGGAATTACTTGTAATAATATAGCCGCATACATCAGTGGTTTTGCGGGCTTTGATTGGATAAGTGTGGGTGCTGGTGTGAATGGAACTGTTCATGCTTTGATAGTTGAAAACAACAAACTTTATGCCGGTGGCGAGTTCAGCACAGCAGGCAGTGTTGCGGCAGGTCGCGTTGCTGTATATGATATTAATTTAGGACAATGGCAGGCGTTGGGAAGCTTGGACAGTACGGTGCGCGCGCTTACATTTTACAAAGGTGAACTATATGCAGCAGGCGACTTTACAGGCTTTTTGGCAAAATGGAATGGCACTGCGTGGCAGGATGTTTCGCAGGGAATGTTGTATGGAAAAGGGGCGAACGCTCTTCAGGTTTGGGATACGCTTTTAGTGGTTGGCGGCAATTTTGAGTTAGCCACAGGAGCTCTCAGAAAACATGTTATTGCTTTTGATGGCATACAACCAATGTTGTTGGGCATGGGTACACCAACCCCTGTAAATGATTTAGAAATTCATCAGGGAAAACTTTATGCTGCCTGCAAAGTGATAGATGGAAATGATACTTGTGCTCTTGCGGTATTTAATCAGGAAATTAATGAGTGGCAAGTTGAGATAAAACCCAACATAGGTATTGCAGACGGTTTTGAAGGCAATGCTATTTTCAAATTGCAATCTTTTGGTTCAAGTCTAATTGTTGGAGGCGACTTTTTTTGCAGCTCAGGTATGACTTTTGGCAATAATTTAATGGAAATTAAAAATCAAAAATTTCCTGGAGACACCACTGTTTATAAAATCTTAAATCCACTTGCCATTACCGATAAGCCTGTTCATGCAATTTCTTTTGAGTTGAATACAGTGTACTTTGGTGGAGATTTTTTAACCAATAAATATACAGACACACTTAACCACATTGCATCCTTGCAATTAGCACCAAATGCAGTAAAAAACATTGCAGATAACACAATTCAAATAAGCTTATTTCCCAATCCCGTATCGGATGTTTTAACCATAAAGTCTTTGGATAATTCCGAAATAAAAAGAGTGGAAATTTATGATGCCATAGGACGAAATGCGTTTGGCGAAAATTTTGTTGCTAATCGGCTGAATAGCTCCTCAAAATGTGTTTTAGCATCAAATTTTTGTTCAACGGAATTTGTTTCTAATCAGCAAAGCATCTCTTTAAAGAGCCTAACACCAGGCATTTATTCAGTAAGAATTTTGGTTAATAACAACTGGAGTTTTTCAAAGTTGGTGAAGGAATGATAAATCCATTTATATCAACCTGATTTTTAGAAACCTGATTTTTTTTAGGAATTCACTCACTCTTGTTTACAATAGTTTGTTGTTTTAATGTTTTTTATATTTTCACCCGCCTTTTAAACAAAACGAAACAATTCAATAACAAACGGATGAAACGAATTTTACTTGCACTTGCGCTAACAACAATTCTCACAAACCTATTCGCTCAAACAAAAACTATTTCAGGAAAAATAAACGATGCCTCTAATAGGGAATCATTGATTGGAGCCAGCATTATCGTTAAGGGAACAACAATTGGTGTAATTACCGATGCTGACGGAAAATTCACCTTAGATATTCCTGAAACTGCAAAAACATTGGTGGTAACCTACTTAGGATATGAGCCAAGAGAAATTTCGGTTGGAGGTACCAAAAATTTCAGTATTAATCTTGAACCTTCATTTATAATAGGTGGCGAAGTAGTGGTAACTTCTTCGCGTGTAAGCGAGGCATTAAAAGAAGCCCCCGTGCAAATTGAAAAGATGACTGCGAAAGAAATCAAGAATGCTTCTTCGGGTGATTTTTATCAAAGCTTGGGTAATTTTAAAGGTATTGACCTCGTTACATCTTCTGCGGGATTGACCATTATCAACCTTCGCGGTTTTGGCGATACACGTTCATTTCGTACCAAACAATTTATAGATGGCGTTGATAATGAATCTCCGGGTTTGAACATGCCTTTGGGTAACTTAGTTGGCGGTAGCGATTTGGATTTAGAAAGTGTAGAGGTTATCTCTGGTGCATCGTCTGCCTTGTATGGTGCCAATGCGATGCAGGGTGTTATTTCAATGACTACCAAAAATCCTTATGACTATCAAGGTTTATCTTTTAAAGTAAATGGAGGTTATACTACCTCTCCGGCAGGTTATATAGATGGACAATTCCGTTATGCACAGGCATTTGGTAAAGAGCAAAAGTTTGCGATTAAAATTTCAGGGGGTTTTAATTACTACAGCCGCGACTGGATTCCTAATGATTCAACTTTCAACAGATATGGCGATTTAGATACCGTTAGTAATCCAACAACTGTTGACTTGAGCAAAGTAGTTCGTCAAAATGCCGAGAAGCCTTATGGTCCTGGCACTGACCAAACTTTAGAGGAGCATAATGATTTTGTAGCTTTGGGTAACTGGTTAGATTTTAACCCATGGGCAAGCCCAGGTAAATTGAGGGTTAAGGCACCTGGTTACGATGAGATTGATTTGATTGAGCCACGTGTAAAAAGAGGTGGCATAAGGGCGCAGCTTCACTATCGTTTCAAACCTGATTTAGAGTTGAGTGCCACCTATCAATTTGGTTATGGTACTGCGGTGTTTCAATCTTCTACGCGTTATCAAATTAAAGACTTCACTTATCATGCACCAAAGCTTTCATTAAAGGGTAAAAACTTTGAAATCAAAACTTACTATGCGATAGAAGATGCTGGAAATTCGATGAATATCGGATTGACAGGTGCCTATTTAACTAGAGCAGGCATAAGAGGTGGTTATGTACCTGAATTTTTGGGTAAATATTTTGATGTGTTGGACACACTTACAAATGGTTTCTGTGCCGATTGTATTGGTAGTGAAAATCAGGCACAAACTGCTGCAATTGCAAGAGCGGCAGCCTTTACAAATGCGGAGAAGTTTTGGTTCAAAAAGGGAAGCCGTGAGTTTGATTCTGTTTATAATAAGTTAGTGACCAATCCTGATGCTAGAGAAGGTACAAAATTCTTCGACCGTTCATCCATGTTTCACTTAGAAGGTCAATACACATTTGACTTTATTAAGGCAGTTGACTTGATGGCGGGTGCATCTTACAGATTGTATATGCCAAATTCAAGAGGCACTATTTTTGAAGATACTGCTGGTAGAGTTTTGCGCGTGCAAGAGGTGGGTGGTTTTATTCAAGCTTCAAAGCGTTTGGCAAAAGATAAATTGCGCATAATAGGTTCTGTGCGTTTAGATAAAAACAGCAATTTTCCTGTTCAGTTTTCGCCTCGTTTAAGCTTTGTAATCACACCTACCAAAGACCATACTGTTCGTATCAGTGCCGGACGTGCCTTCCGCTTACCAACTTTGCAAGAACAATATTTGAATTTAAATATAGGCGACAACTTCTTAGTGGGTAACTTGAAAGGAAAAGGTTTGCAATATACCCAGCGTTCAGTTGATATTTTAGATTCGTTGGTAACGAACAAAATTATGACGATTGACCAAATTGAAACTCAGATGCCAAATTTGCTCAAAACAATTGATGTTAAGCCGCTTAAATCGGAGTTAGTGACGACAGTTGATTTGGGTTATCGCGGTGAGTTCCTGAACAAAAAATTGTTTATTGACTTCTCCTCTTACTTTAGTTATTATGAACGTTTTCTTGGATTTACAAGAATAGCTGCGCCTGTGTTGGGTAGTGTAGCAGATGGAACTGCATTAGACCAGATATATGCAAGTGTAACAGCAGGTGGTGATACCAACTACTACAAACCACTTCAGCTTTATGTAAATTTAGATAAGCCAGTTCCATCATGGGGCGCAAGTATCAGTGTTTCTTATTATGTAGGAAAAGGTATCAGACCTTATGTAAATTATACTTATGCTGATTTGTATGATAAACCTTTAAAAGAAGCTGAAAACTTACAGTTGACAGGTTTTAATACACCAAGACACAAAATCAATGTTGGTTTAAATGCTAATAGAGTTTGGAAAGGTTTAGGTTTTTCAGCAAACTTTAAATGGGTACCAGATTACGAGTGGCAAGGACCAATGGGTGATGGAATCATTAGAAGTTATCACAACTTAGACTTAAATGTTTCTTACGAATTCGAAAAAATATATTCTACACTTCGTATTGGTGGAGCTAACATCTACAACCTACCAACGCAAACTGCTATTGCTGCTCCATTCATCGGAGCAAGATACTTTGTGGGTTGGGAGTTTGACTTAGCCAACTTTGGAAGAAATAACTAAACTCTGCAAACAATAAATGTTTCGGAATTATAATTCCGAAACATTTATTGAATACTTTTCGTAATCAATACATATAATTGATTACTGCTACTTGGATAAATTCTTAGATTATTTTCTTAGTAAAATTGAATTCGAAAATGAGTTCGCTCGTTTAAAGATTCGGTTTCTATTTGGGCTACTCCTATTAGGTGTAGTTGTTCAATTAGTTTATCTGATTAGCCACATACTGGTATTAAATCGGGGTTATATTTTACTCACTGGTGATATCATCGGAATTGTTGGAATTTTAGCTGCATTAGTATTGCTAACGCGCAACAATATGTTTGCCGCTGGGGTTGTGCTGATGGTAGGTGTAAGCATTACCATTTTTGTAGATAATGCAATTGCAGACTTTTTTAAAAGAGGAACTCCCATAAGCTACGCACGGGTTTACATTTCTACATCCGAGTTGATGTTCTTAGGAATAGTATCTGTTTTATTTATTACCAAGAAGGAGATATTTCTTGTGTTTGGGGTGGTTGCTAGTTTTATTCTCGTATTCCATTTTGCAGCTATCAATTCAAACCCTATGTCTTTCGCAATTGATAAGCTAACACCATACTTTTATCTGATAGGCATGTTGGGGATGGTGCAAACACTGGCAGGCATTGGTTATTATGTTTTATACTATGTTGAGAAAATAGAAAAAGCACATGCCGATTCTGAAAGAACAATCAAGAAACAGAACGAACAGTTAGAAGCAATTGTGGAAACACGAACCAAAGCATTGCAAGAAAGCAACCAAAGCCTACGAGAATTCGCCTACATCGTCAGCCATGATTTGAAAGAGCCACTGCGCACTGTTAATGGATTTGTTTCGATTGCGCGTAAAACTTTAGCTGCAAATGGTGCGCAAAATGCCGATGTTGATTTACTACTAGCTCATGCAATTAAAGGCACAGAGCAAATGGATATGCTCATTAAGGATATTTTAGAGTATTCCAGATTGTCAAATATTCTTCCTGCTAGTCAGGTGGTTAATTTGAATACAGTCATTGGCAAAATACGTGAACGTTTAACACAGTCAATAACAGAAAACTCTGCTGTGCTTAATATTGAAAAATTGCCCAACCTAATGGGTGAAGAGGTTTTGCTTACACAGTTATTTCAAAACTTGGTTTCTAATGCAATTAAATATCGGCATACTGAAAGAAGTCCGGTGATAACAATAGGTTGCTTACAAAATAGCGGTATTAAGGAAATCTACATTAAGGATAATGGTATTGGAATATCAGAAAAAAACTTCAGTACTATTTTTGAAGCCTTTAAACGATTACATGGACCTTCTTCCAATTATGAAGGTACAGGAATCGGGCTTGCAATTTGTAAGAAAATAACCGGGATTCTGGGCGGTTCAATCCGTGTTGAAAGTGTTGAAGGCAAGGGCAGCACTTTTTATTTGGCAATCCCTATGCAGCAACAATGAGGGCTAAGTTTAGAATTTCCAGTTGCCGTTTATAAACGGTATAGCATAATGTGCAGTTAAATCGTGCTGCACAGGAACAACGCTTACATATCCATTTGCTAACGACCATTCGTCAGTATCTTCACCATGGTCGTAGTTTACAAACTTACCCGTTAACCAATAATACTTTTTACCAAAAGGGTCAATGCGCTCAATGTATTCTTCTTCCCATTTAGCCACTGCTTGGCGACAAATTCTCATGCCTTTTATAAGCTCAAAAGGCAGCTTTGGAATGTTGACATTCAACAAAGATGATTTTGGAATTCCATTTTCTAAAACCTGTTTGGCAATAGTAATTGCATATTCTTTAGCCGCACTGAAGTCTGCTTCAATAGCATAGTCTAACAATGAAAATCCAATAGAAGGAATTTGCTCTAAACTGGCTTCCACAGCCGCACTCATGGTGCCGCTATAAATAATATTGATAGATGAATTAGAACCGTGATTGATGCCGCTAACACATAAATCAGGCTTTCTATCCAGCACTTTATTGTTTGCTAATTTCACACAATCTACCGGAGTGCCAGAACACGAAAACGATTTTATTCCTTCAAATAATTCTATCTGCTGAAGGCGTAGGGGTTTGTTGATGGTGATTGCATGACCCATGCCCGATTGTGGAGAGTCTGGGGCAACCACTACCACTTCTCCAATAGTTTTCATTGCTTCTACCAATGCTTTGATGCCCGGTGCTGTAATGCCATCATCATTAGTTACTAAAATCAGCGGTGCTGCCATTTTGTTTACTGTTTACTTTTAAGGTTGAGTGAGTTTGTTAAGTTTTAGGGCAACTTTTGCAACGCTTTTCCTTCATATACTTTTTGCAGCATTTCTTTTTTCGGCAGGTAAATTTTACCGTTAGTTTTGATAGCAAAGGAGTAATTACTTCGTTTTTCATTTTTTAAAAAGGAATACAAGAATAGCTGATTTTGCAAAGATTGTATTGATAAAAGCAACAAGCTTTATGCCTGTAGCTTCAATTGTGATGTTTTGTAGTCTATCACAGCATTTAGTTGCACCAACAATTCTGAACCAAGAATGCCGTGAATTTTCTGCTTGTTTAGTTTTTTGTAAGTCCCGTTCACATGTTTTAGGTCTATGGCTGCGCAAGAGAATTTTTTAATAGTTTTTTTGCCGAATACTAGCTCATCTATATTGCCATAATAGCTCTCGTGAACTGCACCATGTAAGCCGCTTGTTTCCTGCTTAACAGTTTTAAGTTTGTTCTTGCCAATATTTTTTTCAAACCAATTTTTGTCAATAACAGTTTTTGATGCACCGGTATCTAAAAGAAAACGACATTTTTTTCCATTCACCTTCACACTTAAAAAAACGTGGTAACCGCTTTTGTCTAATTCCTCAATAGACAATTTTACTGTAACGACTGATAATGCTTTTTCTTTTTGAGTTTTCTTTGACATAATTTTTTCTTAAAGTGCGAAAGTATAAAAAGTAGGCGGTCTCTTTATGCATACCTTACCATCATCAAGAGTTTGATATTTTTTGGCTTAAAACCTGTGGAAGAAACGCCTATCTTAGCCGCACAATGCAATCAAATCAATATAGCGAACTCCTCAATAAA
>Ga0163144_10027422_pt1 | contig 11029 bp, 12 predicted proteins | sample OliLak19BULKMAT1_FD_123175 | JGI IMG/M metagenome (GOLD analysis project Ga0163144, IMG submission 123175) | Freshwater microbial mat bacterial communities from Lake Vanda, McMurdo Dry Valleys, Antarctica - Oligotrophic Lake LV.19.BULKMAT1 | ecosystem: Environmental > Aquatic > Freshwater >... | reverse complement strand
TAAGTGGTTAATTAGGGCGTGTAGAATGAATGATCCGGTTTTGAATAAGTTGTTTGAAAAGTTGGGGAGTGGTGTGTCTGACCTTGCAACTAAACAGAGTGAAATTGCTACTAGGAAATTTAAGCTAAACCATTTAGTAATTCAAACTAAAGAACGTAGGCTTTTACACCTTAGTGAAGAAGTTCTGAACCCAGCACAAAAAAAGATTTACGCTTACTTCAAAGATGATTTAGAAGCGGGAATTCCACTTATTAAGCAAAGACATATTGTTCTAAAGCCGCGACAAATTGGCTCTAGTACGTTGTTCACTGCTATGTTCTTCTTAGACACTATTAACAACCCTAACACTAACTTTGTTATTATGGCGCATGAAAAGAACACAGCACAAAACTTATTGTCACTTTGTAAAAGATTTCACGCAAACTTGGGAACATTGGCACCACAGAAAGGAATTGACAACACTGAAGAACTAAGTTTCCCCGTCATAAACTCTAAGATTACTGTTTCCACTAGTAGAAATGCTGGAAGTGGTAGAGGCTTTATGTTTCATAACTTTTTGGGGACTGAAACTGCTTATTGGGATAACGCTAGAGAAATTATTTCTGGTGTGTTTGAAAGCGTCCCTGTTAATGGCAATGTTGTTTTAGAATCTACTGCTAATGGAGAAGGAGATTTCTTTCATCAACATTATCTCAAATCAATGGAAGGGGAAACACAATATGTACCTCACTTCTACCCCTGGATTCTAATTAAAGAATACCAAGATATTCACAACCCAGTAGAAATTTCTGATGTTCGTGGTGAACACGACACTAAGTTCGGAAATGAGCAACTACTAATGGAAGTTCATGGTGTAACTTTAGCGCAACTTAGCTTTAGACGTCGAAAGATTTTAGACAAACCAATTGACCCATTAAAGATTTTCAAACAAGAATATCCCATTACTGCGGCGGAAGCGTTTATTGGTAGTGGTGAAACAATGTTTGACGCTACTGCCTTAGCAAACATGAAAACTTTGTCAGTTAAACCTAAACATAGTTTGCGACATGTCCCTATTAGTTTGCGAGAAACACGCATTAACCTTACTGATGCAGAAATTGAACTTTATCAACTTCCTAAATGGGGTACAAAATATTTATTGGTTTGTGACCCAGCAGAAGGTTTAGATAGAGAAGGAAACCACGACTTTACATCTATAATGGTGTTAGACTTAGAAAGTTGGGCTGTTGTTTGTAGAGTGTCTTCGCGTAGAATTAATCCATTGATGTCTAGCAAACTCTGCTTAGAACTTGGTTCATGGTACAACACTGCTACTTTAATGGTAGAACGAAACAACCACGGTCACGCTGTTATTCAAGGCATAACATCAGGTAGGTTGAATTTGGGTGGTATTGTGAGTGTAGAAGAAAACCAAACATTGGCTTTCCAATTTGATAGTGATTTGGGGGCTTTCAGTGGGAACGGTTCAGGGGGCGGCTATCCGCTTAATGCGCTTTATTACCACACGGATTTTACTTCTAGTACAACGAAACGAAAAACTCGTGCGGCTAAAGTAGGACAAATGATTCAAGACATTGGCTTTCCAGCTAGTGTTAAAACAAAAAAACTTTCAGAAGATTGTCTAGCAATTTTAATTAAAGATGAAGCATTAGGTGTTTCTAGTTTTAGTTCACTAGCACAATTAAGTGATTACAGAAAACTTCCATTAGGTAACACTGGTGCTAGTAAAGGAAATCACGACGATGATGTTTCTTGCCTAAGAATGATTGCATATTTCTTAAATTATTCACAGGTTATAGAAACACGAGACGACAAATTGAATAGAGGCAAAAATCGGAGCATGGTTTTGGGGCGAACGCTAGGAAAGAATAAGGTAGTAGGTGGAACAACATGGCAATAGCAAACAATAGTGGAAAGAAATTGGTGGGGTTTGATGACATTGGTGGTGAGGGTGTTAGTGTGGAGCTTAATGAACAACTCAAAAGTTATTTTACTGAGTTCTTTAAGAAAACTAAACCTACTAATTGGCATTTAGTTCAGCGAAGAAAAGCGGCAAGAATGTTTGCTCACCATAGTGGAAACCCTTATCCAAGGTTTGGTTTTGGTGGAATGAGGTTAGACGTAGAAGGGCACCTACCAGTGTCTATGCCTATTCCTAACATTGTTAGTAACCAAATTACAAGCAACTTGTTTGGGACGCCCCCCGAATTATGTATTGACTCTAAATTTCCAGAAATTAGTGAGTTAATACACGTTGTTTGGGATACCGTTATTGTTCCGGAATTACAAACATGGAGAGATATTGGTGCAATCTTTGGTTCTGTGCTGTTAAAGATAGACATTTCAGAAATGAATGAGCTAAAAATTACACCACTGGATTGTAGGAACTATTACGTAATTGCCAACCCAATAAACAAAAATGACATTACGGCTATTGCAATTCGTTACCCAGTTAAGATGGAAGATGGTTGGTATTGGTATGCAGAAGCGTATACTTCAGAATATCACGTTACTTTTGAACCACAGTTAATTACTGAAGGTTTTAGATATGCAATTGAGGAGCAACCTTTTGAAATGTCAAAGACTTGGGAATCGGCTTATGTTGAGGGACTCTCTAACGCAGTAGTTTCAAACGTGTTCTACCACGGCTATGGATTTATTCCACTAGTTATGTTGAACAATAAAGTGAGCCCAATTTCAATTGGACCAATGGGTGATTTGTTTAACCTAGACCATATCATTAGAAGAATTGATTTGGTTTATCACCTCAAAGACATTTCTAACCAAAGTGAAGCACAACCAATTAAGGTTTACCAGAATTGTATTGATGCCGATGAAATTTCATCGGTAATTACACCAGGTGCTAGTGTTTATGTAAATAGCGCAGTTACAGAAGATGGAGATATCTTACCTGCTAACGTTACATTGCTCGAAGCAAAGGGTTCTATGAGAACACACTTTGACACTTATACTCATGATGTCAAAGCATTACTTTATGAAGCCGCTGGTGTTGTAATTACTCGTGCAGATGAAATTACTAATAAGGGAAACATGACACCATCTGTAATGGGACAAATGCATGCTCCAGCTAATCAAGCTATTAGCCGCTATAGACAACTCTACGGTAAAGGTTTAATTGAACTACTTCAGAAAATTACTTTAGCTTATGCAAGAAGGTTTAACGTTCAGAAGTTGTTTGACGCAAAGTTTGGAACTGACCCAGCCTATAATGGATTGCGTGGGGGTGGTTCGAATGGCTTAAATGGGGATGTAGGTGGGGGTGGAAAGCTCCCTAATTTACCACAGAGCATGTACGAACTACGAAACGTTTTCTCACTAAAGTGGAATAGTTCGACTAGCTTTATGGGAGAACAAGAGAAACTATATGCAGTTGAAAGAGTTATTCGTAGCCTAGATTTAGGTTTGATTTCTCTGGAAAATGCTATAAGAATTATATCTGCTTTGGAAGGTGTCGATAAAGACATTGACCAATGGATTGAAAAGATGGTTGCGGATGCTGAAGAAAAGAAAGTTAAAGCAGACGAAGCAACTAAGGAAAAACGAGAAAGTAAGGAGCTACCAAGGGTAGAACAAAAATAATGAATGAACAAAACAAAAATGACGTAGGTGGGAAACCATCAACCGCTGTAGTAGCTACCGCACCAAAAATGGGTGATTACACTGGAAGGCCAATTGAAAGTAGACGAGACCCTATAGCAGGGGCTTTACTACTTAATGAAAGAGACCGAAAAACTGGAACAGTCTATGCAAATGACTTCGTTTTGAAGACCTTAGAATTAGGAGTAGTAGCATTGTTTGGGTTAGATGGTACTGTCTTTAACCCAAATGGACAAGTAGGAATTAACGCAGAAAGGCTTCATGCTTTGAAACCTGAATTGTTTTCTACTTTTGTCGAACGACTTGATGAAGTAACACAAAAGTATTGGTTAGACATTACTGATGAACAAAAGTTTATTGGGCTTGGTGCTCCATATGCAGTTCGATTTAATGACTCTTATTACTTACAACCACAAGGTTCAGGACTTTACCCAGAAAGTTTCATGGCTAATTGGGTGTACATTGGTATGAGTGAAAGTTCTGGTGCGTATATGTTCCGTAACACTGAATGGATCGCACCAGTAGAAGAAGCCACCGAAGCCACTGAAGTTAGTAAAGGTTCAGGGGTGACTAAGTGAAGGTCTTTTCTGACGGTAGTTCTGAGGGTTCAGGTGGCGGTTCAGGTGGCGGTTCAGGTGGCGGTGGTGGTCGCGGGGCACCTTCAGTAAACCTTCAGCAACAAGAATATGTTGATCTGTTAAGCGCGGAAACTGCTAGAAAAGTTGCAGTAGAACAAGCCGCTAAGTTAGAAGCTGAAAAGGTGTTGTTAGCTGAACAACTTGCTGAAGCAAATTTAGCAACTAGTGAGTTAGCCGCTGAAAGGGCAAGAGTTCAGGTTCACGTAAAAGCAACTATTGATGGAGTTCTTAACACGTATACTCCAGAAGAAAAAGCACAACTAGTTGATTTGTTAGGAGTTTCAGAAGATAAATATACGCTTGAAACTCTAGGTGCTCTTCAGAAGTTAGTTGCGTTTACTAGTAAAGTAAAAATTCCCGCTCTCATCAATCCACCTCCACCGCCCAGTGATAAAGCTGAAGATAAAGGAGACAAAAAGATTACTCGTGACCCAGCAGAACTAAAAAAGATTTATGCTGACATTGGTAAAATGAACATAACAGACATTCTACGTGGCAAAGGAAAACTTTGATGGTTATGTTTTAAGGTTGGTGGGTTGGTGGGTTGGTTTGCCTCTCAGTAAAATGAGGGGCTTTTTACTACTTAAATATAGGTAGGGTTTAGTAGGAGAGATGAGACATACAATAAGGTAAGGTGAAACGAATATGACTTTAACTGATATGATTCAAATGTCTAATGTTCCTCTTATTCAAAACGTTATCTACAATCTGGGGATGCACAGTCCGTTGCTTTCTACTATGGATTTTGTTTTGGGTAAGGAAATACGAAAAGACATTGCACGATATGACGGAGTTAATGCTCCTACCCCAGCATGGGTAAAGATTGGTGATCCAGTTGGCGAATTCAATGGTAAGTTTGAACGTGCTAGCGCATCTATGTACCACTTGCGAGGAAAGATTACACTTGACAAAGTTGAAATCGAAAACCCTCAAGCAATTGGTGACCCAGTAAACACCCAAATTAAAATGTACCTCAACGCATTGAGCCGTACTTTTAATTCAACTCTTATCAACAACGATAACATTAGTGGTAACGTTGATGCTTTCGATGGTTTCAGAGGTAGAATGAATAAGCGAACTGACTACCTTATTCCTGCTGAACTTCGAGTTGATAGTGCACTTGACTTGCGTCCTACGGCTGTTACAGCGGCTTCAGCGGCTACAATCTTCCGTCAACTTGATGAAATGATTGAGATTGTAACTAACTCTGGAGACTTTGGCTCTTGTATGTTGTTTATGAATGACAAAGTTAAAGCGGCACTCAACCAAGCGGCTAGAGTTGCTGGTACTGGTGGTGGTTTCACTACAACGATGGATGCACAAGATAGGCAAGTAGAAACTTTTAGAGGTCTACGAATTATCAACCCTGGTCTTAACTATCCACTAAGAAGCATGAGTAGAATTATGACTAACACGGAAACAGCCGCAGGAACTCTTTCTGTTGGTGGTACCTTTAGTTCTATTTTCGTCGCTCGCTTTGCAGAAGATGGAATTGTTCCTTGGATGCGACATAGCATGGATGAAGCTATTGTACATATTCCAAAGGAAGCTAATGATGGCTATAATGACGTCATTGCTCTTGACATTGGTTTGTCAATGATTAACACTTCTTCAACTGCACTAGGTCAACTTTTCAATCTGAGGGTTTCATAATGAGATTTGCAAATTCGGTTCTTCAAGAAAGTGTTACAGTTAGTGCAACTGGATCAACTAACGGTCCATGGCTTGACCTTGGTCATGTTGAAAACAGTAAACCAAATAACGCAGTTGTTCTTCTAACTGCGGGAACAGCAGTAACTAATGATACTACTGTTATTTGGCAAATTGAAGCATCTGCAGATGGTGCAACTAGTGAAGGAGCAATTGCCGCTGTTTATGATGGAACAGCCGCTGAAATGAGTTCAGCTGGTTTCACTATTGTAGCAGGTGCGGCGGCTGTGAGCAGAAAACTTAACATTGTGTTTTCTACCCCTCACAGATTTGTTCGACTTTCTGCGGTTGTTGCCGCCGCTGGTGGAACACGGTCTATCCAATATGAATCTTGGATTAGTCCGAACGAAGACGGTAAAATTTAACTTGTGAACTAGTTTTAGGGCTTATTCGTTGAATCGACAAGTAGGGAGCAAATGAATTTATTTGCTCCCGAAAGTCTTGATGGGAAGGAACAATAATGGCATATCCAACGACAGCAGAATTAAAAAGTTTCATAGAAACAAGCACTGGTAAACCATCTAATTTGAGTGATGCAATCATTACTTTAGGTCGGGATGCCTTTATTTCTGCGTTGGAACTAGATTGCGGTGTAAACTTTGAACCAATTAATGAAGTACGACGGTTCAGTGGACACAATGCAACAAGACTTTTTGTAGACCCTTACGTAACTCTTAAAACCATTCAGTTGGAGTTAAGGGATGCTTCTCTTATTGACATTGACCTAGATTGGGTAATTCAATACCGAAAGTCAAATAGATGTAAGCATGAAATTCATTTTAGGAACTTTACAGCTGGTTTCCCTGCGTATGTTCCTTACATAGGACGTTTCGCAGTTTTTCCTATTGGTAATTCAAACATTGTTATTGATGCCAGTTGGGGTTGGGGAGCAGAAGTTCCTGCCGATATTGTTTTAGCGTTAAACCTTTATGCTTTGATGTTAAACAATCAGCTAGGTTTAGATTCTATCAAGAACTTGCAACCTTATACAGTTAAGGAAGTTGAAGAGGTTGATAGACGAATTGCTTTTGGAATGATTAGCCCTGAAAAGTTCTTACCAAAACATATTACTATGGCTTCTCTAAAACAACGCTATGGCGGAATTAAGAGAGTTGGTACTGATAACAAGCGTAGGGTTTTGTGGTAGGTGTGGTGAACAATGTTAGCTAGTTATTTCTACAACGCGACTCTGACAATTTACAGGCAAGAAAGTAAGAAGAACGCTCAAGGTGAAACTAGACTAGTTTATATAGCTAACTCAGCTATTACTGTTAAAGGGATGAAAAGCCCTAGAGCTAACTTTGAAGAAGCCTCTGGTTATGGAGCGTTTCTTGCACCAGGTGCGCCATTTAGCGTAGAAGGTTTCTCTATGGAATCTTCTGTAAATTGTCCAATAGGATCAATAATCCGATACGAAGATGATGGAGAAGATTCAGGAAACTATTATGAAGTTTTAAGTAGGGAACAACGATCTGATTGGTATTTTGGAAGTCAAACTGTTGTCGCAAAACGAGTTGAACAACCGAGTTTAATATAAATATGACACAACGAGAAGAACTTTATGGGCTTATACGAAGTAGTTTACTTAGTATCCTTCCTGAGACCGACATATTATCTACTAGATATCTCGACTCCGCCTCATGGCTTGAAGTTATTCAAGAAGAAAAGAGCCTTATTGAAGATATAAATCTACCACTACTACTGATTGTAGAAAGTGATACAGAAGATTCTTCAAGCGCGTATTCAGGATTGATGCACTGTCAAGTTCAAGAAGTAAACACTAAGATTTACTTAGTAGATAAAGGCTATGGTTTCAGAAGCACAGGATTTGATGTTGGTGCTGGGGCTTATGAAATAAGTTCACTTGTTGCTAATGTCGGTGATATTGTAACTTGGGAAACTGGTAAGGGAGTAATTCAAAGTTTGACTCCATCTTTTGGTGGATTCTTAATGGAAGTTTACCCTACTGGAGTAGGAGATATATTCCCAGTGACGTTTACTTCCGATCTGAAGCTCAACTTAGAAAGAAAATTAATTGCGTTGCGAACTGCTTTAAGATTAAACACTTGTGAAGTAGCTGGAGTTATACTACAAGAAAGTAGTCATATCGCTATTGGTGGCGGATTGGATTTGAATAAAGTTTTGTCAGGTAACAGGTCAGATTTATGGGCTGGCATGTTGAACCTAACTTGGGATGTTTTTTATGAGTAGCGGTAGCGGCAACGAACCCAAATTTACTTATGCAAAAATTTGGAGAAGTGAACTTTTTACTTGGGCAGTAAAGAATAGTTCTGGTGATCTAAGTTATGGAGAACTGAAACAAAGAAACTATCCTTATGGAGTTACTACTGGTAGGGGAATTAGAGGTAGAATGTATGGTGGACAAGCAAGGTTTATCAATAAACACTCTAATGTTTTTGCTTCTAGTTGGAATTTCAAAGTTGATAATAGTGGATTTACTTTGATGAACACTGCGCCCTATGCGAATTTACTGTTTGAAGGGATTCCAGGACTAACAGTTCCTAGAAACTTCTTCACCTCTGCTGCTTCCATTCGAGAACTGAAAGCAATTGAAAAGAGAGGAATGAAAGTTCTCATTAAAAACATGAAGGATTTAATCCTTTATGCTTTTGACAACTGATAAGTAAGGAAAAAAGAAAATGGCATTATCCGTCCCATGTTTTATGTTAGGTAAAGACGCTAAAAGTTTACGCTTTACTTTTTACCAAATTCAAAATGATTGTTCTTTAGTAGCGGCAACTGTAGATGGTGTATCTTATGCAGAACTTTATGGTTCACTAGAGAACATTCAGATTAGCTCGAAGTTGACTGCTGAGAATTTATCACCTATGAACTCTTCGGCTAGCAATCCTGTTCCTAATGAAATTGGATTTTCAGTGAAAGCTGATGTCCTTATGGGTGCACGTGGTTCTTCAAGTGGTTCAAACATTTTGCGTTACTACCAAACTGTCGCTTATAAAGGACTTGACCCATTTAGCTTCGTGATAAAAATTACTCAAGTTTCTGGTAGAGACCCATTGGAACAAGACACAACTGCATTTTATGGTAGAATTATGAGTTGGCAAGAAGATATCTCTAAACCTAAAGTATCGGGTACAATTGAAATTGAATCTATTGATGTTAGGGATTCTACGATTAACAGTGGTGCTTATCCTGTGCTTATGGGTGACATTTCGGTGAGAACTTAATGGGTAGTCTACGGGAATTTCAAACTAAGTTGTTGTATGCTCCAGATTGCACAACGTTTGAAAAGCTAAATGAAATGGGTGTTGAGCTTCAGTTACTGAATAAAATCGGTTTAGCTGAAGCTACAGCCATTTCAGGACTAACCGAAGAAACATACACTCGGCTCTTTGCACCTGATGGAAGTAACCTCTATGACTTTCCTGAGGGAATGTATATGGAGTTCGGTAAGGAAATTGTTGATCTTGCTGTAATTGCTTATGTCATTCAATACCCAAATAAACGATTTACAATTGATCAAATTTTGTGGTTGTTTATTTCACGAAGCGATCAAATGAATTCTGTAATTACATTTGTCACGGAAGTGTTTGGTGATGTTGTCCCCCCGGAAGTGGTGGGAGTCCCACCGTCTCCGATGCTTACGCTCGAATCAGACGAGAAACCCCCAGAGAAAACGCAGAAAGAACGTTAATTACATGGGCGACTAATGAGAATTTAGCTAGACTTGCAGACTTATTCTGTGAAGATGGTGGAATTCATATTGATTGCCCTAATGCAAACAGAAATCAATTGGAGTTTATAACAAGCTATGGCAGAACACACAGTACAGGTAAAGATAGCCCAGACACAGATAAAGGCGTTTCTTCGTACAGTCCGGGAATTACGAACAGCAATTTCTGATTTTGGTGATGCGGTTGATAAACTAAATTTAGGTTTAGCTAAGAACGTAACTCAAATTAGAAAGATGTTGTCCACAACCCCATCTGTAAAATACGCTAAAGCGGGACAACCAAGTAAAGCTGGTGGTGGTACTGGTGGTGGAACTTCATTAGATAAAATTATTGTTCCACCTGGTGCGAAACAATTTATTGGTCCAAACCCACCTAAACCAGTTCCACCTAAAATTGAGAATTGGCGAACTGCTATGGCAGAAGCTATAGAGCGATTGAAGAAAGGAAACGTTAGTGGTGCAGGTGGTGCTTTGTTTGGACAAGCATTAAAAAGCGGTGGTGTAGTAGAAAGAATTGCGGGAACAAGTGCAAAGTTACTAATATTTGGTAGTTTTTTGAAAATGTTACTTTTACCTATTGTTGCATTAGTTACTGGAATTATTGCCGTTGTGGCTGGTTTTGGTAAGCTAATAATTGCCATTAGCGGAATGATTGTAGACCTAAAACGTTTTCAAGTTCTGACATTAAACTCTGAAAAGAATAGTGGGAGAGTTCGTGCTTTGTCTGCTTCTCTTGGTTTGGACAGAGAAAAAGTGGCTAAAGATTTAACCGCTGACGGTTCCCCAGAAGCGTTTTATAATAAACTAGAAGCTATCAGAAGAGCATACGATGAGTATACTGCTGTTATGATGGCTAAGAGTTTTGGCATGGAAGAATATGCTGGTGTTTATGCTATGAGTCAGGAACAATACGACACAGCTAAAAACAGTAAGGATGTTCAAAATCAACCAAAGAACGCTATTGCAGGATGGTTAAGCGATAGAGTTCAAGAGATGGTGAACGATTTAATCTACCTAAAAGAAGAAGGTCTTAAAGGTTTAATGATTGTTTTAGGGGTTGTCATTTCTTTGCTTGCAGGATTTGTCAGAGTTCTTAAATTTGTTGTTGAAGGGCTTGCTTATCTTAATAACTTTATATTTCGTTTCTTTGGTAGAAAGAATAGCGATAAAATGGGTGAAGCGGCTGACAAACTCAAACAAGCGGCTGATGCGCAACTTCGAGCGGCTGGTATGTATGGTAGTGGTCTCAGAGCAGAACTTAGCTTGAGAGGTAGTAGAGAATTCAGACATGCCGACTACGATAGATTGAGAAATGAATTGAAGGGACTAAGAGGAATTTAATGTTATG
>Ga0163144_10027421_pt1 | contig 11029 bp, 6 predicted proteins | sample OliLak19BULKMAT1_FD_123175 | JGI IMG/M metagenome (GOLD analysis project Ga0163144, IMG submission 123175) | Freshwater microbial mat bacterial communities from Lake Vanda, McMurdo Dry Valleys, Antarctica - Oligotrophic Lake LV.19.BULKMAT1 | ecosystem: Environmental > Aquatic > Freshwater > Lake... | reverse complement strand
GTGCCGACAACGTATTGCTCCGAATACGTGATCTTGAGTTTCCCACCGAAGCAGGCGGGATTCCGACACGCATTTCGCCCGGAGCCTTTGCAGATCAAACAAGAATCGTCCAGGAAATAGGAGCCCATCATGCGATCTTCGCCGGCCTTTGCGGCGAGTACAGGGGCTGCATCCTTGTGGAGGACCTTCACAAAAACTGTCGACTTCGATGCCGTTTCTGCTACCTCGGGCCAGTCCTTCTCCTGGGCGTCACCATCTGCGACCTTAAAATCTGGAATATTATCCTGAAGGAAAATAACCGCTGTCGCTGACGGCTCTCCCCCAGAAATTGGTTGATCCACAATGACAATGAATGTGTTGATCGATAGGACCATGCCATTCTTGTCAAGTAGTGGTCCGCCACTGTTCCCGTGATTGATTACCACATCGTACAGCAGCGTATTTCGACTCTCCTCTGGTAGAGCCGAAATACTCCCGCGGGTACTCTTTGCGCCGAGTCCCAGAACGCCGGTTTCTGGATAACCGAGTGCAATCACTTCTGTGCCGAGTCGAGGTACCTTGTCACTCAGCGGGAGTGCAGGCAAATCCAGAGTCTCACATCGCAGTAGCGCCAGATCGTGGTCATTTGATACTGCGATAACTTCTGCACGTGCGACCGCCGTCTTGTTGGTACCGGTTGGAATGCTGATCTGGATCTCATCCGCAACACCATACGTATCATCGTCAACCACATGCCGATTTGTCAGTACAAGGTTCTTGTGCACGAAAAAACCGGAGCCAGAAAATCCCATGCTGACCAGATTCGCGACCTCGTCCGGGGCCTTGTTTTCTGGGCGAGCCTCTGCTGGGGCAGTCGCCGGTGTAAAGAGCCACATCAATCGACTGTCGGTCTCCGGCTCCTTCCCGACTAAGAGCTTGCTGTACAGCTTTCGATACTTGTCGACAACTGTTTTCGACATTTTGAGCCGTTTTTGTCCCTGCTCGTAGATTACTCGACCAAGGTTGTGAACCATCTCCGTATTCCCCGGAGCCAGTTCAGCGGCATGCTCCCATTGGACAATTGCAGCAGCCCCATTTCCGTCCTTGATCTCGCACAATGCCAAGTTATTCATCGCACCGACGTGTGTCGGAGATCTCGACAGAACTTTCTTGAAGTGCCGCCTTGCCTCGTCCGGGTCGTTGTTTAGGCCGAAATGCAGACCCAATACGTAATCGGCGAGAATCGCGCCCTCATGGGCCGCACTAGCCTGCTCCAGAGAATCTCGTGCACCTTCAAAGTCGTTAATACGAATTAGGGCAAACGCATTGTCAATCAGCAACTGCGATTCTTTGCCTGCCGCCTCCCACGCTTCCTTCGTTACCCATTCCTTGCCGAGTCGGACAAACTGCTTGTCCTCTCGAACCTGCCATTGAGCATCCAACTTATCGACTGCGGCCAGTTGCGGCTTCGCTAGCCGGTATTTGCTGCGAAATCCCTGAATCAGCATCAGGGCGTCGCGGGCTGAATTGCATTTGTCGCAATCGCGGACAAGTGCACTGACTTCCTTGTCCGCCCCCAGCTTTAGCTTGTCCTGGGAATTCACTGTACCGAAAAGGACAGCGGCGGTTGTGACTACGAAGACGACGATTATCCGGTGCATACGGCTGGCTCCTTGTGTCGCCCGGGTGAATTGAGGCTGATCCAACGATCTGTAATCAGTAAGCCAAACCAAGCGACTCAGTGTCAAGTTACCCATCACACTAGGGCAGTGCAACTGAGTTGCCCTACACATTGACACTGTGCGGAAGTCCGACGCTTGGAGAGAGCTACCGACCGATGCAGGTCGTCTGGCATCGCGAAGACATTTTCAAAATCCTCCCAAACACCAAGACTGCTTACTTCGTGAATCTTGGATTCCGGTCATTCCAGCTCAGGGTGACTCCCGCATCCTGAGGTGCCGCATGTTCCAGCCTTCCGTCCAATCCCAATTCCGAATCTCACTTGGCGGCCGGGCTGACATCAGGGAGCACGACCTGGTCGTACCAAGCATGAAGTTCGGTGGTAGTATCTTACTGAACTTTACTGCACAAATGACTTCTGTTGCGTGTCATCGGTCAAACCGAGTTCCACGGACTCGCCGTCCATAATTTCAATCGCATATTCGAGTTTGAGAGACCGCAGCGCCCGTTTGACCGGCAGGAATTCTCCGAACGAGTCACGAGCGATGAATAGTTTCACGATGAAGCGGCTGCCGACGGCCTGCAACTTCGACTTCGCTTCAGCCTCTGCATTCGGATTGCCGCGGATCGCCAGACCGGCGGCGGGCAAGGGTTTGATGCTGGTGCCGAATGCCGATTCCTGCACTTCGCAGTCATCTCGATTTATCGTCAATCCATCGACGCCCCTGCCAAACTCCGCCCGATGCATGGCATAGAGTCGGCCGTCGTCAAGTGCGAAGACAAAGCCGAACTTTGTGGACTCGTGAACTTTCCGAATCTCTGCTGTTTGCCCGATGGTCTCGGTCAGTGACTCGACGAGTTCCGCGGCCGTCGTCTGTTGTTTGCGAGTTCTGGCGAGTTGTTCGAGCTGTTCGGCAACTTGTCGCTCCAGCTTCAGGCGTGCCTGTTCCGCGGTCATCTGCCGTTCCACCGCATCAGACTTCTGAGATGCGATGCGCTGCCGGGCTTCGCTGTCGTCATGAATCTGCTGCGCCATTGCGAGTGATTCGCGACTGGAGAACCGGTCGATCAATTCCTGCTGAGCGGCCAACTGCGTGGCGAGCACCGTGCGACGGCGTTCGAGGTCGGGCAGCATTGACTGCTGAACTCGCAGTTCGTCCTCCGCGGCTGCGATCTCTGCCGAAGCGGCCGACGACTGCGCGCTGTTCTTCACGAGCACTGACGCCAGCATGGAAATGAAGATCACGGCCCCGAACGTATTGCAGATCGTATCCAGCAGCAGTTCCAGGCTGTCATCGGGCGAGATGGACTGACGACGAGTCACAGTGCGGCCGCTCCCGTCGTTGGGTCGAGTGCGGTCTGATCCTGAGCGATCACGTCGAACGCATGCGGGATTTGTTCTTCACGAAGAGTGCCCGGCAGGCGATCAATTGCGTCGCGGGAATCGGGCTTCAGCAGCAGCAGGAACTCATCACCATTGCGATGCTGTCCGCGAATCCATTGCAGCGCGGCGTTGATGGTCGCAAACGACTGTGGTGGCTGACTCTTTCCAATTGGAGCTGCCTGAATTGAGGAATCGGACGAGACTTCCACGACCCAGCAAACGCTGGATGAGCCGCTGTGTTGCGTGTAGAGCACTCGCGATCCGTCTGTAAGCTGTTGAGCGATCTCATTCTGTTGCCGCGCCCGGGCGAGTTGCCGCGTGATTTCTTCAGACATCGCGGCAAGTTCCGCCGACGATTTGGAAGCCAATTCTTCCAGCCGTTCAGCGGACTCGTTGGCGTTGCCGTCGAGTTCAATCAGTTCCTGTTCGGCGACCCGGCGTTCGGCTGATTGTTCGCGCTGTTCGTCCAGCAGCAAGTCACGATCGGACAACGCTCCTGAGGTCAGGAGCTGCGCCTGATTCTGAGTCTGCTGTTCGAGCTGATCCAGTTCCGTCATCAACTGGTGGACGGTGTCACCGATCTCCCGGACGCGTTCCGGTGCGTCCGTGTCGGCGGCCTGCGAAACCGACTCGGTGATTTGAAGGCACAGCAGGAGCGTCAGCAACAGCATGATCCCCATCACGCAGGTGATGATGTCCTGAAACGCAAAGAGCGAAAACCGGGCGGAGACCCTTCGCTTGCGTCGACTCATGATCGGTCATCCTTTCACGGGACAAACTTGTAGTCACCTCGATTGTCTTTGGCGATCGTCTTGAGCAACGCTTCGCCGGCCTGTGTGACGAAGGCCACCGTGTTGACGCGAGCATCCTTCGTGTTCGCTGACTTGATGAATTGTGGAGCGTCGAATTCGAATGCTCCGTCTGTCAGCAAGAACACCGTATCGGGCTTCGTGTTCGAGCTCAGGACGACTTTCATGCCTAACTTGACGTCCGTACCGCCACCTGAGTTGATGCCTTTGATCCAGGATTCCGCGCGTTGCCGCGAGCTTGCTGAAGCGGTCGCAAAGTCCTGCGATCCGCCGGGAAACTCGTACGTCAGGTGATCGAAGAACACAATCCGGAATTCGATCCCGGACGGCAATCGACTAATCGACTTGATCAGTTCTTCCCGTGCTCGATCCAGTGGAGGCCCCTGCATGCTGCCGGAGCAATCGACGACGTATGCGAAATACCGGCCGGAACCGCGGAGTCCAAAGAACGTGGTCTCACCGGGTGCCGCGATCGTGAACTGCGATTGAGCTGGCTCCTGCGTATTACCGATGCTCAGGGCCGAATCGGCCTGGTCAGTTCGCTCACCTTCCGTTCCCGTAGAGACAGCATCGGCAGGATCTGTCGCTGATGCGGTTGCCTCTGACGAAGGGGCATCGCCGCTTGCTGCCCCAGACGCTGTGGCTGTGCCGCCGGCAGCTGAGTCAGTTGCTGGCGATGTCGTTGCGGCATCCGCGGCGATGTTTGCCGGATTGGCATCGGTCGTGCCGGAGGAGTTTTCATTCGCCGCAGCCGCGGCATTTGCATCGTCGGCCTGACCAGCAGAATCACTGGTCGTATTCGAACCGTCTGCCGCGTCGCTTCCATTTCCGGTACCATCGCTGGCCGTGCCGGCTCCGGAAGGCTGGTTCGGCCAGAAGAAGTACAGCAACACGAGCAGCGCCGCGGCCACCACGCCGCCGGCGACCAGTTGGTTGCGTCGAACAGTTGAATTCGGTGATGGCAACGGTGGAGCCGACGGTCGCACGGGACGAGCAGCTTCCGACGTCTGTGATGCGTCCGAGTCCGCTGGATTTGTTGTCGATGCGCGTTGAAACGGAGCCGGACCGCTCGCTGCCACCGGCTTTCGGCGAACAGTCTTCGATTCCAGCAACCCCGCCTGCTGTGCCGTCCGCCATTCCCGTTCGCCTTCGCAGCGGACCATCGTCTGCGCCGCGAGTGTTCCAGACGACAGCAGATAGCTCAACTCATCTGCCGCGACTGGTCCACATTCATCATTGCCATTTTGAAAGAACCACAGTTCACTCACGCCACTGTCTCCGATTCAGCATCATGGAACGGCAGAATGCGAAGCTTGTTGACGATGTCGCGGGAACAGTATTCGGAACAGCTGTCGAGAAATTCCTGTTCGGATTTTTTCAGGAACGTGATCATCAACTGAATCGCCAAAGCTGCGACCAGAGCCTCCAGTGTCGTGTCGAACGCCAGGCCAAGCCCGTTCGTGACCTGTTTCAATGCTGGCAGCAATGCATCAGCCTTTCCCGATGCATTCATCACTGTACCGAATTCTCCGATCGCGATGGACAGCCCGAGCACTGTGCCGATGAAGCCCAGGATCGGAATCGCCCACAGGAACCCGGCGAGCACCAAGTACGACGACTCGGAAATAGCTTCGTCGGAGTCGCTGTGATTGCGAAGGATTTCATCCAAATCCGAAACACGCCCCATGTTCTGCAGATTCGACAGGGCGACGGAGATGCGATTGAACAGCACGAACTGCCGCGGGTCGTCCACGAGTTCCGTCATGCGTTCCATCACGACATTGACGTTGCGTGGCGACAGCACGAACCCCGGTGTCTCGGGCAACAAACGCATCGTCAGGCACCGTTTCTGAAAGGCGAGCTTCCGCCATTTGATGAAAAGGATTGCCAGGCACCACGCTGAGAAGAATGCGATCGAATACGGGATCACGCCCTGGCCGATGAACTTGTTGTTGAACCACGAATCCGGAAACGGCAGCAGCATGACATAGTAGAACACCGTCCCGAACACGGCCAGCAGAAACGACAACGCGGTGTTGACGCGCGTGAAACGACCGCCGTTGAAGAACAGCCGCTGCTCCAGATCTCCGCGATGCCACGAGAGTCGAGGGGATTCGGAACTGAGCTGGGAAAAAGCACTGGGGCTTGTCATGGGCGGGTTGTGGCCTGGATCCGGAAGGTGTTGGCAGTGGTCATGGTCTTGAGTGCATCGTCAAGGAGAAAAACGCGGCGAGCGGCAGCCCCCTCATCTCCCGGCGCGCCGGGAACGACCACCTTCTCCCCCTTGTCAGCGGGAGAAGGGACGGAGTTGATGCTGGTGATTCTTGATCGCTGTCGGGCATCAATTCAATTTTCGTTCACGTAGATTTGGACGTGTTATGTTCGATGCGAACCATGACTTTGACGACCTCAATGGCCGCGAGAAATGTCAGAAACACCAGCCAGTTGGCCAGAACAGCTACTGGCCCAACGAGCGCAACAACGATCAGACGAAATGCATTCTCAATCTGAAACGCACGGTAGATTTCATAGCCCCAGCCCACGACGATCACGGCGACCTGAAGGACAAACAAGATCCGCAGGACGCCCTCGGCAAGTGCGAGGTAGCGAGTAAGATTTGGGAAACGCCAGGAGCTTTCGGAAGGGAGTCCGGCTCCTTGCGACAACCCCAGCAACACCTCAAAGAAACCAGCAGGCCGTCGCTCTGGTTCGGACTTCGAAACCAACGGATTCGCACGCTGCTCCGGTGCCCCGGTCACTCCTGCAAACTGCGGCAGATTGCCCGCCTCGATCCAGTCGTCGAGTGATTCGTTCCACACCATGTCACTGCCGGTGACTCGGCCAGTAGCAAGCATCATTCGCAGCTGTGCTTCCGTGACCGGGCCAAGTCGGTTTTTGCCTTTTGCATAGAACCACTCCGTCGCATCGGGATCCTGGTCTTCCGACAGATGCGACCGTTGCGGGCGACGATCGTCGTCATCGGAATCGGCACGCTCCTCAACTTGTGTCGGCTGGACGGGCACTTGAGCGACGGCGACCGGTTCAAACAGTTGAGGCACATCACCGGCCCGCATCCAGTTCACGGCATCGGTGGACACTTCATGGTGCCGGCCGAGTCGTTTCTTGCGGATCTGAGCGATCAGCTGATCCTCGCTGATCGGGCCTTTGACCTCGCCCCGGATGCGAACGTAGTAATTGTCTGCCATGTTGGGAGCCTTTGTTCTTCCAAATCCTGAACCAGTGATTGGCAGTATATTCCTCAGAAACACTTGGTCGAGCGTCGATCCCGGGCATCATGTTTGCCATGACACTGAACGAGTTGTTCTGTCACCGACCTCGGTTCGGATGACATCAAATTGAGGCGAACCGTGACCGCGTCCACGAACCATTCGCTTTTGTTTTTGGTTCGTGCTACCACTTGAACGGAGACGATGGTTGCAAGTTGTATCTTTCGTCGTACGTATTCCTGGCCATGAAAAGGAGCATGATGCCTTCCAGGAATGCGAGACCGGCCGGAACAAAAGTCACGCAAAAGCAAATGTAGATCACTCCCCATCCCCAGCTTCCGTAATAGAATTTGTGGGCACCGAGTCCGCCCAGGACAAGCGCAAGGATCGCTGCTGTGTTCTTATCTGTATTGCTGGGATTTGCTGAAGGCTGAACGTGAGAAACGGTCAGGCCGACGCCACATTGCACGCAGATGATTTGATTGACGTTCACCGGGACGCCGCAGTTGTAGCAGTAGTGTTTTTCCCCTCGTGGAGCCACTCCACACGCCGTGCAAGCAACTGCTTTCGACGACACGGCATTGCCGCAGTTGCTACAGAAGGCGTCCAATTGGTTGAAGATCGGTGGAACGGTCGTCTTTGGCGGGAAAGCTGGAGCTCGTCGCGATTGGAACTCCGGTATTCCTTGAGCGTGTATCCAGTCCGGCATACCATCTTTCCAGAGCAGCGTCTTTGGCGAAATCGCGCCGCTCTCCAGGAGAGATCGCATCTGAGAATCGGACACAGGTCCCAATTCGGTTTTGCCTTTTGAGTAAAACCATTTCGGCTGCTCAGCTACAGAGGAACGAGGTTCCTTAAGCCCGTTGGCAGTGGTGCTCAATTCCGGAGATCGATCTTCTGGCGAATCGAGCGTCATTGGTTCAGGCCAGACTCCAACAAACTCGGGGCTGTCCCCAACACGCATCCAGTTCGTTCCCTCAGTCGAAACTTCATGGTGTCGTCCAATGCGTTTCTTCCGAATCAATGATATGAACTGATCCTCGCTGACCGGCCCCTTCACTTCTCCGCGGATTCGTACGTAGTAACTGCGTGACATGCTGATTGCCTCTATCGTCCAGTCGAATCACAAACACAAGTCACACGCGAGCAGCTGGTGCGGGCTTTCGCGGAGCAAACAAGGACACTCAGCCACCGGTGATCACGTCGTCGTTGATCACGCGATACACCGGTCGGCCTTCCATCGCGACTTCGGGGCGGGGTGAGACATCGACGGAGATTCTGGAGGTCTTCGTCAGTTCGCCGATCAGCTCCTGCGTCACGGTGGTTTGTTCGGCCGCCGGAATGTGAAAAATGCACAGCGGTTGCCGACCGTCAACGTTCACCAGCAGTCCCGCCTTCAGCGACACGACCCATGTGCCATCTGGATGGCGATGCATCCAGCCCACCCACTGCAAATCCGGTGGCAACGGCGACTGCTGCAACCTCGCCACCTCGTCAGGCAACAGAGCCAGCTCCTTGGCGATCCGATCGCCGTCACGGTCAAGGAAAGTGCTCGCTGACAGCCGTTCATCCGACGCACGATTGTCTTCCGGGTCTACCCAGTTCGTGAGGCGCGACACACCAGTCGCTGTGATGTCCTCCAGCAGTTTCTCCGAACGCTTTCGCACTGCCTCACTGCCGCTCGCACCCAGTCGCAGCACTTCATCAATCAGCAGCACCTGCAACAAATCATCGACGGCATCGGCATCGCGGATTGCCGTGACCACCTGAGTCAGCTGCGTTTCGTAATCCTGAATGTCGTCTGATCGCAGCAGTGTTTCGATCTGTCGGAACAGCAGCGTCTGCGGGGACAGCCATTTGTCGTCCTCCACATAGACCTTGTGAAAACGGACATCACGGCTGTTGAGATTGATCATTGACGTCTGCGTCCCGGTCGTTGTTGTAAACTGGTCGATCGTTACGGACGAACCATTGTCCACAGGAGGTTTGGCAGAATAGTAGAGATCCCCGTTGTCCATCTCCACAACATACGCTCGCGTGATCGTCTTGCGATTCAGCATTGCCAGAATCTGGCTCGACAGCGTCGTCTTGCCGTCCGGATTGCGGCCGGCGATTGCTCGTAACGCGGTCAGCATGTCGCTCTTCAGCAACTCATCACCGAACGGTCCCGAATCCATCTGCAGCTTCTCGCAGTCCGCCACGAGGATCTGAGCTTCCGCAGAACCGATCGACTTGAAATCGGCCAGCTTGAGCCGACGACGAATCAGATTCCACTGGCCAACCTGCCGCCAGATCGGCGTTTCGGCCTTGAGCACGGCTTCGAACTGCTGCGACCGCACCGTCCCCGGATTGTCTCGCAGGAACTGAGCCAGAAACTGTTCGTACGCTGTGACCTGTCCGACGGAATCCGTGATCTTCTGCAGGCCGCTCGCGGTGGCCAGATTGGTCGACACTCGCAGGCGATCCTGCTGCAACTTGGATTGCAACGCCCGCACCGACTGCTGCAGCTCCTGCGACACATCGCTGCGGGCGACCATTCCGCCAAGGACGGATTGCACCGCGTCGTACTCCGACAAACGATCGTCCGGAAGTTGTTCGATCTGATCGGACACGGCCGACAGTTCATTCCGAAATGCCGTATCGACTTCCAGCTGCACCTGCGACTGACGACTCGACAGATCGCGTTCCAGCAACAGCAGGTCCGCCGCTTCTTCCTCGCCCTTCGCAATCTTCCGAGCGTCTCCCAACAACGTCACCGCTGGAGGAAAGTCGCCCGGCTTTGTACCGGTTGCGACGACAGTCCTGACCGACTGCATCAACTGAGCCAGCTGATCCTGTCGGCCGGATTCAGAGCCGGACAGGTTCTCGAAATCTGACGTGCGAGCCAGCAGTTCCGGCGTCTGCAGCAATGCCGGGTTCTCACTGCGGACAGTGTCGAGGTAAGACTTCACTGCATCGATCTGGCCGGTCTCGCTCGCAACCGTCAGCAACCGAGTTAGTTCCTCGTCATGACGCTTCGTCGTGGAGTTGAACTGGTAGCCGCGAATCAGAAACCCGACGGCGACGACCGCCACGATTCCCGCTAGGCACGCGGACGCGAACATCAGCACGCGATTCAGCTTCTGCTGGCTCTTCAAACCGTCCCGTCGTTCCGCGATCCGACTGACCAGAACGGACGGCAATGCGTGACCATGCCGAGTCGCTCGGTGATACATCGTTTCCAGTTCATCAATCGTCGTCTTGCGATCCAGAGCCGCTTCCAATTCGGTCAAGGCCGACTTGTGATCCTGCTCGTTCGCGGATTTCGTGGATTCTTCCTGCAACCAATCCAACGCTGGCCCGGCAACATCCATGATCGGATGTCCTTCGCCGATTCCCGCAATGCTTTGCACGGCCAGAAATCGTTGCTGCAAACGCTTCGCGCGAACTCGGTCAAACTCCGCATAGGCATCGGACAGTTCATGACTCAGCGGTTCCAGTTCCGCCAACGCCGATCGCTTGCGAAGAATCTCGTGACTCTTGCGAGCCTGCAGCTTCATCGGGGCCGGCACTTCGATCGACCAGCCGCTCTTGCCGAGTTCCTGATCGAGTGCCGCAACCACCGGCAGGTTTTCCGTTCGAACCGCCTGCTCCAGTTCCGTGCGAAGTTCCTTCAGCCGAAATTTTTCGAAGTCCTTCAGATCCGCAGCCCAGACGGGACTCTGCGAATCCCGATCCGCCAGCCGTCGCAACGCCTGAATGCGAACGGCCAGCGGTGCTCGGCCGAGTGAAATCGTACGATAGTGCTGCAAGAGTTTGTCGATCGAGCCCGTGGCCAGATACGCGTCGTTCAGCTCCGCCGCGGCCTCAACGGAGATTGTGGGGACAGGTTGAATCTCGTGTGATTCGAGCAGCTCATTCCACGGCCCGAGTTCCGGAAAATCGAGGACCGTCAGGATCTCGTTCAGATT
>Ga0163144_10027420_pt1 | contig 11029 bp, 6 predicted proteins | sample OliLak19BULKMAT1_FD_123175 | JGI IMG/M metagenome (GOLD analysis project Ga0163144, IMG submission 123175) | Freshwater microbial mat bacterial communities from Lake Vanda, McMurdo Dry Valleys, Antarctica - Oligotrophic Lake LV.19.BULKMAT1 | ecosystem: Environmental > Aquatic > Freshwater > Lake... | reverse complement strand
TGCCTTCTGGCACATCTTCTTGTAGTTGTTTGAGGGTTTTCTCAGCTCTTTCACTGCTGCGGTTAAGTAGGATGATTGTGGCACCTTTCTTGGCAGTTTCTCTTGCACACACAAAGCCAGTTCCGCTAGTAGTACCAGTAATGGCTACTATTTTTCCTGTCATGTCTTGTGTGTGGTCTTTAATTACTTTATCAAGTTCTTGTGTTTGTGTTTGATTGCTCATGTTTAGAGATTTTTTAAAGTGTTTAGAAAGATTAATTTATAGTATGATTATATTTCTTGGATTCAACAAATAAAAGCAACTGCTCTTAATGTTTCGCACATTCAAGTTTTGAAAAGAGTAAGCTTTACGAACTACTTTGCCCCAAATATAGAATAAAAATTTGATGATTATAGTATGGTCTTGTAACCTGCCTAAAGACACACTATCTTTAGACTGAAAGCCTGCTGTTGTGGGTGAAGATGCTTAGAGTAGAGGAGAAAAGCACCTCCAAAGCTTAAAAATTTGCATAACCCTGATTTTGAGCTTCTTGAAGATTATCTTTCAGCTTAAAATATTTATTACTACTGATTTGAGGATGAAGTGGGTCTAATCTCAACACCTTTATCCTTGTGTACTTTTGCGTTAGTAGTAGTGATTGAAGGCTTTTCAGACTAGATTTAAGAGGTAAATTTATTAGATTATTCTACCATATATTCTAATCAAAGTTACTATATAATTGAAGTTTTTCAAAGTAAGAATGGATATAAGATTATGTGTAGATTTGCAGATGGAAAGGATATTAAACTTAGAAAGATGAAGATAGAACTAATAAAAGGAGACATCACAAAATTGGAGATAGATGCCATTGTAAATGCAGCCAATACCTCTTTGCTAGGAGGTGGAGGTGTAGATGGGGCGATACATAGAGCTGGAGGAAGTAAAATATTAGAAGAATGCCAAGAAATCAGGAATAAACAAGGAGGATGCAAAGTAGGGGAAGCCGTCATCACAAATGCAGGAAATTTGAATGTAAAAAAAGTGATACATACCGTAGGTCCTACTTGGAATGGAGGTAAATCTGAGGAAGAAGAAAAACTAAGAAACTGCTATCTAAATGTACTAAAATTAGCCGAAGAACATCATTTGAAATCTATAGCCTTTCCAAATATTAGTACTGGGATTTATAGATTTCCAAAAGACAAAGCTGCCAAAATAGCTTTGAAAGTAGTCAAAGAGATACAAGATTCTAGCATTGAAAAAATAGTATTTGTCTGTTTTGATGAAGAAAATTATGATATTTATAGGCAAGAATTACCAGAAAACATACAATGATACAAATCACAGCAGAGGTAGCTTTAAAACCCCTTTTACTCGGCAATCAAGTAGAACTCTATGCCTTAATGCAACGCATCTATGTTCCTGTATATGAGCATCTTTGGTCTGATAAGGGTCAGTGGTATATAGACCAACAGTATAGCTTTGAAAATCTCAAAAAAGAATTAGAAAACCCTCACGCTCTGTATTATTTTGTAATATATCAATCTACCACAATAGGAATTCTCAGAATCATAGAAAATGAACCTTTGATTGATTTTAAAGACAGAAAGGCTTCCAAACTCCATCGGATTTATTTAGATACCGACTTTCAAGGAAAAGGAATTGGAAGAATACTCATATACTGGACACAAAATAGACAAAGACAACCAAGTGATTCTATTTTATGGTTAGAAGCCATGGATAGCCAACAAGCAGCGATTGATTTTTATGAAAAATTAGGCTTTCAAAAATCAAGTTCTTTTAGGCTAGACTTCACACAAATGCACTCAGATTTCAGAGGATTGAATAGAATGTGGAAAAATATAGAATAAGCAAGGGTTTTTAAGAGGTTTAGAATGCGAACTAGAAAAACTTGTATCTTTACAAGCAGTTAAGATTAGGATAATCAACAATAAAAATATTTTACAAACTCGTCCTAAATACATGACAAAAAACAGGTTTAACTTCTTCAAAACACAGATAGACACATATTCAGCAGATTTATAGGGATTTTTATCCGTAATCTATCTGTTTAATCCGTCAAATCTGTGTTCTAAAAATGTCACGTATTCAGAAACTCATCATTAAAAACAAGAAATAACACATAAAAATGGCAACGTCAAACCGTACTAAAAACATTATTTATTCACTTGCATTGGTAGCTGTTTTTCTACTAGTGCAGCTTTACAGAAGTTATTATTCACCCCAAGGCATCAAAGAATCTATCAAATTAGAAGAATCTTTGATTCACTTACAAGGTACTACGATGGGGGTAGTGGCTTACAATGTAAAATACATAGACAGTCTCAAACGTGATTTTCAGCCTGAGATAGATACACTTTTGAAGGCATTTAATCAATCTCTTTCTACGTATGTACCTGATTCAGAGATTTCTAGGTTTAATAGGCAAGACTCTTTAGAGATAAAGTCTCGTTTTTTTTATCCTGTATTAAAGGCAAGCCAAGAAGTCTATCAAAATACAGAAGGAGCTTTTGACCCTACAGTAGCTCCCCTAGTCAATGCTTGGGGTTTTGGTTTTAAGAAAGAAAGCCTTCCCACAGCAGCACGTATAGACTCACTCAAAGCACTGATTGGCTATGACTATATCACCTTTAACAAACAGAAAATCATCAAGAAAAAAAGTAAAGTCATGCTAGATATGAGTGCCGTAGCGAAGGGCTACGCAGTAGATGTAGTAGCAGACTTACTAGCAGAAAAGGGTATTAAAAATTATTTTGTAGAGATAGGAGGGGAGATAGTCTGCAAAGGTAAAAATGAAAGAGATGAACTTTGGACGCTTGGTATCACCAATCCGAGATATAAAGAAGCAGGACAAGCACAAGCATTTAAACTTGTGAAAATAGAAAATAAAGCCATGGCTACTTCTGGTAATTATGAAAATTACCATGTCATAGAAGGTAAAAGATATGCTCACACTATCAACCCTCAGACGGGTTATCCTATTGAACATTCCCTCAAAAGTGCTTCTGTCTTTGCACCAGACTGCATGCGAGCAGATGCTTATGCGACTGCTTTTATGGTATTAGGCTTTGAGAAATCAAAAGAAATCTTAGCAAAAACGCCCAACCTAGATGCTTACCTTATTTATGAAGATGAAAAGGGTAATCTCATAGGTTTTGCTACGGAGGGGATTAAGGCTTTTATAGTGGAGTGATTTTTAGAGGATACAATCAAGGAGTTTGATTATTATAAACTCCTTGATTTAGATTCTATAAAACTCAAAAACTTACCTTCAAAATACTTTAACAGTTTGATAAGATAACAAAACAGCTACCAAATTTAGTTTTGCTAGTAGTTAGATAAAAAACAATATTACCAATGCAAAAAATATATCTTATCCTATTTTTACTGTTACCCTTATCATTGCTTGCCCAGCGACCAGAGCCTAACCAGCAAAAACCAGCTACCCAGATTCCAGGGACATTTAACAACAATGCCCCTAAAGGAAACACCAAAATATCTGGTACTGTAGTGGATGATAGCAGTGGTGAACCCGTAGAATTTGCAAGTGTATCTCTTATCAATAAGAAAGATAATCGCCCTGTGGACGGAACCATCACAAGTGATAAAGGAAAATTTACGCTCAATAATATAGCTGAGGGAAACTATAAATTAGCCGTTACCTTCGTGAGTTATGAAACAATATTCATAGATCCTGTTGATGCCAATGGTAAATCCAATATAGATTTGGGAAATATTAAACTCAAGGCTGATATTAAGATGCTAGAAGAAATCGTAGTGGAAGATAAAAGAGACCTTATAGAAGATAAAATAGACAGAATCGTCTATAATGCAGAGCAGGATTTGACCAATAGTGGTGGAGATGCCTCTGATGTGCTTCGTAAAGTGCCAATGCTTTCCGTAGATTTGGATGGAAACGTGCAAATGCGTGGGAATGGTAATATTCGTGTGTTAATTAATAATAAGCCTTCTTCCATCATGGCTGGAAGTGTGGCAGATGCCTTAAAGCAAATCCCTGCGGATATGATTAAAAGTGTAGAGGTGATTACAAGCCCTTCTGCTAAATATGATGCTGAAGGTACTGCAGGTATCATCAATATCATCACTAAGAAAAATACTATGCAAGGCTTAAGTGGTAATATTAATCTTAATGGAGGCAATAGAGGAAGTAATATCTCAGGTAATCTAAACTATCGTTGGAAAAAATTTGGACTTGCACTTAGCACCAATGGACGAGCGTATTATTCACCTTTTGAGCAAACTACTTTTCGTCAAAACTTTACAGAAAGTGGAAATTTAGTAAGTGAGATAGACCAATTTAACTCAGGAAAATCTTTCGGGATTTTTGGAAATACACAGTTAGGTTTTGACTATGATATAAACCAAACCAATGTAATCACAGGGGGTGTCAGAGTAGGTTATCGTACAAGAGACCAAGGTAACTTATTAGTGTCAAGCTTTAATAATGCTGAAAATAATTCAACAAGTTCATTTATTAGAGATTTTGACAATGGCAATAGCTTTAATACCATAGATGCAAATTTAGATTACATAAAGACCTTCAAAAAGCCTAAGCAAGAACTTAACATTCTGACATTGTATAGCTATGGTTCTGGTTTGCAAGATTTTAATGTAAATCAGTTTAACTCTCAAAACGTGCTTAGTGCCCGTGAAAAAAGTGATAATAATAGTTTTAATGAAGAAATAACTCTTCAGATAGATTATACACATCCTTTCTCTGATCTCTTTCAGTTAGAAACTGGTGCAAAGGGAATTGTGAGAACTGTGGGAAGTGATTTTAAGTTTTTTAATTATAACTTTGACCAACAGGCTTTTACATTAGCTCCAAATCGCTCCAATGAGTTTAATTATGGGCAAGATGTATGGGCGAGTTATGTGAATTTTCGCTATATCACAGCAAGTAAATGGGGCTTTCAGGCAGGTTTGCGTTATGAGGCTACCAATATAGAAGGAAATTTTATTACAGATGAAACTGGATTTACACAAATCTACGACAACTGGATCCCAAGTGTGGTAGTGTCAAGAGACTTTAAAGATGGAAGTAAGATTAAAGTAAGCTATAATAAGCGTATTCAAAGACCTTCTATCTCTTTCTTAAATCCATTCGTGAATTATTCTGATTCTCTTAATATTTCTTTTGGTAATCCTGAGTTATTACCCGAACTTACTAATAGTTATGAGCTTTCTTATAGCATTTTTAAAAGGAAATTTTCTGTTAACAGCTCCCTTTACTGGCAACAGACCAATGATGTGATTACCTCAGTGCAATCCATTGGTGAAAATGGAGTTTCTACTACTACATTTCAAAACATAGCCAGCAATGATAGAATCGGAGTGAGTGTATTTGGATCTTATAACCCAAATAAAAAACTACGCATTAGTGCTAATTTTAATGTCTATTATACTACTTTTAACGCACCTGGATTTGAGAATCCTAACTCAAACTCAGCGTATGATATGAACTTGAATGCTTCTTATGACTTCGGAAAAGGCTGGTCTGCACAGACATTTGGTTTTTTTCGCTCACGTAGTGTAGAGCTTCAAGGTCTGAGAGGTGCGTTTAGTTTTTATACAATGGGAGTCAAAAAAGAAATCTTTAAAGACAAAGGAGCTATCACAGTAGGGATTAATAATCCATTTGCCAATGCTCTAAAGATTCGCTCTAATTTTTCAGATACTACCTTTAGATCAGCAGATGTACGCAGTGTGTTTATTCGCTCATATCGCATAGGCTTTGAATATAAATTTGGAAATAGCAATAGCCGTTCCCGTAGGTCTAAACGTGGAGTAGATAATAATGATACTAAACAACGTGAAAGCAATGAGCAGTAAAGCTCATAATGAGAGATGAGTGATGAGTCTTCTTAGTAAGGTTTTAGTAATCAGTTTTTATAACAAAATTAAAGTGTAAACTAATTTTAATTACAAATTAATAGATTTTAGTTATTCATGAAAACAAGAAAAGGGTAGTAAGCTCATATTTACTATCCTTTTCTTGTTTTAGATGGACTCGATATGAAATGAATTATTGGAAATATCTCTGTATATTCTATCAGTAAATCTTAAAAATTTCAAACTCTACTCGCCTATTTTTACGGCGTTCTTCTTCAGTTGTAGCATTAAGAATGATAGGCATACGACTTCCATGCCCTATTGAATTTACACGATTAGGCTTAAATCTACCTCTATCCAAAATATATTGCTTGATGGCATCTGCTCTTTCTTGTGAGAGTTGTAAATTACTAGCATCAGTCCCTTGATTATCCGTGTGTCCTGATATTTTAAGCCCTAAATTAGGATGGTCTGCTAAAAAATAATCTACTAATTTATCTAAGTCGGGTTTCATCTTATCAGTAATCTTGGAACTAGCTTCATCAAACTCTAAGGCATCAAAGACCCACTTATCAAATTTTATAGGATAAACCTGTATAGTGGTATCGCCTTTAAACAAAAACTCTTCTTCAATTCTTAGAAAATCATCTCCAGTGATGATGATGAGGTAATTTCGATTACGAATAAGGTCAAACCTCGCTGTGCCATTATCCCGAATATATCTAGGAGCTACTTCTACACCCTCGTCTAAGTCAATAATGGCTATAAACCCTTTGGAGGGTTCACCAGTAATAGAGTCTGTAATAGCTACTTCGAGTCTATCCACTGCAAGAGGCTGTGCTTCCATCGGCAGTGCAGCTGTGTGTAAATTTAGGACATCGACCATGACTGAATCTCGCTTTTGCATATCAAACACCTTAGTCGGGATGGCTTTGGCATAGTATAGGTTTTGAGCCTTGGAGTCAATCGTAAAGTAATACTCATCCGTTCTGTAATTAATCAAAGGACCTGTATTTTTAGGTTCTTTCCAAGTCAGTCCTTCACGGTAAGATTTATAAATATCAAATCCTCCAAAATTAATCAATTGCCCATCAGAACTAAAATAAAGCACATTGAATATTGGATGATAAAAAGGACTTACTTCGTTGCGTCTAGTATTGATGATAGGGCCTATATTCTGTGCAGGAGCCCAGTTCGAGAGTGTATCTACATAGTTATTCTCATATTCTATAATTTTATAATCAAAGCCATTTCTATCTTTATATTTATAGGTAAAATAAAGGTCAGAACCGCCAAAACCACCCATTCTATCCGAAGCAAAAAACAGTGTATCTTCGGTATGTGATAAGGCAGGTTGTGAATCCCAAGCAATCGTATTGACATTGATACCTAAGTTAGTGCCTTTAGTCCAAGTGCCGTCAGTTTTTCGGCGAGAAACATATAAATCACAGTTGCCTAAGCCGTCAGGGCTATCACATCTTGCAAAAAAGATGGTTTTTCCATCTCTACTAATAGTAGCTGAACCTTCATTGTATGAATCAGTATTGAGCCCTACGAATGGTTTTGCCTGTGTCCAAGGCAAAGTATCTACTATAGAACCCTCATTGGTTTGGCGGATAAAAGTACTATCTGCCTTTCTTGCATAATACAAGCCTTCATCAGAAACGTATTTCATGCCACTAAGGCGTTGCTTTCGCTGAGAAGTAAAAAGTAAAATAAGATCATTTCCGCTGAGCGAAGGCCCATAATCATTGTAGTTTCGAGAGTTTACGGAGTCACCTAAGGCAGTATAAACACTCTCAGGAATTTGCAGTGTATCGATATTAAAGCCAGCATTGCTCATTGTATAATAATACTTAACAGGCAAATAATAATCCTTGTCATTGCGGGTAAGTGAATCATAATAAAGACGATAATTTTTATCATCCCCATATCGGTGGTGTTTTAGTACTAGCTGATACAGCATTCGTGCTTTATTGAGATACTTTAGTTCTTCGGCAAGCTTTCCTAGTCGCCAAATCATGTAATTATCTTTATAAAAATTTTGAGAGCCAAAACGCATCACATACTCGTACATAGCCGTATAGACTGCTTCATAATCTCCTTTTTCAGCAAGCTTGTCAAGTTCTTTTAGTTTAGTCTCATCTCTATAATATAAATACTGATTGACATAAGGGAAATAAAGAATTTTACCATCTTCTCTCCCAAATGTATTGAGATAAGTTACTTCGGGAGGGGAGGGGGGTTGCCCAAAAATATCATGTAAAGTAAGTATAAATAAGACCAGAAACACACAGATGAGTTGGAGGTAGTTTTTCATGAATTAATAATTTTACAAAAAATAAACGCTCATCTTCCAATAAAAATGTAAAGACCTAATAGATTAATTGCTAAATCAATTCTCTAAAATCTAAATTAAATACTTTATTAGAGAGATAGAATGCCCATTTTTTAGAACTGTTTTTAGTGTCATGTTATATGCTTATCTACCTAAAATCATCATTTAATCAATTGTTAGGCAGTTTTTATAACATTGTATATGTTTGTTGTAGTAGTTTAAAATGTTTGCTGTATATTGGCACAGCCCTTGCAAAACTAAGGACACACATACAAAATCCCTTATAAGGGTATGTTAAGTTTATCATTTTGCTAAATTTGTGCCAAATTGACGGGAATATGCTTCCCTTACTTATGAAAAATATAATTAAGACACTTTTTGACTCTGCCATTTTTTCTGACTCTCAAGGAGATAGTACTATAGAGATGATTCCATTAGTCAATCCTGATGAAGACTCCGCCAAAGATTTTAATGTAAATACTGAGAAATTACCGATTCTCCCTGTAAAAAATACCGTACTTTTTCCTGGTGTAGTGATTCCGATTACAGTCAGTCGCAAAAAATCAATTCGCTTAGTAAAAAAAGCCTACAAAGGAGACCGTATTATAGGCGTACTTGCTCAGGAAAATGGGCAAATAGAAGAACCTACCTCAGCCGACTTATACAAAACAGGTACATTGGCGACTATTCTTAAAATGCTTGTGCTGCCCGATGGCAATACTACCATCATCATACAAGGTAAAATGAGATTCGAAGTAGAGGAATTTACCAGTGAAGAACCTTATATCTCTGCCAACATTAAACCTTTGACAGAAAACTTCCCTTCTACACAAAAGAAAGAAACAAAAGCCTTCATAGCCTCTCTTAAAGAAGCTGCTACTCGCATTCTGCAGCTTAACCCTGAGATACCCCAAGAAGCTCAGATAGCACTCGATAACATTAGCAATGCCTCTTTTTTGACGCATTTCTTATCTTCTAATATTAATGCCGAAGTAGCTGACAAGCAAAAAATACTAGAAACTCAAGATGGCTTACAGAGAGCTACACTATTGCTAGAGTATATGCACAAAGATATTCAGTTGCTAGAGCTTAAGTACGAAATCCAAAGCAAAGTACACTCTGATATAGACCAGCAACAGCGTGATTATTATCTTAGACAGCAAATCAAAGTATTGCAAGATGAACTCGGCTATGAAACAAGCGAGCAGGAAATGGATAATTTTAGGAGTAGAGGTCTTAAGAAAAAATGGAGCGAAGAAATCAAAGTTTATTTTTTTAAAGAACTAGAAAAAGTAAGAAGGATGAATCCAGCGGCTGCTGAATATCCCGTAGCAATGAATTATCTTGAGTTACTGATAGAATTACCTTGGGGAGAATATACCGAAGACTCATTAGACCTCAATAAAGCCCGCAAAATCTTAGATAAAGATCACTACGGGCTTGAAAAAGTAAAAGAACGAATTTTAGAATACCTTGCAGTTCTTAAGCTCAAAAAAGACATGAAAAGTCCGATTTTGTGTTTGTATGGCCCTCCTGGCGTAGGCAAAACCTCACTTGGTAAATCTATAGCCAAATCACTTAACCGTAAATATGCCCGAATCGCACTGGGAGGATTGCATGATGAAGCTGAAATTAGAGGTCACCGTCGTACTTATGTAGGAGCGATGCCAGGTAAGATTATACAAAACATCAAAAAAGTACAGTCATCCAATCCTGTTTTTATTTTGGATGAAATAGACAAGGTTTCTTCTAACATGCGTGGTGATCCTGCTTCTGCACTTTTAGAGGTATTAGATCCAGAGCAAAATAACAGCTTTATGGATAATTATTTGGAAGTAACCTATGACTTATCCAATGTGCTTTTTGTGGCTACTGCCAATTCATTAGATACCATTCATCCTGCCCTGAGAGACAGAATGGAAATCATTGAAATCAATGGATATACCATTGAGGAAAAAATAGAAATCGCCAAAAAACATCTTATTCCAGAGCAAAGGGAAGACCATGGACTCAAAGCAAAAGATATTAAATTTGACCCCAAAGCCATTTCTAAGATTATAGAAGATTATACCCGTGAATCTGGTGTAAGAAGTCTTAAAAGAGAAATAGGGGCAATCTCAAGAAAAGTAGCCAAATCCATTGCTTTTGGAGAAGAATACAATACGCTTATCAATAGTGAGGCCGTAAGTACTCTTTTAGGACCTGAAAAATATGATACAGAACAATACCAAAGTATAGAAATCCCAGGCATCGTGATAGGTTTGGCTTGGACACCCGTAGGCGGTGAGATTTTATTTATAGAATCAAGTCTTAGTAGAGGAAAGGGTAAAATGACGCTCTCTGGACACTTAGGCGAAGTAATGAAAGAATCAGCTTCTACAGCATTTTCTTATCTAAAATCAATTGCCCCAGAGTTACAATTAGACGAAAGAGTATTCAATGAGTATGACCTGCACGTACACGTTCCCTCTGGTGCTGTCCCTAAGGATGGTCCTTCGGCAGGAATAGCCATGTTTACTTCTTTGGCTTCTATCTTTACCCAACGCAAATTAAAAGACCGCCTAGCAATGACAGGTGAAATTACACTGCGTGGAAGAGTATTGCCAGTGGGTGGAATCAAAGAAAAAATACTAGCCGCCAGAAGAGCAGGAATCAAGGAAATCATTCTTTGTAGCAAAAACCGTAAAGACATTGGTGAAATCAAGGAGGAATACATAAAAGATTTGAAGTTTCATTATATAGATTACGCCTACGAAGTGCTTGATCTTGCATTGGTAGAACACGCCAATACAGATTCTCTCTTAGGTTTGCCTATGATGAAGGCTTAAGGGTGGGGG
>Ga0163144_10027419_pt1 | contig 11029 bp, 5 predicted proteins | sample OliLak19BULKMAT1_FD_123175 | JGI IMG/M metagenome (GOLD analysis project Ga0163144, IMG submission 123175) | Freshwater microbial mat bacterial communities from Lake Vanda, McMurdo Dry Valleys, Antarctica - Oligotrophic Lake LV.19.BULKMAT1 | ecosystem: Environmental > Aquatic > Freshwater > Lake... | reverse complement strand
TCTCGGGCGGTCTGTCTGGCGAAGGCGCCAAGATCCGCATTCGCGGCAACGCGTCGCTCTCGCAGTCCAACGAGCCAATCATCTTCGTGGACGGCGTGCGCATGAACTCCGGTGGCGGTTACGGTATCGGCAACGGTGGTGGCGGTTCGCCGTCGCGCATCGACGACATCGATCCGAGCACCATCGAGCGGGTCGAGATCCTGAAGGGCGCCGCAGCGGCCACGCTGTACGGCACCGAAGCCTCCAACGGTGTCATCCAGTTCTTCACCAAGACCGGCTCCACCGGCGCGCCGCGCTGGAACATGCAGCTGCAGCAGGATGCGGTGGACTTCGGCGATCGCGTCGCGCCGAACTCGGGCTTCGCGCGCACGCAGGGCCGCGCCGACTCGCTCGCGACGTACTGGAATATTCCGGGACTGAAAGCGTTTCAGGTGTTCGAAGTCCCGATCTTCAAGGATCATTTCACGGAAACGGGACTCGGCAACACGCTCTCGACATCGGTGCAGGGCGGTGGTGCGGCGATCACCTACTTCGCCAGCGGCCGCTACTACTTCGAGGATGGTCCGTTCGGCGGCGCCGATCTCGGGCCCGCGCGCGATCAGGTACGTCGCATCCAGACCTCGGCCAACCTCTCGCTGGTGCCGTTCAAGAACATGCGCGTTCGGTTCAACAACAACTACTACAACACGCAGAACAAGTCGCCGGAGAACAACAACAACATCTACGGCGTGAACTCGCTGAGCTACATGGCGCGTCCGGAGCTTGCCAACTGCAATGCGTCCACGTACGTCGCGCCCGGACGTTGCTCCGGCGCCGGCAATCCGTTCGGCAATCAAGCGTTCGCCACGGCGCGCGAGGCGATGCAGGTGACGAACGAGACCGGCGCGCAGCGCTATGTCGGTGTGCTGGATGGTTCGTACCAGCAGACCTCGCACCTGAGCTACACCGGCACCGTCGGATTCGACTACACCGCACAGCGCGACTTCGGACTTTCGCCGTTCGGGTATAACGTCGACCTGTTCACGTCCAACAATCCGGACGGCGCGCGTCAGACCTTCTCGAGCGGCACGCGTGTCCTCACGTTCGACGGCAAGATCGCCTACAACCGCGACTTCGGCGGCAACTGGACGACCTCCACCGTCGGTGGCGTGCAGGTGTTCAACAATCGCGCCACCACGCAGTCGGGCAGCTCGACGGCGTTCCCAGGCCCCGGCATCGAAGTCGTCGGCGCCGGTGGTCTCAACATCTCCACGGGCGAAGCCTTCAGCACCACGGTCAACGGCGGCTACTTCGGTCAGACGCAGGTCGGCTGGCGTGACTGGGTCTTTGCCACGACCGGTGGTCGATACGACTTCTCCAGCGCGTTCGGCAAGAGCGCCGGTGGTGTCTTCTATCCGAAAGTGTCGCTCTCCGTCGTCCCGTCCGATCGCCAGTCGTGGAGTTCGACGCTGCTCCCCACGCTGCGCCTTCGCGCCGCCGTCGGTCAGTCCGGCCGTCAGCCGGGCGCCTTCGATCAGTTCACGACGTTCTCCCCGTTGGTAACATCGCTTGGCTCTGGCCTGCTCCCTTCGCAGCTTGGCAACAGCGATCTGCGTCCGGAGATCTCCACCGAAATCGAAGGCGGTTTCGAAGCAGGCTTTCTGAGCAATCGCGTCGCCCTCGAGTTCACCTACTGGAAGCGGGAAGTGAAGGACGCACTCGTGCCGCGCCTGTTCGCGCAGTCGGGTGGCTTCCGCAACTCGCAGCTCACCAACATCGGCAAGATCGACGCGAACGGACTCGAAGTCGGTCTGCGCGGTTCGCCGATCCAGAGCAGCAAGACGACGCTCGAACTGTTTGCCAACGCCGCGTTCCTCCAGCAGACGCTGACCAGTCTTGGCGGTGCGCCGCCGATCCGCGTCTCCGGCGGCTACGCGCGCTACCGCATCTACCTCAAGGAAGGCGATCCGCTGGGCTCCATCTACGAGCCGCGTCTCGCCGGACAGTGTGGTAGCGCTCCGGCGACGAACAAACTCGGGAACGCAATTGCCTGTTACGCCGGCGATCAGCTGCCGTTCAACTTCAACGGTCGCGGCACGCCGGCCACGCGCGCGGAACTCCTCGCCTATTTCGCGCAGCCGCGTGACATCCAGAACTCGGGCGTCCAGAACACGCTGCAGCCGTTGCTCGCCGACTACGACGGCAGCGGTGTGCTCTTCGAGCAGCGCGTCGGTAGCTCGATCCCCAAGTGGACGGGCGCCTTCGGTGGTACGCTGTCGTTCGCGAAGAACTGGAAGATCCAGTCCACGCTCGAGTATCGCACGGGCTACATGGTCTCCAACCTCACCGACGGTTTCCGCCTCTCGCAGCACCCGTCGATCGGCTCGAATCGGAAGGAATTCTCCGACGTACAGTCGGTGATGCAGAACCCAGCCAGTACGCCAGAGCAACGCGTCGTGGCCGCCGAAGAGTACATCCGGAAGTATCGTCGTCTGCTGGAGCCCGGATTGTATCAGGCACAGGACGGATCCTTCCTGCGTTGGCGTGAGTTGGCCGTGACCTACAATCTCGGACAGTCGGTCGCGAGCAAGCTGGGCTTCCGCAACGCGGCCATTACGCTGGCCGGTCGCAATATCCTCATGTGGACCAAGTACCCCGGTCAGGATCCCGAGTCGAACGAGAACGGTCGCGGCTCGACGGGCACACTCGCCGACAACTTCCAGAACGCCACCGATGGATTCGGCCTGCCGATTCCGCGACGTGTGTCGCTCGCACTCAACTTTGGCTTTTAACCCGGAGCACTCCACATGACTATCGGAATCTCGATCGTTGGTGCGGCTCCTCGCCGCCGCAAACTCATCGCCGGCACGATGCTGCTCGGCGCCGCGACCCTGTCGTCCTGTCAGATCTTCGACACCGACGTTGCCAATCCCAACGCCGTCACCGAGGATGCCATCGCCACGGCATCCGCGGCGGCGACGTCGCTCGTGAATGGTCTGTACGGCTCGGTCAACGCGGCCGGCAACCAGATCGTCGGCACGGTCGGTGCCTCGTCCGATGAACTGACGTGGGTGGGCTCCCGCGAATACTGGAACCTGCTCGACGTCGGTGACATCGGCGATCCCAATAACGAGTACACGAACGGCCAGTTCTCGTACGCCGCGCAGGCGCGCTGGTTGGGCGACTATGTCATCCCGAAGCTCGAGGGCTACGACAAGGCGAACTCGCTGCGCAATCGTGCAGACCTCGCGCAGGCGTACTTCCTCACCGCGATGACCTACGTGCTCCTCGGCGAGAACTACGAGGACTTCGTGATCTCGTCCGACCGCATCGACAACGGTGCGCCGATCGGCGACGCGAACATGCGGGTCACGTTCGATTCGGCCATCACGTACCTGAACAAGGGAATCACTGTCGCACAGGCCATCAACAACGTCGCGCTGCAGCAGCGCATTCTCGGTCTTCGCGCACGCGCCAAGTTCTCCAAGGCGGTCTGGACGTCGCTGCGTGCGCCGCGCGGCTTCCCGGCCAGTCCGTACATCAACGATGCTGGCGCCAACACCGATGCGGCGGCCGCACTCGCGATCATGGGAAACAACGCGTTCCGCTATCGCTTCGATGTCGTCACGCAGAACAACGGCGGTTATTTCTCCACCGGTGGCGAAATGAACTCGCGCCTCGAGATCCGGGCGGGCTCGCGCTACATCGTGCCCAATGGAGCGGGCACGCGCCCGCTCGATGGTGCGGCGGGCATCTTCATGAAGGACCCGGTGACCGGCCTCACCGATCCGGTCACCTCAAAGAACATCGATGAGTGCTGCCGGTTCTCGTCCACGGTCAACGTCGGCTGGACCGCCGTGTCGGCGAAGGACATGCAGCTCATCCTCGCCGAAGCAGCCTTGGCGACCAACAACACGGCGGAGTTCACCACGCGCATCAACGCGGTCCGTACGGTCGATGGTCTGCCGGCATGGACGGGAACACCGGCCGCGCGCGATATTCTCCTGCACGAGCGATCGGTCTCGCTCTTCCTGCAGGGACGTCGACTGAATGACCACTATCGCTTCCAGTTTCGCTCGGATCGGTGGGTGGCCACGCGTGGCTCGAGGCCCTGCTTCTTTCCGATTTCGGCCGACGAAGTGCTGCAGAACCCACTCGTGCCAAAACCGGCCAACGTCGGCAACACTCGACCCGCCGCATGTCAGTGATTCCTCCCCGCATGTCGCAGCAACGCAACGACCGGTCACGACGCATCGTGGCCGGTCGTTTCGCCTCAGCCCCGATCCTGCTCCTCACCGCGTGGTCGCTGGTGGGCTGCTACGCCTACGTGCCCGTCGCGCCCTCGCAACCCGCCGCCTCCGACGGCTCCGTACGCGTCACCCTCACCACCACGGGCGCCGAGTACTTCAAGGGCTCGCTCGGCAATAACGTGCGACAGATCGAAGGCACGGTCACGCGCGCCACGCCGGACACCGTTGTCATTGCCGTCGAACGGATGTTCACGAGCACACGTGAAAGCTTCACCTCGCAGGGCGATACCGTCGCCGTGCCGCGGCAGCTGACGGAGGAGCTTTCGCTGAAGCAGTATTCGCGCAAGCGCAGCGTACTCATCGCCGTGGCCATCGTGGGGTCGCTGGTCATCGCCCTCGCGGGGCTCGCCAACGGCGCCAGCACCAGTGGCGACCCGCAACCCGGACCGATTCAACCGTGAACGACGTCAGCCTGCGTACTCTGTCGCAGTTCCGGGGAGGTGTGCGCAATCGCGTCGCCTCCTCGCTTGTCTCCTCGCTCTTCACCACGGCGTGCTTTGTCATCGCCGCAGCCACGCCATCGTCACCGTTGCATGCCGCACCCAGCGCAGGCACTCCTGCGACGGCGTATGCGAATTCCGGGCCGCTGCAGCAGCGTGACAGCTTCATTGGCGTGCGAGTCGACGCCGATCGGAACAAGCTGCTGCTCGAGATTCCGGCGGATCGGTTGAATTCCGACTTCCTGCATCAGAGCACATTGGCGACCGGCTTTGGTGCCCTCGGTCTCGATCGCGGACAACTCGGCTCCAGTGTCGTCGTGCGATTCGAGCGCCGTGGCAAGCGTGTGCTGATGGTGCGTGACAACTGGAGTGTGCGCGCTCCCGGTGAGAGCGCGGCCGAGCGTCGCGCAGCGGCGGAAGGATTTCCGACGTCGGTGATCGCCACTTTCCCGATCGAGTCGGAAGCCAACGGCACACTCGTTGTTGACGCGACGTCGTTCTTTCTATCCGACACGTACGGCATCGCGGAATCGGTGCGTCGTGGTCAGCAGGGGACGGCGCGACTCGACGCAGCGCGCAGCTGGATCGACGCCGAACGCACCAAGTCGTTCCCCAGGAACACCGAGATTCATGCCGTGTTGACGTTCGCGGTCGACAATCCCGGTGCGTTGGTGCGTCGCAGCGCGCCCGACCCTGGAGCGGTGACGATGGCGCTGCATCACTCGCTCGTCGCGCTGCCCGATACCGCGGGCTTTCGCGCGCGACAGGGTGATGGTCGTTCGGGCGTGAGCGGTCCGCAGTTCTACGATTTTTCGCAGAGCTACGACGGTACGTATCGCAACGCCATCGCCGGTCGCTGGCGTCTCATTCCGAAGGATCCGGTCGCGTACGCGCGCGGTGAACTCACCGAGCCGGTGACACCGATCGTGTACCATCTCGATCCCGGTATTCCTGCCGAGTATCGCGAAGCGTTGCGCGAAGGTGGGATGTGGTGGAACAAGACGTTCGAGGCCGCCGGGTTCAGGAATGCGTTCGCCGTGCGTGATTTGCCCGCCGGCGCCGACGCGATGGATGCGCGTTACAGCATGCTGTACTGGATCCATCGCACGGGACCCGGGCCGAGCGTTGGGCCGTCGTTCTCCGATCCGCGCACCGGCGAGATCGTGCGCACGGTCGTGCGCATGGATGCGTGGCGTTCGCTCATCGACTACAACATCTACGCCGGTCTGCTGCCAGCCGCCGGCCCGCAGGGACTTGGCGTGACCGCGGAGCAGTTTACGATGGAGCGTCGCAAACAGCACGCGGCGCACGAGATCGGACACACGCTTGGCTTTCCGCACAACTACATCGCCTCGTCGCAGGGGCGCACGTCGGTGATGGACTATCCGTTTCCGCTCATCTCGCTCGACGCGAACGGCGCCATCGATTTGTCGAAAGCGTATGCGCCGGCCGGTGGTGCGTGGGATACGCTGACGGTGCGCTACGGCTACACGTGGTATGCGAACGCGGCCGATGAGAAGGCGGGACTGGAGCGGATCATCAAGGATGGACTGACGAAGCACGTGCGCTTCATTGCCGACCAGCATTCGGGGGCGGAGGGTTCGATTCCCGAGGCGACGCGCTGGGTGGAAGGCTCGACGCCCTTCGAATCGGTCGAACGTTCATCGAAGGTGCGACGGTTGCTGATCGACAAGTTCGACGAGCGCGCGATCAAGCCCGGCGAACCGTTGTATCTGCTCAACATGCGGTTCGCGCATGTGTATCTGCATCATCGCTACTCGCTCGAGAGCGTGGTGAAGGTGATCGGCGGCATGGACTTCACGTACGCGATGCGTGGCGATGGACAGACGCCCACGAAAATTCTTTCCGCAGCGTCGCAGCGTCGTGCGCTTGGTGTGGCACTCGATGCACTCGAGCCGAGTGCGCTGGCGGTACCCGAGCGTGTGCTGGCGCTCATTCCGCCGGTGCCTCCGGGCGGTGACGGTGCGATGGCGTGGTTGGGCTACGCGGGCACGGCGCTTGACCAGATCACGTTGGCGGGTGGACTGGCCACGGAAGTGATCGAAGGAATTCTCGAGCGTGATCGTGTGGGTCGGCTGGTGTTGTTCAGCGCGCGCGATGCCGCGAACCCCACGCTCGATGAGGTCATTCGCACGCTGGTGAACCGTACGTGGGGCGCGCCTGTTTCGGCCAACGCCGGCGATCAGGCCATGCGCCGCACCGTGCAGCAGGTGGTGGTGAACACTCTGCTCGATCGTGCGGGTGATGCAGAATCGCTGGCCGAGGTTCGCGCCGTGTGCGAGATGCATCTCGCCGCGCTCAAGACGCGCGTTGCGGGCATTGCCGGAGGTTCGGCGGCGGACCGTGCGTTGCGGGGGAAGACCGTGCGGGACATCGACAAGTATTTCGATGGCAACGATGACCCGAAGACCCGGTCGCGCTATCCGGTGATCGTGCTGCCGTGGCCGTAGCCGAGAACAGCAGAAGAAAACAGCAAAAGCAACTGACTATCACGGATAGAAGCAGATCGACTTGGGATCTCCACGGATACTACAACGTCTTCTGGGTGGTTCGTTGTATCCCCGAAAATCATAGCAGTTGATCTGTTCGTATCCGTGATAGTCAGTCGCTTTCATTGAAGTTGTTTGGACGTTCGAGACTAATTGCTCTCGATCGACTTGATGCGCATGAGTCCTTCCTGTGCGACCGAAGCGACGAGTCGGCCATCGCGGGTGAACACCTGACCGCGCACGAAGCCGCGCGCACCGAACGCGGACGGGCTGTCGATGCTGTACAGCAGCCAGTCGTCGGCGCGGAAGTCGCGGTGCATCCAGAGCGTGTGATCGAGTGACGCGAGCATCAGTCGCGGATCGCGATACGAGACGTCGTGCGGCAGCAGCGCGGTGGGCAGCATGCCGTAGTCGGAAGCGTAGGCGAGGATGGCCTGGTGCACGATCGGTTCATCCGGGAGCGCTTCGCGGCACTTGAACCACACCTGACGCAGTGGCTCGCCGGGGATGTGCTTGATGGGGTCTGCCGGCACGACGCTGCGGAAGTCGAGCGGGCGATCCTGCGTGAGTACGCCGCGCAGCTTCGATGGCAACTCGTCGACGCGTGCGCGCAGGATGTCGAGCTCCGACGGCATCGATTCGGGTGGCGGCACATCGGGCATCGTGGACTGATGTTCGAGTCCCGGCTCGTCTACGTGGAACGATGCGGAGAGGTGAAAGATCGCCTCGCCGTGCTGGATGGCCGTGACGCGACGTGACGTGAAGCTGCCACCGTCGCGCGGGCGGTCGACGAAGTAGACGATCGGTGCTGCGAGGTCTCCGGCACGGAGGAAGTAGCCGTGCACGGAGTGGGCTTCGCGGGGCTCGTCGACCGTGCGGCGGGCGGCGACGAGTGCTTGCGCGAACACCTGGCCGCCGAAGACGCGGCCGGTGCCGAGATCGCGGTTGAGACCGCGATAGATGTTCACCTCGAGGGGTTCGAGCTCGAGGAGGGTGAGGAGATCGGCGACGATGGACAAAGGGGGGGGTGGGGCGGTGGACGTTCGCTGAGGGTCGTTCGCGCTCGTTGAAAGTTAAGAGTCGATGCGCTGTGAAACAGTTCGCTCTTATCTAGAAATCCGCGGTGCAGCACCCACCGCCGCAGAGCATCCAAGCCGGTGAGAACTCGTCATCCGCGAACGCTCGCATCACTGCATCAACCGCAACCTGATGCGCTGCGTTGTATTGCGTAATCGAGAGCCTGGAATTTCTTGCGCCGAGCAATGCGGCGACGGCCATACGAACAGAAGCAGAGTCTCGCTTGGTCTTCAACTGATTCTCCACGGCGAGCATCAGCGAGCCTCCGTAGAGGGCGAGCACGCTACGCCACGGCTCGCTGGACTGAATACGAGACAGGAATGTGACGTAGTCGCAGGTCATGAAGCGGGAGCCGTCCTTCTCCGTTGCGGTGTGGTCTGGATCCTTGCACCAGCGAAACGTGCCTCGCTTTCCTACGGGAACGACCGTTGCAGCTGACCCTGCCGAGGCTTTCCTGATGCCGTAGATGGACCACTTGCCAATAGTCGTATCCTGAGCCGTTGCAGACTCGTCGCCTTTCCAGCCGTCGAATACCAGGTAGAAGTACTTCTCGTAAAGCGGACCCGCGGTCGTTCCGAAAAGAAAATCCGTAGCGCCCGCGGATTGTGCGTGGAGGCGAGCAACAATGATCTCTCGCCCGTTCAGCGTGTTGAATTCGACGCTTTCTGCATCCCGCAGTACCGAGATTGCAAGTACCGGCGCCTTTACGCCGTTGCCTTTGCGTTTGCGCGAAATGCTCTGCGATTCCGTTCGCCACTTTGCGTCTCCGAGCTCCGTGAGTATCCACGCAGCAAGGCGTGGCCCATCACTCACATTGAAGAACTTGAGTCCGCTGCCGGGAATCCCTGAGCACCTCATGCTCCCTGACAGTGCGCAGGGCGTCACTCCTGCCTTCACTCCACCAATGGGAACCCGCGTGCGCGTCATGCCGGATGTCGCACGACTCGAAGACGGGGATGTTGCGCTCGTATCCGGACCATCCCCACGCGAAAACGCCACTGTGCCCAGCAGCAAAAGTGCACCGGCGGCAATGAGCGCTCGATTGGGTAGTGTCCGCAGCGTTCTGGTCATGACGCCCTCTCAGGTTGGTGTTTCATTGAAGAACAAGCGTTCGCTCAGCCCACACGGAATCGCGCGGATCGCGCACTTTGCTCCGGTCCCACGCCAACGTGCGAAACAGCAGCAGTCCCCGTCGCAACCCTGCAGCCTGACCAGGTTGATCAAGCGTGAACGAGCTCAAACTCTGTATGTCGTTCAGCGCGCTTCGAAGCTGCGCAACAGCGGCCGCCGTGTCGCCGGCCTGTGTGCATAGCCACGCTTCCGCATAGGTTACATCCCAGGTAATCGATCCGACAGTCGCACCCCGCCTTGAGCGTCGCACGTTCGCGAGTACTCGCGCTGCAGAATCGGGCATGCCTTGGGCGAGTGCGCGATACGCCCGGTCGATCGGCGCTGCGGATTCAAACTCGGTGGTCACGTGCGGGCCGAGACACGGCACCGCGTCCCGAAACGCCGCCTGCAGCAGCGCACGACGCTGCGCGCTACGCTCTCTCGGTGTGAATCGAGCGTCAATCTCCGAGTTGATCCGCGTCAACGATTCCGCGAGTCCGGTACATTCGCCCAGTTGTGCACGTACGCTGAACGCTGCCAATGAGTCGGCGAGCGAGCTCGAAATGGCGGGGTCACTGCCGACGCGCGGCAGCGAGAGCTTGAGCGCGAGCGCGAGATCTCCCACGAGCGCTGCTGCGGGTAGAAGCAGCGCTCGCATTGCAGAGTCACTCGTCGTGTGTTCTCGCAGGGCGCCGTACGCGATACGATGCGCATTGGCGATATCGCCAACCCGCAACGCAATACGCGTGGCGGCCAGCTGAATTCGTGCGCGATCGATCGGCGTCGGATCGAGCGCATTGGCGCGATCCAGTGCCTGCGAGGCGGAGAGGACGGGCGACTCCGCGCGCAGAATGCCGGAGAGTTCAAGAGCGAACGATCGGTGCATCCACGCTGCGATTGCGTTCGGCCATCGCTCGGTCCACCGCGCGGTCAGTTCGGTTGCAACGACACGTCCGCGCCGCATCGCGGGTACCCAGGCATCGGGCGCGGGAGCACTGGAAAAATCGGTGCGAGGCACGGGAACGAACGCAATGGAGTCTCCGGACAGAGAAGGCATGGCAGAGAATTCGATGGGAGTGGCCTCATCGCTGCGCCCGTTCCGCGCTCGACTCCCCTCGGCATACGTGATCTTCAAGACTGGAGGGAACAGGGCTGCCCACCACTCCGACGTTGGCACCAAGTCGATTGCGCGTCGATACGCAGCGAGCGCGCTCCAGTGACTGCTCCTGAACCGAAAGCCTTCGGGTCGCCGCACCACGACGGTGTCAAGCTGCTGACACTCTCCGAGGCCATACCACGCCACGAACGACGCCGCGCTCAGTGCGGTGGCGGATCGATATGAATGACAGGCGCTCGGAAAGTCGGCACGTGCGAGCGACAGGAGTGCCGTCGCCAGCGTGGAGTCGAGCGCGCCAAGCCCATTCGACTTCGCGGCAACCTCAGCCAACGGTTGCCATCGCTCTCGCGCCCGCGGCTCCGCCCACGCCCCACTCTGCGCCGCCCAGAACTCCGCATACGCAAAACCCGGCACCGCCCCCGCCGCCTCCCGAAACCGCGCCGACGCGCTGTCCAACCTCCCCGCGCGCAACTCCACAAACCCCTC
>Ga0163144_10027418_pt1 | contig 11030 bp, 6 predicted proteins | sample OliLak19BULKMAT1_FD_123175 | JGI IMG/M metagenome (GOLD analysis project Ga0163144, IMG submission 123175) | Freshwater microbial mat bacterial communities from Lake Vanda, McMurdo Dry Valleys, Antarctica - Oligotrophic Lake LV.19.BULKMAT1 | ecosystem: Environmental > Aquatic > Freshwater > Lake... | reverse complement strand
TCGGGCGCGGGCGGACCCGGCCGTCGCGCAGCACCCCCATCGAGGGCGCCCGCTCGAGATCGCTCGGCGCCACCGGCAAGAGCTCGTCGAGGGTGACGTCCTCGGTGCCGCCGGTGTGCGCCGAGAGCGCGTGCGCCAGCCCCTCCATCGACTGCCAGCGATCGTCCGGCTCGCGCGCCAGACCCTTCTGCACGATGGCCGCGAGCTCCGGCGAGATCCACGGCGCGGCCTCGGCGAGGAGCGGCACGCGATCGGTGCAGATGGCGAGGAGCAGCTCGGCGAGCGAGGCGTCGGTGTCCCACGGCGCGCTGCCCGAGAGGGCCTGGTAGAGCGAGATGCACAGGGCCCAGACGTCGGAGCGGTGGTCGACGTGCTTGGCGGTCTTGGCCTGCTCGGGCGACATGTAGAGCGGCGAGCCGAGCACCCCGCCGGCCCGCGTCAGATCGTGCGTCGCGCCGTCGTCGGAGCGCTTCGCGACGCCGAAATCGCAGACCTTCACCACGATCTTCCGATCGGCCCCGGGGGCGTGCAGAAACAGGTTCGCCGGCTTCACGTCGCGGTGGACGATGCCGACCTTGTGGGCCGCCGAAAGCCCGAGCGCGGCCTGCACGAAGACCCGGACGATGGCCTGGGGCTTCAGCGGCCCGAGGTCTTGCAGGAGCCGCGCGACGTCGATGCCGCTGAGCAGCTCCATCACGATGAACGGCGAGCCGAGCTTGAGATCGGTGCCGAGCTCGAAGGTCTTCACGACGTACGGGCTGTCGATCGACGTCGCCGCGCGCGCCTCGCGGATGAAGCGGCGCATGTGCTGATCGTCCTGGCCGGCGACGCTGCGGAAGATGACCTTCGCGGCGACCCTTCGCCCGTCGAGGCCGAGCGCCTCGTAGACCCCGCCCATGCCGCCTCGGCCGATCAGGCGCAGCACCTTGTAGCGGCCGCCGAGCTGGTGCCCGACCAGCGGATCGGCGTCGTGGTCGGCGCGCGCGGCGACGAACGAGCGAGCCTGTGCGTCGAGCGGCGCCAGCATCTCGGCGGTCACCGTCTCGTCCCCCGCGGTGACCGCGCGGAGCATGTCGTTGAACGACTCGGCCGAGGGGTAGCGCCGCTGATCGTCGGCCGTCAGCGCCGGCTGCAGCGCCAGCGCGAGCTGGGCGTCGACCCACGGAGCGCAGTCCTGAATCGAGGCGATGCGGCGCGACGAGACCGGGTTCCCCGACGGGTCCGACGACGGCACCTCGACGGGCCGCGGCGCCTTGCCGCTCAGCATCTCGTAGAGCACCGCGCCAAGACCGAAGACGTCGGCGCGGCGGTCCGAGCGCGCGACGCCGCCGGCCGTGCGGCTCGCCGTGCTGTTTCGTCCGCTGGCCGTCCCGGAGCCCGCCAGGTCCAGCCCGGAAGTGTCGGGTGGGCGCAGCCCGGGCCCGAACACCCGCACCACGATCTCGCCGCTGGCCGCGTTCTCGAGGAACACCTTGCTCGGCCGCACGTCGCGAAAGCCCACCCCGGCGGCGTGCGCCGCGACCAGCGCGCTCGACGCCTGCAGGGCGATCCGCGCCGCGGTCTGCGGCGCGAGCATCCCGACGCGCTCCAAAAGCTCGGCCAGGTCGACGCCCTGGAGCAGCGGCATCACCAGGTACACGAGGTCGCTCTCGAGGTCGTGCCCGACGTCGAGAACGGGCACCACGTGGCGGTCGTTGAGCTTCGACAGGATGCTGGATTCCCGGCTCACCCGCGACAGGATCTCCTCGGTCGCGGCCTCGGGCCGGAGCACCTTCACCGCCACCGCGTGGCCCGCCGGATCCTTGGCCGCGAGCACGATTCCTCGGCCTGCCTCGTCGATGAGACGGTCCGTCTTGTACCCGCCGGAGAGCGTGATCCCGACGAGGGACCGCACATCCGACAGGGGCGAAGCCTTGCCCATGGCCAGCGCATCATACGTGAAACAACCAGAGCCCGGGGCGTCGCCTCGGAGACGCGGCAGGACCGCCGCATGCCGCCGGATCCAGGGACCGAAGGCTCGGGAGACGACGCAGAATTCGCGGGAAAAGAACAAGGTCTTGCCCCATCAAAAAAGATGAATGACGGTTCACCGAATGAACGCTCCCTCTTCTCCGCCTCCGCCGTTGAGCAGGCGCGAAGAAGCCAAGGCCATGTTCCGGAACGCCATCCTCGAGGCGGCCGAGCACGTCTTCGCGGAGCGGGGCTTCCACGTCGCGCGCATCCAGGACGTCGCGCAGCACGCGCGCATCGCGGTGGGCACGGTCTACAACCACTTCGAGCAGAAGGACGACCTGCTGCACGCCCTGCTCGCCGAGCGCGCCGAGAAGATGCTCGAGCGCTTTGCCCCGGCGGCCACCGATCCCCCCGCCTTCGAGCAGCGCCTCATCGCCCGCCTGGAGCGGGTCCTGCGCTACGTCGACGAGCATCGCAGCTTCTACGTCGTCGCCATCGAGCACGGCATGCTGGCCAAGGGAGGCGCCACCACCGCCGCGACGTGCTCCAAACGCGTCCACCAGATCGAACGTTTCCGGGCCGTCTTCCGCAGCCTCGTCGAGGAGGGGGTTGCCGAGGGCGCGCTCGAGCCCATGAGCGCCGACAGCTTGACGTGGGCCCTCGGAGGCATCCTCCGCAGCTTCCTTCAGGGTGCCCTCGAGCGCCGCCAGACCCGCCTGGAGTCCCTCGCTCCGACCATCACGCAGCTCTTCTTGCACGGGGCCGCGCGGCGCACGCCGGCTGCCACACCCTCTCCTCCTCGTCCCAAGACGCGTCGCACCCCACCTTCACCCCAAAAAGCACCCCAGCGAAAAGGGAGGCCTGCCTCATGACCTTTGCAACCCGACCATTCGCTCTTGGCCTGACGTGCTCGCTGCTGCTGCTCGGCGCCGCCGGCTGCAAGAAACCGGCGGCCGCCGAGACAAACAAGCCGGCCGCCGAGGCCCAGGCCGACGCCGCGATCGAGGCGAAGTTCACCAAGATCGTGATGCGCAAGGTGCCCGCCACCCTGGAGACGAGCGGCACCCTCGTCGCCGACGAGACGAGCGAGGTCGCGGCGCCCGCCCCCGGCATCGTGGTCAAGGTGCTCGTCGACGTCGGCACCCGCGTGAAGAAGGGCGACCCGCTCGTCCAGCTCGACCGGCGCGAGCCCTCGCTGCGCGGCGCCGCCGCCAGCGCGCAGTCGGCGCAGGCCCTGGCGCGCCTCGGCATCAAGGCCGGCGAGAAGTTCGAGCCCGAGAAGATGGCCGAGGTCCGCTCCGCCAAGGAAGCCATGGACCTCGCCGTGACCGACGCCGGCCGGACCAAATCGCTGCTCGATTCGGGCGGCGTCCCCCAGGCGACCTACGACGCGGCGCGGGCCCGGGCCGAGCAGGCCAAGGCCCAGTACGACGCGGCGCTCAACGGCGCGCAGCAGGCGTGGGCGGCGCTGCTCGCGGCGCAGGCGCAGTCCGGTCTCGCCCAGAAGGCCGTGGCCGACGCGACGGTGCGCGCGCCGTTCGACGGAGCGGTCGCCGAGCGCCGCATCTCGGCCGGCGAGTTCGCCCCCATGGGCCGCGTCGTCGCCGTCGTCGTGAGCGACAAGGTGCTCCGCCTGAAGATCGACATCCCCGAGGCCGACGCCGCCAAGGTGGCCGTCGGCAAGAACGTCCTCATCACCGTCGCGACCTACCCGGGCCGCGTCTTCAAGGGCGTCGTGCAGCGCGTCGGCGCCAGCGTGAAGGCGCAGAGCCGCACCCTGCCCATCGAGGCCGAGATCCCCAACGACGACGGCGCGCTCAAGCCGGGGTTCTTCGCGCGGGCCGAGATCGACACGGGCGGCGCCGAGGAGAACGCGATGCTCGTCCCACGCGAGGCGATCGGCACCTCCGGCACCGCCTCGCGCGTCTTCATCCGCTCGGGCAACCGCGTGGTCGAGCGCATCGTGACGGTCGGCCGCGAGCTCGACGGCCTCGTCGAGATCCGGGGCACCCTCGCCCCCACCGACGAGCTCGCGGTCACGGCGGTCGATCGCCTCAGCGACGGCAGCGAAATCAAGGCGCAGTAAGGGAGCCGGAGGAACCTCATGCAGTGGCTGGCGGCCATCAGTGTCCGGCGTCCCGTCTTCGCGACGGTGATCGTGCTCGTGCTCACCGTGGTGGGCATTTTTGCTTACTTCCAGCTCGGAATCGACCGCTTCCCCAAGATCGATTTTCCCGTCGTCGCCGTGACGACCATCCTCCCCGGCGCCGCGCCCGAAGAGGTCGAGACCGAGATCAGCGACAAGCTCGAGTCGGCGGTCAACACCATCAGCGGCATCGACGAGCTGCGCTCCGTCTCGGTCGAGGGCGTGAGCCAGGTCATCGTCACGTTCACGCTCGACAAGGACGTCGAGGTCGCCGCCCAGGAGGTGCGCGACCGCGTCTCCGCGGCGCTCGGCGATCTGCCCCCCGGCGTCGACCCGCCCATCATCACCAAGATGGACCCCGACGCCGCCCCCATCCTCACCATCGCGGTCTCGGCCCCGGCCAGCGCGCGCGACGTCACCGAGTTCGCCGACAAGATCCTCCGCCGCGAGATCGAGTCGATCAGCGGCGTCGGCCAGGTCCTCCTGGTGGGCGGCCGGCCGCGCCAGATCAACGTCTGGATCAACCCCGAGAAGCTCCAGAAATACGGGATTTCAGGCCCTGAAGTCGAGCGCGCGCTGCGCACCCAGAACATCGAGCTGCCGAGCGGTCGCGTCGATCAGGGCACCCGCCAGCTCACCCTGCGCACCCGCGGCCGCGTCCAGTCCATCGAGCAGATGGGCGAGATCGTGGTCGGCACGCGCGACGGCTACAACGTCCGCGTCGCCGACATCGGCACGGTCGAGGACGGCTCGGCCGAGCCCGAGTCCGCCGGCTTCAAGGGCTCGCGCGCCACCGTCGTGCTCAACGTCCGCAAGCAGAGCGGCACCAACACCGTCGAGGTCGTCCGCATCGTCAAGGAGCGCATGGGCGAGCTGAACAAGCGCCTGCCCGAGGGCTACCTCATCGACATCGCGCGCGACCAGTCCGAGTTCATCGACAACGCCATCGGCGCCGTGAAAGAGCACCTCATCCTGGGCGCCCTCTGCGCCGCCGCCATCGTCTTCGCCTTCCTCGCCAACGCCCGCTCCACGTTCATCGCCGCCGTCGCCATTCCGACCAGCATCATCAGCACCTTCGGCATCATGCGCGCGGCGGGCTTCACCCTGAACGCGATCACGCTGCTCGCCCTGACGCTCGCCGTCGGCATCGTCATCGACGACGCCATCGTCGTCCTCGAGATCATCTACAAGCGCATCGACGAGAACGGCGAGAAGCCCTTCGACGCCGCCATCAACGGCACCAAGGAGATCGGCCTGGCCGTCCTCGCGACGACGCTGTCGCTGGTGGCCGTGTTCATGCCCGTCGCCTTCATGGGCGGCATCGTCGGCCGCTTCATGTCGTCGTTCGGCCTGACCATGAGCTTCTCGATCATGGTCAGCTTGCTCGTCAGCTTCACCCTCACCCCCATGATGTGCTCGCGCTGGCTCAAGGCCAAAAAGAAGGCCAAGCCCGCCGGCGCGCCCGACACGCCGTTCCGCGTCCCGGGCGAGGTCCAACCCCCACTGCCGCCGGCTCACGGCCACGGCCACGCGACGGGCATCTACGGTTACATCGAGCGCGGCTACGTCCGCATCCTTCACTGGTCCATGCTGCACCGCTGGGTGATCGTCCTCTCGTGCGTCGTCACGCTGCTCTCGATCCCCGTCCTCGGCGGCATCGCCAACAAGAACTTCCTCCCCGACGAGGACGAGTCGCAATACGCCGTCAGCGTCCGCGCCCCCGAGGGCACCAGCCTCGATCAGACGCGCCTCATCGCGACCCGCCTCGCCGCCGAGCTCGAGCACACCGACGGCGTCAAGTACGCCGTCACCACCATCGGCGACGACCCGCAGCGCACGCCCAACCTGGCGAGCATCTACGTCAAGCTCGTCCCCTCCTCGGAGCGCGAGCGCTCCCAGCAAGAGCTCATCGACATCGCCCGCCGCGACGTCGTCCCCCGCTTCGACAAGAACCTCCGCATCTCCATCGGCCCCGTCCCGGCCTTCGGCGGCGGCGCCAACTTCCCCGTCATGTTCCAGGTCACCGGCCCCGACCTCACCAAGATCGCCGGCTACACCGACTCGCTCCTCGCCACGATGAAGACGCTCCCAGGCGTCGTCGACGCCGACACCTCGCTCGTCCTCGGCAAGCCCGAGCTGCGCGCCCACATCGATCGGCAAAAGGCCGCCGATCTCGGCGTGAACGTCGCCGACATCGCCGGCTCGCTGCGCCTCCTGGTCGGCGGCTACGAGGTCTCGACCTACAACGACAAGGGCGAACAATACGAGGTCCACGCCCGCGCCGTGCCCTCGTACCGCTCCGACATCGAGGGCCTCCGCCGCCTCGGCATCCCGACCATGAAGCTCGGCACCGTGACGCTCGACAACGTCGTGTCGTTCACCGAGGGCACCGGCCCTTCCAAGATCGAGCGCTACAACCGCCGCCGCCAGGTCGTCGTGATGTGCAACCTGCAGAAGGGCTTCTCCGAGGGCGCCACCATCGACGCCCTCACCAAGGCCGCCGCCGACCTGAAAATGGAGCCCGGCTACGAGGCCGCGCCCATGGGCCGCTCGAAAGAGCTCGGCCGCGCCGCGAAGAACTTCGGCATGGCCTTCCTGCTGTCGTTCATCTTCATGTACCTGGTGCTCGCCGCGCAGTTCGAGTCGTGGCTCCACCCCTTCACCATCTTGCTCAGCCTGCCCCTCACGGTCCCCTTCGCGATCCTCAGCGTGATCATCTTCCAGCAGTCGCTGAACATCTTCTCGATGCTCGGCATCCTCGTCCTCTTCGGCGTCGTGAAGAAGAACTCCATCTTGCAGATCGATCACACGATCGGCCTGCGAAAGAAGGGTCTCTCGCGCATGGACGCGACGCTCGAAGCCAACAAGGACCGCCTCCGCCCCATCCTGATGACCACCGCCGCGTTCGTCGCCGGCATGATCCCGCTGGTCCTCTCCAGCGGCGCCGGCGCCGGCACCAACCGCGCCACGGGCTTCGTCATCATCGGCGGCCAGACCCTCGCGCTCCTCCTCACGCTCCTCGCCACCCCGGTCGCCTACTCGCTCTTCGACGACCTCTCGGTGTGGGCCACCCGCGTCTTCGGCTTCGGCAAAACCGACCCCGACGACCCCGCCCCCGCCACCCCCCGCATGCCCAACGCCCCGCCGCCCCATCCCGCCCCCGGCGGCGAGTAGCCCCGGTAGCTACCGCCGGGCGCGCGCTGCCAGAAACGTCTGCACGCCCGCCAGGCCCTCCCCTTCGACCTCATCCATTCGCGGCAGCGCGGGCCGCCGGCTCGACAGCGTGTTCCAGAACAGCAGCGTCTCGCCCGGCCGCTCGCGCGCCACCGTGCGGAGCTGCGCCACCGCCTTGCCGCTGTACGTCACCTCGCCCGGCACGCCGATCATCGCGCGGATCGGCTCGATCGCATCCGTCGCCTCGGGGGTCGCGACGCCGTACCCGCCGCCCAGCGCCCGCCCGTCGACCTCGATGCGCGGGGCCGGCAAGCGCAGCCGCGCGAACGTCCTCGACCGCTTCGCCGCGAAGGCCCGCGTCCGCTCGTACCACAGCCGCATCACCGCGCTGTTGCAGGCAAACGCATCCGTGATGCGGACCGCGTGGATCACCGTCGGCCACCCCAGGATCGCCGCCCCCAGCGCCAGCGCCGCCGTCGTCCCGCCGCTCCCCGCCGGCAGCACGATCCGATCGGGCCGCGGCATCTCGCCGCGCTTCACCTGCTCGCCCAGCTCCAGCATCGCGTCGACGTAGCCGAGCAACCCGAGCGGCGACGACGCTCCCGGCGGGATCAAGTACGGCCGATCCAGCTTGCGGTACGTCGCCAGCGTCCGCCACGCGGTCGCCGCGTACGAGCCGCCGTACACGAGCACCGGATCCACCGCCGCGTCGAGCGCCAGCGCGCTCCGCGCATACGAAGTCACCGGCTGATCGAACAAGATCGCCGCCACCTCGAAGCCGAGCGCCTTCCCGAACAGGATCGTCGCCGTCGCCTGCGTCGACGCCAGCCCGCCCACCGTCACCAGCGTCTTCCGCCCCTTCGCCTCCGCCTCCGCGAACAGGAACTCGAAGCGCCGCACCTTGTTCCCGCCATAGAGCGGCGACACCAGATCGTCCCGCTTGATCCACACGTCGCCGCGCCCGAGGTACTCGCTCGCCGGCAGGCGCTCCACCGCCGTCGGCGCGTGCACCAGCGGCCGCCACGGCACCGCCCCCGGCATCTCCGGAAAGGCTTCAAAAAGTGGCAATCGGCGCGTCTTCGGGACGAGCTCGGCGAGCGACGGAAGGGTTGCGTTCACGGGCTCCACAGGTTGCCTTTCACGACCGTTTTCGGCATCGCGTCACTCGCTTGGCATCGCGTCACACGTTTGCCATCGCGTCACGCGCTTGGCATCGCCTCACGCGCCTGGCATCGCGTCACACGTTTGCCATCGCGTCACGCCATCGCCATCGCGTCACACGAGCAGCTTCACTTCACTGCGGTCCTCGCCAACCGTGTCGCCACGCTCCGCGGCCTTGAGCAACCGCCAGATGTGACGCCCCATCACGTCGAGCTCCGTCGACACGAACTGCTCGCCGCCGAAGCGGTGAACCAGGTCCGTCTGCATCTTCAACACCTGCGCGTCCTGCTTGAAGACCCGCATCGCCAGCGGCGTCAGGAACGGCTTCACCAGCCACCCCGGCAGCCGCGTGCGAAAGCTCACCACCGCGAAGATCCGCGTCACGAAGTCGTCCACGGGCGTCATCACGCTGTCGACCAGGAAGTGGTTCTCGCTCCCGATGCGGTACTCGACCTGGGCGACCGACGGCAAAAGGAAGCGATCGAAGTGCGACACCATGCCGCCCGAAGGCGACAGGATGCGCGCCACGAGCCCGCTCGGCCGCGGCTCGCCGATGTACTCCGCCACCACCCGATCCGCCGTGCGGTGCACCTGCGCCGTGATGGTGATGCCGCGGCTCGCCGAGCGAAACAGCCCCTTGTGCAAGAACGCCGTGTGCGGCACGTCGAGCGCGTTCTCCAGCGTCGAGAGCAGCGTCCCCGGCGCCTCGACCATGCGGCGCACCGTCGTGTAGCCCTTCGCCCGCGCATACGCGAAGCGGTGCGGCTCGTGCTCGGGCGTCTCGCCCGGCGTCGCGTACACCCAGATGAAGCCGTTCTCCTCGCGCGTCGCGAACGACGGCACCCGCCGCGCCTTCCCTTCCGAAGGCCCACACAGCGACGGCACGAAGCGACAGACCCCACCCGGATCGAACTGCCAGCCGTGGTACCCGCACTCGATCCGCCCGCGCTCCACCCGCCCTTGCGACAGCGCCACGTTGCGGTGCGCGCAGCGATCGAGCAGCGCCGCCGGCTGCCCGTCCTCGCCGCGGAACAACACCAGCGGCATCCCGAACAACGTCCGGGCGATCGGCTCCCAGCGGAGCTCGCCGGACATCGCCAAAATGTACCAGTGGCGCAGCGGCCGAGCGACCGACGCGCGCGGCTTCTGCACCATTCCAAGGCTCTTCGCGCTCGCTTGCCCGGTCACCACCGGCAGCATCCGCACCGGCTCCGCGTCCGGCTCGAAGCCGCTGCCGCCCTCGACCGGCGGATCCTGCGTCGCGTCCTGGCTCATCGAGCGCGCATCCTACAGCGTTTCCCCCGGCGAGCATGGTATACCGCGGCCGTTTTCGCCTCTTCTGCAGGCGCGTGCCCCGAGCGGCAGCGCCACGCACGCAACGCAATTCACGAGGAGAGCTCTCATATGGCCCGCGCTCACAACTTCAACGCCGGTCCGGCCGGCCTCCCCCTCCCCGCTCTCGAACGCGCCCAGCGCGAGCTCGTCGATTTCGAGGGGACCGGCATGTCCATCATGGAGCACAGCCACCGCGGCAAGGCCTACGAGGCCGTCCACAACGAGGCCATCGCCCTCATCAAGGAGCTGTGCGGCGTCCCCGAAGGCTACGACGTCCTCTTCATGCAGGGCGGCGCCAGCCAGCAATTCGCCACCGTGCCCATGAGCTTCCTCCAGGCGGGCAAGAGCGCCGACTACGTGATCACCGGCGGCTGGTCCGAAAAGGCCTATCAAGAGGCCGGCCGCATCGGCAAAGTCCGTGTCGCCGCGACCACCGAGCAAAACAAAAAGTACACCCGCATCCCCACCCAGGACGAGCTCCAGGTCGACCCCGAGGCCGCCTACGTCCACATCACCACGAACAACACCCTGTTCGGGACGCAATGGCACTACGTCCCCGAGGTGGGCAGTGCCCCCCTCGTCGCCGACATGTCCAGCGACATCATGTGGAAGCCCTTCGACGTCTCGAAGTACTCGCTCATCTACGCCGGCGCGCAAAAGAACATCGGCCCTTCCGGCGTCGTCGTCGTCATTGCCAAAAAAGACTTCATTGCTTCCGGCCGCAAGGACATCCCCGTCATCTTCCGCTATTCGACCCACGCCGAGAACAACTCGCTCTACAACACCCCCCCCACCTTTGGCATCTACCTGATGCGCAACGTCCTCGCCCACGTCAAGGAGACCGGCGGCCTCGCCGCCGTCGAGCAGCGCAACCGCAAAAAGGTCGATCTGCTCTACTCGACCATCGACTCCGACCCCGACTTCTTCCGCGCCCCCGTCGAAAAAGGCAGCCGCTCCTACATGAACGTCGTCTTCCGCCTCCCGAGCGAGGAGCTGGAAAAGAAGTTCGTGGCCGAAGCCGCCAAGAAGGCCATGGTCGGCCTCGCCGGACACCGCTCCACGGGCGGAATCCGAGTCTCGACGTACAATGCGGTTCCTCATGAATCGATCGAATTCCTCGTGTCTTTCATGAAGGAGTTCCGCAAGACCTCCCCGGCAGCCTGAGGCAGAGACAGAGCCCCCCTGAACGAGCTCCGCACGACCGGCCGCGCCGCCTGAGCCAGGGGGCAGAGGCGGCGGCGAAGGAGCTCCGCAAGACGTC
>Ga0163144_10027417_pt1 | contig 11030 bp, 12 predicted proteins | sample OliLak19BULKMAT1_FD_123175 | JGI IMG/M metagenome (GOLD analysis project Ga0163144, IMG submission 123175) | Freshwater microbial mat bacterial communities from Lake Vanda, McMurdo Dry Valleys, Antarctica - Oligotrophic Lake LV.19.BULKMAT1 | ecosystem: Environmental > Aquatic > Freshwater >... | reverse complement strand
TGCACCTACTGATTCTATATCTGTATAACATGATTCTTAACTTACTACTGATTGAGTGGTGAATGAATGACTATCCTTTGAATACTTATGTTCTTTGATGTTGTTCTTGGTATAGGCAAGTCTTATGTACTTAGAACGCATGGACAAGAGTGGTTCTCTACGGAAAGGCTTTATGTTGGATTGTTATCCAAATCAGCAATCCTTATAACACTCATAACACTAGCAATGCTCCTAGGGTGGTTGGCTAGATCGCAAGAAGTTACGTTCACGGTAGTTAATATTATGCTTGGGATGTTTATTTGCTGAGAGATGATCTCAGTGATCCAAAATACTATGATGATTCATCAAAAGAAGTATATCCCTGAATGGGATGCAGTAAGTTACGTCTTGTGATATATCCTAGAAAGAGTAAAAAAGATTGTTGAGAAACTTATGAAGACCTGAGAGTAGTTTTAAATATTTACCAATTATACACATGACAGAAGTAAAAGATTACAGCACACTAAAAGTCGGAGACAAGTTAACTGTTTGGATTAGAGATGAAGTAGGAACAGCAAGAGATTTAATAGATAGTAATGCAGAAATTGTATCTATTAGAGAAGACGGTACGCCTATGATTGATTGTCCTCAGTATAGCAAGTACGACTCAAAAGGTAGTGGTGAAAATACTCAAGTTCTACCTCTCGATCATTTTGAGAATTGGAGACTCGAGACTACAGCACAACAACCAGTAGACGAAGGAAACCCAAGTTAATTTTTACTTACACCTTCTATCAAATGGAAAAATCTAAACCAATTCGAGCAAGTAAAACAATACGAGGACTCTTGCTTGTGTTCTTGCCTATAGTGCAACAGTTAGGTGTAGAGCTTGATATTATGGACATTATCGAGATAGGTAATGGCATAAATGAGTTAGTCCTATTAGCTACACAATTCGTTTGATTTCTCATCGCATTGTACAGTAGATTAGCTGCAAAGACAGACAGTTGAAAAGCTGTTACCCTCACATTAAATAAGTCTACTTCGTAACCAACACATATGGTAGAAATTAATGCTGGATTTGATCGTCCTGATAATCGTGACTGGCTCTATGGGGCTTTGGCAGGAGCAGAAACATCTATTGCTATCCCAAAGATTGTGGACTTAGCAATAGGTCTGAAACTACAAGACCAATGAATAAAACACGACCCTAGTACGTCTATGGCTTGTGGTTCATATTCAACAGTACACGCTGTTAATACTAATAATCTTCACGATAATGGTGGCAAGCAAATTGATGCGTTCGAGTTCTGGAAATACTTCTTGGAACTCTACTTAGATATGTATCTATGAGAGGGAGTAGACCCAATAACCAAAGGTACTGCCAAACAACACCAATTAGACACGGCTAAAAAAAGAAATGATATAATAGCTTACCTACGCTTGTATACTACAGATGAGTTCGAGGAGAACATTGCAAGGAGAAGAGCATTACAAACAGGTAGTAAGTGAATAGATTGGAAAAAAACTAGACTTAGTAAAGATAAGATAGCAGTGATGTGAGCAGGAGCTGCTCATCTTTTTGCTATTGTGTGATACGATCGTGATAAGAGATTATTCAAGTGTGCAAATAGTACCGCACTCAGCTACTACGATGATTGAGGGTACTTCTACCTAAGATACGAAGATATTGGTTGTTTGTATACCGTACACGCTCTCTTGGATTTTGACGATCAAGATGTATTAGATGAGGCAATGGTAATTAGAGATGCTATTTTGTTGGAAATCAAAGCATACATAGCACAAGAGAAACCACTGAAAGCGAGGCATAAGATCGCTATACGCAACCGAGGTGTTACTGATACATTTTAAGATCATTTACTCACCATTTCAAGCCAGTTTCATGACCAAAAAGAAGACTCCAAAGGAGATCAAAAAACAGATGGCAAAGCTAGAATACTCTTTACGTCTTTTAGAAATAGAGCTTGAAGAGGTTGGAGGAACTGTGGAACCAAAGACCATTGGCTTCCGTGCCGATTAAGAAAGGATATTAACTTTTTCACCTTGTAGGTTAGTCCAGTTGTCGAAGTAATTGTACTCTTGAGTAATATTAAAATCCTTATCCAGTATAGGCAATAAATCGTGTACGTTCTTGAATAGAAACCAACCATTCAGATATTCTTCATTTAATTCGCTCAAGCATTTCTTCATTACATTTTTCATAACCTCTGGCTTTTCATAAACGCAGAGCACTCTATGACCTCTATACCTCTCTCCTTTCTTTAGACCGTACTTCTTACCAACTGATTTATGGAATAGTGCCTCACAATGTAGTTTGAGTTTCTCGAATGATCTGGCTGTATATGTTTGGTGTTCAAACTCAAAAGCAAATAATTTATCATTGACTAGGAAACAAGCATCTGGCTCTAGTATTTTACTCTCTATGTAGAGAGTTGTTGCTTTAGAATAATCCCCTGCTTTCATGCTCCCTTGCGTATCTATTTCTCTTTTATAAAGCCCTATAGGATAGTTATGCTTAGAAGCCGATATATCTAATTCTATTTGACACCAAATACACTGCACACGATGCCAGAGTGTAGATGCTTGTAGCTTAGGTGGGTTCTTGACTCGATTGATAACACGCTTACCGCCTCGATTATCGTCATTCTCTCGTATATTAAACGCTCCTTTCTCTTTCATATAGTAAACGAAACCTATACCGTAATGCTTTGCATCTATCTCACCTATTAGGTCGCCTTTTACTAAGTTCATACAATGTGAATTGAGGTTGCTGTTCTTAGATGCTATCCCCAAACGTATCATTTGTTTGCGAGTAAGAAATTTATACTTAGCTAACGCATGGAGTATTTTGATTTGTTTATCAGGTATTACAGATCCCATAATTTGAGTGATAATGTATATTCGCTTTTATATTCAGTAAACACTAGGTTACAACCCAAAATATTTTACAAAATCATTTACAGATCCTCCTTATTCAGACCTACGTCTTCATCATCCCTTTTATGCGACTCTGGATTCACTTTATTATAATAGTTATCCAATTGGTACTTATCGAACTCAGCTTGCTTCTCAGAACTCATTTTATACATATCATCATTCACATAGTTAGCATTAGACTTGAACTTAACAGCTGTGCCTCCACTGGTTTTGCTATAGAACTCAAATTTTTTCAGACTGCGGAGCTGTGTATCTGTCACGCCAAGGATCTCGTGCATGATACCTACAGTTTCTTTTGAATCGTTTAATCCTACAATTTTTATTGCAGTATTACCTAGTACAGGGTCTTTCATATCATGGAGTTGAGAGATATTTTGTGTAGCCAATATCATATGCAATCCCCATTTCCTAGCTTGGTTAAGGGTTTTGGTAGCACTAGGAGATACAAAGGTTTCAAACTCATCTATTATTTCAAAGGTAGTTGGTCTTCGCTCTGGTGGAAGTTTTCTTCTCTTGCGTGCTATCCTAAATATCTGTGCCACTAATAAACGCCCAAACACATATAAGCCTTCTTCTTCAAACCCTGCAAGATTGAACAGAATAATTTTATTTTCATTCATTGCTTGTTCTAAATCGAATCTGGATTCTCCAGAGGTTGCTAACTTAAATTCTTCAAAGTGTATAAGTGATTGTACTTTCAGGTGAAGAGCGGCCTTACTTGCGTTATGTTTTGGGTCGTGAAAAGATTTGAAGAAGTGTCTAAAGTCTTCATTAGGACTTTTCTTACCTAGCTCTATGAGATGTTTATTTCTGGTGTCATCCATAAAGATTTGCAGATCAGAAAAATTAGCATCTCCTTTCATAAAGAGTGTATATATACAGGGCATAAGAATAATTTTCATATTACCTGTAACATCTGTTTGCGTAATCTGTGCAAACACGTTAGTCATTTGTTGTGCAAGAGCATTAATGTTTTTAGGATCTCTATCTTTTGTCCTGAATGGATTAAAGACAGGAGTCCTACCCTCTTTGAACTCTACATCGAAATATATAACTCTCGTTTTATCTATGTTGTGCCATTTGCGTATGTTATCTACTAGCTCACCATGTGGATCAATAACAATGATACCTGCTTTATAGTCTTCCATCATTTGGACGACCTTTGAATTTATGAAGGTCGACTTACCTGAACCCGAAGAAGCTGGTATGAAGGTGTGTTTCTTCATATCGTGGTAAGGCATAACGTGCCTTAGTTTTTGCTTGTGTCGAGAAAAAAAAAGACGTAATCTATCGCTCTCATTGTTTTGTACAAACGAGGCATAAGAGTCTTTTTCAATTGTGTAACCAGTAGTTGCAATCACTCGATCATGCTCAGTAACTATTTGCAGGAAATTAAATGCTCGATACTTCCTGTACTCTATTTCAGGTATCTCAGTAAATAGATACTGGTACTCTTTATAAGTACATATACGCTCAGGCCAGAAATCCTTGAACTTTTGGGATAGCCTGTTTGCGTTATACTCCTTGTTAATATCGTTGTCAACCTCTTTGACATACTCCTCCATAAAGGGGATTAGTAGTTCAGGGTTATCGTAGGGGTCTATTTCGCCAAAGAGTATCTCCATGCACTTTTTTTATGAAAGTATCACAATTTTGTGAATAATATAATTATTTTGTGTATATTCGTTTCAAATTTTAAAAAGTGACAATAAGCAAAAGATTGCATTTTTCTAATTCTAGCCCTAGGCTATGCTTTTACAGTACCTCTGATACAATTTGGAGGTCAGGCATTGTCCTTTGCCCTTCCTGAGTAAATCGTCAGGGGGAAAGGGCTGAATTAGAACTTAAAGCATGGAGTTATGTTCCAGTTTTCAAGCCTAGCGATGGGGTTCATCGCCATGACGATAGCATTGTTGCTGATCGTCTACGCTGTTACTCGTAAGAGTAATGTGCATTTTGGTTTGGTAGCCGTATTTTTTGTGCTACTAACCTGTGCTTTTGCATTAGGACAGTATGTTCTGTCCGATCATCCACTGTACTTCACAGCTTTCTTGATTTTAGCCATACCCATAATTATTGGGTTCGCTATTTTCATAGGGTTGCTGATTAGAGCGAGTCGTCAAGACGGCGATGAGTTCAGCGAAAAAACAAAGGAATGGTTCTCAGACTTCATGAATAATGATTGAGTACTGGGATGGATTAGAGCAGGAGTCAGCAATGATGAAATCTCTAAAAGAGGTAGCAGAAACGCTCAAGGTAAGAGAGGAGAAAGTTAAAGATGGGGAGTTGAGCTTATACAAGAAGAAGCTAGCACTGACCTATTATTTCAAGGATCAGGGCAGGAAGCTCAAGGCTGAGTTTAAGGAAAAAGTGTATTTCTTGAGTTTAGCACGAGAGCAATGGCTTAGAGAGAAAGGTGATAAGATGAACCAATACCGTAATGAGTTCGTACAATTTCAGTACACTCTGGAAAAGCTGATTGTGAAGTTTCACGAAAAAGCCGACGAATATGGAGACATCCTTCTTGGATTAGCGGACTGTCGCTCAATAGAACAGCTTGATAGGTACAGGCAGTATGTTGACAAGGAAAAGATTGCTAAAGCCCAGTACGAGTTGGATGCAGATAAAATGTTGAGCAAGAGAGGTTGTAATTCGTACATCGATCTCGTTCAACAGGCAGAGAAGACAGGTAAACTGGATGGACTAATAGAGTTCAAATGGGAATTACCACAGAAGTACGAGGAAGCTCAGTGGGATAGAAAAGAAGCATACGATGGGCTTCAAAAAACACTATCTAGTCCAGCACAACTTCCCAAAAGCATGAAGAGGAAAGTGTCGAATAAGAAGAAATACACATTTTGGTAAGTCAAGAAGATCACAGTAAATAGGGGTGTCGGAAGATGCCCCTTTTTCTTTGATTGACAAGCGTTAGATTTGTAGTCCTGTTTAAAAAGTATACAGGAAGTTTGTCACTGATTGTCACTTTTGTTTGTCACTTTAGGGGGAACAGGGTAGTTTAGACCCTAACCCATAACCTTCTGGCTTTAGGATAACCCAATAACCATAAGGAAAAAGAGAAGTAGCGTGAGGCGGGATTGAACCGCCGACCTTGCGATTATGAATCCAATGGTCTTGTTTTTGGGGTTTTTAAGTGTATGATTATCAGTGACATATGTTTTTAACTTTTAAACAGTTTGTCACTATGAAAGTAATGTTTGTCACAAGACTCCACGAAGTCAAGGGTACAGAAAACAGTGAAGGTCAATTTCCAGTCGTCCTACAAACCACCTGGGAAAGGAAGGTTAGACATAAGCGCCTAGGACTTCGAGCATACCCCTATCAATTTGAGACTGATGAAGATGGGAAAGGAATCTTCCGTAAAGGAACTCACGATAGAGAAAAGAACCAAGAAAAGGCTGATACTGCTATTCGGAAAGCTCAACAGATCGTTGAAGAACACTTCCAAGAGTATTTCGACTATCCTACGTTTGCACGCTACTTCGGTACTAAGGTGAAGAAAGAGCCAGAAATTAGGAGAGGCGTGAAAGTATCAGAGTTCGGTCACAAGGTTGCAAATGACTTTCTACAAAGCGGTCAAGTAAGGTCTTCAAGAAGCTACAGGAGTGCAGCTAATGTAGTATTGAAACTTTCACCCAAGGATATAACCTTTGAGGAGTTTGACGATGTATGGTTAGGTAAAGTGGAATCTTATATCTACTCGTCAGGCTCAAAAGGGTTTAGCTTGATGAACCATCTGAAACTACTTTATGGTAAAGCTGCAAAGGCTAAGGTGGCAGCACCTTTGAAAAATCCTTTCAAGGGGGACATTAATGTAGATGGATATGATATAGCAAAATTCAAGAAGAGAAAAGTATCTAAAGGTAGCGATGAAAGAATCCGTGATCTCACTAGAGAGGATATGGGAAAGATTTACGACTACATACCAAAGAGTGATAGAGAAAGACTTTACATAGACCTTTGGTTTTTTGGTTACTATACAGCAGGTGTAAACCTCACTGACATTGCATATATGAAAAAGAAAGACGTGAAGAATGGGCGTTGGTTTTACGAAAGGTCAAAGACTGGGGTTGGTTTAAAGAAAGGTAAGCCTCTCTTGCCAGAGGCATTAGAAATCATTGAACGCTACAACGAGATAACTGTAGGTAAATACATCTTTCCTATCCTACAAGAGGATCAGGATGCTGAGACTAAGACAAGAAAGATTGACAACTTTAGTGGGTACATACGGAAGATGGCAAATAGAATTTGTGAGGAGCTTGGTATTGAGGGACACTTCACTTGTTACTCTAATAGATATACACCCGCTACTCTTGCTATGAACGATGGTGCAGACAGAAACTCTATGAGTAAATTATTAGATCATAAAAACATGAGTACACTAGATCGCTACATTGGTGCAGCAGACGATGAGAAAATTTTAGAGACTCTCCAAAAAATCAGGATAAGAAAAATCCCTCAAGAAGTACAAGAGGGATAATCATAGTTTACGTCTATGAACGGCGGTTGCTTTAAGATTACTATGGTTTCTATTTCCTATAAGAACCTGCTTAAGAATACACCTAACCCTACGTTTGCAAACGGTTTCTGCTCCTAGCTATGAGTTTTACTGTAAACGATCTACTATAAACTGTTATGTGTGACGGTGAAGTCGGCGGATTAATTTCTACTAGCTCTAGTAAGGTTATTGGAGAGCCTTAATTCTCGTGCCATTCGATTGGCGACGTTGTACGTTACAGTAAGCTCATCATAGACTAACTTCTGCATCAGTTCTACTTGTGCTACAGTTTCTTTGTCGCAATCAAGTTCAGTACATCTTTCATCGAATTTGCCGAGACAATCGTAGATGTCACATAAGAGTGAATACTCTTTCTGTAACCAGATTAAGTTTTCGATTGTAGCTTTCATATTCCAGAAAGGTTACGAAACATTGCTTGAATCTCATTGTGAATTCTATCAGGAGGTGGCTTCCCTACGTTTAGGATAACCTTCCTGATTCTCGTATTGGTTGTGTTTGGTTGGGGGACAATTTGCCTGAAAGCAAAAAGCCTCGATTGTCTTCCTTTGGGTTTCATTTTATTGATGTTAATGACTACCTGTCACTGTTTCTTACTCTACTCAAACCATTTTACAAGAGATTCCGTAACTTAGCTATGTAGGGAGGTCTTTTATTCCTTTATCCATTACAATGAAGATTGCTAATGAGATTTGATTCCCAAGTAGGTTTGAAACTTTTGTTGACAACTTTGAGACTGTATTATTCAGTTTTTATAGACTAGTTATCCACTTACTATTCATATTAGCTACGTGCTTTATATGCTGGTTTGTGTATCTGGTCTACAATGCTGTTTTTGCTTCTCACTCTGACAAGGATAATCAATTGACTAGGAGTGAAGTTCAGTTTACGAACTATGATGATCTTGAATTATAGATCAAATGGCCTCCCTACTTTTTCCCCCAATACCAGATCCTTGGTAAGCTCCTGATAATATTTAAGTTCCTGTTTTGTTGCGTAATACGAGTGAGCTAGTTGTGTCACAGCTAGGAATAATAATAGACCTAGTCAGATAATAACCCAAAACCATCGTTTCTTTTCCATCTCGATATAGGGAGGTAAACAGTACATGTACTGACCCAAGAAAGTTGTAGGGGCAAGGAAAGGATAACCCTAGACGATCTAAAAAGCAAGCCTTGGTCTTTAATATAGCTTGACATCTTCCCCTTGCCAATCCCCCAAATTTTTGAATATATTCTATATTATGATAAAAGAAAAAAGTTTTCATTTTATCTGATTATCAAGCAGTTAGTGTATAACTACGGTATTATCATTAATTATACTTAATGTGGTGATGGATCATCGTTTCTCTTATCATCTATTGCTGGCTATATGCGGAGATTTTTAGGTTTGTCCGCTGGCTTCGCCGTCCTAAAGATTGGAGAGAATACGAATTTTATGTAGCTAAAAAACTAAGACAGGAAGGCTGGAAAAACGTCAAAGTCCAAGCTGGAAGGAAAGACCATTGAAAAGATATTGTAGGATATTTTGAGTGAGAAAAGCGAGTTGTCCAAGTCAAAAAGCATAAGGCAAAAGTTTGACCAATCCCAGTTTCTGGGATAGCTATTACTGGAGTGAGGTACAAAGCCAAGCCAATGATAGTTTCCACAAACGGCTTCACAAAAGAGGCTATAAAGTATTGAAGCCTTGCGAAAGTGACACTACGCCAAATGTCAATCTAAAGTCGATTTGCCAATATACTGGCTTCCAGTAGCCAAAATCTATTGATTGGTAGGATTTGTGAGTTTAGTATGTATTGCGTATGGCTACAGTGTGAGTATAGTGAGATAGTAGGTTTTACCAGTAACCAACTATCAATATGCCAGTTACGGATATACTCAAAGAGCGACTCACAGATTACGGCGTTTTACTTACGGAAGACCAAGAATACTTTGATTTAACCTATAGCCATTGAAAGGAATATGTCAAGTTTGACTTGCAAAACAAGGAGCTACTAAAAGCAATCAATGAGTGTCAAAGAGAGGTCAAAATGGAGTATGATTTTATACTTGTTATGGAGGAGTATATAAACGAGATTTTAATGACAATGAGCGAAAAGCATTGATTGGTAGCATTAACTGATAGACATTGACGATGCAATTTTTTAGAGACGGTCGATATTAACGGAGAAAACTATTGGTTAAAAGACGACGATATTATATTTATAGCTCGCTATAATGAGTACTTCCATCTAGATGAAGCAGTCTATTGTGAAGACGTGGACAGATACGAGCTGGAAGAGGATGCAAACTATTGTGATTATTGCCAAGCAAGCTACTACAGTCATTGTTGTGATGAAGACAACAACGGCTTATACTGTCACGATTACAAGCCTACTCCAAACTTTCTAAAAGCGAAAAACGAAACAACGAAACTCTATTTTTGAGTAGAGATTGAGTTTCATAGATTGATGCACTCTTGATTTAGAGAGAGCCTAGAACAAGACCTAGAAATCTATTGCAAGGAGGATTGAAGCCTTGAGGATTGAGTAGAAGTTGTTTCGCATCCTTTCACTCAAAAGCGGTATTTGTCAAATCAACACTTATTCGAGAAAATTTGCAAACAAGCTTCATACTATGATTGATTTACAAATAGTGGGAGTTGAATACACGTTCATATTTCAAGAAACGCTTTCAGTGATGAGGAACGGGATATTTTTGAGGAGTTTATAATAAACGAAAGCAATCAAATGTATATTGATAGAGTCGCTGGACGTGATGCCAGCACTTGGGCAGTGAGAATAAAAGGCAAGGATAAGTGAAAATACTATGCAGTAAATCGGACAGAAAACACAATAGAAGTCAGAATTTTTAGAAGCTCAAAAAATCCTTTGCACGTTCTAGGTAGAATTGAGTTTGTGCAATGCCTTTGCGAACTCTTGCAAGAGAAAAAAACAATCACTCAAACTGCGATATTGAAAAAGTCCAAATGCAAAAAGTATCACAATCTATTTTTACTACTAACCGAAAAGCAACTATGTGCGTGATTATCTACAAAGGAAACGGTCAACCACTCATTAGTCAAAACGCTCTCATAAACGCCTACGAAACAAATTCTCATTGATTTGGTCTTATAGTGAAACGCAATGGTGAGCTACTCCGAGAAAAGGGCTTGCTAGACGTTGAGCAAATCCTTGCTCTATGTTCAACTATACAAGATGATGATGAGGCGTTGTTGCACTTTAGATTTAAAACCCATTGAGCAACGAACTTTGAAAACTGCCATCCATTTCTTATAGGTGACAATCAAGGGCTTTTGATGCACAATGGAGTATTTGATATAGAAGACGACCCAAATTGAGTTGTTTCCGATACGTTCCTATTTGTCAAAAAGTACAATAAAAGATTGCTTACTATGAAAGCAAAAGATATTGGAAAACTTCCAGAAGTTGGGAGTAGCAAAATCGCACTTATGCAACCCTGAAGCATTGAAACAAAACTTGTAGGGAAGCGAGAAACCTTTGAAGACTGTAAAGTGTCAAATAGCTACTCTTTAGAAGACTATGAAATTGCATATCCCG
>Ga0163144_10027415_pt1 | contig 11030 bp, 11 predicted proteins | sample OliLak19BULKMAT1_FD_123175 | JGI IMG/M metagenome (GOLD analysis project Ga0163144, IMG submission 123175) | Freshwater microbial mat bacterial communities from Lake Vanda, McMurdo Dry Valleys, Antarctica - Oligotrophic Lake LV.19.BULKMAT1 | ecosystem: Environmental > Aquatic > Freshwater >... | reverse complement strand
TGCGCATCCTTGCGGCGGGGCGTGGTGGCCTTGGGAGATACGTACGCAGGTTTGGTCCAACCCTCCACGCGGACCACCTCCAGCGCGCCCTCCGCCACCAACTCTGCAATGCGCGGCCGCGCGTCCGTGGCCCCCAGGCGGAAGTAGTCGCGCAGGTCATCTTCCGTTGCCACGCCCAGCGCAACGGACGCGCGGCGCAGCAATTCACGGTGTGCATCCGCCGGCGCGGGCGTCTTCTGCGCCAGGATGGCCGGCGGAACCACGCGCTCCGCCACGTCATAGACGCGCTCAAAATGGATGCGGTGTGACGTGGTGAGGCGCCCGCTCCAGAACAGCCATTCCAGAGCAAGCTTGGCCTCGTTCCAGCCCCACCAGGAACCGGAGCGTTTGCCGGATGTGGTCCGGGTCAGCTCGCTGGCCCGCAGTGGACCGCGGTCCGCAATCTCGGTGAAGACACGCTCCACATAGTCTGACTGCTTGCGTGCAAACGCGCTGAGGTGTTTCCAGGTGCCCTCGTAGTTTGCGGCGCGTGTCATCCGCCAGCGCAGCAGCGGCTGCAGTTCAAACGGCATCAGGGACGCTTCATGTCCCCAGTATTCAAACAGAGAGCGCGGCCTGGCATACGCAGCCTCGTCGAGAATGTCCCTTCGGTACGGACCCAGCCGGCTGAACAGCGGCAGGTAGTGGGAGCGGCACAGCACATTGACGGAGTCCAGTTGCAGCAGACCCATCCGCGCAATCAGCGCCAGCACCTCACGCCGTGAGGGCGCTCCTGCTGCGCTGCGCCGTGAAGCCAGTCCCTGCGCACCCAGCGCCATGCCGCGCGCCTGGGACAGGGAGAGTTCCTGGCCGCGTGCGCGCATTCAGCGCCCCGCTTCAAAGAGCGTGTTGAGCTCCCGGAACGTTGCTGCGTCCGCAAACGCGGTGAATGCCCCGCGCTCCGCAATCTCGCGTGACGCACGCATGAACGCGCCCCACGCCACGCGCGCCAGCCCGGACCCCACACTCACGCGCCGCACGCCCAGCTCCGCAAGGTCCGTCACGGTCAGCCCCGTGTTTGATGAGACCAGCACGTTCACCGGTTTGGGTGCCAGCGCACGGACCAGCGTCTCAATCTGCTCCCGTGTCTGCACACCCGGCGCATACAGCACGTCTGCACCCGCTTCAGCGTACGCGGTGAGCCGGCGGATGGATTCCGCCATGGCGCCGGGATGCCCAACCAGGAAACACTCCGAGCGTCCCGTCAACACCACCCCACTGTGGGATTCATCCACCGCGCGGCGTGCGGCCTTCATCCGTTCCACAGCGTCAGAAAGATCAAACAGCGGCTGCTGCGGATCTCCTGTGGCGTCCTCAATGGACAACCCGGCAACACCGCTCTCAACACAGAGGCGCACGCTCTGCGCCACGCCCTCAGCGTCCGCCGCGTACCCCGCTTCAAAGTCCGCGTTCACCGGCAGCGGCGTGGCGGCAACCACCTCTGCAATGTGCGCCAGCATCCGGTCACGTGGCACCGCACCCTTGGCGTCCGGCAATCCCGCGGCAAACGCCATGCCGGCACTTGTCGTCGCCAGCGCAGCAAACTTCAATTCCGTCAGGTAACGCGCGGTCCCGGCGTCCCACGGATTGGGGATGACAAAACAACCGGAGGTGTGAAGCCGGCGGAATGTGGCGCGGCGTTCAGCAACACTGGAGCTGGGCGGTGTCATGGATTGCGCGGGTAACACGCGCGCCCGCGCCCGGTCGACAGGGTCCCGGACAAACATCCCGATACCCCGTGACCGTCCGCCGGGCCGCGCACGCTTGAATGGTCATACTATTGACAAAATCTCACCCGTCCGCCTGGAAAATCAGCCACAGCACCAGGGGCCGCAACGCCAGCACACCCCCCAGGCCAATCACCGTGGCCACAGCAAGGGCCATGACCGCGCCAAAGGGAATCACCATTGCCACCGCAATCACCTGCGGCATGAAGATGGCGCCGGGCGGCACTCCCCCGCCGGCTGCAAGCGTAATCGCCAGTGCCACCCACGCAGCGTACGCGGCCACGGGCATCAGGAAGAGACCCGCCAGCAGAACCACAATGGCCACCAGGGCGGTTGGCGCGCTGGTCAGGCCAGTCAGCAGCGCTGGGGCAAGTCCCTGCGTCCGCAAAGCCAGCGCTGCAACAAACGCCACCCATTCAAAGGCGGGCACGGGAATGGCTATCAGCAAACCGCCAAGACCCAGCAGGCAACCAGCCGTCATTGCTGAAGCAAGTCCCGCGGTGGTGGCAAACTGGACCGGCGTCATCCGCGCGCCGCCACCCAGCCCTGCTGAACAGTCCAAGGACCAAGCGCAGAAGACGCCCGCCCCCACGGCGCCCACGCCAGACACGGCGCTGAGCACAGCTGCCGCTGCGCTGGCGTACGCCGCGGCAATCAGGAATGAGATGCTGCTGGCCTGGTACGCCGTCCGCCCCGCGTCCGCCGGCGCCTCGGCGGACTGCTCCGGTGGTACCAACTCAAGGTCATCCACAGGTTCGGCAGCGGCCAGCCGTAGGACCATTGCCACCGCTTGAACACCCGCCATCATGAGAATCCTCAGAACAACTTGAAGGGGCCCTTCCCAAAATAATGGCGGCGGATTTTCAGCAGCTCCATGGGCGCACGCGCAAAGTCCGTGGGCTTGAGCCGGCTGCCCTTCACGTCCGTCCATTGGCGCAGCGGCATTTCATGGATGCGGCGTTGCAGCTCGCTGCGCGGGGCGCCCTGGTTGAGCAGGATCCAACGCGCCAGGATCTCCACGTCAAACACCCAGCGCGTGAGGAACGCCTCGCCAAAGATGATGGCCAGGTTCTCATTCACCCGAAAGAGCTTGGCGCCGCACTGCGTGTCATACACGGGGAGGTCCAACATCACGCTCACCGCTGTGGCGGCCACGCGCCCAAAGTAGTGGCGGCCTCGGTGGCGCTCAATGTTGCGCCCCAGCAGCTGGACGCGGCTGCCCATCACCAGCTCCACCGCAGCGCCTGCGTCCATCACCGCCACAAAGTCATCCACCGCATTGAGCGGCGTGGCCAGGTCCGCATCCCAAAAGCCAATCTGATGTGGTTGCTGCGCAATGCCGTGCAGAAAACCCTGGCGCACCGCCTCCGCCTTGCCACCGTTCTTTGCAAGCTGCAGCGCTTCAAATTGGCGCGGATGTTCCGCGGCCAGCCCGTCCAGGAGCTGCGCGGTTCCGTCGCTGCTTCCGTCATTGACCATGAGGAAACGAACGTTGGGGTGCGCCTGCGCGTAGTCCACAAACGCCTGCCGGGGGAGGCGGGTTTCCTCATTGAAGCAGGGAACAACAATCAGCGTCTTGGACATGCGCGCCCCTTACCGCATGCCCGGGGCCGCAAGGAACCCATGCCAACGCTTGTGCACGCGGATGTTGATCCATCTGTCCAAGCACCGCAGCGTTGCGTAAGAATGAGGCATCTGGAGGGGTGTTCCCGTGGTCCGGCTGTCCAGCTTGCTCAAGGATGTGGATCTGCAGACCATGGAGCGCCTGTTGATGCGGCGCTACGGTTCACGCCTGCGCCCAGGAGAATGGATTCAGGTGAGCCACACGCGTGACCAGGAGACGGAGAGCCTCATCATGGACGTGGTGGACGGCGGTGAGCATTTCCGCTTTGAGGCGCAGCTTCACCTGGAAGACGTGAAAGACGCGGAGATGAGCACAGACATCCTGATGGATTTCCTGGATGCCGTACTGGATGAGTGGTTTGACGGCGGGCGCGAGGCCTACCCCACCCTGGATTTTTCACCGTATGAGTTCCAGGGCATCATCCTGGGCCTGCGCGGCGGTGCCCACCGCCCGGACCTGGAAGCCGCCGCGGATGCACTGCTGGAAGCAGACGCAGAGCTCAACCTCTCAGACCCCAACGTCCAATGACGGTTCACTGCCACTGAGCGTGGCCCACCTGGGGCAGGTAGCGGGCATCCCTGACCGTGTCCTCAATCCGTGGGTCCAACGCGCCCACCGTCCACCGGTGCACAATGATGGGCTCCGGTGCCGTCCGCTGTGGGGTGGATGGCAAGGCCACCAACGGAATCTGGACGGCGTGATGGGCCATGGCTGCCCGTCTGGACGTCACAGTTCCCGCTGCACTTGAGCACGCCGCACACCCACACGCGTCCATGGACCAATCCCCCTGAAAGGCGCTGCACAACCTGCGCGCCGGGGCCGCCCATTCCCTGCCCGGAAGCGGGTGTGGCCCCGTGGACCAAACCATTGAAATAACGCAGATATTTCGGATTTTTATACCGCCTGGGATATTCTGGTTGCCGTTTATGTCACTTGGTATATTCTTGATCCCATGCCGCTTGAAACACTTGCCAGGCCCCTGCCCCTTCCTTGCGGAGTGGTGCTTCCCAACCGCATTGCCAAGTCCGCCATGAGCGAAGCGCTGGGTGACCCGCGCACTCTGGGCCCCACGGACCGCCTGGTGCGGCTGTACCAGCGGCTGGGCAGAGGAGGCGCGGGACTGCTCATCACCGGGAACGTCATGGTGGAGCGGCGCGGCATGGGTGAGCCGGGCAACGTGGTCATTGAGGATGATGCGCACTCGGTGATGTTGCGGCGCTGGGCGCAGGCGGCGCAGGCCCACGGCTCCAGAATCTGGGTGCAGCTCAACCACGCGGGACGCCAGGCGGTGAAGGCGGTGGTGCCGGCGCCGGTGGCTCCTTCCGCCGTCAGCATGAAGGGTATGGGCGCTGCGTTTGCCACGCCGCGTGCGCTGACCCCGGCGGAAATTGAACAGGTGATTGCCCGCTACGCCGCGGCCGCACGCGTGGTCCGGGATGCCGGCTTTGACGGTGTGCAGATTCACGGCGCGCACGGTTACCTGGTGAGCCAGTTCCTCTCACCGCTCACCAACCTCCGGGATGATGCGTGGGGCGGTGATCCCCAACGCCGCATGCGCTTTGTGATTGAACTGTTCCGCAAGATCCGAGCGGCGGTGGGCCCCGCGTTTCCAGTGGGTGTGAAGCTCAACTCCGCGGATTTCCAGCGCGGCGGGTTTTCAGCGGAGGACGCCATTCTCGTCGCCAAGGCGCTGGAGGCAGAGGGTGTGGACCTGCTGGAGATTTCCGGCGGAAGTTATGAAGCGCCCGCCATGATGCGCACCGGTGAGATGCTGAAGCCCGGCCAGGAAAGCACCCGCTCCCGCGAGGCGTTTTTTCTTGAGTACGCGAAACAGATCCGCGCCGCCACACATGTGCCGTTGATGCTGACCGGCGGCCTGCGCACCGCCGCCGTGATGGCGGAGGTGATTGAGAGTGGCGCCGTGGACGTTGTTGGCATTGCCCGTCCCATGGCGTTTGATCCGGACCTCCCCGGCCGTCTCATCCGCGGTGAAGTGGCTGCTGCGGCACCGGTGAAGATCCGTTCCCATATCCGGCGGCTGGATGGGCTGATGCAGATCTACTGGTACCAGGCGCAGCTCCACGCCATGGCCAGCGGTGCCGAGCCCAACGTGAACCTGGGTGTTGGCGGAACCCTCCTCCACGTCTTCAAACAGACGGTCACCGCGCGGCCCCGGCCCCAGGCCGCTGCCCCAGGAGCCACGGTGCATGCGCAAGGGTGAACAGAGCAGGGCCAAACTGGTTTCTGCCACCGCCCAGCTGCTGCAACGCCAGGGCTACCACGCCACCGGCCTGGCAGAGATTGTGGAGAAGAGCGCTGCCCCGCGGGGTTCGCTGTATTTCTATTTTCCCGGTGGGAAAGAAGCGCTGGCCTGTGAGGCGCTGCAGCAATCCGGGGCCCATTGGCGAGGGCGCCTTGAGGAGGTGGTCTCCTCATCCGCAGACGTTGGTGCGGCGGTGAACAGCGCCTGCCAGGCCATTGCCGGTTGGATGGAGGAATCCGGTTTTGAGCTGGGCTGTCCGCTGGCCACGGTGGCGCTGGAAGCCGGCAGCACCTCCGAATCTGTCCGCCAGGTCTGCGTGGAACACTTTGCCGGCTGGGAGCACACCCTCACGCGTAAGCTGGTGGCCCAGGGCATGGACGCCGCCGCAGCGTCAAGAACTGCCCTGTTTGTGCTGAGCACCATTGAAGGCGCCATGCTCCTCTCCAAGATCCGCCGGGACACCACGCCACTGCTCACCGCCGGTGAGATGCTGGCGGCGCTGGCAGGCTCCCACTGATTTAAAGTGATACTATTATTCCGCCGGCGCCACCGGGTGTTCCTGCAGGATCTGGTTGATGTCTGCCACCAGCTTTGTGGTCTGCTCGGCGGTCATCCACGGGTTGTGCAGGTGTTCAAAGAGGCGTGCTTCCGTCATACCCAGCAGGCGTCCCTCCTCAGCGGCAACCGCGTAGGCCTCCATCTCTGTGGGCCGCTCTGAATAGGGAAAGCGGTCATCCCAGAGGTTGGAACCGTCCCGGAGCTGCCGGATGTGGGTGAGCTCATGCAGGAGGTCCAGGTACAAATCCAGGTTGGCACCGGCGTGGTAGTAGAACCACGCCAGAACAATCTCTCCCGCCTTGTCATCAATGTGCGCGTAGCCGGGCGCGGGGCTGATGCGGATCCGGGTGTTCTCCAGCAGCGCCTTGCGCTTCACCGGGTCCGGTTCAATGCGCAGCATGGCGTGGCTCTGCGCGGCGCCGGGTAATACTGAAAGATAGGGATGGGTCCCCACGTCCAGCATGCGGTTGATGGTGGCGTGGGGCGGGAGCGGAAAGCCGCCGCGCACCTCGGCCAGTTTGTCCTTGATGACGGGGAGTCTCTCACAGTTGCTGGCCACCAGCACAAAGAGCAGGCCCACGGACACCATCCCGCCGCAGCCAATCCTGAGGACACGTTTCATCTTGGATACTGCCGGTGCACGCGCCAGCCGGCCCCTTCCCTGCGCAGGTCAATGGACCACAAGGTGCCGTCTTTCCCATCCACATCTGTGGTGGCGGCGGTGGCTTCCTCACTGCGTGCGTTGGTGGTGGAGGCGTCCATCCCGCCAAAGCTGTTGTGGGATGACGTCCCGCAATAGAGCTCATCCACGGACGCGGCCCGCCCGCGCGCCTTGAGCTTCCCAAATTCCTGCGTCAGCGCCGCCTGCCGGTCCACGGACAACAGCGCCCAGGCGCGCTTGCAGTTGCCACGCTGCGCCGCATGCAGAAACGCCCGCGTGGCCCCAACAGGCGTCTTGTCCGTCTCCAGCCCGCACGCACTCAGGAGCGCTACGATAATGAAACACCATTTCACGGATTCCCCCACCGCGCGTAGACATCCGTGGCGCTCCCGGTGACAACGTACGGGCCGTCAATGATGGGCTGGCCGCGCACGCCGTCAAAGCGGCAGCGGTGGAAGCGGGCTCCCCTGAGCTTCAGGCCGTCCAGGTTGGCACCAGAAAAGTCACACTCTTCAAACGTGGCATCATGCGCCACCGCGCGGCCCGCCGCCTTGGGAAGTGGTTGGGAACGGGAGAAGTCCACCTCCCGCAGCGAACAGCCCACAAACGTGGCGCGCTCAAAACGGCCGTCCGTCATCAGCGCGCGTGTCAGGTCCGCGTTGCGCACGGCGGCGCCGTCCCAGGTCACCCGGACCATGGCAGCGTCACAAAAGGTGCCGCCTTCCACCACGCAGCCATCCAGATGGGAGAGCGAGAACATGGTCCGCACATAACTCCCACCCGCAATGCGCATGCGGTCCATGTCCGCCATGCCCAGCCGCGCGCCGTCCAGGTTGCAGCTGACAAACTCTGCGTCTTCCAGGCCGCAGCCCTGCAGGTTGGCGCCGGAGAGGTTGCAGTCCCGCAGCAGCGCTCGGTGCAGATAGCCGCCTTCCAGGGACAGTCCGGCCAGGTGGCTGTTGGCCAGCACCAGGCGGCCTGGACCTACGCGCCCCCTGGTATCCCAGTTGAAATGGGCCTGCTGGACGTCCCAGCTCAGGAGCTCCTGCCAGTCCGCCATGGTGGCCGTCCGTCCACGTCAGAACGGCGCCCACGGATGCATGAACGCGGCGTAGAAATACAGGTAGGGGCCAGTGAACATCAGCGCGTCAATGCGGTCCAGCAGGCCGCCGTGGCCCGGGATCATGGTGCCGGAATCTTTGATGCCCATGGAGCGCTTCCAGACACTTTCCGTGAGGTCACCAATGGGGCCCAGGATGCTGATGACCCCGCCCAGGGCAATACAGTCCGCCACGGTGAGCTGCGGCATGGCCACGGCGCGCCAGACAAACGCCGCGCCCACCGTGCAGAACAGCGCACCAATGAACCCCTCCCACGTCTTCCCGGGGCTGATGGCCGGCGCCAGCTTGTGTTTCCCAAAGGCGCGCCCGCAGATGTACGCAAACGTGTCATTGCCCCACGTCAGCACCATGGGCAGGTAACACCAGAGGCGGCCGCTGCCGTCCGGGAATGCCTCACGCACGCGCGCAATAAAGCTCAGCGGCAGACCGGTGTAGAGCGCGCCGCCCACCAGCATGGCCAGGCGGGGCCAGGCCGTGGCCATGTCTCCAGGGTGCAGCAGGAAGAACGTGGCCACCATACACAGGATGGCCATGAGGATGAGCAGGCCCGCGCTGACCAGGCGGCCAAAGTTGTGCGTGACGGGGAGGTAGGGGCCAAAGGTGGAGAGCGCGCCAATCATGGTTGCCGCGGCCACACCCACCACCTGCGTGGGGACGTCATCCTTGGCAACCACCTTGAAGTACTCCACGGCGGACAACATGGTGGCAAAGAGCAGCCCCAGGCTCACAAACAGGCCGCCCTGCTCCAGGAAGAAGATGAGGATGGGGACGGCCACGGCCGCCGTGGTGATCCGGATGACGAGGTTACGGTTCTTGTCGCTGAGCGCCATGGGGTCCGTGGGTGTGTGAGCGCCGGTGGTCAGCGGCGAACGGGCTGCGCGCCGGACTGGGCGGACACAACCTGTTCCTGCGTCTGGCCAAACCGGCGGGTGCGCTTCTGGTAGGCGGCAATGGCGTTGCAGAGGGCCAGTTCATCAAAGTCCGGCCAGTGGGTGTCCGTGACGTAGAGCTCCGCGTAGGCAAGCTGCCACAGCATGAAGTTGCTGAGCCGCATCTCCCCGCTGGTGCGGATGAGCAGGTCCGGGTCCGGCATACCGGCGGTATCCAGGCGGTTGCTGATCAGGTCCGCCGTGATGGACTCCGGCTTGAGCTCGCCGCGGGCCACGGCAACCGCCAGCGCCTGGCAGGCCCGGGTGATCTCATCCTTGGCGCCGTAGGACAGGGCCAGCGTCAACGTCATCCCGGTGGAGTCACTGGAATCCCGCATCAGCTCCACCAGCGGATCCTTCACAAACGCGGGGAGCCTTTCCGTGGCGCCAATGGTGTTGAGGCGGATGTTGTTGTCCAGGATGGTGTTGCGTTCTTCTTCCAGGTAGTCCCGCAGCAGGTACATCAGCGCGCTGACTTCCAGCTCCGGCCGCGCCCAGTTTTCTGAGGAGAACGCATACAGCGTCAGGTACCGCAGCCCAATTTCCCGCGCGTAGGTGACAATGCGGCGGACACTCTTGGCGCCTTCGCGGTGGCCCATGACGCGGGGCATGCCCCGGTTCTGCGCCCAACGTCCGTTGCCATCCATGATGATGGCCACGTGCTGGGGCAGGGGGCCGGGAGGCGGAACGGGCTTCTTGGAAGGGTCTTTGCCGCTCACACGTCTCTCCTGGGCGCGCCCTCCCCGGGGGGCGGACGGGCGGGCCTCATTTACCAGCAACGGGCGCCCGCACAACCCCATCTCCCTACGTGCCCGGCGTTGTGGTCCTTGGGGTGACACCCAAGGCACGCCCATCAACCCTGTCAACGGGCCTGCGCAGCAGCGATCAGGGGGCCGGTTTGGATGCAGCAGCCCACGCCTGGACATTGCGGCGCAGGATGTCCAACGGGACCGCGCCATTCATGAGCACTGCGGAGTGGAACTTCTTCTTGTCAAAAGACGCCCCCAGCGACGTCTCCGCTTCCTTGCGCAGGGCATCAATCTCCAGCGCGCCCACCATGTACGCCAGCGCCTGGCCGGGCCACATGATGTACCGGTCAACCTCATTCTCAATGTCTGCCGCCGTCAGGCTGGTGTGCTCTTTCATGAACTCCACCGTCTGCGCGCGCGTCCAGCCCTTGGCATGGATGCCCGTATCCACCACCAGCCGGGTGGCCCGCCACGCACGCATCCCCAGGTACCCGTAGCGGGACAGCGGTGAACCGTAGAGCCCCAGCTCATCAGACAATTTCTCTGAATAGAGCGCCCAACCCTCAACAAACGCGCTGTATCCCAGCGTCTTGCGGAACACCGGGATGTCCTTCAGGTCATGCGCCAGCCCCACCTGCAGGTGGTGGCCAGGGACGGATTCGTGGAATGTGAGCGCGTCTGCGTTGAAGAGCGCGCGCGTGTTGGCCTGCCACGTATTCGCCACAAATTGCGCTTTGCGGCTGCCCTGCAGATCGGACTCTTCATAATACGCGGCGGGTGCACTGGAGGCGCGGCTGGCATCCATCTCCACCACTTCCACACCCACGGACGGCAGCGTTTCAAACGCCGTGGGCAGCGCCGCTTCCGCGCGCGCCAGCGACGCGCGGTAGACCTCCAGCAACTGCGCCGTGTCCTTGGGAAAGTTCTTCTTGTCCTTGCGGATCTTGTCCGTGAAGAGGCTGAGCTTCTGCCCCTTCTTGTGTTTCTGGGAGAGCGCAATCTCCATCATCTGCTTCTCAACCCGGTCCAGCTCCTCCAGGCCAAGCTGGTGCACCTGCTCCGGCGTCAGCACGCGTGTGGTGTGGCGCTTGATGAGGAACGTGTAGACGGCGTCACCGCCGGGCATGGCGCTGATGCCGGGCTGCTCGCGCGCTTTGGGAAGGTACTCATCCTGCAAGAACGCCTGCATCTTGTTGAACGCGGGCAACACGCTGCCTTCCACGGCGTCCCGGATGTCCCGCGTCAGCGTCTTCTTCTCTTCTTCCGTGGCGGCGTCCGGCAGCTTCTGCGCGGGCTCCATGAAGAAGCTCTTTTCCGGCGCTTCCTCGGTGATTTCCCTCAGCTGGCCCAGGACGCGCT
>Ga0163144_10027414_pt1 | contig 11030 bp, 8 predicted proteins | sample OliLak19BULKMAT1_FD_123175 | JGI IMG/M metagenome (GOLD analysis project Ga0163144, IMG submission 123175) | Freshwater microbial mat bacterial communities from Lake Vanda, McMurdo Dry Valleys, Antarctica - Oligotrophic Lake LV.19.BULKMAT1 | ecosystem: Environmental > Aquatic > Freshwater > Lake... | reverse complement strand
GCGCACGAGCTTGGTCCGGCCCGAGTTGTTGAAATTGGTGAAGGTGCCTCCGACCATGATTTTTTGCTCACCCGCAATCGTCTGCAGAGCGAGACTGCTGACGTTGTTGTTGGCACCCGCCCCCGGGTTAAACGACGGATCGGTCGTGCCGTCGGTATTCAGTCGCGCGATATTTAAGCGCGAGGCACCGTTGACCTGCGTGAAGCCGCCGCCGATGACGATCTTGCCGTCGGACTGGACCACGACGGCATTGATCAGACCGTTGACGGCCGGGGCGAAGGTCGAATCGAGTTGCCCCGTCGCGACATCGAAACGGGCAAGCCGACGGATGGCCCCATTGCCGTTCACGCGCACAAAATCCCCCGCGGCCACGACTTTGCCGCCGCCCGCATCGGCGATCGCGACGATGCTGCCACCGACGTCGCTCTCCACTGTCAGGTCGAACGCCGGATCGATTCGCAGCGATTGGGGGTAGGCGATCGGCGCGACGGCGAGGCTGGCTGCCGCGGACGGGGTCGAACCCGTGCTATCCGTTACGACCACATTGTAGGTGTCTGTGTCGCTGATTTTCGCCGTCGGCAGCGTGAGCGTCGCCGTAGTCTGGCTCACCAGCGGGAAGCCGTTGCGCTGCCACAAATAGCTCAAAGCGCCGGTGCCCGTCGCCGCGACGCTCAACTGCGCTTGGGCGCCGGTGGTCACGCTAATGGAGGCCGGATGCTGTGTGATCGCCGGCGCCGCCACCACGGGGCGTGCCAACAATCCGAATACCGAAATAAGGAATAGTCTGACGGAGGCGCGCGTGATCATGGGAAGGGACGTGAGGCGAAGCATGGCGGTGGGGAGAGACAAAAAAACGGAGACACAGCGCGTGGGGAGCACTGCCGAAGTGGGCGAAGGGAACCTGGCTGGAGGGAAACGAACGAAACCGGACCTGAGGAGGAGACTACCAGCAAACCTGCTGTGAAACCCCGGGACAAAAGGTCCGCATCGCGGGAAAATTTCCCAATTTCCAACCGCTGGCCGAGCGGGGAACACGCGCGCGAAGGAAGACGGGGATGCGGGGACAGTGCATCGGTGGGAATGCCGATCGCGGCTGGAATCGCGATCGAGCGAGGATCGCAGAACGAGTGCGTCCACTCGCGACGAGCCACCTGTGACCAATGGCGGAGCCGGTGTGACCAAATGACCAATACGCAAGCCTGCCGCATCTCGATCCGCGCAAACGGGCGCCGCAACGCGTCCGCGTTGTTGCCCACCTGCAATGTTGCGCTCCTGCCCCGCCCCGCTCTGCTGATGGATCAGCCCGCGAATCTCATCATGGCTTCCAAGCAATCTCCCTCCCCTGTCGTGGTCGTCACCGGTGCCGGATCGGGCGTCGGTCGCGCCACCGTCCTGAAATTCGCCGGCGAAGGCTGGCGGGTGGCGCTGATCGGCCGCCGGCCCGAAGCGCTCGCCGAGACCATCGCGCTCGCCCCGGCGGCCGCGCGCAAGCGGCTGCGCGCACAGCCCTGCGACCTCGGCGATGGCGCCGCGATCACGGCGGCGAGCCGCGCCCTGCTGCAGCATTTCGGCCGCGTCGACGTTCTGGTCAACGCCGCGGGCAACAACATCCCGCGCCGCTCGCTTGGCGAGCTCTCCCGCGCCGACTACACCGCGGTGATGGACGCCAACGTCAACGGCGTGCTCTACCTCGTCCAGGCGTTCCTCCCCGCGATGCGCGGGCAGGGCGCGGGCACGGTGGTCAACGTCGGTTCCGAAGCCGGCAAACAGGCCTCCGCGAAATCGGGCGCGGCCTATGTCGTATCCAAATTTGGCCTGACGGGACTCACCCAGACGATCAACGCCGAGGAGCGGCCCAACGGCATCCGCGCGTGCTGCGTCTTTCCGGGCGACATCGACACCCCGCTGCTGAACAAGCGTCCCGTGCCGCCCTCCGCCGAGGCGCGCTCCCGCATGATGCTGCCCGAGGATATCGCCGCCTGCGTGTGGTTCGCCGCCACCTTGCCCGCGCGCGCAACGGTCGAGGAAATCCTCGTCCGCCCCTCGCGGCCGTGGGTCGGCTAACCCGGATATTTCATGCTCTACTCGCCAGCGACCCTACACGGTGTGCTCGGATCAAGTCTACAGATTCAACCGTTTTGGCTATGCGGGCTGAGCGTGCTGGTTTCGCCTCGCACCGCGGCTGAATTCCGCCGCCACCTCGGCAGCCGCCCGCTGTCTACCGGCGGAACATGACGAACCCATCCGACGACAGCGCGAGCAAGATCATCCTGCAGGGCGTGCACCTGGAACTCACCGCCGCCCTGCAAACCACACTGCGCGACAAGATTTCCGTTCTGCTGCGCCACAACCCGCGCATCGTCCGCATCCACGTCCGGCTCACGCAGGAACAGACCCGCGGGCGCAATCCCCTCTTCAGCGCCACCGGACGCGTCGAGATCAGCGGCCCGGATCTCGTTGCTTCCGTCGAAGGCGACGAAGCCTATCACTTGATCGACCGCCTCGTCGACCGGCTCGACGAGCAGCTCAGCGACCGGCACGGCCGCCGCACCGACAAACGCCACACCGGCTCGCACGACGATCTCGCGGCAAAGCTCGAGACCCCGGAGCGCTGAGGCAGGGCGGCCTATCCTCAAAGCCGCCTCGCCGTTCGCGAGAATCCGACGCTGAGCGGCTTGTCAGGGATGACGCGCCGTCCCCTGGGCGGCGTCTCAACCCAGCCAAGGCACGCCGATCGCGAGGAGCACGCCGAGGAAGAGGACGCCGAAGCCGCAGCCCAGCCGCCAGAATTCACGCCGCGAGATGAATCCACATCCATAATACACGGGCGCGGGCCCGGTCGCATAGGGCGTGAGCACGCCCATCAAGCCCAGCGAAAAACCCAGCAGCAGGACAAACGTCGGCACCGGCAGCCCGGGCACGGCGACACCGGCCGCAAGAATCACCGGCAGCACCGCCGTCGTGTGCGCGGTCAGGCTCGCGAACAGGTAGTGGATCGCGAAGAACAGGACCACGAGCAGGATCATGACCGCATGGGGCGGATAGCCCGAGAGCAGGCTGGCCGCACCGGTGCCGAACCAGCCCACGAAGCCCACCTGGTTCAATCCGTCCGCGAGCACCACCAGGGTCGCAATCCAGACGAGGACATTCCACGCCGGCCTGTTGGCGAGGACATCGTCCCACGAGACCACACCGGTGATCAACATGCCGGCGATGGCGGCCAGCGCGACCGTGGTGGGATCGATCCATCTGCTGCCGAAGATCCAGCTCGCGAGCGCGGCCACCACGAGGGCCGCCATCGTCCATTCGCGACGCGTCACCGGACCCATCGTCGCCAATTCCTGCGCCGCCCACGCCGGCACTTCCTCGCTCGCGCGCACCTCCGGCGGATAAATCCAGTAGACCAGCCACGGCACGGCGATCACCAGCACGGCGCCGATCGGCAGAAAGCCGAGGAACCACTGCATCCAGGTGATCTCGAGCCCGGTCGCCTGCTTCACCATGGCGATCGCGAGCAGATTGGGCGCGAGCGCGGTGACGAACATCGAGCTCGTCACGCACGTCATCGCAAAGGCCACCCACATCAGATACGCGCCGATCCGTCGCGGCGATTCGCCCGCTCGCGAGCCATACAGCTCGGGGATGTTGCGAATCACGGGGAAAATCGTGCCGGCACTGCGCGCGGTGTTCGACGGCGTGAACGGCGCCAGCACCACTTCCGCCAGCGCGATCGCATAGCCGAGCCCGAGCGTGCGCCGGCCCAGCCGACGCACCAGCACCAGCGCGATCCGGCGGCCGAGCCCGGTCTTCTCGTAACCCATCGCAAAAACGAACGCCCCGAAGATCAGCCAGACCGTGCTGTTCGAAAAACCAGCGAGGGCCCAGCGGATCGCAGCAGCCGGCAGTCGCTGCTCCGGGCCAAACGCGAGCCCGGTGGTCGCGATGAACGCCACGCCGACTACCCCCACACCCGCCGCCGGAATCGGCTCCGTGATCAACGCGGCGATGACCGCCGCAAAGACCGCGAAATACAGCCACCCATGTGGGGCGAGTCCCGCTGGCGCCGGACACGCGGCCAGCACCACGCCCAAGCCGACCGGCAGCGCCGCGCGCAGAAACGGACTCATGACGCGTCCTGCCTCCCGCCGGCGGCGTTCATCGGATTTCCCTCACCACCGCCGCGGTAATCTGCGCGGTGGTCTGCGTGCCGCCGACATCCGGCGTGAGATTCCGGGCGCCGAGCGCCCGCTCCATCGCCGCCCGCACGCTCGCGGCGGCCGCCGCTTCCCCGAGCCATTCCAGCCTTATTGCGCCGCTGAGGATTGCACCCGTGGGATTCGCGATGCCCTGGCCCGCGATGTCCGGCGCCGAGCCGTGCACCGGTTCGAAGAACGAGGGAAACGTCCGCTCCGGATTCAGGTTGGCCGACGGGTTCAACCCGAGGCTGCCGGTCACGCCGCCCGTCAAATCGCTCCGGATGGCGTCGAAGCCGCGCAGCGTCGCGAGGAAATCGTCCGGCACCACCTTGCCATGCCGATCATAGAGAGCCATGCCCCAGTCAAATCGCTCGTAGGTGAGCCCAAAGCCGCCGAGTTTCCGCGCCACGGCCTCGAGCACGGCGAGGGTCGCATCGACCACTTCGGTGCCAATGCCGTCGCCGGGGTAAAGCGCCACGCGATAAGTCTTCACGCGCGTCCACACTGAGCGGCTCATCCGCCGGCGCGCGACTGCAAATTATCCGCCGCCGGATCGCGCCGGTCTCAGCAATTCTGATATTTCCAATCCCGCGACTTACCCTCCGCCAACCACGCCAGAGTGGTGGCGAGCCGCTTCTGCCGGGTTTCCTCCCGCTTCGCCTCGACGATCCACTCGATGTATTCCCGGCGGTGGCTGGGACTGAAATCGGCAAACGTGCCCGCCGCTGCTTTGTTTTTCTTCAAGGCCGCCACCAAATCCGCCGGCACCGCCGGTTCCTTTTTCCGCTCCGTCGCCGCGGGACGCGGCCGGGCGGGGGCAGCGGAGGCATTCAGCTTCACCGCCGCCTGCACGTAACGGATCATCGCCTGGTCGCCGGGCAAATCCGCCAGCGACGTGATGCGGCCCAGATGACCCATCGCCGACCCGGCCTTGCCGCCAGCGGCGCCGAGCACTTTCGCCATGCCCTGGTGCCAGAAGCCGAACGTGCAGTGCGCCTTGAAGGCCGCCATGCCGCAGAGCATTTTCCCCGCGGATTCGAAATGCGGCATGCCCCATTTGATTGTCTCCGTCGTCGCGGGACAGGCCTGATGCACGAGCCGGCGGAGGTGGTGCAGGATCGGCTGCGCGAACGGCGCGGCCTGGGCGATGTAGGCGGCGGTGCGGGGATCCCATGTGAGGCTCCTGCGCGTTGATGTCTACGATCCGGGCCTCCGGCGGCGAGCCTGCGATGGGTGACTTCGCAGGGAGGCTGCAATGATGCGATGTAGCGGAGCCGCTTCGGCTCCGTCGGAACGGGAAGCCGTTCCGCTACGGTTGGCACCTACCGACGTCCCAGCACCGCGACCGTCAACTCCCGACCGAGCGAGTAACCCACCACCACAATCATTGTGATGGCCGCAATCCACAGCAGGACGGTGCCGAGCGTGCCAGTCCCGACCTCCCGCGGCGTCCGCCGGTGCCGCAGATAAAGCGCACCGATGCCGAGAATGGGCAGCATCGCGGCCTGCGCGACTCCGCCGGCCTTCACCATCGCGACCGGCGAGCGAAACACGAAGAAGAACACCACCGGCACGAGCAGCGCGACCCACACGAAGCGGTTGATGAATTTCCGGCGCGCCACGTAATCGTCGCGCTGGAAACCGCCGAGCAGCCCCGCGGTATCGGCCAGCGCGCGGCTGTTGCCCGCCGTCGCCGCGAAAATCGTTCCGTAGAGCGTCGCAATCGCCCCGATGTAAAAGAGCCAGAGCGACCAGGGCCCGAGCGTCTGCGTATACATGGTCGAGAGCACCGGAATCATGTTGTCGATGCCGCGCGGGACGAGCCCCGCCTTGTGCAGCACGCCGGCGCCGAGCATGAAAAACGCCGCCGTCGCGACGCAGTAGATGATCATCGAGGCGACGATATCGAGGTTCATCACGCGAATCCACCCCTTCGCCCGCGCCTGCCACTCCGGGCCCGGCTCCCGCGCGCCGGCAAAGCGCGCGTATCCTTTTTCCACGCACCAATAGGGATACATGAACAGCTCCGAGGCGCCGACGCCGGTGATGCCGAACACCGCGATCGCCGTGATGAGTCCGTCCTTCGGCAGGTCGAAAGCAAAGCCGTCCGCCAGATCCTTCAGCGAAAAACTCCCGGGCTGCTGAATCATGATCAACGCGCAGAGGAACGTCAGCATCGTGAACAGCCCGACCTTGATCGTCGCGAGCTTCTCGATACGGCCATAATGACCACCGAGCAGAATCGCCAGGGAGAGCGCCAGCAGCGCGATCACCCAGGCGTTCACCGAGAGCGCGGGCACGAGTTTGTTCATCACCCAGGCCACGCCGGCAAACATGCCCGCGACCTGGAAGAACGAGAGAAACGTCATGACCACCCACGCCCACACCACCCAGTTCACGCCGCGAAAACGCGGTCCGGGCACGGTATTCAGCCCTTCCGCGCCCGTCTGGCCCGTCGCGATTACATAGCGGCCAAACTCCGACTGCACCGCGGGCTTGATGAGACAGCTCAGCGTGATGATCCACAGCGCCACGTAGCCGACCTCGGCGCCGAGCGTGGTCGTTGCGATCAGTTCGCCGGATCCGACAATCGACGCGGACAGGATCAATCCCGGTCCAATGCGACGCAGCGCGCTGAAGAGCGTGCTCGGCGGCTCGATGACTTCGTCCGGCTGAAACTGGTAGGGATTCCGGAGTGCGACCGCGGGTGCGGCTTCAGATCGCGGGGCGGCGGTCGAGGGTTGGGGCACGGCAAAACAGTGACGGAAGGAAACTCGGACGCGCAACGGGTTTTTGCGCGGAGTTGCCGGTTCACGGATCGATCAGGACCGGCTCCGCTTCGGTGTCGCCCGCGGGCACCATCGTCGACAACGGTCGCGGCGCCTCCGTCATCTGCTGCGCGATCGCCGGCAGATCATAATAGTGCCCGCCCTTCTTCAGTTCGACGGCGAGATTCAAGCGCGCGACGGGGCGCTCCGACGCGAACTGATGGACGTAAATGTCCCCCGTCCCCAGATCGAAGATGTTGGAATACTTCGTGGCGTAGCGGCCCGTCTGCTGCGCCGTCTGGAGGAGTTGCGCCGCGCCGGCGGGGCTCGCGGCGGGCGATGCCGCGAGCCGGCCCGCGACCCGTTTCCCACCGTAGCCGAAAACAAACGAGCTCACCCGCCGCACCACCTCGAGCCGGCCGTCCTTCGCGCCGATGACGGCGGAGGCGCCGGAGCGATCGGCCACGACAAGCTTCGCTCCGGCGAATGCCGGCTCGAAATACCGGGTGTAGAACGCGATCGCTTCCTCCACGGTGGCACACGACTCCAGCATGCGCTCCACCGAGTGACGCGGCGCCATCGGCCGCACCCCATCGTGCTCCCATTCCTCGCGGAAACCGGCGACGCCGTCGAACGCCAGACCCTGGGTGTTGCAGCCGCCCTGCCCCCAGCCGTTGCCGAAGCCGACGTAGGCGCAGCCGTAGTGCGTGGCACTCGGCACAAACCAGAGGCGCGTCTGCGGATCCGACCAGTCCTCGTTGTTGCAAAACAGAACGCGCCCGCCATCCAGCAGCACCGCGACGGTGCAGGCGAGCGCGGGCCCGGCGATGGCGAAGGCCCACCACCGGGCCAGCCGGACGAGCCGGCGTTGCAACACGGGATAAGTCATGACCCAAGCAATCGATTCAGCGCGTGACGCCTAGCCCGCATAGGACGCACGCGCACGCAAGCTCACCGCGTGTCCGCCGACAAACGCCGGAAAGAGGACGCAGAAAGCATGAAATATGCGGGCTAGCCCGCGCGGGACAAGGTCCGCCCGCTCGTCGGCGGCAGCGTGTAGTCATAGGGCGCGCGCATCGGGCGGCCGGTCAGTTTGGCCGCTTCCGCATCGCCGACAATCCGCTCCGCCTGCGGGTCCCATGTGATCCGCTGGTTGAGCTGCATCGCGATGTTGCCGAGGTGACAGAGACTCGCCGTGCGATGCCCCAGCTCGACGGGCTCGACGGGATCCTGCCGCGACTTCACGCAGTCGAGGAAGTTGCGGTAGTGATTCGCGCTCACCGCGAGATGGATCTCGTTTGCACCGATCGTCGATGTCACGAGCGCCGGCTGGCTGCACTCGATACCTTTGCTGCCCACGCGCAGCCAACCCGCGCTGCCGTGGAACGTCGCCCCGAAGCTGCGCTTGTCCGTCTTGCACTCAAGCACGACGCCATTGGCGTAGCGCGCGCGGAACGCGACCTTGGTCGCCGTGTTGAACAGCGAGCCCTTCAGCGGAAATTCCGCCCCGATGTCCTCGACCTCGACGGGGCCGGACAAGTCCATCCCCATGCCCCAATGCGCCACGTTGTTCGAGTGACACCCGAAATTCGTGGTCTGCCCGCCGGAGTAATCACGGATGAAGCGGAACCGGTAAAAACAGCGATCCGCATGAAACGCCGCCCGCGGCGCCGGCCCGAGCCAGGCCTCGTAGTCGAAGCCCTCCGGCACCGGCATCTCTCGCCAACCCGGGCCCGGCCCGGTGAAGTTGTTCTCCGCCACATAGGTCTCCACGCGTTCCAATTTCCCGATCCGCCCATTGCGCACGAGCTCGCACGCATGACGCATGACGGCGTTCGACCGATACTGGCTCCCGGTCTGCAACACCCGCCGGTTCGATCGCACCGCCGCGATCATGGCGTGCCCTTCGGCAATCGAGAGCGTCAGCGGTTTCTGGCAATAGATGTCCTTTCCCGCCTTCGCGGCCATCACCGCCATCACCGCGTGCCAGTGGTCCGGAGTGATGATCGCCACCGCGTCGATGTCCGGCCGCGCCAGGATGTCACGGAAATCTGCATACGCCGTGACGCCCCGGTAGGTCCCGCTGGCGGCCCTTTGCGCGTAGGCGTGGGTGATGAAATCGCGCTGCGGCTCGCGCCCGAGAAACTGCTTCTCGTTGCGATAGCCGAAGCTCGCGCGGTTCACGTCGGCCACCGCCACGATCTGGCAGTCGTCGTTTTTCAACCATTCGGGCAGATCGACCGTGCTCTGATTGCCACAGCCAATGATGCCCAGCGTGATTCGCTTGCTGGGCGCATTCTGGCCGAAGAGGGACGAGGGCGCGATGAACGGTCCGGCGAGCGCGGCGGCGGCGAGGGCGCTCGAGGAGCGGATGAACTCACGACGGGTAGCGGGAACAGGCGTCGATGGAGTCTTCATAAAAATCCTGAAAGAAAGCTGTAACTGAAAATGAACCGGACGACCGACGCTCGCGCGGACTTCACACCGGGTCAACGCGGCGGGCACCTCGCGCCCACGGCAGTAGTTCGCGCCGCGCTGCGCCAATCACGTTCCTTATCCATTCCGGACCCGGCCCGCCGAAGCTGTGACGCCCGATCTCACTTGCCCGTCTGCGCCTCCGGCTACCTACGAACTTGCCACCGGCAGTGGCCAGCCCGCGAATCGGGCACGGCCCTGCAACTGCGTCCCACCCGCGAACACTGCAACCGTGCGCTCCCGCCCGACTCCCTCGAAGCCATGATCTGCAGCTTCGAGTGCATCTTCTGCCGCGCCTGCGTCGAGCACGTGCTCTTCGACGTTTGCCCGAATTGCGGTGGAAATTTCTGCGCGCGCCCCATCCGGCCGAAGATCGCGCGGAAAGACGGCCTCTCGGTCGCGACACGTCCGACGACGACGATCACGCATCATCCCGTGGACCTCGCCGCGCACGCGGCGTTTGCGGCGCCGATACGCGGAATTTCAACCGGGGCGCGCTGAGCGGCCGGCCCCCGCGTGGTCGCGCTCGTGGCGCCTCCCGAATTGCGGAACGACGGCGCGCAATTCTCTGTCCGATTTTTGCCCCGGTGCCTGCTTACGGGCCAAAAAACCGCCATGATCCAAGACGTCGAATTGCTCCGCCGCTACGTGGAAACAAACTCCGAGTCCGCCTTCGCCGAGCTGGTCCAACGGCGCGTGGGACTGGTCTACGCTGTGGCCCTCCGTCAAGTGGGCGGAGATGCCCATCTCGCGCAAGATGTGACGCAGAAAGTTTTCGCCGATCTCGCCCGCAAAGCTGCCTCGCTTGTCGGCCGGCCCACCCTCGGCGGCTGGCTCTACCGCAGCACCCACTATAGCGCGAGCGACCTCGTGCGGACAGAACGGCGCCGCCGCGCGCGGGAGCATGCCAGCCAGCTTATGCATCCGACCGAAGCGCCGCACGGCGCCGCCCAATGGGACCGACTGCGACCGCTCCTCGACGAGGCGATGAGCGCGTTGAACGACACCGACCGCGACGCCGTCGCCCTGCGTTTTTTTGAAGGCCGCGCCTTCGCCGAGATCGGCGGCGCGCTGCGGCTGACCGAGGATCTGGCTCGCAAGCGCGTCGAGCGGGCCCTCGACAAAATGGCCGCCACGCTCGCGCGCCGCGGCGTGAAGTCCACGTCCGCTGCGCTCGCGATCGCGCTCGCAGAACAAGCGGCCTTTGCCGCACCCGCTGGGCTCGCCACCACCGTCACCAGCACCGCGCTGGCCAGCGCCGGCGCGGCGGCAGCGAGTTGGAGCCTGCTCGCGTTTCTCAACTCGCACAAAATGGGCACGGCGCTTGCCACGGTGGCACTCGCCGCCACGGGCATTGCGATGATTCAAACGATCAACGCGCGCCGCGCCTACGCCGGGCGTGCCATCGCCCAACGCCAGCAACAGATCACGCAGACCCAGGTCGAGGAAGCCCGGCTCCGCCTGCAAACCGCCGAGCAGCGCGTGCAGGCCGCCGAAGAGGACAACGCCAGCTTGCTCGCCGCGATCGACAGCGTGCGCGTCAGTCGCGCTTCCGCGCAGGCCCTTGCCGCCGCCAGCGCCGCGAACCGCG
>Ga0163144_10027412_pt1 | contig 11031 bp, 7 predicted proteins | sample OliLak19BULKMAT1_FD_123175 | JGI IMG/M metagenome (GOLD analysis project Ga0163144, IMG submission 123175) | Freshwater microbial mat bacterial communities from Lake Vanda, McMurdo Dry Valleys, Antarctica - Oligotrophic Lake LV.19.BULKMAT1 | ecosystem: Environmental > Aquatic > Freshwater > Lake... | reverse complement strand
GGCATCATCATGCTGCTGGAGAAACTGCCCGGCTACGGCAACGTGGTGGCCAAGCTCAGCCTCGTGCAACCCGAGGTGATGATGGGCCTGCTCTTCGGGGGCGCGGTCATCTATTGGTTCACTGGCGCGAGCACGCAGGCGGTGGTCACGGGCGCGTATCGCGCGGTGGTATTCATCAAGAACAACATCAAGCTCGACTCCGACAAGGCGAGCATCGAGGACAGCAAGGAGGTCGTGAAAATCTGCACCCAGTATGCGCAGAAGGGCATGATCAACATCTTCATCGTCATCTTCTGCCTCTCGCTGGCGCTGCCGTTTTTCGACCCGTATTTCTTCATCGCCTACCTGATCGCGATGGCGTTCTTCGGCTTGTTCCAGGCCATCTTCATGGCGAACGCCGGCGGCGCGTGGGACAACGCCAAGAAGATCGTCGAGGTGGACATGCGGCAGAAAGGCACGCCGCTCCACGCCGCCACCGTTGTCGGCGACACGGTGGGCGATCCATTCAAGGACACGTCGAGCGTCTCGCTGAATCCGGTGATCAAATTCACCACGCTCTTCGGCCTGCTGGCGGTGGAGATCGCCGTGATGATGAAGGACCAGATGACGAAGAACGCCATCGGCACGGTGTTCCTGATCATCGCGCTGTGCTTCGTCTATCGCTCCTTCTACGGGATGCGCATCCCGGAGGAGAAAGCTTGAGGCGCAGCCGCCCAGGCTTTTCCTTTATCGCAGCCGACGGGACAGGATGACTCCCTTGTCATGCCGGGATCATGTTTCCGTCATGCACCGGCTGGCAGGATTCATCCGTCACAACCCGGTTAAATCTCGCGACTGACCGCGCTTGGCTTTGCCTTCCACTCCGTGTTGTGGCATACAAGCAACCATGAATTCCTTGTCTAAGTTCACGGCGGCCCTGTTTTGCGCCGCGCTGAACCTTGTTTCCCTACAGGCTGCGGACGTTCCGCTCGTCAACCGCAGTGACGCCTGGCGCTATCGCAAGGGCACTAACGCCCCGCAAGCTGACTGGAAGACGGCGGCGGATGCCACGCTCGACGTTACCTGGCTCACCGGCCCCGGTGGTTTTGGCTACGCGGACGGCGACGATGCCACGGTGCTCTCCGACATGCTGGGCGGTACGCCGACGAACTACAGCACGGTCTATATCCGCAAGGAGTTCACCATCGCCTCACCCGTGGATACGAACATGCACCTGATCCTCGTGATGGATTGGGATGACGGCTATGTGGCGTGGCTCGACGGAGTGGAACTCAAGCGTGACCGGGCGGTTGGTGCCGTGGGCACGGAGCCAGCCTTCAACGCTCGGGCCAGCAGCACGCATGAAGCTTCCGCCGGTTCTGGCGGCGCGCCGATCGTGACGAACGACCTCGGAGCGGTTGGAATCCGACTCCCCGTCGGCACGCACGTCCTGGCGTTGATCGGATTGAATGAGAACACCAACAGCAGCGACTTTTCCCTGATCGCGGACCTCAAGCTTCGCGAAGTCACGTCCGTGCCCCTGGTCTTGCGCGGCGACACCTGGCGTTATCGTAAAGGGACCAACGCCCCTGCCGCCAACTGGCAGTCGATGGCTGATGCCGCGCTCGACGCCACTTGGTCGAGCGGACCCGGAGGATTCGGCTACGCGGACAGCGACGACGCGACCGTGTTGAGCGACATGCTCAACGGCTACGTTTCGGTTTACATCCGCCGGACCTTCAACATCGCTTCGCCCATTGCCACCAATCTTCACGCCCAACTCACGCTGGACTATGACGATGCTTACGTCGCCTATCTGGACGGCGTGGAAATTGCGCGCTCGGCCAACATCGTCAACGGTGTCGTCGGCGTGGAGCCTGCCTTCACCAATCGCGCCAACGACACCCATGAAGCCTCCGGCGGCGGCACTGGCGCGAGTCCGCCGGTCATCACGGACCTCGGTGCCGCCGTGAGCCTGCTTCCGCCCGGTGATCACGTCCTGGCCCTGATCGGTTTTAATGAAAGTCCGGGCAGCAGCGACTTCTCGCTCATCGCCGATCTCCACCTGGTCCCCGCGCCGACGAATTCGCCACCCGACACCAATGGCTGCCTCTTCGGCAACATTGTCACCGACACGACTTGGTACGCGACCAACAGCCCGATCACCGTCTGCGGGACCATCACCGTCGCCGGCGGCGCGACGCTCACCATCGAGCCGGGCGTGACCGTCCTGTTCAATGCCGGGCAGGGCATCACCATCAACGGACGCCTCCTGGCCATTGGTGATCCGACGAACAAGATTACGTTCACCCGCAGCGGTGCCTCGGGTACCTGGAGTCACCTGCTCTTCAACGCCAGTTCCACCACGTCGCACGTCGAGCACGCCGAGATGGATTACTTCGCCAGCCCCGCCATCGAGGGCCACAACACCGCCCTGCACCTGGACAGCATCAACTGGACGAATTCCACCATCGCCGCCGTGGACCTGCACACCTGTTCCGTCGTGCTGCTCAACTCCTACATCCCCGGCGGCGCGGGCAACGAACCGGTCCACTTCAGCGGCATGCCGCCCAACGGCCACGCGCTCATCAAGGGCTGCGTCTTCGGGGCGCCGCGGGGCTACAACGACAGCATCGACTTCACCGGCGGCAACCGGCCCGGCCCCATCGCGCAGTTCATCGACAATATCTTTCTCGCCGCCGTGGACGACTGCTTCGACATGGACGCCACCGACGCGCACATCGAGGGCAACATCTTCCTCAACGTGAAGCAGGACGCCCAACGCGACAGTAGTTCCAACCCCATCAGCACCGGCGAAGGCTCCGGCATCTCGGAACTCGTGATCTGCCGCAACATTTTCTACAACTGCGAGCACACCCTCCTGCTCAAGGACTACGGGGCGTCCGTGATGCAGAACAACACCATCGTCCACCTCACCACCAACGCCCTCGCGCGCACGGCGGCGGGCAACCCGATTTTGCCAGGCATCATCCAGTTCGGCGAACCGTGGCGCGGACGCCCGCTCGGCGGCGGGGCGGTATACGAGGGCAACATCGCCTTCGACCTGGACCCCGTCATCCAGGCCAATCCGTTTCCGCTCTACAGCCCCACGGGATCGTTCTTCGTCGTCTCGCAATCGTTGATCCAGGGAACCAACTGGCCCGGCGCGGGAAATATTTCCAGCGACCCGCTGTTCGTGAACTTCGCCGGCCCGATGACCGCCGCGAACATCCGCAGCAACCTCGCCCTGCTCGCCGGTTCGCCCTGCCTCGGCACCGGCCCCAACGGAATCGACATGGGCGCGCTCGTGCCCGCCGGCGCCAGTGTCAGTGGTGCGCCGACTGGCACCACCACGAACACCAGCGCCACGCTCGCGGTCGCCGGCCCCGGTATCTGGTCCTACCGCTGGCGTCTCAACGGCGGCGCGTGGAGCGCGGAGGTTTCACTCGTGCCGCAATCGATCTGGAACGGCCAGCCGTTCAGCGCCGCCATGTTGTCCAACGCTCCGCCCATCACACTCTCCAGTCTCACCGACGGCACCTACACCGTCGAAGTCATTGGCCGCAACTCCGCCGGCTTCTGGCAGGACACGAACACCGCCGCTTCCGCCATCTGGACCGTGGAGACTGATGCGCCTTTGCGCATCACCGATGCGGAGCGGATGGGCGACACCGTCACCCTCACCTTCATCGCGCAGGCCGGACTCACCTATAGCGTGTTCCATCGCGATGCCTTCGACGCGCTGCATCCGTGGACGAAGCTGACGGATGTGCCCGCGCAAGCCGCCACCGGCCCGCTCGACGTGCAGGATGCCACTGCCACCGGGCCGCAACGCTTCTACCGCATCGTCACGCCCGCCCAGCCTTGATTACGCGCGGCGGGAAACAGCATTCGCAGCAGCGCCTTGCTGCGAGATTTGCATTCCCTCGCCCGCCCAGCCCGGCTACGTTGGCTTCATGCCGTTTACGCAACTTGGTCTTTCGCCTGGAGTGTTGGAAGGCGTCAAGGCCATGGGCTACGTCGAGCCCACGCCCATTCAACTGCGCGCCATCCCGCTCATCCTCGCGGGGCGCGATGTCATTGGCAGCGCACAGACCGGCACCGGCAAGACCGCCGCGTTCGCCCTGCCCATCCTGACGAAACTGGGCGACGGCAACGGCATCACCCGCACGCTCATTCTCGAACCCACCCGCGAACTGGCCGCGCAGGTCGAGACGGCCATGCGCGACTTCGCCCGCTTCCTCAATGTCCGCATCGCCGTGCTTTACGGCGGCGTCGGCTACGGCAAGCAGACCGACGACCTCAAGGCGGGCGCGGATATCATCGTCGCCACGCCCGGACGTTTGCTGGATCACATCCAGCGCGGACAGGCCAAGCTCGAACAGGTGAAGTATCTCGTGCTCGACGAAGCCGACCGGATGCTGGACATGGGTTTCCTGCCGGATGTGCGGCGCATCCTCGATCGCTGCCCCCGCCAGCGCCACACCTCGCTTTTCTCCGCCACCGTTCCGCCGCAGATCGAGACGCTCATCCAATGGGCGATGAAGGATCCCGAGACGGTGGAAATCGGCGCGCGCCGCTCGCCTGCCGACACGGTGAAGCATGTCGTCTATCCCGTGGCCGAGGAACAAAAATCCGAGCTGCTCCTGGCCCTGCTGGACGAGGTGAACTACGACTCGGTCATCATCTTCTGTCGCACCAAGCACGGCGCCGACCGCGTGGCCGCCCGCTTGAAAAAGAGCAACCACGCCGTGGCCGTGTTGCACTCGAACCGCACCCAGAAGGAACGCGAGCAGGCGCTTCAGGGCTTTCGCAACGGTCGCTTCGAAGTGCTCGTGGCCACCGACATCGCCGCGCGCGGGCTGGATATCGCCGACGTTTCCCACGTCATCAACTTCGACGTGCCGCAGCACCCGGAGGATTACGTCCATCGCATCGGGCGCACCGGCCGCGCGCAGTCCAGCGGCGACGCCTTCACCATCATGGTCGCCGAGGATCGCCAGCACATGGCCGCGGTCGAGCGCTTCATCGGGAAGCAGATCGAGCGCGTGAAGATGCCCAAGTTCAACTACACCTACACCACGCTGCTCGACGAGAAGCAGGACAAGAACGCCGGTTTCCCCGGCAAGGTGCAGGCGGTGCGGCTGAGCGGCGGTTATTTCTTCGGTCCCGCCCGCCGCCGCCGCCGTTGACCGCGCTCCGCGCCGCCGGCGGGCCGAAAACAGCGCAAGTTCAGGATTGAAAGCGGCTGCCCGGCTGTTAATTTTACTTAACTCAGAAAATCACCTGTCACGCGCGTATGCCGAACGACTCCAAAGAATCCTCGTCGGGTGAGGATCTGCTGAAGAACTCGAATCTCTACAAGGAGTTCCTCGCCGAGCGGCAGGAGATCCTGAAGCACAAGTGGCTCGAATCAGAGAAGAACGGTTACGATATCGGCTTTGAGCGGGCGCTGACCGACTGGATCACCAAGCACCGCGCCCAGTGGCGCAAGCATCGCCACGAAGGACCGCCCGAATCGAACGACCGGGGGTCCAACGGCACGCACGAGCAGAACTGACCGCGCTGTCGCTGTCGCATCCTTTAAAGCCGTCCCGCGAGACGGCCAAGGAACACGATGGATCAACTCTTCATTCTACCTGTCAGGGCGTGTCGCCCGACACGGCGCCTTTCCCCCCTGACCCTTGAGCTTTGCCCTTTGAATTTCCCTCCAACTCATGTCTGAACCCACCGTCATCCTCGACGCCCAAGCCATCCACCGCGTCCTCACCCGTATCGCCCACGAGATTGCCGAGCGCAACGCGAGCAGCGCCGACGTGGTCATCGTCGGCGTGCAGCGCGGCGGCATTCACCTCGCCGACCGCCTCGCCGCGTTGCTCGGGGGCATCTGGGGCCATGTCGTCCCCGTCGGTTGTATCGACGTGAGCATGCACCGCGACGACCTCGATCAGCATGCCGCGCCGAACATCCAGCCCACCGTCATGCCCTTCGACGTCACCGGCAAGACCGTCGTGCTCGTCGATGACGTGCTCTTCAGCGGGCGCACCACGCGCGCCTCGCTCGATGTCCTCAATGACTTCGGGCGCGCCCGCCGCATCCAGCTCGCCGTGCTCGTGGACCGCGGCCATCGCGAACTGCCCATCAAGCCGGACTTCGTCGGCAAGAATGTCCCCACCTCGGCACAGGAGGAAATCGACGTGCGCCTGCGCGAGGACGGCGGCGACGACGTGGTTCTGCTCCAACGCCGCTCATGAAATCACTGCGCTGGAACAATGGAGTATTGGAGTGCCGGGGTGATGAGCCGCAGGCGATCCATCACCCCAACACTCCATTACTCCAGCACTCCCTGACCTTCCCGCTCCCATTCCCATGATCACCTGGAACCGCAAGCACCTCCTCGACATCGAGTCGCTCTCCGCCGACGAGATCCATCTCGTCCACGCCACCACGCGCGCGTTCAAGACCGTGGGCGAGCGCGCCATCAAGAAAGTCCCCGCGCTGCGTGGCAAGACCGTCATCAACCTCTTCATCGAGCCGAGCACCCGCACGCGCATCAGCTTTGAACTCGCCGCGCTCCGCCTCACTGCGGACGTCATCAACTTCACCGCTGAATCCTCCTCGCTCAAGAAAGGCGAGACCCTCAAGGATACCGCGCGCAACCTCGAGGCCCTCAACGCCGACATCATCATCATCCGCCACAGCGCCACCGGCGCACCACACTTCCTCTCTCGCTTCCTCAAGGCCAGCGTCATCAACGCCGGCGACGGCGCGCATGAGCATCCCACCCAGGCGCTGCTCGACACCTTCACCATTCTTGAGAAGAAAGGCCGCATCGCCGGGCTGAACGTCACCATCCTCGGCGACATCCTCTACAGCCGCGTCGCCCGCTCGAACATCCAGGCCCTGCTCAAGCTCGGCGCCCACGTCACCCTCTGCGGACCCTCCACGCTCGTGCCGCGCGTCTTCGAGCAGATGGGCTGCAAGGTTACCTACAACGTCGATGAAGCCATTGCGGAAGCCGACGTGATCAATCTCCTGCGCATCCAGCACGAGCGGCAGCGCAGGACCATGTTCCCCAGCCTTGGCGAATACACCAGCCTCTTCGGCCTCACCCAGGCCCGCTTCGCGAAGACCAAGCCCGACGTGCTCATCATGCACCCCGGCCCCATCAATCGCGGCGTGGAGATCAACAGCGACGTCGCCGACTGCGGCCGCTCCGTGATCCTCGATCAAGTCACCAACGGCCTCGCCGTCCGCATGGCCGTGCTCTTCCTCGTCAACGGCGGCAAAGGCCCGCAGGAAATCGCGTAGCCTATACCCGAAAACCGGAGCAGGATTTCGCGCCAGGGCGCCAAGCCGAAAAGCAGAAGTCTTGGAGCCGCATCTCCGGCCAATTGGAACCGTGAAGGCAAGTCGGACCTCAAAGCATTCTCACTTTGCGCCTTGGCGGCTTGGCGCGAGTTCAACTTCGGAGTTCAGATTCAAAGTTTCAGTTGAGTCGATCCGCGGGGCAGGACGAAGTGCCTGGCACCTGCGGTGGTCAGCGACTTGGTCGCCAGGCTTGCTTTGCGCTGGCGGGGTGGCCCGGCACCGGCCAGAGTCTCCCCATCGGCCATGAGCTTCCTGGCTCCATTCTTTTTACTCGGTGCGCTCGCGGTTGCCGCGCCGATTGTCTTTCACCTAATCCGCCGCACCACGCGCGAGAAGATTCCCTTCAGCTCGCTGATGTTTCTCCAGCCTTCGCCACCGCGCCTGACGAAGCGGAGCAGGCTGGAGAATCTTTTCCTGCTGCTGCTGCGCTGCCTTGTTTTGGGCCTGCTGGCGCTCGGATTTAGCCGCCCATTTCTCCAGAAGCAGATGGCTGCCGACACCAGCGAGGGCGTGGGCAGACGCATTATCGTGCTGGTGGACACCTCCGCCAGCCTGCGGCGCGAAGGTCTGTGGTCCGAAGCGAAGGCCAGGGTGGAGAAGATTCTTTCCGAGATCAGGCCGGCAGACGTCGTTTCGTTGCGCACGTTTGACCGCGACTCGCGCACGCTCGTCTCGTTCGAGCAATGGACCTCGACTCCCTTCAATCAGCGCGACGCCCTCGTGCGCCAGCAACTCGACGCAGCCTCGCCCTCCTGGGCATCCACGCAACTCGGCCCCGCCCTGGTCGGCGCGGTCGAGGGGCTGGAAGACAAGGCCGGGACGAATCTCACCGCGCGCCGCATTGTGCTGGTGACCGATTTGCAGGAGGGCGCGCATCTCGATGGCTTGCAGGGCTTCGACTGGCCGCGCGGCCTCGAGGCGACGGTGGAGCCGGTGAAGGCGAAACGCCCAACGAACGCCGGATTACAACTCGTCCTCGACCGTGAGGAAAGTGATCAAGCCTCCGGCGAAGCGGATATCCGTGTGCGGGTGAGCAACGCCAGCACCTCGAAGCGCGAGCAATTCCAACTCGGCTGGACGCGCGAAGGACAAGGCGGGTTCGCAGGCAAGCCGACGGACATCTACGTGCCGCCGGGACAGGGCCGGGTGCTGGTCGCGCCCAAGCCACCGACGAATGTTCCGCCCGAGCGACTGCTGCTCACCGGCGACGATGACACGTTCGACAACACGGCCTTCGCGCTCACGCCGAAGCCCGAGAATGTGGGCATCGTCTTCGTGGGCAATGCCGGCGAGAGCGACCCGGCGCAACTGCTCTACTTCCTGCGGCGCGCGTTGCAGGACACGCGCCGCCGCGCGCTGCGGCTCACGGCGTGGAGTGATGAGAATTCCATTCCCGCCATCCTGGAAACAGCTCCCGCGTTGCTCGTCATCTCGGAAGGGTCCTCCGCGGCGGGCATGGACCGGGTGCGCTCCGTGATCACCAACGGCGCCACGGCCTTGCTCGTGATGAAAGATGCCGCCTCCGCCGCGGCGAATCTCGCCGCGCTGCTCGGCAGCCGGCGTCCCGCGATCGAGGAAGCGCCCGCGGCCAACTACGCGTTGCTGGGGCAGATGGATTTTGAGCATCCGATCTTCGCGCCGTTTGCGGACCCGCGCTTCAGCGACTTCACGAAGATTCATTTCTGGAAGCACCGCCGTCTCGACACGAACGGATTGGCGGGCGCACGGGTGATTGCGCGCTTCGACAAGGGCGACCCGGCGCTGGTGCAATTGCCGCTGGGCCGCGGCACGCTGCTGGTGCTGACGACAAGCTGGGCCCCGGCGGACAGCCAATTGGCGCTCTCCTCCAAGTTCGTGCCGCTGCTCTACTCGATGATGGAACTGGGCGGCGCGGTGCGGCTGGCTCCGGCGCAATTCCTCGTGGGTGACACCGTGCCGCTGCAATTCACGAACGCTGCGGGCGGTGTCGTCGTGCGCAAGCCGGACGGCTCCGAGGCGCGCGTGGAGACTGGAAGTGTTTTCACCAGCGCGGATCAGCCGGGCATCTACACCGCGATCTCCGGCGTGAACACGCAGCGTTTCGCTGTGAACCTCGACCCGGCCGAGAGCCGCACCGCTCCGATGTCCGTTGATGATTTGGAGAAGCTGGGTGTGCCGGTGAAACCACAGCCGTTGCTGGAGGTGAATCCTGTGAAGCAAAAGGCGCAACTGCACGCGGCGGAGCTGGAGCAGCGGCAGAAGCTGTGGCGCTGGCTGTTGGTCACCGCGATTGTCGTGCTCCTGCTGGAGACGGCGGTCGCAGGCTGGACGACGCGGCGAAGTCTCGCGCCGGGTTGACTCAGGGCCAGACGACGCGGAAGAAACGTTGGTTCGTCAGCGGCGCGGAGTTGGTGAAGAAGTAGTTCGTGCTGGTGGAGGTGGAAGTTCCGGTCTGCGTGAAGTTGCTCAGGCTGCTGCTGCTCAACACGCGGTAGCTGAGGTTGCTCACTCCGGACCAGCGAAAGACGTTGGTCGAAACGATGCGAAGCAATGGCTGCGGCACGGTCACAAGATTGGTCACCGTGTAGCTGATGCGGAAATCCTTCACCACGGCCATGTGCTGAGCCAGGCCGCTGTCGGCCTGCTGGACCGGAGCCACGTCAGTCAGCGGCGCGTAAAGCCGCGAGTCGAAAACCAGTCCGTTGGGAAAACTTCGGGTGCCGATGACCGTGGCGACCCGGTTGGTGTCGAAGGTAAAGCTGGGCAACACGTAATCGTAGCGTTCGTCGCGGCCTGCGTTCGTGTCCGGGTCGGCGCTCGCTGTGCCGTCATGGGGGATGGGACTGTCACTCAGGAAGGTCTTGAACGTCGCCAGCGCCTGCTCGCCGGAGGAATGGATGTTGAAATCCCCCGCCACCACGATCCACGCATTGGTCGGCAGGTTTGTCTGGATGAGGGATTTGATTTCGGCCGCCTCAGCGGCCCGGCGTGCTGCACTGGAATTATCCGCTTTCAAATGAACACTGACGACGTAGAGGTCATTCGTCCCCGGCAGGTCGATGCGCGCCCAGGCGTAGCCGCGGTTGTTCACGCCGGTGTCGGTGTCCTCCCAGGTGCCTGACTGCACTATGGGCCAGCGGCTGATGACCCCGTTTGGAATCGAGTAGCCTGCGCCGCTCTCCCGGTAATAAACGAAGTTGGTTCCAAAGTTCACGTTCAGCATGGCGCGGAAATCCGCAACCGAGTTGCCCAGGTAGTTGAACTCCTGAATGGCCACCACGTCCGGTTTCAGCCCCTGAAAGATGCGCAGCGCGTAGGCTTCGTAGGTCTGGCTGTTGTCGTTCAAATTCGCCGCCATCACCCGAAAGGTGAGGCTTGTGCTGACCACAACCGGGGCCGAGGTCTGCGCGTTGGCGCAATGCAGCATCAGCCCGAACAGTCCGAGGAATAATCCAGGAACCTGGGCACGGCGCACGACATGGGAAAGGCGTTCGAGCATGTGGAACGGAGCGCTAATGGGTATGCCACCGCAGGTCGAAAAGCAAGCCATGTGCTTCGCCGAGGCAGGGCAGACGCATGAAAAGGATGTGGGTAGGAGACAGGAGTTACCCCGTCCCCTCCCACCCAAACCGGACAGGCAGTTCTCCCGCATCCGGCTTTCCAGTCCGTGGTCTCCCGATGGACTGGCTCAGGCTCTCGACT
>Ga0163144_10027410_pt1 | contig 11031 bp, 11 predicted proteins | sample OliLak19BULKMAT1_FD_123175 | JGI IMG/M metagenome (GOLD analysis project Ga0163144, IMG submission 123175) | Freshwater microbial mat bacterial communities from Lake Vanda, McMurdo Dry Valleys, Antarctica - Oligotrophic Lake LV.19.BULKMAT1 | ecosystem: Environmental > Aquatic > Freshwater >... | reverse complement strand
CGCCGCGACGGCACCGGTCCGCAGACCACCTACGGCGACGACGTGCGCGGTGCAGCGGACTACTACGGGCAGCAGGCGAAGGAGGCGTTCGGCAAGGTCGGCGACACCTTCTCGCGAGCGGCGGACGCCTTCCGGCGCAAGGCCGGCAGCTGATCGGCCGGCCAGAGACGGTGATGGCGGCCTACGCGCCGTCATCGCCGTCGCGGCCGGCCGACTGTTGGGCGGAAAACGCTGACGGGCCCTCGCTAGATTGTGTGCGATGAAGCTTCTGCTCGTCGGCGGCGGTGGCCGCGAACATGCGCTGGCGTGGCGCATCAGACATGAACTGCCGACCGGGATCGTGCTTGCGGCACCTGGCAATCCGGGCATCGCCGCCCTGGCGACCTGTGTGCCCATCTCGGCATCCGATGTCTCGGCGCTCGTCTCGCTCGCGACGACCGAAAACGTCGACGCCGTGATCGTCGGCCCGGAGGCGCCACTGGCAGCGGGGCTCGCCGACGCCTGTCTTGCGCGAGGCATCGCCGTCTTCGGCCCGACAGCGGCGGCGGCGCAACTCGAAACGTCGAAGGCATTCGCCAAGGCGGTCATGCGTGACGCAGGTGTACCGACCGCGCGCGCCTCGATCCACACCACTTTGAAGTCAGCCCGCGCCGCCGCGCGCGAGTTCGGCGCACCGGTCGTCATCAAGGCCTCCGGCCTGGCCGCGGGCAAAGGTGTGGTGGTGGCCATGACGCTCGACGAGGCCGACGCTGCCATCGTCTCGATGCTGGAAGAGAATCTGTTCGGCGATGCGGGCGCCGAAGTGCTGGTCGAGGAGTTCATGACCGGCGAAGAACTCTCGCTCTTCGTGCTCACCGACGGCGAGACGGCGGTACCACTGCCAGCGGCGCAGGATCACAAGCGCGTGGGCGAGGGCGATACGGGCCCGAACACCGGCGGGATGGGTGCCTACTGTCCCGCCGACGCAGGCGACTCCTCGTACACATGGCACGATGACGAACTCCCACGCGGAATACAGCACGTCCTCGACCTCATCGTCGCACCGACACTGCGCGCGATGCGCGAGCGCGGAACTCCATTTCGCGGATTGCTCTACTGCGGCGTGATGCTCACGCCCACCGGGCCACGCGTGGTCGAGTTCAACTGTCGCTTCGGCGATCCGGAAACGCAGGCTGTACTGCCCGCACTGGCGGATGACGCGCCCTTGCTCCGCGTCATGCTGCAGATCGCGCGCGGCGAACGCATCGATCCGGTGCCGCTGTTTGCGCCGGCGCAGTCGGTGGTGACCACCGTCCTGGCCGCCGAGGGCTACCCCGGTACACCGCGTTCGGAGGATGCGATCACGTTGCCGGAGGTGGTAGACCGGACATGGCTCTTCCATGCCGGCACGACTCTCCGTGATGGCACGCTGGTGACCAGTGGCGGGCGGGTGCTGGCGGCAACGGCGACTGGCTCGACACTCGACGATGCGCAGGCGCGGAGTCGCGCGCTGGCTGCCGCGGTACAATTTGCCGGTGCATTCCATCGGCGCGACATCGGGTGGCGCGCGCTGCACCGCGGTGCCTGAGCTCCCTGAGACCGAGACGATCGCCCGCGACCTCGATGCAATGCTGGCGGGGGCACGCGTCACGGGAGCCGTCGTGCTGCGCGCAGATGTGTTGCGTGAAGTGTCGGGACCCGAGTTCGTCGACCGGCTTCATGGCGCCACCATCACGCGGGCATGGCGCCGTGCGAAGATGATCATCATCGATCTCGACACCAACGATGCGATTGTCGTACAGCCACGATTCACTGGTGCGCTACTGATCGAGTCGGTGACGGACGACATCACAGCGCGCGACCGGAACTACATCACGCTGTCCGTGGCGCTGGCCGATGGTCGCCGACTGCACTACCGGGATATCCGCCGACTGGGGACCGTCGCGCTGCTGCGCCGCGCCCAGCTGGATGCGGCGATCGCTCCCCTCGGGCCCGAGCCGCTTGACCTCGGCCTGACCGCCGAGCGATTTTCGGGTTCTCTTCGGAACTCGCGTCAGGCCATCAAGAAGGTGCTCATGGATCAGCAGGTGCTGGCTGGGGTGGGCAACATCTACGCCAACGAGGCGTGCTGGATGTCGTACATCGACCCGTCGCGACCTGCGAGCTCGCTGTCGCTCGATGAGTGCGCGAGCCTGCTCGCCGCACTGCGCGAGGTGCTCACCGCATCGATTGCCATGCGTGGCACGAGCTTCCGGGATTACGTCGACGCCACGGGTGGTCGCGGTGGGTTTGTGCCGTTCCTGCAGGCCTACGGGCGAGGCGGCCTGCCATGCGCGCGATGCGGCACCACGCTGGTGGACAGCAGCGCGATCGACGGACGCACGACGGTGTTCTGCTGGCGGTGCCAGGGATGAGCGCGCCGGCCGCTGAGCAGCGCGACCTCTTTGCGCTGTTGGGCGTGACGCCCGCGCCACGTGGTCGCAGCGATGAGCGGTTGAGCGTTGAGCGCGCCGTCACACTGGCGGAGCTGGAGGCGGCCAGGCTCGCGGCAGGGTCGACGCTGCCGGTGTCGGACATGAGCATCGGCGTGGACGTCCTGCTCGACGACACGACCGATGGAGCCGCCGCGGCGCGAAGGCGAAAGGGCAAGCGGAAGCCCGTCACCGATCTCGACGCGCTGCGCGAACTGGTCAAGGCGGGGACACAGGATCGTCCCGGCACCTATCGGTTTCTCGGTGGCGAGGGCGACGTGCTCTACGTCGGCAAATCGAAACAGCTCCGGACCCGGCTGATGAGTTACTTCCGCGCCGAGTGGCCGCACGACAAGGGGGCGCGGATTCTCTGGCGCGCCTCCCGTATCGAGTGGGAGTACCAGCCAAGTGAATTTGCCGCACTGCTGCGCGAGCTTCGGCTGATCAAGCAACTGCGTCCGCGCTACAACTGGATGATGAAGCGAGATGCACGGCACTACTGCTTTGTGAAACTCACGACCGGTCCAGCGCCCAGGCTGCTGGTCACACGGGACGCCGCCGGTGATGAGCGCGGCACCTACTTCGGGCCGTACCTCAGCGCCAGCCGCGTCACCGATGCGTTGCGTGAATTGAGCGACGTGCTCGGCCTGCGCGACTGCGGCAACGACGTTCCGATGCACTTTCGCGATCAGGAGGAGCTGCCGGCTGTCGCCGAGCCGCGAACGCCAGGCTGTATCCGGTACGAAATCGGCAAGTGTATTGGGCCGTGTATCGCCGCCGTCACGGAGCGAGCGTATGCCGCCCAGCTGGCGCATGCCCGCGCGTTCCTCGATGGCAGCAGCGATGGTCCGCTGACCGATCTCGAGGTGCGGATGCAGGCGCACAGTGATGCGCTCGAGTTCGAGCGCGCGGCGCAGATGCGCGACAAACTGCAGCGGCTCGAGTTGCTCCGAGCGCAATTCGAACGCCTGCGGTTCGCGGTGGAGACGCTGACGTTTGCCTATCCCGTGACCGGGCACGCGAACGAAGCACGCGTCTATCTCGTCAAGCGCGGTACCGTGCGCGCCGACCTGAAGGTGCCGGTGACGCGCCGCGAGCAGCTCGAGTTTGCCGAATGGTGCCGGCGTGTGTTCGAGTCATCCGAGCGACCGACACGCCAGGTGCCGACCCACGAAATCGACGAACTGCTGCTGCTCTCGAGCTGGTTCCAGCGCAACCCCGATGAATTTGCACGGACCCTGGCGCCGGACGCGGCGATGCGCGAGTTCGGCGCATGAACTTTCTGCCGTTGCCCGACTGGCTGATTGCACTCGAAATCGTGTGGGTGCTGGCCATGTCGGCGTACATCCTGCTCGAGCGGCGGCCACCACTGGCGACGCTGGCCTGGATCGTGAGCCTGGCCACCCTGCCGATCCTCGGATTGGTCGTCTACTATTTCGTCGGCCCACGACGGCTCGAGCGCAAGCGGCGGCGCCGGGTCATGGCGCGAACATCGAAGCGGGCGAGAGACGAGCGGGTGACACCGAACCGCGCTGCGCAAGCCGAGGTGCTCGGTCCGACGGGAGCGAGCCTGGCCGCGGTCGCCGCGGGGACGGAACAGGCGCCGCCGCTGTCGGCCACATGGCTTCAATTCTTCGATCGTGGCAGCGCGGCCTATACCGCGATCATCGAGGCGATCGCGGCAGCGCGGCACCACATCCACCTCGAGTACTACATCCTGACTGATGGGGTGGTGGCGCAGCGGATCCGGGCGGCGCTGATCGAACGTGCGGCAGCCGGCGTCGAGGTCCGGTTGCTGCTCGATGGCTTCGGGACATCACGATTGGGTGCCTATCTGCAACCATTGCGGGATGCCGGGGTTGCGGTCGCGCGCTTCGGACCACGGATGCGCCCAGGATTCGTGAACTTCCGGACACACCGGAAGATCGTCATCTGTGACGGCACGACCGGCTTCACCGGCGGCATGAACATCGACGATGCGCACGATGAATCAGTGGTTGGCGTCGATCGCGGCTGGCGGGATACGCAAGTGCTGGTGCGAGGTGACGCGGTGGCGCCGCTGGCGCTGGCGTTCCTCGAGGACTGGCAGTACGCCACTGACCTCGTGCTGGATGGGCCGTCGTATCTTCCGGCCCTCACCGGCGCGGGTGATCGTTTGGTGCAGATCTGCGCGTCCGGCCCCGATGCCCATCCACAATCGATTCATGCGGTGTTCTTCACCGCGATCACCACGGCACGTCAGCGGGTGTGGATCTCAACCGGGTACTTCGTGCCCGACGAACCGATGCAGACCGCATTGATCGCTGCGGCACTGCGCGGCGTGGACGTTCAGGTGCTGCTGCCCGGTCCGAGCGATCACGCCTTTGTGGACGCAGCCGCGCGCAGCTACTTCCCCGAATTGCTCGCAGCCGGCGTCGTGATTCATGCCTATGGCCCGCCGGCACTGCATGCCAAGACAGTGGTGGTGGACCGGGACGCCGCGATCGTCGGGACTGCGAACCTCGATAACCGCAGCCTGCGGCTGAACTTCGAGGTGGTGGCCGTCTGCTACGGTCACCAGGCGGCGGACGAACTGGCAGCCATGTTTACGCGGGATCTGACGAAGTCGCGCCGAATCACAGCGGCGTCACTGGCCAATCGCGCGCTGACCGCGCGCCTGTTCGAGGGCGCGGCACGGTTGTTCTCGCCGATGCTCTGAGCTGCAGGCACGGCGCACGCAGGCTCAGTCCAGCGCCAGAAGCCGCACACTCGCCACGCCATTCTCGATCGTCAGTCGAGCCACCGTCGGTCGCAGATCGAAACGGCAAGCACCGGCGGCACCGGGGTTGATCACCAGGCGCCCGTCTGCCTCGGTGATCAACTGACGGTGCGTGTGACCGTACACGAGCACCCGCTGCGGATAGGCCGCCAGCAGCTTCGCCGGTGTCGGGCTGCCGAGTTCGTGGCCGTGGCTCACATGCACTGACACGCCGCCGACCTCGACAACGAGGGTCGCTGACAGACGCGGATTCCCTGGGACATCGGTGTTGCCGAACACCGCACTCACCGGTGCGATCGCCTCGAGCTCGGTCAGCACGTCATCCGGCCCGACATCACCGGCGTGGAGAATCTGTTCGACACCGGCAAGTGCGTCGAACAGGCTGGCCCGCACCATCCCATGCGTGTCGGAGACCAGTCCGATCACATGCCGTGTCGACGTCACTCCGACGCGTCGCCCCATCGTGGCGCAATGCTGATGTCCACTTGCAGGTGATCGAGGAGGCGCTGCACCACGAAGTCCACCAGCTGCTCAATGCGCTCCGGGCGGTGATAGAACCCGGGCGCTGCCGGCAGCACCACCGCACCGGCATCGGTGAGGCGCAGCATGTTCTCGAGGTGAATGCGCGAGAACGGCGTTTCGCGCGGCACCACGATCAGCGGGCGACGTTCCTTCAGCGATACGTCGGCAGCGCGTTCGACCAGCGACCGGCTCGTTCCGGCCGCGATCGATGCGATGGTGCCCATGCTGCACGGCACGATCACCATCCCCTTCACCTTCGCGGAGCCGCTGGCTGGCGTGGCCCCTCGATCGTTGTCATCGAAGACGGTCACGTTGGCGTCCCAGGCGTCATCACCCACCTGTGCACGCAACGACTCCAGATCGTGCACCCCCGACTCGGTCTGCAGCAGACGCCAGCCGTGCGACGACACGATCAACCACACCGGCTGCGCCGCATTGGCCAGTGCGTGGAGCAGGCGGACGGCATAGGGTGCACCGGATGCTCCAGTGATCGCCATCACGATCGGCAATGGCTCACTCATGCCGTCCTCGCCAGCAGGGTCGCCAGGGAGGGCAACTGGAGCACACGTTCCAGGAGCACGCAAGTGAAGAACGAAATGCTGATGACGCCGTTCATCGTGAAGAATGCCGCATCCAGTTTTGACAGATCATCGGCCTTCACCAGCGAGTGCTCATAGGCAAGCAGGAGCGCGACGACCGCGACGCCGAGCGCATACAGTGGCCCACCCCCGGTGGCCCATCCGACCAGCGCCAGCAGCAGGACCGTGCCCACGTGCAACACCCGCGCAACGCTCAAGGCGCGCGGTGCGCCGAGCGCCGCGGGCAATGAGAACAGTCCATTCACCCGATCGAACGCGACGTCCTGCAGGGCATAGAGCACGTCGAATCCGCCCGACCACGTCATCACCGCTGTGGCAAGCACCGGGAGCATCCACGCCGGATGACTCCACGCGCCGGTGACCGCGAGATAGCCGCCGACGGGCGCAATGCCCAGCCCGAGGCCGAGCACGAGATGGCTCCATCGCGTGAATCGCTTGCAATAGCTGTAGAACAGCACCCACGCCAGCGCGACCGGTGACAGCATGCCACAGAGCGGATTCAGCATCCAGCTCGCCAGCATGAACAGCGCCCCCGACACCACCACGCTCATCCGGGCCTGAACGAGACTCAGCGCACCACTCGGAATCTCACGCATGCGGGTGCGTGGATTCTTCGCATCCACATCGCGGTCCACGATGCGGTTGAAGGCCATCGCTGCGAATCGCGCGGCGGTGAATGCCAGCACCACCCAGCCGATCTGCCCCAGCGTTGGCATGACCTCACGACTGGCCAGTACCACACCGGTCAGCGCGAACGGCAGCGCAAAGACCGTATGAGGCAACTTGACGAAGCTCGCCCATCGCGCCAGCGCGGACGGTCCGGCAAAGGTCTGTCCTTCACGTCCGGGGACGGTCATGACTTCCACGCCTGCTCGATGCCGAGCGATGCATAAAAGGTGTCGACCTGCGCACGGGTCTCGTCATTCATCTCGATGACTCGCGGCCATTGGCGCGTGAAGCCTTCTTCCGGAAGCTTCCGCGTCGCATCGATCCCCATCTTGCTGCCGTAGCTGAAGGCGCGACTCGAATGATCCAGGACATCCACCGGACCCATCGTGAATCGGACATCCCGCTCAGGGTCGATGTTGTTCAGCACGGCCCACCAGGTTTCAGTGATGTTCTGCACGTCGATCTCCTTGTCCACCACCACCAGCACCTTCGCCAGCGACATCAGCCCGGCACCCCAGAGCGCATTCATCACCTTGTACGCCTGTCCGGGATACTTCTTGTCGATGCTCACGAACACGAGGTTGTGAAATCCCCCCTCGGCCGGCATGTGGTAATCGACGATTTCCGGCGTGGTGAGTTTCAGCAGCGGCAGGAAGATGCGCTCGGTCGCGTGGCCGAGATAGAAGTCTTCCATCGGCGGCCGCCCGACGATGGTCGTGGCATACACCATCGTCTTTCGCATCGTGACCGCGGTGACGTGCACCTTCGGATACAGATCCGCTTCCGAGTAGAACCCGGTGTGGTCACCGAACGGGCCCTCCACCACCAGGTCCTCGCTCGGATCGATGTAGCCTTCGATCACCAGTTCGGCCGCTGCCGGAACCTCGAGATCGCAGCTGACGGCCCTGGTCAGGTGCACCGGCTGCCGGCGCAGAAAACCGGCGAAGATGAATTCGTCCACGGCCGGCGGCAACGGTGCGCTGGCGCTGAACACGCTGGCCGGATCGGCACCGACGACGATGCATACCGGCATCATCTCACCACGTGCCGCCATCTCGCGAAAATGCTCGGCGCCGGTCTTGTGACGCTGCCAGTGCATCGCGACGGTGCGCTTGTCGAGCTTCTGCACACGGTACATGCCCACGTTGCGAATACCGCGCACCGGATCCTTGCTCACCACCGCCGTCAGCGTGATGTACGGTCCGCCATCTTCAGGCCAGCAGGTGATCACCGGAATCTGATCGAGATCGATCTCATCGCCGCGCCACACCACTTCCTGACACAGCGGTGCGCCACCCTTCACCCGCGGCGGGAACTTCGACAGCTCGAGCACTCGCGGGAGCAGCCCGAGCTTGGCGACGAAGCCATCGGGCACCTTGAGGTTCAGCAACTCCGTGATGCGGGCACCATGCTCGTCGAGACGCTCGACTCCGAGCGCCAGCGACATCCGCGCCATCGACCCGAAGAGGTTGATGCCGACCGGGAATGCCGAGCGCGCACCGTTGTCGAGAATCACATGCTCGAACAGCAGCGCCGGCCCACCGCCTGGCAACTTGCTGCACCGATTCGCAATCTCGCACAGCTCCAGCCTGGCGCGGACGGGATGCGCAATGCGCACCAGTTCTCCCATCGCATCGATGGCGGCAATGAACTCCTGCAGTGAATCGAGGGACACGTCAGGTCAGCGAGAGAGTCGTGAGCGCCGCAACAGCTGCGCGTGTGCGTGAATCATCCGGGACCATGTGTGCCGGCGTCATGCCACGCCGACATGGATGGCCGCGATGCCAAACGACAACGGCGTCCAGGTCACATCGCAAAAGCCCGCCGCCGTCATGCGCGCCGCCAGTTCTTCCTCGACCGGGAAGTGCGCCACGCTCCGCGGCAGATAGGTGTACGCCGTCTTGTGCCCGCTGACCAGTCGTCCGATGGCAGGCAGTACCGAGTGAAAGTAGAACTGATAGCCAGCGCGGACGAACCAATTGCGTGGCGTCGAGAACTCCAGAATCACGAACCGTGCGCCGGGGCGCAGTGCCCGACGGACCTCGCGCAACCCCAGATCGAGCGCCGCGACGTTCCGGATGCCGAATGCGACGATCGCGCCGTCGAAGACGCCGTCGCCGACGGGCAGTTGGAGCGCGTCGGCCGCCACCGGGCCAAGACTCGACCGGGGCGCCTTGCCGTCACCCATGCGCAACATCGGCTCGGCGAAGTCGGCGGCCATCACATACCCACCGAAGCCGGCCAGCCGCACCAGCTGGGCGCCAACGTCGAGTGTCCCAGCGCAGAGGTCCAGATACCGGCCCGTAGGCGTGGCGCGCCACGCCAGCGCCTCCAGCGCATTCCGACGCCACGCCTTGTCGATGTTCATCGACAGGACGTGGTTCAGAAGATCGTACCGCGGCGCGATCTCGGAGAAGATCTGCTGGACGTAGGCGCGCTTCTCCGCTCCGCCGGCGGCAGCCGCATCGGCGCGCCGGAGTTCGGTGTCGAGTGTGCTGGGCATGAAGTGACAAAGCTCGCGGACCGCCGGCCAGTGCCACAAGCGCATCCTGAAGGAAAAGCTCTCAGGACTCGTCACAGCGCCTGTTCCCGCCTAGCTTCGCCCATCGCACCACGGACGCCGCACATCGGCCGCCGCCCGCGGGTGCCTCCCCGACGCATGCCCAGGCTTCTCGACGCGACCAACCTCCCCGATGCTGATCTGGTCGCCCTGGCCCAGGAGGGCCGCGACGAGGCGTATCGGGAGCTGATCCGTCGCTACGAGCGCCCGGTCTTCTCGCTGGTCTATCGCATGGTCCGCGACCGCGAGGCCGCCGAGGACCTCGCGCAGGAGACCTTCATCAAGGTGCTCAACAACATCGAGAAGTATTCGCCCGAGTTCAAATTCTCGAGTTGGCTCTTCAAGATCGCGAACAACCTGGCCATCGACTCCCTCCGCCGGCGTCGCCTGAACACGGTCAGCATCGACGGTGCGGCGGGCGCCGCGACGCAGGCCGAAATCGAGGCCACCAGCTTCGAGATCGGTGACCGGAGCGAAAACGCATTGGACGAACTGGCGAACAAGGAGCTGGGTGCCGCGATCGAAGTGGCGATCGCCAGGCTCCGTCCCCTGTACCGCAGCTGCATCCTCCTGCGTCATGTCGATGGCCGGTCGTACGAGGAGATCGCGCAACTGCTCGATCTCCCGCTCGGAACGGTCAAGACCTACATCCACCGGGCGCGGCACGAGCTGCGCGAGGCGCTGGAGGACACCAGATGAGACCCAGACGCCCGCCACCTCCGTCTCGTGGGGAGCCAACCGACGCCGATCTGAAACCATCCGAACGCCACGCCCGTAGACGCTGCAGGGAATCCAAATGACACTCACACGCCACCTCCTGCCTGACGAACTCGACCTGCTCCTCGATGGGGAGACAGGGTTCGGGGTGCAGCAGCTCACCGCCCATCTGCGCGATTGCGCCGACTGCCGCGATGAACTGGCTGCCCTTCGCGCGTTCGTCTGGGACATCGAGACGCTCCCCGAGCTGACTCCAAACCTCGGCTTCGCCGACCGGGTCATGCACGAGGTTCACGTTTTCGAGCCTTGGCACGTGGCCATCCGGACCAGCGTCGCTGGCTGGATGCCGGCGAGTCCCGCACTGCGAATCGCAGCCGGGACGGCCATGACCAGCGCCGCGACGCTGGTCACGGGTGCGGCGGTGTGGGGCTGGGCTCACCGGGACGCCACAGTGTTCGTCGGCGGTCTGGTGACTGAACGAGCCCGCGAGGGCCTGTTCGCGTCGCTGACGGCGACGGCGCAGACGCTGGTCGGCCCGCTCGGCTCGACTCTCGGGAGCGGCCTGCCGCTCCTCGCAGTCGCCGGTGCGACGCTGCTGACTGGCGCCGGTCTTGGATTCCTTGGGCTCCGCGCGGTTGCTGCGCGAGCCCGTCGCAACGAGGCGTAGGCCCATGCGCCGCCACCTCATTCACGCCGCGGCGTGTCTCGCCGGCGCACTGCTTGGCGCCGCTGGCCAGCTGCACGCGCAAGGCGCTG
>Ga0163144_10027409_pt1 | contig 11032 bp, 7 predicted proteins | sample OliLak19BULKMAT1_FD_123175 | JGI IMG/M metagenome (GOLD analysis project Ga0163144, IMG submission 123175) | Freshwater microbial mat bacterial communities from Lake Vanda, McMurdo Dry Valleys, Antarctica - Oligotrophic Lake LV.19.BULKMAT1 | ecosystem: Environmental > Aquatic > Freshwater > Lake... | reverse complement strand
TGAGGATTTCGTGAGCCGCGAGCGGCGGGTGGCGATTGTGCCGCGCGGCGACAACGCCAACGGATCCCGGGCCAAGTGCACCTCGTCGACGGTGGTGCCGGTGTCGGCGCCGTTGGTGCGGCTCTACAGCAACTACATGCACAGCGAGTACGGGAACCTCGATTCCGACTACGTGTTCGTCAACTTGTGGTCGCCGCCGGTGGGCCGCCCGTTGCGCTACGAGGCCGTCGTCGATCTGATCGACGCCACGCTCGTCTACGTCGGCCGCCGGAAGGTCGGCGAGACGACGCCGGCCGGGAACCCCATGCGGGACGGGTTCCCCTACGCGGCCGAGCACTGTTTCGGCCGCGTGACGGTGACGCCCGGCCAGGTCGCGTTCGATCGCATCGAGGGACGCCACGGCGGCGCGCGCATCCGGATCCGCGGCCAGGACGAGCGCTCGCGGACCGGCGGGCCCACGGGTTACGTCCGCTGGGGCGACGGCGACACGGAGATCGCGTTGACGATCGAGGCCACGCAGATCGCGGTGGACGCCGACCTCGAGGCCGCCGTCGAGGGGAGCACCTTCGCCGGCTTCCTCGACCGCTTCCGCCCCCTCGGGACGATCGACCGCCTGGTGCTCGACGTCGTCAAGCGCCCCCACCTCGACCGCTCGGCCGCGGTCGAGCTCGACGTCGAACTCGTGCAGGAGCGCTTCCACTACGCCCTCTTCCCCCTCGAGCTCGCCGATCTCGACGCGCGCGTCACGCTCACGCGCCCGCCGCTCGCGGCGGGCGACCGCGGCCGGCGCTTCGACGTGGCCGCGAAGGGGCGCGCCGCCGGGACGACGGTGACGGTGACCGCGACGGTCGACGAACACACCCGTCGCGGGCGGGTGCGGGTCGCCGCGTCCGGCGCGCGGATCGAGGGCGAACTCGAGGCGGCGATGCGGGCCAGCGAGCCGTGGAAGGGCACCCTCGGCGAGGCGTGGGCGTTCCTGCGGCCCAGGGGCATGGTCGACGTCGTGGCGGACCTCCCCGCGAGCGACGACCCGGCCCCCGAGCGCTGGGACGTCACGCTGCGCGACGTCGCGATCCGACTCGGCGAGGACGCGCCGGACGCGGGCGTCGACGTGACCTCGCTGTCGGGCACCCTGCGGGTGGTCGGCGGCCGGGCGGAGCTCGACGGGCTCACGGGGCGGGTCGGGCGCGCGCCGCTCACGCTGGCGGGCACGATCGAGAGCGGCAAGGGCGGACGGTGGGACCTCCGCGTCGGCACGGAGCGCCTCGCGCTCACCCGCGGCCTGCTGAAGGTCATCGAGCGCGCGTCGCCCTGCGGGCCGCTCTTCCCCGCGGGCGTCTCGCTCACGCCGACGGGCCACTTCGACCTCGCGTTGCGGCTGCGCCGCGACCCCTCGAGCCCGGACTGCGAGCTCACGGCGGCGGTCGCGATCCGCAACGCCGAACTCGAGGCCCGCGTCGGCGACCTGCCGTTCACGGTGCGCGGCGGGTTCTCCGTGGACGGCGACGACGTGCGGATGGAGGGCCTCTCGCTCGAGGGGTCCGGCCTCCGCCTCTCGATCCCCGCGGGCCGCTACGGGCCCGGCGGCATCGAGGGCCGCCTGTCGGCGCGTTTCACCGACCTCGCGGTGAGCCCGGAGCTGCTCGGACTGCTCCCCGCGGCGCTGCGCCCGACGTTCGCCGACGCGACGCGGGACCGCCTCCTCCAGGCCCCGAGCCTCGAGGTGGACGTCGACGAGGCCGGCGGCCTCACCGTGCGCGGCACGCTCGGCCTCACGGCGCGGCCGAAGGCGCCGCCCGGCGGCGCGCCCCGCGGGCTCGTCGAGTTCGCGCCGCTCGTCGTGTCGGCCGCCGACGCGCGCGGCGACCGCGTGGTGCGCGGACGGCTGCTCCTGCGCGGCCTCGACCTCGACGTCGGCACCCGGCTCGAGGAGACCTCGGGCGCCGTGGAGATCGACCGACTCGTCCTCGGCGACGCCGCCGCGGCGACGGGGACGCTCCGCCTCGACCGCGCGCGCGTGGCGGGGCTCGCCCTCGCCGACGTCGTCGTCCCGGTCCGGTACGCCGACGGGATCCTGACCGCGGCCCCGCTCGACGCGAGTTTCTACGGCGGCCGGCTCTCGGGCCGCGTCGCGGTGCACACGCGCGCGCCCGTCGCGTTCGAGGGCGCGCTGACGGCCACGGGCGTGTCCCTCGACCTCCTCCGCGGCGACATCGCCCCCACCCTCGAGGTGCGCGGGACCGCGGCGGCCCAGGTCGACTTCGAGAGCCCGACGGGCGACTTCGCCGACCTCCTCGCCCGCGGCACCCTCTCGGTGTGCGACGGCGACCTCGGCGAGATCCCCGCCGTCGCGACCCTCCCGGCGCTCTTCGGCAGCCTGTTCCCGGCCGCCCCCAAGCCCCGGTTCGACCGCGCGGAGGTCGAGTTCCGCATCGCGCAGGAGCAGTTGACGGCGGACCGACTCGTCCTCGCGGGACCGCTGTTCGAGATGGAGGGGGAGGGCGTCTACGACTTCGCGGGCACGGTGGACATCACGCTGGCGCCGCAGTTCCTGAAGAGCCTGCTCCTGCCGGGCGCGCTGCAGGTGCCCGGGCTCGGCGACCTGCTCGGCCTGCTGCGCGAAGACCCGCTCTACGTCGTGCGGATCCGGGGCCCGCTCGCGACCGCGACGCCGGTCCTCGACCCGTTCCCGTTCCTCGGCCCGCGGCACGCAGCGCCGGAGCCGGTCCCGGTCCCCTTCTCGGCCGCGACCTCGCGCCGCATCCCGCGCTGGTTCCGCTGACCTTGGTCCGGCGGTCCTCTCGGGGCACCATGGGCCCGTGAGCCCGGCCGCCCCCCACCACGTCGCCGTCCTCGCGGGCGGGAAGGGCACGCGGTTCTGGCCCGTCGGCCGGGCCGCGCGTCCCAAGCAGATCCTGCCGCTCGACGGCGACGACCCGCGGCCGCTCGTCCGCGCCACCTACGACCGGGCGGCGCCCCTGTGCGACGCCGACGGCCCCTGGGTCGTCGCGAGCAAGGCGCTGGGCCCGACGCTCGCGCGCCTCCTCCCGGCGCGCGCGCGCCGCCGCTTCCTCCTGGAGCCGCAGCCGAAGAACACCGCCGCCGCGCTCGCGTGGACCGCGATCGAGGTGGGCCGCGTCGCGCGCGGCGGCGCGGTGGCGGTGGTCCCGAGCGACCACCACGTGGCGCCCGAGGGCGCGTGGCGCATCGCGGTGCGCGGGATGCTCGACCGCGCGGCGGCGACGGGCCGCATCCTCACGCTGGGTCTGCGCCCCACGTTCCCGGCCACCGGCTACGGCTACCTCGAGGTGGGTGACGCGCGGGCGAAGGCCGCGGGCGGCGAGGTGTTCGCGGTGACCCGCTTCGTCGAGAAGCCGCCGCGCCCGGCCGCGAACCGCTACGTGAAGAGCGGCCGCTTCCTGTGGAACCTCGGCACGTTCGCCTTCCGCCCCGACGCGTTCCTCGCCGCGATGGACCACGCGTTCCCGGAGGGTGCCGCGGCGTTCGCCGCGGTGCGTGCGGCGGCGCGCTCGACGCCGGCGAAGGTCGCGGCCGCCTACCGCGCGGTGCCGTCGATCTCCGTCGACTACGCGGTGATGGAGAAGGCGCGCGACCTCGAGGTGCTCGCCGCGACCTTCGATTGGGACGACCTCGGGTCGTGGGACGCGGTGGCGCGGCACGCGACGCCCGACGCCGCCGGCAACACCGCGCCCGCGGGCACCGTGGCCGTGGACGCGACGGACTGCTTCGTGCGCGCCGAGGACGGCACGTTCGTGGCGCTCCTCGGCGTGTCCGACCTCGTCGTCGTACGGACGAAGGACGCGCTCCTCGTGGCCCGACGCGGCCGCGGCGAGGACGTGCGGAAGATCTACGACGAACTGGTCCGGCGCGGTCGCGACGGCCTGGTCTCGTGAGCGCGAGGCGCCCGTGATCGGTCGCGTCGCCGCGGTCGACTACGGGCGTCGGCGGGTCGGGCTGGCGGTGTCGGACGCGCTCGGGATCACGGTGCGCGGGCTGCCCACGTTCGTGCGGGCCGAGGGCTCGGATGCGGCGGCCGCCGTCGCCGCCGTCGCCGCCGTGCTGCGCGAGGAGCAGGCGTCTCGGGTCGTCGTCGGCCTGCCGCTCCACGCCGACGGTCGGCCCTCGGAGATGTCGGTCGAGGCGCAGGCGTTCGGCGACGCGCTCGGGCAGGCCCTCGGCCTCCCGGTCGTCTATCTCGACGAGGGCCTGACGTCGTGGGCGGCCGAGGACGACGTGAAGGCGCGGGGCGCCTCGCTCGAGAAAGCCCGCAAGACGGGGCTCATCGACCAGCGGGTCGCCATGGGGCTCGTCCGCGCCTACCTGCTCGACCTCGAACGCCGCCCCCCCCCGGGCCTGGCGTCGGACGACGACCGGCCGCCCCCCCCGGACGACGACACGGATCGGCCCGGCGACTAACGCCCCCGACCCCGTGTCCGCGGCCCTCGCGACGCAACGCGAGGCCCGGCGACGGCGGTCCCACGATCCCGGGGTTTCTGCCCGGGAGTCTCTGCCCGGGGGGTCTCTCCGGATATGGGCGACAGCGCCCACGGCCGGACGTACCCTCCCCCGTTCAACGCAACAATTTCCAGCCGAACGACCGCGGTGCTTGCAGTGCTCGTCGCACAGCTCGCTCGCCGGTGGCAGGAGGTGGGCTCATGCCCCTCGATCCGAAGAAGAAGACGGAAGTGATCCAGGCGGCCCGCGTTCACGAGAACGACACGGGCTCCTCGCAGGTGCAGATCGCGGTCCTCACGGAGCGCATCCGGCACCTCACGGAGCACCTCAAGGGTGCGCCGAAGGACTTTCACACCCGTCGCGGGCTCCTGAAGATGGTCGGCAAGCGCTCGGCGCTGCTGCGCTATCTCGCCCGTACGGACGCCTCCGGCTACCAGGCGCTGATCACCCGTCTCGGCATCCGCAGGTAGGAGGTTCCGTGGCCGTACACCAGGTCGCCCTCGACGTCGGGGGCAAGTCACTCATCATCGAGACCGGTCGTCTGTGCCTACTCGCGGCGGGTGCCGCGACCGTCAGGCTTGGCGACACGATCGTCCTCTCCGGCGCCAGCACCGGCACGCCGCGCGAGGGGACCGACTTCTTCCCGCTGACGATCGACTATCGCGAGAAGACGTACGCGTCCGGCAAGATCCCGGGCGGCTTCATGAAGCGCGAGGGCCCGCCGAGCCAGCGCGAGATCCTCACCATGCGCATGACGGACCGCCCGATCCGTCCCCTGTGGCCGGAAGGCTTCAAGGACGACGTGCAGGTCCAGACGTTCGCGGTCTCGTACGACCAGGCGAACGACCCGGACATCCTGTCGGTCATCGGGGCGAGCGCGGCGCTGTCGCTGTCGGCGCTGCCGTTCCTCGGGCCCCTCGGCGCCGTCCGCATCGGCATGAAGGGCGACGAGTTCGTCGCCTTCCCCGACGTCGAGACGATGAAACACAGCCCGCTCGACCTCGTCGTCGCCGGCACCAAGGCCGCCGTGACGATGGTCGAGGCCGGCGCCAACGAGCTGTCCGAGGACGTGATGCTCGAGGCGATCTTCTTCGGGCACGCCGTCATCGGTCGCATCTGCGACGCGATCGCCGAGCTGCGCGCGAAGACCGGCTGGAAGGCCGTCGCGTTCGCCGAGAAGCCGGTGAACCCCGCCGCGATCGCCGCGGTGGCCGCCGGGTTCCAGGACCAGCTCAAGACGGCGCTGCACAAGCGCACGAAGCTCGAGCGCCAGGCGGCCGTGAAGGCCGTCGGCAAGGCCGTCAAGGCCGCGCTCGTCGACGCCGACAACAAGGTCCCGGCGGCAGGCAAGTTCACGGCGTCCGACGTCTCGGCGGCGACGCACGAGGTCGAGCGGACCCTGATCCGCCAGGCCGCGCTGGCCGACCAGCGCGTCGACGGCCGCAAGGCGACCGACATCCGCCCGATCACGATCGAGGTGGGCGTCCTCCCCCGCGCGCACGGCTCGGCGCTGTTCACCCGCGGCGAGACGCAGGCCCTGGTGGCCGCGACGCTGGGCACGTCCGACGACGAGAAGATCGTCGACGGGCTCAACACCGTCGAGGCGCGCAAGAAGTACTACCTGCACTACAACTTCCCGCCGATGTCCGTCGGCGAGACCCGCCCCATCCGCGGCCCCAGCCGACGCGAGATCGGACACGGGGCCCTGGCCGAGCGCGCGCTCGCTGCGGTGCTCCCCGACGAGGTCTCGTTCCCGTACACGCTGCGCATCGTCTCCGACATCCTGATGTCTAACGGCTCGTCGTCGATGGCCTCGGTGTGCGGCGGGACGCTGGCGCTGATGGACGCGGGCGTGAAGATCCGCCAGCCCGTCGCGGGCGTCGCCATGGGGCTCGTCGAGGAGGGCGGCAAGGTCGCCATCCTCTCCGACATCCTCGGCGACGAGGACCACGCGGGCGACATGGACTTCAAGGTGGCCGGCACGCAGTTCGGCATCACCGCCCTGCAGATGGACATCAAGACGACGGGCCTCCCCCGTCCCCTGATGCAGCAGGCGCTGGCGCAGGCGCGCGAGGGCCGCATCCACGTGCTGAAGGTCATGCTGGCCGCGATGCCGCGGCCGCGTGACGAATACAGCCCGTACGCGCCCCGCGTCGAGACGGTCAACATCCGCCCCGACAAGATCGGCATGCTCATCGGGCCCGGCGGGAAGAACATCCGCCGGATCCAGGAGGAGACGGGCGCCAAGATCGAGGTCGACGACGCCGGCGTGGTGCGCATCTACGCGGCCGACGGCGAGTCGCTGGCGCGCGCCCGCGAGCAGGTCGAGATGATCTCGGTCGAAGCCGAGCTCGGGAAGATCTACAACGGCAAGGTGGTGTCGGTGAAGGACTTCGGCGCCTTCGTCGAGCTGCAGCCGGGCCTCGAGGGGATGTGCCACATCTCCGAGTTGGCCGACGGCTACGTGGGCCGCGTCACCGACGTCCTCAACATGGGCGACATGACGCTGGTCAAAGTGATCCGGATCGACGAGCAGGGCCGCGTGAAGCTCTCGCGCAAGGCCGCGCTCATCGAAAAGGGTCTCTCCGCGGCGCCGCCCGTGGCGCCCGAGGCCGACACCTTCACCGAGGGCGGTGAGGGCGGCGGCGAGCGCCCGCCGGGCGACGACCGGGGGCCGCGCCGCGACAGCGGCGGCGGCGGCGGCTACGGTGGGAGCGGCGGCGGCGGTCGCGGCGGCGGCGGCGGGGGCCGCGGCGGTCGTGGCGGCGGGGGTGGCGGCGGCGGCTACGGCCGGCGCTAGACGCCCGTCTCCCTGGGCTCCCTGGGATTCCTCGCGCGGGGCGCGGTCGGCGACGACCGCGCCCCGCGCTTCTTTTCCGCGGCCGCGAGGCGGCGGGCCGCGCCCTCGCGCGTCCCTCCCCCGGATCGCCCCTCCCCCGGATCGCCCCTCCCCCGGATCGCCCCTACCGCAGCGGCACGGCGGCCGGCCCGCGGAGCGGTCTCACGGCGCCAGCGCGCGCCGGCGGGCGTCGAGGCGCCCGGCTTCGCCGGGCGGAACGACCGCGGGGGGCTCGCGCCCCGGCTGGAGGATGCGGGCGCGCAGCAGCACGTGGACGTCGGTCGTCTCGCGGTCCGTCGTGTGCGCGGCGAGCAAGCCGTCGAGCGCCGGCAACAGGTCGAGCGCCGGGTAGCCGCGCCGGTCGCGGACCGACCGGCGGCCCTCGAGGGCCGCCACGAGCACCGTCTGTCCGTCGGCGACGGTGACGGTCGTCGTCATCTCGCGCGAGCCGAGCACCGGGTAGCTCTCGGGGCCGGTCGGCGACGAGGCTTCCTCGACGCGTCGGATCCACGGGTGCACCTTGAGCCGAGCGGCGTCGCGCCCGACGGCTTCGGCGGTCACCTCCAGCGAGATCCCGGCGCGCTCGTCAACCCGCGAACGTTGGACGGACGTGCCCTGCCGGAAGAACAGCGTCGCGGGCAGGGAAAGGGTGGACGACATTTTCGCGGGGACGCCGAGCGAGCACACGAGGCAAGGGCGCGCGAGGACGTCGGCCTGACCGTCGTGAGCGAGCCCGCGAAGCACGGCGTCCACCGTGCCCGCGAGGCCGCCGGAGAGGTCGGTACCCCCGCCGCGGACATCGGCCCCTTCGAACGGTCGCCCCCCCACCAGTTCGTGGCGCAGCCACGACGAGGGCTCGAAGTCGTAGCGGAACGTGCGGAAGAACGTGTCGGGCCCCGTCGCCGTCCGATCGAACCGGAGGAGACCGCCCGTGTCGCGCCGGCAGCGGTTGAGTGTCTCGACGATCGAGACCTCGACCAGCACCTGCGGCGTGGGGACGTCGAGGTATCCGAGCGCCTCCGCCGCGACGCGGAGCCGGTCGGCGGCGCCCGAGACCAGGAGACGTCCACGGGTGCGTTCAAACCCGAGATCCATCCCGACGCCCAGCGGAGCGAGCCCGAACGCCTGCGCGTCGGCGAGCAACTCGGCCGCCGGTACGAATCGCGGGCGGTACAACGCGAACGACGTCCCGTCCGACGCCTGCCACGTCGCCTCGAAGGGGGACGCCGCGGCGCCCTCCGCGTAGGTCCCGACCGCGAGACCGGCCGCGGTGAGGACGCCCACGGCCAGCGCGAGCGCGGCGCGGGGGCGCGCGGGCCGAACGGGTTTTCGGGGAGTTGGGTCCACCGGAAACCGAGCGAAGGCGAATCGCTCCCAGGTCCGGAGGGACACGAGCGTTCCGGTCAGCTCGGCAGCTTCTTGATGGCCGCGTCGGTCGCCTCGGGGACCGCCGGCGTGTCCGTATTCGACGGGACCACCGCGCCGACGCCGGCCACGAGGTCGTAGCTGCCCTCGGAGGCGATCGTGCGGATCGCCGTCGCGAACTTGTCGGATGCCTTCCGCATGAGGAAGTGGTACCGGACGTCGCGATCGGTGAGGTTCTTCTCGAGGATCTCTTGGTACTCGGGGATCGCCCGGTAGACGCGATCGCAGTTCACGACGACGGGCTTCTTGAAGAGGCGGGGGTTGCCCAAGTAGACGACGCTCGGGTCCACCACCCGATAGTCCGCCTTCTTGTCGTCAGCGACGACCGGGGCCGCGAGGGCCCCGAGGACCACCAGGGAGACGAGCGCCACGAGCACGGACCGCCGGCGGACCGTAAAGACCTGTCGCATGGCCGCAACCCTCCGAGCCCCCTGCCAGGGACTCGCCCTACGTAATATCTACCTAGAAGACTGGCGACCTAGAAGACTGGCTACCTAGACGACTGGCTACCTAGACGGGCTACCTAAAGGAAATTCCGTGCCAAACGAGGACCAGATTCCTCCGGACGCCGAGATCGACTCCCAACCTGGGCCTCCTCCGGGGGATCGGTCGACGGAAGTCCCGTCTAGAGCACCCGAGACGGCGCCGAGGAGGCCCCGACCGGGCACCGGAGCCGACGGAAGCGATGGATCCGGCCGACGGAGCGCCGCGGGCAGCGTCGCGAAATCCGCCATATTTCGCCGCCCGCCATTTCGCCGCCATCCTCCCCGGCGCCCCTCGGCTCCCCTCGGCTGCGGATCCGCAGACCACCCAACGACTTGCACACGTCCGGGGGGATGTCGCTCGAGCGGCGAAACTGCGGTGGGGTGGCCGTCCGGGATCGGCGGCCGAGCGCCCCCGGAACGGCGCCCGAGCGGCCCCGGAAAACGATCGGGGGCGGGCTCTCGCCCGCCCCCGACTCGGCGGCGCTCGCCGGTCAGCCACGCTCTGGCCCGTCCGACCCGTTCCCGTTGGAGCCAAGGCGCGCCACCCGGACCCCGCCAGCCGTGAGCAAGGCCAGCGAGACCCGCGAACCCGTCGCGGCCACCGCGGACCGGACCATCCGGCCCATCAGCGACAAGGGGAGGATAGACGCACTAACTAGTTAGTCAATGATTTTCTTTTCGGTGATCGTGCGACAATGGCCCCGTGCCCCGCCCCACCTCTCCCGACGACTTCGCCAGCGAGCTCAAACGCGGACGCCTCGCGGCCGGATGGTCCCAGGGCGAGCTCGGGACCCGTGCGGGGCTCACCGGCTCCTACGTCTGCATGCTGGAACTCCGCCGCAAACCGGCGCCCGCCCCGGACGTCGTCGAGAAGCTCGCGCGCGCGCTCCTCCTCGACCCCGCACGCCTGCAGGCGCGCGCCGCGCTCGAGCGGACTCCCGAGCCCGTGCGGCAGCGGATCGTGCGCATGGCGAAGGACCGGCTGCGGACCCGGCGCAACCGCGACCGCCTCCTCTCGACGACGATCTTCCACATCGCGAAGCGGCCGGGCTTCATGTCGGAGGACGTCGCGGCCGCCATGGGACTCCCGCCCGACTACCGCTCGCTCTTCGGGCGGCTCGCCGAACGCGTCCGCAAGGCCCCCACCGAGGTCGAGGCCGAACGCGAGAGCCGCAACGTGCTGCGCGACGTCCCGGCGAGGGAACGCGAGGCCCTGGTGCAGGCGTTGCCGCGGCTCCTCGGTGCGGCGGCGGCCGCGATGCCCCAGCGATCGCCCGAGGCGCCCGCCATGTCGCCGGCCCCCGCGCCCGAACTCGCCGAACGTCGTCCCTGGCGGCGCGTGCCCGTGCTGGCGTCGGCGCCGCCGCCGGGCATGCCCGCCGCCGACGTGACGCCGATCGACGTCTTCCACGTGGACCGCCGGCTCTGGCGCGTCGGCGCGTTTGTCCTCGTGGCGGACGACGACGATGCGTGGCCGCGCGTCGAGCAGGGCGACTGGCTGCTCGTGGACGCGCGGGCGGTCCCCGCGGATGGCGACCTCGTGGTGGTGCGCCACGACGGCCGGGCGCGAGTGCGCGTGCTGAAGCGGCAGGGCGGCGAGGTGCGACTCGACGCGCCGCGAGCCGACGCGCCTCCGATTCGCCTGCCCGAAGCCAAGCTCTCGCTCGTGGGGATCGTCCGTTGGGTCTTCCGCCCGCTCGAGGCCCCGCCGCCGCCGCGACGCCACGCGGCCGACGCCGATGCTGATGCCGATGCCCTGAGGCCCTGAGGCCCTGAGGCCCTGAGGCCCTGAGGCCCTGAGGCCCTG
>Ga0163144_10027408_pt1 | contig 11032 bp, 12 predicted proteins | sample OliLak19BULKMAT1_FD_123175 | JGI IMG/M metagenome (GOLD analysis project Ga0163144, IMG submission 123175) | Freshwater microbial mat bacterial communities from Lake Vanda, McMurdo Dry Valleys, Antarctica - Oligotrophic Lake LV.19.BULKMAT1 | ecosystem: Environmental > Aquatic > Freshwater >... | reverse complement strand
GCGAGCGCGGTCGCCATCGCGGTGCCTTCTCGCAGCAGCGATGCCGGCAACTGACCGGGTTCTCTGATCAGGCCGCCGCCGGTGATCCACTCGTAGAGAAAGACGTGCATGCGGTGGACAACCCCCGGTCACTGACCGGGGGCTAAAGGCTCTGTTGGAAAGCGGTGCGACTAAAAAATGCCCAGCTGATCGCGGGCGTCTTCCGTCATGCGATCGGGCGTCCATGGCGGATCCATCACGAGCCGCACGTCGACCGCGGCGACTCCTTCGAGATTGCCGACCGCTGCCTTCGACTGGCCGAGCAACTGCGGGCCGGCCGGGCAGGCGGGGCTCGTCATCGTCATTTCGACGTCGACGTTGCACTTCCCCTCTTCGACGTCGGAAATTTTGACGTCGTAGATCAGCCCCAAGTCGACAATGTTGACGAACAACTCGGGGTCGATCACCGTCTTGAGCGCTTCGCGTACGGTATCTTCGGCGATGGCCATGGTTCTACTCTCTCGATCTACAGGGCAACGAATGGTACGCGGATGCACGCGGATTTGACGGATTAACGCGGATCAAGGCAACCAATCGCTTTCTGATTTATCCGCGAGAATCCGTCAAATCCGCGTGCATCCGCGTCCCATTCTTTTCTTACTCTCAAAAAGTCTACGAAGCGGAGTTGAGGCGCACGAACACATGATCCCCTTCGACCTTCACCTCATGTGCGACGGTCGGCTTCGTCGCCGGCATCGTCAGTGCGGCGCCGGTCGCCATATCAAACTTTGCCCCATGCCGTGGGCACGCGATCGAGCGGTCGGTCACATCGACCGGCCCGTCGCTCAACGGGCCGCCATCGTGGGTGCAGACGTCGTCGAGGGCGTACCAATGGCCTGCCGCGTGAATCAGCACCACGAGGCGATCGTCAATTTCAACCAGCAACGAACCGGGGTCAATGACTTCGCCGACTTTCGCCGCCGGAATGAATTCTGACATCTACGAACTACCGCCTTGCTGCCTTGCGCCCCGCTAGCTTCCGCGACGCGATTCGAACCCTATTAAATATCTCGCACGCGTTGGCCAATTGCTTCGCCGAGGGCTTCGCTGACGCTCTCGATCGGAATGCGATCAAAGACCTGCTGGAAGAAGCCTTCCACGATCATCCGCACCGCTTCCTGGCGGGTGTAGCCGCGGGTCATCGCGTAGAAGACCTGCTGTTCGTCGACGCGGCCGCTCGTGCTGCCGTGGGTGCAACGAACGTCGTCGGCTTCGATTTCGAGGCCCGGAATCGAATCGGCGCGAGCGGTGCGCGACAACATCAGGTTGTCATTCCGCTGGTAGGCGTCGGTCCGCTGCGCTGGCTTATCGACCTTGATCATCCCGCGCCACACCGTCCGCGAATCGTCCTGGAGCGCCGCCTTGTAGAGCAAATCGCTGCGGCAATGCGGCGCCTGGTGATGCTGATGCGTGTTGTACGAGAGGTGTTGCCGGCCCTGGGTGAACATCACGCCGTTCACCTGCGCCTCGGCATCCTGACCCGTCATCGCGACATGCTGGTTAACCTTCGCAAGTCGGCTACCGAGGGCGCCGATGGTCCACTGCAAGTGACCCCGCGCGGCGATATGGGCCTTCTGGTGAGCGAAGTGCCACACCTGATCGCCCCAGTTCTGCAAGCTGACGTACCGCAAGCGAGCGCCAGGCTCGACGAGCAGTTCGATCGAACCGCAATGGAAGCCGCCGCCATGTTCGGAGATGCTCGCCGTTTCCGACAGCAGCGTCGCCTCGGCGCCTTCCTCGACGATGACCAGCGTCCGATTCAAGTCGATGCCGCCGTCGGTCATGGCTGAGAGCGAGTGCAGCGGCTCGTCGATCGCCACTCGCTTCGGCACGTAGAGCAACGCCCCGCCGGCCCAAGCGGCCGCATTGAGCGCCGCAAACTTGTCGCGATTCGCATCGACGACTCGGCGTTCGAAGTACGGTTTCAGCAAGTCGCCATGCTCAGCGACCATCGTCGCCAGGTCGCCGAATAGCACTCCCTTCGCGGACCACTTCTCTGCGAGTTGAGCACCAACGACGACGCTGTCGCTCGTCACCGTGCTGCCGCCAAGAGCCACGCCTTCGGCCAACAATGACCGCGGCATGTCGCTGCCGACGGGAGCGCCGGTCGGAAAGCCGAAGCGATCGAGCTTGAACAGCCGAATGTCGGTGCGGACCCACTCTTCGTCGTTGCGAGCGGGCATCGCCAACTCGCTGAAGCGGGCCCACGCGGCGCGGCGGAGATCGACGAGCCAACCTGGCTCGTGGCGCGAATCGAGAAACGAATCGAAGGCCTCTTGGGTGAACCCGGCGGCCGTTAACGTGTGTGACATCAATCTCTACTTGTTCAACGACGTTGTCTTACTCAAATAACTCGTCGACTGGCATCGTCCAGCCGGGGACGGCCGGTTCGGCTTCTGCGATCTCGCCGCGGCGATAGGCGGTCGGAACATCCGGCGCCGCTGCGCGGTAAACCTTCACCACTTCCTCCCCGTCCAAATCCACGTCCCAGACGACTTTCGTCCCGGCCGCAAAATAATCAACCCGCTTCTTTGCCATCGCCCGCTCGGCGCCGGGGCCATAGTCGTTTTCACTGCGGACTTCCGCTGCAAAATCTTGCGATTGCGACAAAAACTTCTTGCCGGTTCGCGGGCCGGTGTAATACGCGGCATCCGGTGAGAATGACTTACGATTCGGCAATTGCACCAAAAACGCCGCATTGTCGCAGACGGCTCGTCCGCCCGCGGTCTTCTCATAGGCGCGTAAACTGAGATAGATATTGCCGCCGGCTCGTGAAGGATCATCTCCGGTAGGGCTCATGCGTATGATCCGTCCGTTAACGATTTCAGCTTTACCGTCGATGGTATAGAGCTCGGCAATCAGCTTTTCAGTCAGCGAATCAGTAACGGTACTCATGGCGTTGTCCGTGAAATAGTTTGCCCTTACCCAACGCTCCCTTCCATCTGCAGCTCAATCAGCCGATTCATTTCCACGGCGTATTCCATCGGCAGTTCTTTGATCAGCGGCTCAATAAACCCGCTCACGATCATCGAGCTCGACTCGGCTTCGCTCAACCCGCGGCTCATCAAGTAGAAGAGCTGCTCTTCGCCGATGCGCGAGACGCTCGCTTCGTGCTCGATCTGCACGTCCGACTCTTCGACTTCGATGTAGGGGTACGTATCGCTGCGGCTTTGCGGGTCGAGAATCAGCGCGTCGCAGACGACGTTGCTCTTGCAGCCGGTAGCGCCCTTTTCAACCTTGCACAAACCACGATAGCTTGAGCGACCGCCGTTCTTGCTGATGCTCTTCGAAATGATGCGGCTCTTCGTGTTCGGAGCACAGTGGACGACCTTCGCCCCCGCATCCTGATGTTGCCCCTTCGACGAGAACGCAATCGACAGGATCTCGCCGCGGGCGCCTGGTTCCATCATGTAGACGGCCGGGTACTTCATCGTCAGGCGGCTGCCGAGGTTGCCGTCGATCCATTCCATGAGCGAATCTTCGTACGCCATCGCCCGCTTGGTGACGAGGTTGTAGATGTTGTTCGCCCAATTTTGGATCGTCGTGTAGCGGCAACGGCCATGCTTCTTGACGATGATCTCGACCACGGCCGAGTGGAGGCTTTCGGTCGTATACATCGGAGCGGTGCAGCCTTCGACGTAGTGAACTTCGGCGCCTTCGTCGACGATGATCAACGTCCGCTCGAATTGGCCCATTTGCTCCGCATTGATGCGGAAGTAGGCCTGCAGCGGGAATTCGATCTTCACCCCTGGCGGCACGTAGATGAACGACCCGCCCGACCAAACGGCCGAGTTGAGGGCCGCGAACTTGTTATCCTCCGGCGGAATGATCTTGCCGAAGTATTCGCGGAGCAGATCGGGATGATCGCGGAGCGCCGTGTCGGTGTCGGTGAAGAGGACCCCCTTCTTGCCGAGGTCTTCCTGCAGCGAACCGTAGACGACTTCGCTCTCGAACTGGGCCTTCACACCGGCCAAGTACTTCTTCTCGGCTTCGGGGATGCCGAGGCGATCGAAGGTGTCCTTGATATCCTGCGGCACGTCGTCCCAGGTCTTCCCCTGTTGATCGGTCGGCTTCAGGTAGTAGTAGATGTCTTGGAAATTGATGCCGATGTCGCCGCCCCACCGGGGCATCGGCTTCGATTCGAAGATCTTCAGCGAGCGGAGGCGGAAGTCGCGCATCCAGCCCGGTTCCTTCTTCATCTCGGAAATCTGCGCGACGATATTGGCGTTCAAGCCGCGCGCGGCGCGGAAGACGTCGTGCGACGGCGTGATGAAGTCGTACTTATTGATCTCGCCAATGGTGCCGTTTTCGAGCAGGTCGGTAGCCATAGTTTAGCCTATTGATTCTTTGACAGGATTACAGGATTTCGCGAATTAACGGGATGAATGAATCAGAATTTTCATCCCGTCGATCCTGACAATCTTGTGATCCTGTCAATAATTCTTCTCTGTTTCCAATTAAACGGCAGCCGTTGCTTGCTGCATCTCGGCATCGGCCGCCGCGGCGTCGGGGTAGGCCGCGCGAATGCGGTCGTAACCTTCCGTGTACAACTCTTGAGCTAGTTCCACCCCGCCCGTCTCGACGATCCGTCCGCCAAGCATCACATGCGTGAAGTCGGGGACGTTGTTCTCGAGCAGTTTGTCGTGGTGCGTGATGATGAGAATCCCCATCTCCTCGCCGCCGGCTTGCTCGCGGCCGATTTGAGCAATGCTCTGGCTCGCCAGCTTCACCGCGTCGACGTCGAGGCCGCTGTCGGTCTCGTCGAGAATCGCGAACTTCGGCCGCAGCATCGCCATCTGCAGGATCTCGGCCCGCTTCATTTCGCCGCCGGAGAAACCGTCGTTGACATACCGGCGGGCGAACTCAACGTCCATCCGCAGTTGGTCCATCTTTTCGGTCAGCTCCTTACGGAACTGCCGCATGGGGATCAGTTCTTCACCCTCTTTGCGGCGAGGATTGCGGACGTTCGTCGTCGCGTGACGGAGGAAGTCGGCCATCTTCACTCCGGGGATCGCCATCGGGCGCTGGAAGGCCATGAAGATGCCGGCGCGAGCTCGTTCGGAGGCGTCCATCGCGAGGACGTCTTCGCCGTTGAGCTCGATCGTGCCTTCGGTCACCTCGTAGTTCGGGTGCCCCATGATCGCGTTGCCGAGCGTGCTTTTGCCGGAGCCGTTCGGGCCCATCAGCGCGTGCGTTTCGCCGCGGCGAATCGTGAGATTCACGCCGCGCAAAATCGGCTTGCCTTCCACCGACACATGGAGATTCGTAATCTTGAGCGTTTCAGCCATCGCAACAATTATTCGCTTCGAGACGCGTAGTTAACTTCCAAGCAAGCCGGGGCGTCCCGCCCCCGGCGCGCTCACCTTCAAAAAAACTCAACCAGTAATCTTCTGATGATCAAACAGCGGCGCCGTCTCAATCGGACTCGCCACATATCCGCTGTGATGCGGCATCGGCAGTTCGTCTTCGACCTTATTGCCGATCCCCTGACCAGCAATCCGAGCAATCCGGTGCCCCTTGATCTTGTCCTGAATCCGCATCAACCCTTCGAGCAACGCCTCGGGCCGCGGCGGGCACCCAGGGACGTAGACGTCCACCGGCACCACCAAGTCGACCCCCTTCACCACGTGGTAGCCATACTTGAAGTACGGCCCGCCGCCGACGGTGCAGGCGCCCATCGCGATGACGAACTTGGGGTCCGGCATCATGTTGTAAAGTCGCCGCACACGGCTCGCCATTTTGTACGTCACCGTGCCAGCGACGATCATCAAGTCAGCTTGTCGCGGCGTGGCGCGAAACGCCCCGGCGCCAAACCGGTCCATGTCGTAACGACTCGCTCCCGCCGCCATCATCTCGATCGCACAGCAGGCCAATCCGAACGTCAGCGGCCAAATGCTGGCCTGCCGCGCCCAATTGATCGCCTGTTCCACGGTCGTCGTGATGACGTTCTCCTCAAACCGTCCTTCAATCCAAGGTTGCGACATAGCGGTTCGATCGTCCTGTGAGTTGATTGCGGCGCGTCCAAAACCCTTACGGCGAAAGGCTTAGCGTATCACGCTAGCTTGCGCCCGACTAGGAGTGACGGCTTGTCTCAGCCCGCTGCTCCACTCGCTTCGAAGGTACAACAGTTCGCTCCATCAAGCCGACACGAACTCAGCCGCATCGACTCGCCGAGCACGCTCGACAACAACATCTTTTCCATCGCACAGACTCCCCGATCATGCTCGGCCAGATCGGGGTAGGGGCACGCCAGCGCGGTCAGCACCGGCAACTCGCCTGACGCTGATTCTTGATACTCAAACGGCACATCTTGGCTTACCATCAGGCGCGCCAAATCAGCCATCCGTTCCTTTACCGTTTCGCCCTGGATCTGACCGCGGTAACTCTCAGCCAGTCGGTCGGAAACACGCTTCAACAGCCCGCGGCGAATCTCGGGGTCCCGAATCTCGCGGATCTCGTCCCACAGCACCTGCACGAGCGGCCCGTAATTGTTGCCGCCCGAACGGATGCCGGCGGGCGTCAATGAGTACCGATGCGTCGGCCGGCCGCGCCCAGCCGACTCGGCTTCACGGGCGATGAGCCCATGATCCATCAGTCTGGTTAGCCGCTGGCGGACGGCCGTCGCGGTGACGCCGGTGAACTCAACCAAATCGCTCACTGTGGCGACCGCGTGGCGGCGCAGGTAGTCGACGATGGTTTGGTCGGAGAGTTCGGTGGTCGCGTTCATGGCCATTTTTGCTGCAGGGCGACGAGCCGTCTGACACTCAATCCTATCGGCCTGCTGATTTTTGACAACTAGCTATTTGATAAATATTTCTATGCGCAAATCCTACTAGTCGTAAGTCATTGACTCGGAAGGCGTTATTCGATAAAAGGCAGCCTTTGCTAGCGTGTCTAGCGTAAAGCAGAAAGTAGGCGTTTCTCGATCAAATCAGGTGGTGTCAGAGGAGACGACCGCGTGTCGAGCAAATCCCCATCGGGCGGCGAGCAGTGGGCGTCGCGGATCGGCGTCATTTTGGCAGTCGCCGGCTCTGCCGTTGGACTGGGCAATTTTCTACGGTTTCCGGGGCAGGCCGCGCAGCATGGCGGCGGCGCCTTCATGATTCCGTATTTCATTTCTCTTCTGGTCCTCGGGATTCCTCTCTGCTGGGCGGAATGGACGATGGGGCGCTACGGCGGTCTCAACGGCTTCAATTCGGCTCCGGGCATTTACAGCACCCTGTGGCGTAGCCGTTGGGCTCGCTATTTCGGGGCCATTGCGCTGGTCGTTCCGCTCGTCATCTACATGTACTACGTTGTCATCGAAGCGTGGTGTCTGGGATATGCGATCCAGTACCTCACCGGTTCGCTGATGAAAGAGGGGAGCAATGCCGAAGTCTTCCAGACTCACTTCGATGAGTTCGTTGGCGCCGACGCCAACGGCGCCCTGTTCCAGTCGGGACATTTGGGATTTCTCGTCATTCTGGCGGGGACATTCATCGCGAATTTTGTGTTGATCTACCGGGGCGTCAGCAAGGGGATTGAAACCTTCTGCCGCGTCGCGATGCCGGCCATGGCCGTGTTGGCGTTCATCGTGTTGATTCGCGTGTTGACGCTCGGCACGCCAGATCCGAGCAAGCCCGATCAGTCCGTTCTGGGCGGATTGGGGTTCATGTGGAATCCCGACTTCACCCATCTGTCCGACCCGCAAATGTGGCTCGCGGCGGCGGGCCAGATCTTCTTTACGCTGTCGGTCGGCTTCGGAATTGTCATCAACTACGCCAGCTACTTGAAGCGGAAAGACGACGTCGTCCTCAGCGGCGTGACCGCCTGTAGCGTAAACGAATTCTTTGAGGTCTGCTTTGGCGGTCTGATCACGTTGCCCGCCGCGTTCATTTTTCTTGGGGCCGCGGCAGGGTCGCAAGGAACGTTCGATTTGGGCTTCAAAGCCTTGCCGAATGTTTTTGCCCAAATGCCTGGCGGCCGCATCATTGGCTTCCTGTGGTTCATCGTCTTGTTCATTGCGGCGATTACGAGCAGCATTTCGATGCTGCAGCCAGTGATTGCCTTCTTCGAAGAGGGCTTTGGATTGAAGCGGCACGCCTCGGCGACGATGCTCGGGCTCATTTCCGCACTTGGCTGCGGCTTTGTCCTATACTTTTCTGAGGGGATGGTGGCACTCGATACGCTCGATTTCTGGGTGGGGAGCGTGTTGATCATCATGCTGGCGCTCATCCAGGCCATCATCTATGGTTGGTGCTTCGGAATTGAACGGGGAGCCGAAGAAGCCCACGTCGGCGCTCACATGCGAATCCCGCACTTCGTTCAACTCATGCTGAAGTACGTCGTGCCCGTTTACCTCATCACGATCTTTGCGATGTTCTGCTGGAACAACGTTCCGAGTCGGAATACGCCGATCGCGATTCTAGACTCCGGCGTCGCGGCTGAGCTTGCGGAAGGCGAACTGAGGCCTCCATTGCTGGCGATGCTTGCCGCTGAAAAGGCTGAGACGCCTGCCGAGGCCAAACTTGTTAGCAACGGGAAAAATTGGAAAGTTGTCGACGCCGATGAGGCCCACTTGTATTCCCTACGCGTTGGCGCTGACGGGGTCGCATTGGAGCGTCACAAGGCAGGCTATTACGAGAACATCGTCAACAATCCGGTGGCCTTGGCGTCGGTAATGTTCATCGGCGTCATCCTCGCGTTCTTACTGATGCTGGTACATATTGCCGGGAAGCGCTGGGAAGCCGAAGGGCGTTTGACCTACCCTTAACGCAAGTATTCACACTTGGCCGGCGTTGTCGTCGTTCCATACCAGCTTGGAGACTGAGAGCATGATGTTAGCCGATTCCGTCGCCTCTACGGCGATGCTGGGAGCCTCCGCAGCGTTGAATGCTCAAGGTTGGACGATCATGCTGATCTCGGTCGGCTCTGTTGTGTCGCTGACGTTTTATTGCATCCGCCGCGTGCTGCAGCTTCCGGCTGAGGACGTTGAAGACATCAAGGGCCCCCTCGAGATCGACACCGGCGACACGCAAGACGCCGACTGACGCCGTCTGGGTTGTGCTGCTTCGCCACCGTCACTCTCTATCTCTTATTCCCTTGCCACTCGACGAACTCATTCCCGTCCTGCAAACGGCCATCGGCCCGGTGATTCTCATCTCCGGCGTCGGGATGCTGTTGCTGACGATGACGAACCGACTGGGCCGGACGATCGACCGGTCGCGGGCGCTCATCGCCCTCCGCAGCTCGTCGTCCGATTCGCGCCGCTTGGCAGTCGAACTTCAGTTGGGAATTCTCTGGAAGCGAGCGAGGTTGCTGCGTCAGGCGATCACGCTTGCCACCGTAGCGGCTCTCCTGGCCGCCCTCATGATCATCGTTCTGTTCATGGGGACGCTAGTCGATTTGCAAATTTCGGTTGTGGTGGTTCTGCTGTTCGCCGCTTGCCTCACGAGTCTCATCGGTTCGCTGCTCTTCTTCCTGCGTGACATCAATCTCTCGCTTCGAGCGCTGACGCACGAGTTGGAGCAAGCGGTCGAGTAGGTTGGGCAACCGTCCGAACTACACGGGGAAGTACTTCTCGACGACCGCGTAAAACGCCGCGGGCGATTCGATCGTCGCCACATGCTTGCGGAAGTCGCGGGCGCCGGGGCGGCCTTGGGCGTAGCAGCAGGCGTACTTGCGCATCAGCACGCTCGCCTTCTCGTCGCCGAAGCGCTCGCGCACCAGTTCGAAGTGGTGAATCATTAGCTCCCGCTGCTCTGCGAGCGTCGGGTCGGCTGGGATCGGTTCGCCGCGGACGGCGGCTGCCGCTTGGGCGTAGAGCCAAGGCTTGTTGAGCGCCGCGCGAGCGATCATCACGCCGTCGACGTCGTAGCGTTGGAACGCCGCGACCACCTTGTCAGCCGAGTCGAGGTCGCCGTTGCCGATGAGCGGGATCCGCTTGAGGTGCGGCTTGATCGCGCTGATGCGGTCCCAGTCGGCCTCGCCGCTGAACATATCAGCCGCCGTTCGCCCATGGACCGTGAGCGCCGCCGCTCCCGCTCCCTCGACGACTTGGGCGACGTCGATCGCGTTAATCTGGTCCCGCGTGCAACCGAGGCGGATCTTCGCGGTGACCGGCGTCGGGGCGCACGCCTGCACGACGCGCTCGATGATTTCGCCCATGCGGTCGGGGAATCGCAGCAGGTACGAACCGCTGTGAGCCTTCTGCGTCACTTGCCGCACTGGGCAGCCGAAGTTGATGTCGACGACGCTCACCTGATACTCGGTCGCCAGCCGAGCGCCGACTTTGGCGAGCGTTTCGGGCTCGTTGTCCCAAATCTGCACTGCGAGCGGACGCGGTTCGCCGGCGACGCCCCAGAGGCGGTCGGGGTGTTCGGCCTCGTGCTCGTCCATCCAGACGAACCCGCGGGCGTTGACCATCTCGGTCGCCAATAGCCCCGCCCCGCCGAACTCGCGGACGATCTGGCGGAATGCGTAGTTGGTGAACCCTGCCATCGGAGCTTGCAGGATCGGCGGGTCGACCAGGAGCGAGCCGATGTAGAACGGCTTCGCCAGCGGCCGCGGCAGGTCGCTCACTGTGATCGATGATTCGAGAACCGTGCTGGCCATGACGTACGAAGAGCCCCCGGGATGAACCCGGGGGCTCGCTTTGGATTTCTGTTTATCGACGTGTTTAGGTTCTGCGTTATTCGCGATCCATCAGGTTGCGAAGGCGGCTGACGACGATCGAACGTTCCCGCTCGCGGCCGAGGAGCCGCTGCAACGGGCGATGAACTTCTTGCCGCCGCTCCGACTGCAGCGTCGGCTCCGTGCCGTTCTCGCCTGCTGCGGATCCATCGGCGAGGCTGCCGGCGTCGGCAGGTTCCTCGGCTGAGGTCGGTTCGATCGCGCCTTGGCCCCAACGGAGTTGGTCGGTCGGCGTCGAGGTCCGGATCATCATCGCCACCAGCCGGTCGGCGGGAACGTCTGCCGGCGCGGCGAGTTCGGTGTAGGTCGCGATCTCTTGGTT
>Ga0163144_10027407_pt1 | contig 11032 bp, 6 predicted proteins | sample OliLak19BULKMAT1_FD_123175 | JGI IMG/M metagenome (GOLD analysis project Ga0163144, IMG submission 123175) | Freshwater microbial mat bacterial communities from Lake Vanda, McMurdo Dry Valleys, Antarctica - Oligotrophic Lake LV.19.BULKMAT1 | ecosystem: Environmental > Aquatic > Freshwater > Lake... | reverse complement strand
TCCTTTCAGTGAGATGTATTGGGGGCCTGCGTGCTCCAAAGGGCACGCACGCTATCGATGTGGTCACCTTCATCCAGCCGGTTGCGGATATCGACGAATTGCAAAGCGTCGACGATCCATGCGGCAAGATGCGGGTGGACGAGGCGGTAGAAATGGCTGCGTCCGTCGCGGCGTTCTTCGACCAGACGCTGCGCGCGCAGCAGCGCGAGATGTTGCGAGACGCGGGTGGCGGGGAGCGCAAGTGCCTCAGCGATGCCGGTCACATCCTTTTCGCCGAGCCGCAGTTCTTCGATCATTCGCAGGCGATCAGGATGGGCGAGCAGTTTGAGCAGGTCAGCAAGCTCGCGCGATACGATCAAACGGCTGGGCATGCACTCTCCGTTATCTGCAAAATCTCGCAGGTTTGCATCTTTGCAGCTATGCAGTTTCAATCCGTGCGTCAAGCTTTTCTAAACCGTTAGCGTTAACCACCATGAGGCCCGGGACACCGACGATACGGGGCTGTCATGGCGCGCCAAACATCGGCCAAGCTAACGAGTTAGTAAGGTCTTCTGAGTAAATGTCCCGAGGATGAACACATATCCTCGCCTTAACTCGCCGTTAGCCATGATCTGCGGAGCTGCCGCGATCACCGGACTTGTCTTTTCCGCTCCGGCACTTGCTGGCGGCGTAACCGCTGGCACGTTGATCGAAAACACCGCTGTCGCCAGCTATGACGACGGCGCGGGTGCGCGCACGATCAATTCGAACACGGTGACCGTTCGGGTTGACGAGTTGCTCGACGTGACGCTGACCTCGCAAGACCCCGGCCCCATCAACACGCGTCCGGGCGATGCGGTGCTGACCTTCGAACTGACCAATCAGGGCAATGGTCCGGAAGCTTTCACCTTGCTCGCCAACCCCGCGGTCGCAGGCAATGATTTCGACGTTGTTGTGCGCAGCATTGCAATCGATAGCAATGGCAACGGCGTCTATGATGCCGGGGTCGACGAGATCCTGACCGCACCGCAAACCACGGCGATTCTTGCGCCTGATACGGTGCTGACGGTGTTCGTGTTGGTCACTGTGCCTGACGGGGCGAGCGATACGCAGACTAGCAATGTCAATCTGACCGCCGAAGCGGTGACCGGCAGCGGCGCCCCCGGAACGGTCTTTGCCGGTGCAGGCGTTGACGGCGGCGATGCCATCGTCGGCACCACTGGCGCGATCGCCACGGCGCGTGGGCAGTTGGTCGTCGGCGTTGCGAGCGTTGAGCTGATCAAGTCGGTCACCCTGCGCGATCCGTTCGGCGGCACCAGCGCGGTGCCGGGTACGATCGCCACCTTCACCATTCTTGCCCGGGTCAGTGGCAGCGGCACGATCAATGATCTCGTCGTCACCGACGCCATTCCCGATGGCACCACCTATGCGCCCGGCACGCTCGCGCTCGATAGCGCGGCGCTGAGCGACGCCGAGGATGGCGACTCCGGGGCCGCTTCGGATGCGGCGGGCATTACCGTCGACCTCGGCGATGTGACCGCCGATGCCACCGCCTCCGTCACCTTCGATGTCGTGATCGATTGATCTTTGAAACCTACTAAAACTTAGCAATAAACGGGACTATAGCAATGAAACTGCTCACCAAAATGACGATTGCTCTGAGTGCCTCGGCGCTGGCGTTGCCGGGCATGTCGGTTGCCGCACAGGCCGCCGCTAGCCCGATCTCTCTGGTGGGCGATGTCAAGGCCGAGAAGGTCATCACCGCACCCGACGGTACCGAAAGCACTGAACTGGTCGCGCCCACCGCGATCATTCCTGGCGACCGGCTGATCTTCGGCACCGATTATGCCCATGGCGGCAGCGAAGCGGTGAACAACTTCGTCGTCACCAACCCGCTGCCCGCCGCTGTACGCCTTGCGCCGGATGCTGATCCCGCGCTGGAAGTGTCGGTTGACGGTGGCAAGTCGTGGGGCGTGCTGACCGCGCTGACGGTTTCGAGTTCAGACGGGGCCGCGCGCCCCGGCACCCATGCCGACGTGACCCACGTCCGCTGGGTGCTGGCGAGTGTCACCCCCGGTACAAAGGGGCGGCTCACCTATCCAGCCATCATTCGCTGATCAGCGAGCGATAACCGCCACGTCCTGCGGGCGATTTTTTTACGCGGGACAAACGCAGAGGACCAATCTCATGAAGACCACCACCCAGTTGCTGGGGGCGGTGAGTGCGTTTGCACTCGTCGTCATGTCCAGCGCCCCTGCACTGGCCGAAGGGACCAGCGCAGGAACCGACATAACCAACAATGTCTCCGTCACGTATAATGTCGGCGGCGTCACCCAGAATGCTGAAACCGCCAGCGACACCTTCACGGTTGACCAGCGCGTCAATGTGAATGTCGAATTTGTCGGCGCAGCAACCAGCGTTTCGCCTGGCCAGAACGACGCAGTGATCGCGTTCGATGTGACCAACCTGTCGAACAGCACGGTTGACCTTGATCTCAGCGCCGCGCTGACTGCTGGAACTGCTGGCAATATCAGCAACTTCCAAATCTATCGTGATAGCGATGGTGACCGTATTCTGAGTGCTGCTGAACTGGCCGCTGGCCCGATCACCTATCTCGACGAACTGGGTGAAGACGGTACCGTTTCGGTCATCGTGATTGCCGACATCGGGCTTAATGCGAACAACGGCGATGATTTCGACGTGGTTCTGACCGCGGATGCCCATGCGGGCGGCGGCGTGGGCGCGTTGGGCACCGAATTGGTCGGTACGACTGGTGCCAACACCAGCGGCATCGATACAGTGCTGTTCGACGGCGCGGGTGCGACCGATGCAGCCAATGCGGGCGACTTCTCCGACACCGGTACTTACACGGTGGCGGGCGCGCTCGTGACGGTTGCCAAAACCAGCCGCGTGGTCAGCGATCCGGTCAACGGCACGACCAACCCCAAGGCCATTCCGGGCGCGACGGTTGAATACTGCATCACCGTGGCCAACGCTTCCGGCGCTGCAACTGCAACCAATGTCGACGTGATCGATGATCTGCCGTTCGACGTCACCTATCTGACCGGGTTCGGCATCTTCGTTGATGGCGACGGGGCCTGCGCCAGTGGCGTTGCTGGCGGGACTTTCAGCACCGCATCCGGCCCTGCCGGCGAAGATCAGGTGCTGGGTGACCTCAGCGACGTTGCAGCCGGGCAAATCCGCTCGCTCTACTTCCGCGTTGAAATCAACTAAGCCGGCGCGGACTTAGACTTTGCGTGTGATCCCTTCTTTGCGGCACGTGGCAGCGGCACTCTTTGCAGTGCTGCTGCCATTTGTCGTGCTGCAAGGAGGGGTAGCTGCGCAAACCAATGATGGCGAATTGGTGCGCACCATCACCAATATTGCCGAGGCTTCGTGGGATGCTGACGGGTCGCGCCGCCGGATTTCCAGCAATCCGGTCAGGTTCGACGTCAGCAGAACCCCGCCGCAGCCGCCCGCGATCCGGGTGTTCCGTCGCTCACCGGGAGGCGGGGGCGGAGCCGAACTTGCCTATCGCGAACCGTTTTGCAGTGCCAATCCCGGGCCGGTTCAGCGTTCGGGCAACCTTGCCGCCACGTCGGAAGCCACCGCGACCGCGACCGCAATCACCACTGCCGTGGTGCAGCCGACCGAGCAGCTGCGCGGCGGCGAACCCCTGTTTTTCGAGGTCACCGCGCCCGGCGCGAACCGCGACCCCAATGAAATCGATAGCCTGACCGTCGTCCTCACCACCGCCGATGGCGACCGTGAGACTATGACGGTGTTCGAAACCGCGCCAGATAGCGGAATATTTGCAGGCGTTATCAATACCCTGCGAATTCCCCCGCCGTTGGTGCAGCAAGATTGCCAGCTGAGCGTTGGCGCGGATTCCCGCATCACTGTGGCGGCGATGGATCCGATCACCGGCGGTGTTCTGGTGGAAGCCGACGTCGCGGTGCTGGTCGATCCGTTCGGCGTGGTGTTCGACAGTGAAACCGGCGCGCCGGTCGATGGCGCGCGTGTTTCGCTGGTTGATGCAATCAGCGGCGCACCCGCAACCGTGTTTGCCGAAGATGGCATAACATCATGGCCATCCAGCGTTTTTTCCGGACGGCCGATCACCGATGGTGGGGGCCGGGTGGTGCAAATGGGGCCAGGCGAATTCTGGTTTCCGCTGACGGCGCTTGGCACTTATCGTCTCGTGGTCGAACCGCCGACACCGTACACGGCACCTTCGGTTGTCCCGCGCGAGGTTTTGGCCCGCCTGACGCGCCCCGATGGCCGCACCTTCGTCATCCGCGATGGGTCGTTCGGCGATCCCTTCGTGCTCGACAATCCGATCCCGTTCGAAGTCGATATTCCGCTTGACCGCCCGAGCCTTGAACTTGCGCTGACGAAGACCGCATCGCGCGTCAATGCTGCGCCGGGGGATGTGGTGTTCTATACCCTGACCGTTCGCAACGCCGATCCGGCGCGGATCAAACGTTCAGTAACGGTGGCAGATACGCCATCCAAATGGTTGAGATTGCGTCCGGATACGATTCGGATCAACGGCCAGCGTGCGCCCGGCAGCGTTACAATTACGCCCGATGGCCGCAGCTTCACCATTGCCATTGGCGACCTTGCGGGCGGTGCTCTGGCGCGGGTGACCTATGCCATGACCGTGCGTCCTGACGCGCCTCCGGGCCGGACGCTGAACGATGCGATTGCAAGCGATGCGCTGGGCCGGTTGGCGCGCGCAAGCGCAGCCGTCGATCTGGTGCGCGAAGGCATTGCCGACCGCATGACCATCATTGGTCGGATCACCGCCGGACCATGCACGCTGGACGAAAAGTCACGCTTCGGCATCGCCGGGGTGCGGGTGATGCTCGAAGACGGCAGCTTTGCGGTGACGGACGCTGACGGGCGGTACCACTTCGAAGGTGTCGTTCCCGGCACCCACGTGGTGCAGGTATCGAAAATGACCCTGCCGGAAGGCGCGCGGATGGTTGATTGCCAGCGCAGCACCCGCAACGCCGGCAGCGCCTCCTCGCGCTTTGCCATCGGGCAGGGCGGCAGCCTGGTGGTGGCCGATTTCCATGCCGTTGTACCTGAAAATGCAGCACAAACGCCTGTGGTTGCCGTTGCTGCGCCCACGCCCACACAACCCGTGGCTGCACCTGTCGTGAGCGATTATCTCGGCATGGGCGATGGTGAGGACGGCTTCCTTGCTCCGACCGTCGATGCCAACCCGCGTGCGCCTGCCGTTCGGGTCGCCATCCGTCACCGTCGCGGGCAGAGCGTGCAACTGTTCGTCGATGGCAAGCCGGTCGATCCGCTGGCGTTTGACGGCACCCAGAACCCCGAAAAGGGCCGCTACGCGGTCAGCCAGTGGCGCGGCGTGCCACTGATCAACGAGCGTACGGTAATTGAGGCGCGCATCGTCAACAGCTTTGGCGAGGTGGCCAAGACCTTTACCCGCGAAGTGTTCTTTACGCGCGCGCCTGCCAAAGTGGAATTCCTGCCTGAAAAATCGAACCTGATCGCCGATGGGCGCACCCGCCCGGTGATTGCGATCCGCGTGCTGGATCGCAACAACCGCCCGCTGCGCGAAGGGCTGGCCGGTAGTTTCACGCTCAACGCACCCTATGAAAGCGCTGAGCAGATTGATCGCCAGCAACTCAATCAACTGACCGGCACCGCGCCGACCGCCGCGCGCTGGGTGGTTGAGGGCGAAGACGGCATTGCCCGGATCGAACTCGCCCCGACCATGGTCAGCGGTTCGCTCCGGCTCGCCTTCGCCTTCGATGATGGCGAAATCACCCGCCGGCAGGAGCTCGAGGCATGGATTGAGCCCGGCGATATCGAATGGACGATCATCGGCCTGGTAGAAGGCACCGTGGGCGCACGCTCGGTCGCCGACAACATGGAACGCGCCGGGCAGTTTGACAGCGATCTAGGCGATGATGCGCGCGTCGCGCTCTATGCCAAGGGCCGGGTGCTGGGCAAATACCTCGTCACGCTCGCCTATGACAGCGCCAAGCAGCGCGACGATCAGCGCGTGTTGGGCGCGATTGATCCGCAGGCCTATTACACCGTGTTCGGCGATGCTTCGGCCCGCCGGTTCGACGCCGCCAGCCGCGAAAAGCTGTATGTCCGCATTGAAACCTCGGCTTTCTATGCGCTGTACGGCGATTTCCAGACCGCGTTCAACCAAACACGCCTTGCGAACTACAACCGCACTGCGACCGGGGTGAAGGCCGAAGCCCGCGTCGGCAATGTCACCGCCCAAGGTTTTGCAGCGGAGATCGCCAGCCGGTTCCAGCGGCAGGAAATCCAAGGGCAGGGGATCACCGGTCCCTACAGCCTCGCCAGCCGCCGCATTTTGGCCAATTCTGAGCGCGTCACACTTGAAGTCCGTGATAGGTTCCGCCCAGAAATTATTGTTTCTGTGCGAGAACTAACTCGTTTTTCTGATTATGATGTCGATCTGCTGTCGGGCACGATCAGCTTTGCGGCCCCCGTCTTAAGCCGTGATGAGAACTTAAACCCACAATTCATTGTAATTGAGTTTGAAACCGATGGCGCTGGTAAGGCGGAATGGAACGCGGGCGTGCGCACTGATTGGACCAGCACTGACGGTGCGGTTCGGATCGGCGCGAGCGCCATTTCGGATGCTGGCCTGACAGGCGCCGATGGCAACGCGGCGCGCACCGATCTGGGCGCGGTCGATCTGCGCGCGCGGATTGGCGATGCCACTGAAATCCGCGCTGAACTCGGTGTCAGCAGCCGCGACGGCGACATGTCGACCGGCTGGCTAGTCGAAGCCCAGCATCAGACCGCGAAGCTAGACCTGCTCGCCTATGCCCGGCAGATCGACGGCGAATACGGCATCGGTCAGCAAAACGTCGCAGAGCGCGGCCGCCGCCGGATTGGCGTGGATGGCCGGGTGTTGCTGAGCCAGAAATTGAGCTTTGTCGGGTCGGTGTGGCAGGATGATAGCCTGATCGACGCCGCCCGCCGCCGCGCTGCGCAGGGCCAGTTCGTCCTGACCCGTCAGCGCACCGATTTGCGGCTTGGCCTCGTCCATTTCGATGACCGGTTGGCCAATGGCGGCAACGCATCCTCGACCGTGCTTGAATCAGGCGCGACCCAGCGGTTGTTCGATAATAAGCTGGAATTGTCCGCCGGAACCGCCATCGCGCTGGGCAAGGCGACAAGCGTTGATCTGCCCGCACGGCACCGCCTCGGTTTGCGCTACGCGATCACGCAGGATGTGCGGCTGGTCGGCACCTATGAGATTGCTGATGGCGAGACCCTCAACGCACGACAGCTGCGCGGCGGGATCGAAGTGTCGCCGTGGCAGGGCGGGCAGGTGGTAACCACGCTAGGTCAGGAAAGCATCGGTGAAAATGGCACCCGCAGCTTTGCCGCGTTCGGCCTGTCGCAGAGCTTGCAGATCACCCCGTCGCTGACGATCGATGCCACGATCGATGGCAACCGCACACTCGGCGGCGCGGTGGCCAATGCGCAGAATGCGCCTGGCGTGATCAATCCCGCGCAGCCTGTGGCCAGCGGCGGGCAGCTGACCAGCGGCTTGTTGTTCGAAGATTTCACCGCCGTCACCTTCGGCGCAGCATGGCGCAAGGATCGCTGGAGCGTGACCGCGCGCGGCGAGTTGCGCGATGGCGAAACCGCTGACCGCATGGGCTTCACCTTCGGCGCGATCCGCCAGCTGGGCGAGGGCAGCCTGGTCGGTTCGGGCGGCACCTGGACCCGCGCTGAGGCCAGCAATGGCGCGGTGAGCGAGATTATCGACGCCAGCATTGCCTTTGCCCATCGCCCCGATGCCTCGCCGCTGGCGATGCTTGGCCGGCTTGAATTCCGTTCTGACCGGGTGACCGACGCGGTGGCGGGTGAGGTCGGCGGCGGTCGCACGGCCTTGGTGGTGGACGGCGATGCGCAATCGCGCCGGCTGGTGGCGAGCCTTTCGACCAATCTTAGCCCGCGCGGGCAAGAGGATGGGGCCGAAGTTCGCCGCGACGAGTTTACCCTGTTCCTCGGCGCGCGGCACAATTTCGACCAGTTTGAAGGCACTGAATTTTCCGGCACCAACGTGCTCGCAGGCCTCGATGCCCGGATCGGGATTGGCGAACGGTTCGAACTGGGCGCCAGCGCCACGGTGCGCAGCAATCTCAACGACGAAGTGACCAGCTTCGCCTATGGCCCGACCATCGGCGTGGTGCCCGCCAAGGGGATGCTGGTGACCGTCGGCTACAATGTCGAAGGCTTCCGCGACGGCGATTTCGGCGCGGCGCGCAACACCAACAAGGGTGTGTTTGCGGCGGTGAAACTGACGTTTGATGCCGATAGCTTCGGCTTCCTCGGGCTGGGGCGGTAAGGCGTGATGTCTGTGGTTCGTCCCGTCAAAGCTAACCGGCTGTTTACCATGTTTGCCTATGGTAAGCGCATGTCCGCAACCATGCATCAACTGCGCCGCTTTTTGGCAATCGTGGCGGTGCTGTGCGGGCTGATGTGGGCGAGCAGCGCGCAGGCACAGAACTGCGGTCAGGCCACCACTCAGGGCACCGCGCCCGCCAGTTGGGAGACCTATTGTTGGCTCAACTTCACCAATTACAATGATACGACCGCCCGATCCGCCTCAGGCCAGAACCTCAGCTTTGCGTTACCCGATGGATCGACCTTGTCTTTCAACGTGCGGGTCACGGGCGGCACCGGCACGGCCTTTAATTCCGTCACCGCCCCAACATGGACTGGCGCGGCGATTGGCAATACGGCGTTCATCGGCATTCCAGGCCGCCCGGGGCTATATACGGCGGCAGCGGGAACCCGGACGATCGCACTGTCTGGTATTTCGATCATCCCCCCGATCGGTGCGAGCGCCTCGATCTATTCGTTCGTCGTTGCCGATGCTGAATCCAGCAATGGCGGTGAAACGATCCGGATGACCACCAATGGCGGCAGTTGGCAATTGCTCGACAATGTCCCGCCGATCACCGGGGGCACCTTTCCGACGCTGACCGGTGTGGGCAGCAGCAACGCGACGATCACGGGGGTGGGCGGCACTGTGGGCGCCCACATCCTCGGCAGTAACAGTCCGACCAGCGTGACGGTCGAGACGGTGGCGGGCGGGCTTCAGGGCGTGATGTTCGCGGTTCGCTTTGCTTCGATCCGGTTGCAGAAAGCGATTGTCGGAACCCGCGTCAATTCCGCTGATCAGTTCCTATATCAGATTGTGTCGAGCGCCAACAACGCAGTCATCACTGGCGGTGCGACCAGCGGCACCGGCAATGGCCCATTTTCCACACAGGCGCTGGTGATGGCGGCAGGCCTGCCGATCATCCTGCGCGAAACGATGGTGGCGGGCAGCCCCAGCGCGCTTGCGCAATACAGCGCGAGCCTGACCTGCGTGAACACTGCCGGTCCGACCCGTGCCGCACTGCCTAACAATGTCGCCACAACCAGCTTCAGCCTTGGTCAGCTGGAATTCGGAGAAGCGTTACTGTGCACCTTCACCAACGGTGCGCAGCCCAGAGTGACCTTGCGCAAGGCGCTGACGTCCAATGGCAGGCGGTTTGCAGGGGACCAGTTCACCGTGCGCATCCGCCAGGGCACGACTATCGTGGCTTCATCCACCACCACTGGCACTGGCGCGACTGTCAGCGCAGGTAATACCGGCGCAGTCCAGCTTCTGGCCGGTCAATCCTATTCGCTCGACGAGATTGCCGCAGGCACCACCAGTCTTGGCAATTACGCCGCCGCGATGGCCTGCACCAATGCAACCAGCGGCACTGGCACCAGCCTGCCGACGGCCATGCCCGGCAGCATCACCCCGCGCGCCGGGGACGTGATTACCTGCACCATAACCAATAATCGGCGGGCGACAGCAGTGCTGCTGATCGAAAAAACCAGCGCTGTCATTTCTGACCCCGTCAATGGCACCAACAATCCTAAGGCGATCCCCGGCGCGATCATTGAATACAGCGTTCGCGTGCGCAATGTCGGCAACACCGCAGTTGATTCGAGTTCGATCGTGATCATCGATGATATGCCGCCCAATATGGCGTTTGCCACAGGCACGCCGGTGACTTTCGTCAACGGGACGCCTGCCAGCGGGCTCACTGCCTTCAATGCCGGCACGATGGTGCGGTATTCCTCGTCTGGCGTTTCTGGGCCGTTTACCTATGCGCCCAGCGGTGCATTTGATCCCAATGTCCGCGCGATCCGGATCGCGCCGACCGGCACAATGGCAGCGGCGACCAGTGGCACTAACCAGCCTAGCTTTACAATCAGATTTCGGGCGCAGGTTCGCTAGGTCACGATGGTTTGGATGCGGATGGCCGCCCACGCAGCTAAGTGCTTTTCCCTAGGGATCGCCGCAAGAAATGCATGGGACTGATGGGTTAATTCCTGCGCTTCCCGGAGCCAGCGTAGAGCCCTTTGATCCATGTTGAAGCGCATCGAAGTATCAGACCTCGAACTGGGCATGTTCGTGCACAAGATGGAGGGGAGCTGGTTTTCCCACCCATTCTGGAAAGCGAAATTCCTTGTCGATGACGCTGACAGGTTGTCCGCACTCAGGGACAGCGACCTTGAAGGCGTGGTGATTGACACGGCGAAGGGCAAGGATGTCCCGGCCGAGCGTCCATCAGGCAAGCCCACCCCTATTCCTGCTTCGGCGCGGATTGCTCCGGCACCGCCTGCCCGGTTGCGTTCGGTTGTCGGCCGCAGCGCGGTGCAGACCGCCTCGCTTCAGCCCGTGCCCGCCGAAGTCGAAATGCACGCCGCCAAGGCGATCGCGAGCAAGGCACACAAGACCGTCCAGAACACCTTTATCGCGGCGCGGCTTGGCAAGGCGATCAACATCAAGGCGGTGCAGCCCGTCGTCACCGACATCATGGATTCAGTCCGGCGCAATCCGCAGGCATTTAGCGGCTTGATGCGCTGCAAGCTCAAGAACGAGGTGATCTATCAGCACGCGCTCGCCGTCAGCGCCCTGATGGTATCGCTCGCCCGGCAGATGAAGCTGACCCAGACCGAGGCTCACGAAGCC
>Ga0163144_10027406_pt1 | contig 11032 bp, 12 predicted proteins | sample OliLak19BULKMAT1_FD_123175 | JGI IMG/M metagenome (GOLD analysis project Ga0163144, IMG submission 123175) | Freshwater microbial mat bacterial communities from Lake Vanda, McMurdo Dry Valleys, Antarctica - Oligotrophic Lake LV.19.BULKMAT1 | ecosystem: Environmental > Aquatic > Freshwater >... | reverse complement strand
GTCTTGCAGCGCGGCGTGAATGACACTGTCGAGTCGATGACGCTGCTGGTGCGTCGCCTCGGCTACGTGAACGTGCACCCGTATTATGTGTATCAGCACGATCTCGTGCAGGGCACCGAAGAGCTACGCACCTCGGTGCAGACGGCGATCGACATCGAGAAGCACGTGCGCGGCGCGACTGCCGGGTTCAACACGCCGACGTTCGTCGTCGATGCGCCGCAGGGCGGCGGCAAGCGCGACGCACACTCCTTCGAGTACTACGACCGCACGACGGGCATCAGCGTCTACACCGCGCCGAGCGTGAAGCCGGGCGTGATGTTCTATTATTTCGATCCTGTGGACTTGCTGCCGGAAGAGGGGCGTCGGCGCTGGGCGGATCCGAGCGAGCACGGCAAGATGGTCGAAGATGCTCTGGCAATGGCGGCCGCTCGGGCGCGCTGAATCGCTCTGTGGGAGGCGTTGAGGGGCCGCGGATGATGAGGAGGAGAGCGACAAGCGCGGCGGTCGGGCTGCGTGCTCGCGGACGGGTCCCGTCTCCTCGCGAGCTTTTGCGCGGCGATGGTCAGAGTGATTGTGTGGGAATCGCTGCGGCGAGCGCCCGTCCGCTGCGCTCGCAGCCCGACCGCCGCTTTCGGAGGCTCTGCGCGGGGGGCAACGAAGGGGGGCGGCGATTGGCGCGCCCTCGCTCTCTGGTGGGGGAGCGGGAGTCGGTGGGTGGTATGGCGATCGCGAACACGGAGTCCGACGTTGGTGAGACGCTCGAGCTGTGACGCGATGAAGTTGCGGACCGTGCTCGGCTTTGCGCATATCCAGACGCACGGCGCGGAGATTCGCTGTGCAATGACGACGGACGCGCTGTATGAGCGGAGGCTCTCGCTCGCGCAGGAGTGATTAGTCGCAGGCGACTCCCGCGCTCAGCCGCACCAGCTGGGGGAGTCGTCGATGCCGGGGGCGCAGAAATTCTCGGGGGCGCGGGCGTAGTGGGCGTCGACGAAGGCGCGGAGCGAGGGCTCGTCGAGGCAGGTGGCGCGGTAGACCTCGCCCCAGGCGGAGGCTGCGATGGGGACGTCGAGGTCGGGCGCAGGGGCGATGATGAGGCGGTGTCGTACGCTGCTCGATGAGCACAGGGGATCTGCAGTGTAGGTGTCGTAGAAGGCGCGGAGCTGCGCGGGGACTTCGCTGCAGTCGGCGCCGCACGAATACGTGATGACGACGGCGCCGTGCTCCATCGAGTGGACGAGGAAGCCCCATGGCACCGGCGCGGTGTAGACGCCGAACGCGGCCCAGCTGGAGTAGTGCGGGCCCTCCGCGGGTGGCGTGGTGTCGTAGGTCGTGTCGCTGCACGGCGTCAGATGAGTGGCAGTCTCGCGGGTCATGGCGGAGCCGGTGGTCACGATGCACTCGGTCGCTGGCGGGATCGGTGTGGCGCTCGGGCGGAGCTCGACGATGTTGGTGAGTCCTCCTTCACCGAGCGTGGTGATCGGTGTGTCGGTGCACGCGGCGAACAGCGCGGCGCAGGCGAGGGCGCTTGCGAGTGCGACGCGGCGGGAGAGTGCGGCTTGTAGGGTGATTGTCGTGCTCACTTGGTCCTCACGCGCGCGACGATGATCTGTGACTCGCTCTCGGGCGAGAGCGGGCCGCGCTCGAAGTCGCCGAAGCGCTCTTCGATGGCGAAGCCGTTGTAGTGGAGCAGCGCCTCGAGCTCGACCGGGAAGAACTGGCGATGTGCGAGCGGGGTGATGAACGTGTTGTCCGGGTCGGCCGGGTCCTCGAAGATCATCGTCACGAGCTGCACCTGCTTCACCGGATCGTAGTGGAAGGTCTCGCCGTAGCGATAGCGCTTGCCGTCGCTCGGCCAGCGGATCTTCGGCGCGCGATAGACGTGATCGGCGTCGCGCGCGAGCGTGTCGGCGTCCGGCACCATCACGTCGAAGACGAAGCGGCCGCGCGGCGCGAGGTGCGCTTTCACCGTCGCGAGCGCGCGCTCGATGTCGCGGCGCTCGTAGAGGTGCATGAAGACGTTGAACGGCGCGACGACCAGCGGGAACTTCCGGCGCAGGCGCACGCTGCGCATATCGCCTTGCTTGAACGTGAGTCGCTCGCGAACGGCGCGCGGCTCTTTGGCGACGCGCGTCGCGGCGCGCGCGAGCATTGCGTCGACCAGATCGACACAGACGATCTCCGCGCCTGCGCGCGCCATCGCGATGGCGACGCGTCCGGTGCCCGCGCCGAGCTCGAGCACGGCGCCCTTACCGCTTTTCAGCGAGCGCGTCGCCTCCTCCACGTAGAACGCGACGTCTTCGCGTCGCCGTCGATACGCTTGGTCGTAATACGCGCCGTCTTCGTAGTGGGCGCGCGTGCCGGCCTCGAGGATCGCGTGGCGCGCTTCTTTCGGTGTGAGTGCCTTGCTCATCGGGGCCCTGCGTCTGCGGTTTGTTCGTCAGTGAAAGAAGGCGGTGGTGGGCGCTCCGGCAGCTTACCGGGCACGCGCGGGTCTTCGCCGCCATCGGGCAAGATTCCCGGCGTCGCGGCGGGCCCGGCGAGGTCGACTTCGTCTTCGTAGAAGCGATACGCGGTGACGAACCACTCGAGGCCGCGCTTCTCCATCACGAACTCCATTCGGCGAATGTACGGGCGGCCCATCCACTCGCCTTCCGCGCGGCCGCGCAGCGTGAGGTTCCCGTTCGGCAGATTTTCGCTCTCGTCGATTCGCAGCCGCAGGCGCGTGTCCGCAAGCTGCTTCCACACCGCCTCGCCGAGCGCGCGATCTTCAGGCGACATCTGCTCTTCGCGCGTGCGCCGCAGCTCGACCTTCTCGCGCGCGACGCCGGCGCTCAGCCGGAGCGCGACGTCGTGCGAGCGCGTGCGCCAGGCGTCGAGCCACGACTCCGCGGCGCGCTCCGGCGTGCTCTGATCGACGGGCACATCACGCGGCACGACGGGCGCCGCTTCGGTTGGCGTCGCATTGGCGCCGCCGTGCTGCGACGAGATCACCGCGACGACGCCGATGGACACCATCACGCTCGCCGATACGAGCGCGAGCGGCGTCGAGATTTGCTTGCGCTTGGCTGGCTCGCTCATGCGGCCCGCCGCTGCAGCAGCGTGCGCACGATCTCCGCGAAGCCTACGCCGCGATCCGCCTCGGCGATGAAGCGCGGCGCGCGCGGCAGCGCTGCGAGGAACGGCCGCACGTTGCTCGGCGCCGCGCTCTGCGCGAACGCCTCGAACGCGGCCGCGTCGTTGCCGCTGTCGCCGATGAACAGCACCGCAGCGTCGTCGATCGCCCGCGCGCTCACGGCCGCGAGCGCGGCGCGGATGCCTGTCGCCTTGTCGTAGCTGCCGAGGAACGCGTGTGCGTGCACGCTCGACACGATGGCGCGCGCGCCTTCGGCTTCGATGAGCGCGACCAGCGCTGCGATCTGCGAAGCGGGGACGCGCGCGTGCTCGCCGATGTCGTACGCGAGATCGACGCGCCGCGCGCGCTGGTCGTCGGTGACACGGAGCTCCGGGAACTCACGCGCGACGCGCTCACGGATCCGCGCGAGAATCTGCGCCGCACTGGCGCGCGTGGCGTCGTCCTGCGCGTAGGCTTGCTGCGCGTGGCCCGTCGCCAGATCGCGCCAAATGAAGCCAGCTCCGTTCTCGCCGACCGCCGCGTGTACTGGCCATTGCCGCGCGATGACGTCGCAGAAGCCGAGCGGTCGACCAGTCGCGGCGATGAGCAGCAAGCCCGCATCGTGAAGCGACCAGAGCGCATCGAAGGCCACGCGCTCGAGGCGTCCGTCGCGCGTCACCGTGTCGTCGACGTCGAACGCGACCGCCGCGATCATGCGCGCGTCGACCGCGCTCAGCGTCGCGATTGGCGCAGGGCGCGTCGTGTTCTCCGCCGGGCTCACGAGACGCGGAGAAAGGCGCATTTGAGGTAGCGGCCCTCGGGGAACGAAGCCGGCACCGGATGGTCGGGCCCCTGCTCGCCGAGATGGATCAGCGTGACGTCGCGCCCCGCGTCGCGCGCAGCCATGCCGATGACGCGCAGGAATTCGCCGGGTCGCATCGCCGCCGAGCACGAGCACGACACCAACATCCCGCCCGCTTCGACCAGCCTCACCGCCGTCGCGTTGAGCCGTCGATACGCCTTGCGACCTTGCTCGAGATGGCGCGCCGTCGGCACGAGCTTCGGCGGATCGACGATGACGACGTCGAATTTCTCGCCGCGCTGCACCATCTCCGGCAGCGCGCGCTTCACGTCGGCGCGCACGAAGTCGATCTTGTCGGCGAGGCCGCTCTGCTGCGCGATGACCGCTCCGGCAGTGATCGCCGCGGCCGACGCGTCGATCGCCGTGACCTTCGCCGCACCACCGCGCGCAGCGGCGAGCGCGAACGTGCCGACGTACGAAAACGCGTCGAGCACGCGCTTGCCGCGCACCAGCGTCTCGAGCCGCGCGCGGTTCTCGCGCTGATCGAAGTAGAAGCCCGTCTTCTGCGAGACGCTCATCGGGAAGTCGAAGTCAAAGCCACGCTCACGAAAGCGCAGCGCGCTGAGGTCCGGGCCGCGCACGACCTGCGTCTTGCTCTCGAAGCCCTCGAGGCGCTGCGTGCGCTCGCTCGCGACCTCGAGGATCGTCTTCGCACCCGTCACGCGCAGAACTTCGGCGAAGACGTCTGCCTCGCGTCGCTTCATTCCGAGCGTGAGCAGCTGCACGGCCGCGGCCTCGCCGAAGACGTCGACGATCAAGCCCGCGAGCCGGTCGCCCTCGGCGTGTACGAGTCGATAGCCGGTGGTCGCGTCGCCGGGCAGACCGAGCCAGTCTTTGCGCCACAGCGCGGCTTCTTCGAGACGCCGCCCGAGGAACGCCGACTCGAGCTGCTCCTCCGGATCGCGCGAGAGGATTCGCACGGGAATCGCCGAGTCTGGCGACCAATAGCCGCGGCCGAGCACCTGCCCGCGCGCGTCCATCACCGACACCACATCCCCTGCGCTCGGCGCACCCTCGACGCGCTCGATCGCCTGCGCGAACACCCACGGATGCCCAGCCCAAACGGGCTGCACATGACCTGAACGGAGACGAACCTTCGCGGACATCGGCGGGATGCTAGCCGCCGCGCGGCTTTCGCGCTGCCGCAATCCTTGCCGGCGCGGGGGCCGGGGCGTACGATCGAACGTCTCACTCGGCGCCATCTCCGGGTGCCAGAAGCTGGAGCGTCATGCCGAACATCGGAATGGGTGAGCTGGTCGTAGTGCTGCTGATCGTGGTGCTCGTGTTCGGAGCGAGCCGCCTTCCGCAGCTCGGCGAGAGCGTCGGCAAGGCGATCAAGAACTTCAAGCGCGGCATCAACACCGACGACGACATCGAGGTCGAGAGCAAGCCGAGCAAGCGCGTAGCCGCCGGTAGCAGCGCGAGCAAGCTCTCGGTCGAAGAGACCGAAGACGCCGAAGTGGTCGAGCGCAAGAACGGCTGAACGTCGCGGCGATGGCCTGCCTCGACGACGAAGCCGCGGTGCTCGCACGACGGGTCGCCTCCCTTCGTGATCCGCAGATGCGTGTCGCCTATGTGCGCGCCACGCTGCGCGACACGACCGCGCCGCGTGTCTTTCACTTGGTCCTCGACGTCGCGTCGCGTGCCGAGGTCGGCGACGACGAGCATCGCGATCTGTGGCTGGTGATGGCCGTCGCGCTCGCGGATCCTCAATGCCAGGCGATCCGCGCAGAGACGGCGCAGCTCGCGCGTGATCGCGCGCTTCATCACGTCGCGATCCTGCTCGAGGCGCCGGGCGCGGGCTCGGTGAGCGAGGTCGCCAAGCGCGTCCCGGACTTCGGCACGCGCGATGGAAAGCCGCTGTCGCTCGGCGAGCGCAAGTCGCTCGCGCGTCGACCGGGCCGCGAGCTGGTGCTGCGCGTGCTGCGTGATCCGCACCCCGACGTCATCCGCATCCTGCTCGGCAATCCGCGCGTCACCGAGGACGATCTCGTGCGTCTCTGCGCGCGACGTCCGGTCTCGCCCGAGGTGCTGCGCCAGGTGGTGCTCGCGCCGCGCTGGATCGTCCGCTACCGCATCCGCGTCGCCATCTTGAAGAACCCGCACACGCCGCTCGACCTCGCGCTGCCGCTCGCGGCCGGGCTCAATGCGCAAGACGCGCGCACCATCGCCGGCTCGCTCGACCTGCACCAAGCGCTGCGCGAAGCGTGCGCGCGGCTCGGCCCGCCGGAGACTCTGCACTGACGCCAACGCGCTCAGGATCGGCTCGGTAGGTCCTTGCCTTCACCCTTGACGCATTGCGTCGGCGGCTGTAAGCGAATCCGAGGAGTGTCATCGCACGTGGAAACCACTGAGCCACTGACGAAGAAGACGAGCGGGCAGCGCGTGATCAAGCGCTACGCGAACCGCAAGCTCTACGACACGCGCGACAGCCGCTACGTCACGCTCGTGCAGATCGCGGAGTACGTGCGCAACGGCGAAGACGTGCAGATCATCGACAATACGTCGAAGGAAGATCTGACCCACGTCACGCTCGCGCAGATCATCTACGAGGAAGAGAAGAAGGGCGAGAGCGACTCGCGCCAAGGCTCGATCGGCACGCTGCGTCAGTTCATCCAGACTGGCTCGCAGCGCCTCGTCGAGACCTTCCGCGAGAGCCCGATCAGCAAGGTGTTCCAGCGGCGTGAGGACGGCGCCGAGCTGAAGGGCGATGCGAAGAGCGAGCCGCCCGGCGACGAGCACAAGCGCAACGCGCTCCTCGACAAGTCACGCGAGGCGCTCGAGGAACTTCAGCGCATCGCCGACGACCGCCTGCGCCTCCTGGTGACCAGCGCCATCGCGCCGGTCCACCACCTGCAGTCGGAGGTCAAGCGCCTGCAGGCGCGCATCGACGAGCTGGAGCGCAGCCTGGTGAAGGCCGCTCAGCCCAAGGGCAAGGCTCGTAAGGGCTCGGAACAACAGGGCAATTCGTAGCGTCGACGGGCGTGGCGCACGCGACGAGAAATCTCGAGATAGACCGTCTCGGCGCGAAATAGGCGCCCCCGGCTGATGGTTGCACGCCTCGAGGGAATCAAACGATGGGCCTCTTCGGACTCGGCAAGCCACTCGTGCAGAAGACCGGCGGCGGCGCGCAGCGCGGCAGAGACGACTTCGAGCGTGACGCGCTCGCGCATCTCGACTCGCTCTACGCGATGGCGATGCGCCTGACGCGTTCGCCGGCTGACGCAGACGACCTGGTGCAGGACACGTACTTGAAGGCGCATCGCTTCAGCGATCACTTCGAGGCGGGCACCAACTTGAAGGCGTGGCTGTTCAAGATCCTGACGAACACGTTCATCAACAAGTACCGGCGCTCGGTGCGTGAGCGCGACCTGCTCGAGGACGCGGGACACGGTCCGGTCGGCGAGGGCGTGATGAGCCATGCAGCGATGCGCGCGCTCACCGATCCCGTCGGCGCGGTGCTGCAGCCGCTCGTCGCTGCGGAGATCGAGCGCGCGCTCGACAAGCTGCCCGAAGACTACCGCACGATGATCCTCCTCGCCGATGTCGAAGAGCTCTCCTACAAGGAGATCGCCGAGGTCGTCGGCTGCCCGATCGGCACGGTGATGTCGCGGCTCCACCGCGCGCGAAAGCAGATGCAGACGCACCTCTACGAACACGCGCGGCAGCTCGGCATCGTAGGCGACGAGGCGGTCGCTCCTGCCAATGCCCCGATCGCGCTCGACGCGTATCGCGAGCGGCGCGCGAAGGGCACGTGATGGGCAGAATGGACTGCCGACTCTTTCAGCGTCACGTGGACGCGTTCCTCGATGCGGAGGTCGATCCGACGACTCAGATCGAGTTCGAGCGGCACCTCGCCGGCTGCGCCGGTTGTCAAGAGCTGCTCGCGTTCGAGCGCGCCACGAAGCGCTCGACGAAGCTCGCGCTGAGCGGCCTGACGGCGTCCGACGCGCTGCGTGAGCGGCTCGCGGCGCGCCTCGCCAGCGAGCCGCGGCATTCGCCGAGCGACGGCCACGCGCCGAGCTTCGCCGCGGGCCTCGCGCACGACGACGGCCGGCGGCCGTTCTTCCGCATCTACACGCTGCCGAAGCGCTACGCGATTCCGGTCGCGATCGCCGCTGCCGCAGCGGTCGTCATCGGCGCGGTCGGCCGCGGCGTCGGCGGGGATGGTAGTGCGGCGAGCGAGAGCGACGTGATGACGGCAGAGGCCGGCTCGCTGCCGCTGTTCGAGGAGGTCGCGCGCCTTCACTCGACGCCGCTTCCCGCCGATGTCAGCGATCCGCGCGACGAGCAGGTCGTCAGCTATTTCCGCGGCAAGGTCGAGTTCCCGGTGCGCCCGGCCGCCTTCCCGAACGGCAACGCGAAGCTCGTCGGTGCGCGCGTCTCGAACGTGCGCGAGCGCCGCGCCGCCGCGCTTTATTACGAAGTGCGCGGGCGCCGCATGACCGTCGTCGTCTACTCCGATCCGCGGATGCGCTCGCAGCCACAGACGCAGGTCTTGCTCGGCGGCCGTGGTGTGATGGTCGAGCGTGTCAACGGCCGCTCCGTCGCACATCGTCGCGTCGGCGGCTACACCGTCTCGGCGATGCAATACGACGGCCTCACCTACGCGCTGACCGGCGACATGGACGAGCGGACGCTGGTCCGGATGGCCGCGACCGCGCAGATCCACTGAAGCCCGTCGTGTAGGCAGCCGAGCTGCGCCCGTCGTGCCTTCGGTAAACGCCCGAAACAACGATGCTAAGCGCGCGTTGCCGTTGACATGCCGTCCGCCGGACACCTATTCTCGCCGACCATGTCTCAGCGGATTCTGGTGGTCGACAGTGATGCCGATTTCGCCGGCGCTCTCAAGGCCGGCTTCGAGTCACTCGGGGCCCGCGTCGAGGTCGTCGATGACGGAGATGTCGGGGTCGACCGCGCCCTCGCGGAGCGGCCGGACCTGATTCTGCTCGCGATCGAGCTGCGCGGCGTGAACGGCTTTCTGATCTGCAAAAAGATCAAAAAGTCGAACGAGCTCAAGGATATCCCGCTGATCATCCTGTCGAGCGAGGCGAGCGACGAGATCTTCGAGCAGCACAAGAAGCTGCGCACGCGCGCCGAAGACTACGTGCACAAGCCCCTCGCCTTCGATTCGCTGCTCGAGCGGGTGCAGCTGCTCCTGCCGATTGGCTCGGAGTCTGATGCGGAGCCGAGCGACGATGGCCGACTCTCGGTCAGCGACATCGAGATCGACGAGGCGGTGATCGAGGACGATCTCGACGACGCGGGGAATCCCGACTTGGAGCGCGGCACCGAGGTCCGCTCGCGCGCCGGCGTAGACGATGACATCGAGGCGTTCGCCGAGAGCGCGTTCACGAATTTGGTGATGGACGAAGAGGCGACGAGCATCGGCGCGATGCCGGCAGAGCTGATGAAGGAGCTCGCCGCGCGCCAAGCAGCGCCTGCGCCGTCGATACCGGTGGCACCGCCGCCGCCGCGCTCGATCGCACCGCCGCCACCGCCTGCCGCAAAGGTCGCGCCGCCACCACCGCGTCCTGCGACGGAGTCGCCGCCGCCTTCGGTAGTAGCGAGCGCGTCGTCCGGCGCGAACGATGCCGAGCTCGAGGCGCTGCGCGAAGAGGCAGAGTCTCTGCGTCAGAGGGCGCAGCGCGCAGAGGAAGATGCGCAGGCAGGGCGGCGCACGGCGGGCGAGGTCGAGCGGCTCGAGCGCGAGGTCACGGATCTCAAGGCGCGCGTCGCGAAGGGCACGGGGGGCGGCGTCTCGAGCCGTGAGTTCCTCGATCTGCGCGAAGGCCTGAACCGCAAGGACAAAGAGATCCTCGAGCTGCGCGATCAGGTCTCGACGCGCGATCGGCAGCAGCTCGACGCGAACGATCGCGGGTTGGTGTTCGAGCGCAAGATCGCCGACCTCGAGGACAAAGCCGTCGCGATCGAGGGCGAGCTCGACGACGCGAAGACCAAGGGCCAAGCGCTCGCGGCCGACAAAGATCAGCTGCAGAAGCGCGCCGACGATGTGAAGGCGCGGCTCGACCGCGCGGAGCTGAAGGGGAAGAAGCTCGAGGAAGAGCTCGATGCCGAGCGCGCCGCTCACTCGAAGGGCGTCGACGACGCGCGCGCGCAGGCCGCCGCGGAGCTCGAGCGCGCCAGCGAGGCAGCGCAGAACGCGATCGACGCCGCGAATGCCGCGGCCAAAGCCGAGCTCGCGTCGGTGACGTCCGCCGCCATCGCGGAGAACGCGAAAGCGAAGGAAGACGCGGCCGGCGAGCTGAGCGCGGCCGCGACGGCTGCGGCTGCGACGCTCACAGCAGCGAAGGAGTCGCACGAGATTGCGGCCGCGCGCGCACGTGCCGAACACGCCGCCGCCGCCGAAGCGGAAAAGGCGGCGCACGCCGAGGCGCTCGCGGCGCAGCAGAACGCTCACAGCGCCGCGGTGGCACGCGCCAGCTCCGACGCAGACGAAGCGCGCGAGCAGGCGCTCGCAGCGCTGCGCACCGAGCTCGAAGCGGCGCAGGAAGCGGTGCTCGCCGAGGCTGCGGCTGTGAGTGCGACGGCGCTCGCGACGGCGCAGGCTGAGCGCGAGATCGCCGCTGCCGCAGTGAAGAGCGAGCACGATGCCGCGCTCGCGCAGGCGAACGAGAAGCACGGGCGCGAGCTCGCGGTGCTCGGGCGCAAGCTGACCGAGACGGAGACGGCGCTCGCCGGCGCGAAGCAGTCGCTCGAAGAGTCGGTCGAGGCGGGGCTAGCGCTCCAGCAGAGCGTCGACGTCCGTAGCAAGGAACTCGAAGAGGTTCGCGCCGAGCTCTCCGCGACGCGCGCGACCCGCGACGAGCTCGATCGCACCGTGCAGGCCAACGTGAAGCGCATCGGCGAGCTCGACGATGCACGCGCGGAGCTCGAGGCGAAGCTCGCGCGGATGCTCGCCAAGCTCGATGGCGACGCGCTGCTGCTCGAGCGCGCGCGTAAGGCGATGGCGATCGGCGCAGCGCTGCTCGAACAGCAGCAGAAGAGCTCGTTCGACGCGGAGTGAGCGCGCAACGCGCTCAGCATCCGTCGAG
>Ga0163144_10027404_pt1 | contig 11033 bp, 8 predicted proteins | sample OliLak19BULKMAT1_FD_123175 | JGI IMG/M metagenome (GOLD analysis project Ga0163144, IMG submission 123175) | Freshwater microbial mat bacterial communities from Lake Vanda, McMurdo Dry Valleys, Antarctica - Oligotrophic Lake LV.19.BULKMAT1 | ecosystem: Environmental > Aquatic > Freshwater > Lake... | reverse complement strand
AGATGGCGTGCTGCTTCATCCATTCCGGCGGCGGGCCGGTGCGGAGGGCCTTCTGCGCGTCGTCACGGCGCGCGTCTTCCAGGATGTCATCCGCGGCCTTCTCCGCCACCTGCATCACTGCGCTGGCAATAAAGCTGCCCACGTTGTCCGGGAACACGGAGGCGTCCACCACCCGCAGGCCCTTGGTGCCGTGCACCTTGAAGTTGTTGTCCACCACTGCGCCCGGGTCATCTTCCTTGCCCATACGCGCGGTGCCGTTGGCGTGATGACCCCAGCTGTTGGCTTCCACAATCTTGGTCAGCTCCTCGTCGGTCTTGACGTTGGGTCCGGGCCACACCTCGGATTCCACCAGGTCTCCGTATTGTTCAATAATCTTGCGCACCAGCTTGACGCCCTCAACCAGCGGCTTGCTGTCCTTGGCGCTCTCTTCTTTGTGGTATTTGAAGTTCACGTCTGCGTGGCCCAGCGGGTCTGTGGCGTCCATGGTGACCTCACCAAGCTTGTCACCCTTGTTCTCATGCAGCACCAGCCACGTGAACAGGTGTTTGTCCTTGATGGCGTCCTTGGAATAGCCCTCGTAATACCCTTTGAAGTCCCCGGGGACGCCAAAGATGAAGAGGTCAGGGTCCTTGAGGCTGGGGTCAGACCTGGCCTGCATGGCAATGGTGGCGCCGTTGGTGGCGTAGAGGCCCTCGCCCCTCTCCTTCCAGAGTTTGTATTGCGGGTCCTTCTCATCCACCTTGAAGCCCAGGCCTTCCAGCGCTTTGAAGGGCTCTTTCATCCTGGTCACAATGCCCACTTCATAACGGTCTGAGAGGCTCTTCCCAACGCCCGCCAGCGCCGCCACCTGGGCCACGCCGGTGCCTGCCAGCTTCTCCACCTGGTCCTTGGGACCCACGCCGGAGCGCATCAGCAATTCCGGGGTTCCAAACGCGCCCGCGGAAATGATGGCCTCACGGCCCACCGGCTCCACGTGGACCTTGCCTTGCTGGTCCCGGTAGCGGACGCCCACCACTTCCTGTCTCTGGTTGAAGACCACGTTGTCCACCTTGACGCCGCTTTGGATGGTCAGGCGGTCAGGGTGCTTGGTAGCAACGTCAAGGAGCCGGTCCCGCGGACCGTTGCGGCGGCCATCTTTGGTCACACTCATAGGCGTGAGTGTGAGGCCTTCTGTGGCCTGGGTGCGGTTGTCATTGGGATCAAACACGCTCACCAGCCGGCGCAGCTTGTCTCCAAAAGACCCCAGCTCTGTGAACGAAAACTTGGCTGACTCCGCCACAATCCGCAGCAGCTGCGGGTCCTGCAACAGCAGCTTGGGGTCCGCGCGCGTGGTCTCCAGCCAGCCGTCAAACCCGTGTCCGTGTCCGTTCTTCAACGCGTCAATGCCCAGCGCCGTACCCAGCTTGTGGAGGAGCTTGAGGACAGGGCGGTACTCATTCTTCTCCAGCTTCTGGAAGTACTGCTGCATGTTGCCGGAGTTCCATTCCGCGTCCCCGGTGACCTTGGCAATGTTGTCCCAGTCCACGTCATCCGCGCGCACAAAGATCTGCGCGTTCATGCGCGTGCTGCCACCAATCCCCTGGCCGCGCGGATAGAAGACACCGCCATCCTCCTTGTCCCGCTTGGGGTCCCGGGCCTGGTCCTCTGGCTTTGTGTAATGCTCTACAAAGTACCCCTTCCCGTCCACAAGAACGTCCTTGTGCTCAGACGCCGCGCCGTGGAATGCGGGGACCTCCGTCTCCTTGACCGGTGTGTCCTTGCCACTTTCCAGGACCAGCACTTTGTAGCCCTGCTCGGCCAGCCGCGCGGCCAGCGGCGCCCCACCTGCGCCGGCGCCAACAATGACGTAGTCAAACCTGGCGTTGGCGCGGTTGATCTCCTTGTCACTGACCACGTTGGTCTTGATCCCCGTGGACGCGGGCGGAGCAAACGCCGCGTTGACCATCCGCGCACCTGCAGCGCCACCAACGCTCCGCGCTGCACCCGCCGGTTGCTGCGCGCCAAGCCCAATGAGTCTGGCTCCCTCCGCGGTTGGGACGGTCACGGCCTTGGCTGTCTCGACGGAGGTGGAAACTTTCTGCGGCGCCTGGACGGGGGCGGATGGTGCCGGTGGAGCCTGCGCGCTCACGGCCGGTGTCTGCGGCGTGTGCAGGATGGTCTGGCGGGGACGCGTGCTGGTGGTCATGGATGTCTCGTCAGGACTGCCGTTGGAAACAGGCACCACAGCACGGGGCGGTCCCACGTTCAAACTGCCGGCCGTTCGTGACGCCATGGGTCAGGTGGAATGACGCTGCCGCGTTTCAACGCATGACGTTGACCGCCCCCGCCTTGCTTGTCCCAACACGGACGCAGATGCTGAACGCCATGCGTCTGGTTCATCTTGTTGTTTCTGGAGCGGTGCTGATGGTTCTGGCGTGCACCTCCGCCGGGACCAGCTCGTCCTCATCGTCATCGAGCTCCTCGTCGTCGTCGTCGTCGTCAGCGACGTCGTCATCCAGCTCCTCATCGTCGTCTTCCGGTGGGGCCAGCACATCGCTGCCGGCCAGCTCGCGCGCGCCGGAATGCCAGGACAACAGCGGCTGTTTCGGCGGACTTGCCTGTGTGGAGGGTGTGTGCGGCGCATGCACGCAATCCACGCAATGCAACGGCCTGCTCTGCGAGGCGGGTATCTGCGTGACGTGCGGCGGCGCCCAGGGAGATGACCGCTGCATCTCTGCGTACGGAGCGGGGCAGCTCTGCATCCAGTTCCAATGTGTCAGCGCGGAGTGCCGTCCCGTTGCTGCGGCCCAGTCCACATGCACCGCCGGCAATGTGTGTTGCGCGCCGCCCGAGGGCCAGCCAGTGGTGTGTGCGCCAGGCGTGTGCTGTGAGGACACGCAATGCACCGCCCTTGGCAACGGCACCAACACCTGCACCAACGGGCAATGCTCCTGCGTTGGCCGTTGTCTGACGGAGTTTCCGTTGCCCACCGCGGACGCAAAGCCCAGCTCCATTGTGCTGGGCCCTGACGGGAACATGTGGTTCACCGAGGCCAATGCGCACAAGATCGGGCGGATCACGCCCGCCGGCGTCATCACCGAGTTCCCCGTCACCACCACCGCGCAGAGCATTGGCCCCATTGTGGCTGTTGGCGGCGTGTTGTGGTTTGCGGAGTCCAACAGCGGCGAGCTTGGAATGATCACCACGGAGGGTGTGATTTCCCACGTGACCCAGATGGATCCCACGTTGGTTCAGGGCATTTCCGCGGACGCGGCGGGGAACATCTGGCACACCGGGTTCAACAACACCGTGGTGCGGGTGGTGCCGGGTGGCGCCCAGACGGCGTTCACCTTGCCCACGCCCAACGCAGCTCCCAAGTGGATTGCGCCGGGTCCGGACAACACCATGTGGGCGCTGGAGAACAACGCTTCCAAGGCGGCGCGGATTGCGGCGGATGGCGCCATCACGGAGTACCCGCTGACAGACAACGCCGGCCCGCAGGCCATGGCGCTGGGGCCTGATGGCAACTTCTGGATCACTTTCGGCAATGGCCTGGGCATGGGAAAGCTCACACCGCAGGGTGTCTACAGCGTGGTGAATCTCCCGTTTGACCAGAGCTACGGCGCCGGCATTGTGTTGGGTGATGACAACGCGCTCTGGTACGGCGCCGGCATTGGCAACAGTGTGATCCGGCTTGCCGTTGACGGAACCACCACGGTGTTTCCGGTTCCCACGCCCAGCGCGCGCCTCAGCGGTTTTGCCAAGGGCGCAGACGGATCCATCTGGTTCACGGAAGAGGACGGGAACAAGATTGGGCATCTCTCCAATTGAGTTGACTCAAAAGTAATACGTTTATGGCACAGACGCGGCCAGCAGCCCCGCGGGGAGATGGGTGCGCAGGTAGCCAGCCAACGCACGTGCGTCTTCTGCGGCCGCTGATCCTGCGCGCCACGTCACCGCAATACGCCGGTAGGGAGCCGGTTTTCCCAGCGGTCTTGCAACCACACCGCGGCTGCCGCGGGTGACGTCATCAATGGCCAGTTGTGGCATCAGGGTGCAGCCCATGCCGGACTCCACCATGCGCCAGATGGTGTGCAGGCTGGTGGCGGCCAGTTGATCCCGCGCGGGCTCCTCCAACGCCAGGTGGCCTCGGCACACGTCCAGCGCCTGGTCACGGAAACAATGGCCCTCCGTCAGCAGGATGAGGTTGCCCGCCGCCAGGTCCTTTGGTGTTACACTTTTTCTATTGGCGAGCGGTGAGCTCGCGGGCAGCAGCCCCAGGAAAGGTTCGTCAAAGACAGCCTCGGACGTGAGGTCCGTCCCGCTGATGGGCAGCGCCAGCAGCACGGCATCCAGGTCACCCTGGCGCAGCCGGCCCAGCAGCTCCTGGGTGAGACCCTCCCGCAGCACCAACGAGAGGCTGGGATGGGCCCGCATCAGCGGCACCAGCAGACCCTTCATGGCAAAGGGCGCCAGGCTGGCAATGGCACCCAGCCGGAAAGCTCCGCACAATGGTGCCGCACGTTTGCGCGCTACCACGGCCACGCGGGCAGCCTCATCCAGCACACGCTGCGCCTGCGTCACCACACGCTCGCCGGACGGCGTGAGCCGAATGCCGGAGGACGCGCGCTCCACCAGCAACACACCCAGCTCTTCTTCCAGGTTCTTGATGGCTGTGCTCAAGGAAGGCTGGCTCACATGGCACGCCCGCGCCGCCCGCCCAAAGTGTTTTTCTGACGCCACCGCCACCAGGTACCGCAGCTCAACCAGGGTCATGATGATAGGCATAACCTATTCGCATAATAGGAACAATCGAATGAACCTATGTCGTCACCGGGCTTATCCCTGCCACCCAGAGGAGACATCCAGATGACTGACACCAAGACGCTGACCAACAACTTTGGCGCCCCCGTTCCGGACAATGAGCATTCACTGACGGCGGGCGAGCGTGGCCCCGTGTTGATGCAGGATTACTTCCTGATTGAGAAGCTGGCGCACTTTGACCGCGAGCGGATCCCGGAGCGCGTGGTTCACGCCAAGGGCGCCGGCGCGTTTGGCTATTTTGAGACCACCCAGAGCATGGCGCAGCACACCCGCGCGCATTTCCTGGGGCAGGTGGGACGCAAGACGCAGGTGCTGGTGCGGTTCTCCACGGTGGGCGGTGAAAAGGGCTCCGCAGACGCAGACCGTGACCCACGCGGCTTTGCCATCAAGTTCTACACGGAAGACGGCAATTATGACCTGGTGGGCAACAACACGCCGGTGTTCTTCATCCGTGATGCGTTCAAGTTTCCGGACATGGTCCACACCCACAAGCGCAACCCGCAGTCCAACCTCAAGGACCCCAACGCGTTCTGGGATTTCTTCTCCCGCTCACCGGAGAGCACGCACATGGTCACCGTGCTGTTCTCAGACCGGGGCATCCCGCGCACCTACCGGCACATGCACGGCTTTGGCAGCCACACCTTCCGCTGGGTCAACTCCGCCGGGGAAACCTGCCTGGTGAAATACCATTTCAAGACGGAGAGTGGCGTGGAGAACCTGACCGCGGCGGAAGCCGCGCGGCTGGCCGGTGAAGACCCGGACCACGCCACGCGGGACCTCCACCAGCACATCCGCAACGGGGGTGAAGCGGCCTGGAAGGCGTATGTGCAGATCATGCCGGAGAAGGATGCAGAGACGTATAGGTATGACCCTTTTGACGTTACCCGGGTGTGGCGCTACAAAGACTACCCGCTGATTCCCATTGGGCGCCTGGTGCTCAACCGCAATCCGGAGAACTTCTTTGCGGAGATTGAGCAGGCGGCATTCAGCCCGGCCAACTTTGTGCCCGGGATTGAGGCGTCACCGGACAAGCTGCTGCAGGGACGGTTGTTCTCCTACCCGGATACGCAGCGTCACCGCCTGGGCGTCAACTACGCGTTGATTCCTGTGAATGCGTGCCCGTTCCACAAGGGCCGCATTGCCAACTACCAGCGTGATGGCGCCATGCGTGTTGACACAAACGGTGGCTCCGCGCCCAACTATTCACCCAACGGCGGTCACGGCCCCGTGGCGCAGCCCGCAGCCCGGGAAGCGCCCGTGGCACTGGGCACAACCTCCACACGCAGCGAATATCCCACGCACACCCGCGCAGATGATTTTGAGCAGGCCGGGCTCCTCTACCGCGTCATGAAACCGGATGAGCAGGCCCGGCTGGTGGAGAACCTGGCCGGCCATCTCAAAGGTGCCACGCCGGAGGTTCAGCGCCGTCAGCTTGGCCACTTCTTCAAAGCGGACGCGCAGTACGGTGAACGTGTTGCCGCAGCACTGGGTCTGACGGTTGCGTAGCGTCTTCAGTTGGCGGCAAGCAGGCTCTTGATGCGCGCCAGGATCTCCGGCTGCGTGCGCAGCTTCAACACGGCGCCTTCCTGCACGTACTCTTCAGAGACCACCTTGGCGTTCTCCCGGATTTCTCCCATCACGCCGGTCTTGCCGTAAGGGACCGTCACGGTCTCTTCCACCATCTGTGCTTCAAAGCTCTGCACCATGAGCCCGCGCAGCATGGTGACGTCATCAGGGGAGAGTGCGGAGACCTGCACCGCGTCCGGAAATTCTGCCCTCAGCTGCGCCTGTTCTTCCGCAGAGAGCCGGTCCCGCTTGTTGAGAATCAGCTTCTCCGGAATGGAGGACGCGCCAATCTCGGAGAGCACCTTGCGGGTCACCGCAAGTTGTGAGCGGAACGCCGGGTCTGAAGCATCCACCACGTACAGCAGCAGGGACGCATCATGGGCTTCATCCAACGTGGAGCGGAAGGACGCCACCAGGTCATGCGGCAGGTTCTTGATGAACCCCACCGTGTCAGAAACCAGCACGCGCGGATGGCTCTCCGGCTGCAGCGCACGCACCGTGGTTCCCAGCGTTGCAAACAGTTTGTCCGCCACCAGCACGTCGCTGCCGGTGAGTGCGCGCATCAATGAGGACTTCCCGGCATTGGTGTAACCCACCAACGCAACCTTGAGTTTTTCCTTCCGGCGCGCGCGCCGCGTGTTGTGCTCCGTCTGCAGCCCGGCCAGCTCATGGCGCAGCTCTGCAATGCGGTCCCGGATGCGGCGCTTGTCCAGCTCCACCTCATTGTCACCCTGTCCGCCAACGCCGCCGCCGCGTTGCCGGTCCCCGGTGCCTTCCTTCTCCCGCGCACGCGGCGCCTCATACGTGAGACGCGCAATCTCCACCTGCAGCCGGGCTTCCCGCGTGTGCGCGTGACGGTGGAAGATCCGGATGATCACACCGGTGCGGTCCAGCACCTCCACACCCGTGGCGCGTTCCAGATTGCGCATCTGGCTGGGTGTCATCTCCGCATCCACCACCACCACGGTGGGGCGGGTGGCGGGATCGGACGGTGCTGCTTCAGTGGTGGCGTCATCAGAAGAGTCATCCTCTTCTTCTGCTTCTTCCAGCCGGCGCAGCTCCGCCTTGTTGAGCTTGTTCTTGGCGCCCGTGGGAATTTCACCCGTGCCCCCGGTCATGGCCGAGAGCTCCTTGAGCTTCCCCGCTCCCAGCACCGTGCCACCGGAGACGGAATTGCGGCGTTGCTTCACCGTGCGCACCACGGAGAATCCCAGCGTGTGGACCAGCCGGGTCAGCTCCGCAAGGGATGCATCCAGGTCCGCGTCCGTGACGGACGGAAGCTGGACGCCAACCAGGACGGCGCGTGGAGTTGACGCTGACGTTTCATGGATCATGCAGAACCTTCTGCACGGTGTGGCGCGCAGTGCAAGCCCCTTGTGCGCCCACGTGTCCCTTGGCCGGCCAGACTGCAGCTTGACGACGAGCGCTCAAAACGGCGCCGGGCGGACAGGCGCTGAAATCAGATGTCATACTTTTTGGATCAAACGTCATACACCAGACATTCAGTCCACGCTGCCCAGCGTCTCCGCCCGGAAGCCCTTGCGGCCCCGGAGCAGACTGCGCAGCGCCGTCTCCTTGCGCTCCACCACGTAGATGGCCCCGCTTTTGGCAGACTGACCATTGAGCTCTGAGCCATCAAACTCATGGTGCGTGGGCGGCTTCACCAGCGGCCGCACCGCAGCCTCCGGCGCTGCCTGCTGCTGTTGCTGCACAACGACGACGGGTTTGCTCTTCTGCGCCGCCTTCCGGGGCGCGGCAAGCAGGGTTCCAGCAGACAGACACACGGCAAGGACGGTGAGCAGGCTGGTTCGCATGCACAGAAGCCTAACGGCGGCTTCCGGATCTTTCATCCTCACTCCGCCTGATCAGCCAGCGCGCGGCCCATGGAATCCACCAGCGGCTTTCCCCACCCGTCCACCGTGGTGCTGCACGGGTAGGGCTGCGTGCGCTGTGGCAGCGGGTCAATGAACATGGGTTGGACCAGCCATTTTCCGTCGCCGTTGCCAAAGGCGTGGCACATCAGCCGCGTCTTCTGGCGGTTGATCACCAGCTTCAATCCGGTGGCATCCTGGAGCATGGCAAGGTCCGTGTCCGCATCACCTGCTGCAAGCACCGGGCGCTGGTCTGGGGGGGCGGACACTTTCTGCTGCGGGTCCGGAAGCCCAAAGATGACCTTGTTGATCCAGCAGCGCTTGCCTTCATCAAACGTGATGACACCCGGGTCACCACCGCAGGGTTGGGACGCCGGGGTGAGATGGCCGGCAGCGTCAGACTCAAGCCGGATTCCCACCACGTTCTCCGGCGGTACATCCGCGTTGGAGGCCACCGCTTCAACCAGGTGCTGTGATGACGCGGACACCACCCAGACCTCCACGCCGCGCTCCCGCGCTGCCTGCATCAGCGCGCGCATCTGCGGATAGAGCCGGACCCATCCCGTCACCTGCTGCGTGCCCACCGTCCACTGGGTTCCCACCGGCGCCGCAGACGCTTCCTGGTAGGCCGCGCGTGCAAACCCGCGCGCCGTCTCCACGTCATGGCCCGTCAAAAGCTGCGCACCAAAGAGGTAGGTCTGGTGCAGCGTGGGCGTGTCCGGCGTCCGCCACGCGTCCGCTGCCGTGGTGGTGCGTCCGTTGTCATAAATGCTGAGAATCTCATCCGCGCACGCCGCATGTTTTGACGTCAGCAGCGGATTGCCGGGACAGGCGCGCTGGAGGGCATCTGCGGCAGCGTCAGAGAGGCCGGGGCTGATGCGGCGCCAGTCACCGTCCGGTGGCGCCAGGATGTGGTCATGGCGCAGCATCCAGAACACGGTGGCGTCACCAATGTCATTGCGCATGATGGTGTTGTCCCAGTCAAACACCGCCACGCGCCGGCCGGCTGCAGGTTCCGCCAGCAACGCCATCAGCCGCTGCCAGTGTCCCGCGGCCCATCCTTCCGGACTGCTTGCCGCGGTGGGCTTGGGAGCCGTCTGGGCGCAGCCGGTGAGGAGCAGTGTTGCAAGCAGGTGGCGGAGTGGGCGCATGGACGGTCACGGAGAACGGAGGGGGTGGGATTCGAACCCACGGTGGCTTGCACCACACCGGTTTTCAAGACCGGCTCCTTAAGCCTCTCGGACACCCCTCCGTGAGGAGCGCGTCCCTAACAAGGCAGGCCATGGTTGGGGAAGTGCGGGCTGCTGATCAGCAGGATCTTCCCTCGTCACGCGGCCCCGTGGTGATCCGCAACAGGGCCATTTTTTTGCGCGCGCACTTTCAAAGTGCGAGCGTGGCTCCAGCCGGAACCCTCCGGCGCAACAGCACCGCAACCCAGCACCTGTGGAGGAGCCCATGGCACCTCTGGAAGCACGCGCGCACCCGCGCACCTCGCTGATGGACAAGATCAGCGTGATTGCCACGTCCTCCGCCGCGCCGTTGCGGCTGTGGTCCATGAACCTCTCTGAAGGCGGCATCTGCCTTCAGAGTGCGCATCCGTTCCGCCGCGGTGACCGCGTTGGCCTGCGGATTCCGTGCGGCAACTCAGAGCTGGCCATCAGCACCAGCGAGGTTGCCTGGGTGCTCCGGGACGTGAAGGGCAGCTCACGCATTCCGGCGGTGGGGCTGCGTTTTGTGAACCTGCGCCCCTCCGAGCGCGTGCTGCTCAAGCAACTGTTGGAACGTGAACGCGCCCGCCCGCAGGACGCCGGGCTGGCCCCACTTCCCCCCCTCAGCCAGGAAGGTGAATCCACCATGCAGCATGAACCCTCACTCCCCCCGCCCGGCGCGCCCTACCAGTCCATTCCGCCCATGGCGGAAACGCTGCCGCCCTCGGAGCTGCATGAAGAGGAGCCGTCCCTTGGGCCGCTGCCGTCCTCAGATGAGCCCAACGCGGCGTGGGCGTTTTCAGACGCGCCTCCCGAGCGCTCCGCGGCACGCGCCCGCGGCCGGGAAGCCGGCAACCACAACAACTTTGTCCTGGCTGCCGGCCTGCTGGTGGTGGGCACCGTGGCGGGCATGATTTTTGGCCTGATGGACCAGTCCGGCCGTCCCGCGCGCAAAGAGGTGGCGCAGGCTGCCGTGGTGGAGCCAGAAGCGCCGCCCGCGGTGGACATTCCAGCGCCGCCCGCCGCTGTCACGGAGCCGGTCCGTCCCGCGCCGGTTGCCGTGGCGCCGGTCCGTCCCGCGCCGGTTGCCGTGGCGCCGGTCCGTCCCGCCGCAGAACAGCGAGCTCCCGCGCCCGCCCCCAAACCGCAGAAGAAGGCCGCCACCGCGGCGGTGCCCCCGCCAACCCACCGTGCCGGGACGGTGACCCTGGGTGCGGTGACGCCGGAAGGAAAAGACCTGGTGCTGCCCATCCGCGGTGCGCGTTCCATTGAGCGCCAGTTCACGCTCACGGGGCCGGACCGTGTCGTCGTGGATCTGGCAGCGGACGGCTATGACGGACCCAATGAGCTGCGGGGCAGGGGTTCCATCAGGAACGTGCGTGTGGGCCGGCGTCCCAACGGCGTGCGCCTGGTGCTGGATGTGAGCAGCGCAAAAACTGCCGCCGCAGCGCGCATCACGCGCAGCCAGGGCGCGCTGGCTCTGGTGATCCCGGCCCGTTGAAACACGGTTTGTCAGGTCTGGGATGACACCGCTGGCCCTTGGCAGCGCGTTGTGGGCCCAGAAACGTCAAGGTCACTCAAGTGT
>Ga0163144_10027403_pt1 | contig 11033 bp, 8 predicted proteins | sample OliLak19BULKMAT1_FD_123175 | JGI IMG/M metagenome (GOLD analysis project Ga0163144, IMG submission 123175) | Freshwater microbial mat bacterial communities from Lake Vanda, McMurdo Dry Valleys, Antarctica - Oligotrophic Lake LV.19.BULKMAT1 | ecosystem: Environmental > Aquatic > Freshwater > Lake... | reverse complement strand
AGGGCGTTTCGCGCGGCGTCGGCCAGAAGCGGAAAACCGTACCCGTTCGCCGTGCTCTGCACCGCGTTGCAGAGCTGCCGCACCGGCGCAGGATCGTTGCCCGCGCGCAGCGCCCGAACTTGCGTCCTTCGCTCGCCAATCAGGCGGATGTACTTCTCAACCGGCTCGACATTCCCCATCGTTCCTTCGAGCAAGCTGAAGATCGCCTCGTCGCTCACCGGGAACTCAACCTTCGCGAGCGTGTCGAGCACGAGCCGCAGAATCTTGAGCGGTTCGTAGGGCTTGCGAACCACGCCCGTGATGCCCATCGCCACGACCTTCTTGAGGCGCTCGGTGCTCTGCTCACCCGTCAGCACAACCAGCGGACCGCCGTACCCGGCTTCGCGCATGGCGGGGATCGCGGCCTCGCCAGTTTCCTGGCCGATATTGAGCTCGCACAGGATGAGATCGACGGGCTTCTCATTCAGAACTGCCGCCGCGTCCTTGATGTTCTTGACGGGGATGATCTGTACCGGCGTCTCGCGGAAGTGCAGCCGCAGCAGATCGAGGTCCATCTCCTCGTCATCAAGGTGCAGCACCGTGCCAGTGACGACCGGCGCCGCCGCGCGCGGGTCCCCCTTGCGCGAGCGCGTGGGATCGATGAACGTCCGCGGCTCGATGGCCGTCAGGAACTCGACGCCAATTCCGTGCAGCTTGCCCGTGACGTGCTGGCACCAGGAGACCTTGCCGCGGATCAAGCGAATCTCGCCCATCGTCGTCACAAGCTGGACATCGATCAACGTCTTCTGATGCAGGAAGCCGCCAAAGAGAAAGCCCATGCCGCTGGAAGAGAGATCGCGCGAGTACGCGCGGAAGAGGCCCTTGCCGCCGCCGGGCTGGTGGACCGTGATCGCAATCTCCCCGACCTGAAACTGCGTGCGCTCGCGCCCACGTTTGGCCGCCTTGCCGCTCGGCCGCACCGACTCGTCCAAGGTGGTCAGGATTGTGTGCAGCTCCGCCTCAGAGAGGGGCGCCAACTGTCGGTGATTGACCGGATCGCGCACGGGTTCCCCCTCATGGGTGATTGGTAGACGCTGGACGCACGGTGGATCGGCTTGTTGCCGCTTGGAGTGAAGGCCCGTTGGACGAGCGTTGGGTAAATCCACCGTCGTGCGCGCACGGCCCAGTCCGAGAACGTCGGTTGCGCTAAATCCAGCCGGGGCGATTGCGGGGAGCCTCGACTATGATCAGGGCTGGGAGCCGCGGCGCTGGTGCGCCGCTGCAGTGGGCAAGCAAGCAGGCTGGAGATTCGCGATGAAGATGTCGGCTCTGATCGTCGGACTCAGTGTTCTCGGTCTCTGCGGCATGGCGATTGGCCAGGCGACTTCTCCGGTCACCCATGCCACGCCTGCCACGCCTGCCCAGCCCGCGACGCCGACGTCTCCAGTCACGCCTGTCACGCCCGCCCCCACCGACAAAACCAAAGAGTCAGCCCCCAAAGACCAAGCCAAGGAGTCACTGTTGTATTTCTCGATGAAGACCAGCAAGGGTGAGATCGTTCTGGAACTGAACAACGAGAAGGCCCCCCTCTCGACGGCGAACTTCAAGCAGTACGCCGAGGCCAAGCACTACGACGGCACGATCTTCCACCGTGTGATCGACGGCTTCATGATCCAGGGCGGCGGTTTCACGCCCGACATGAAGCAGAAGAAGACCAACGACACGATCAAGAACGAGTGGAAGAACGGCCTCAAGAACACGCGCGGCACGATCGCCATGGCTCGCCTGGGCGACCGCAGCCCCAACCCCAAGACCGTCGATAGCGCCACGTCGCAGTTCTTCGTCAACGTCAAGGACAACGCCTTCCTCGACCAGACCCAGCCCGATGGCGGCGCGTATGCCGTCTTCGGCAAGGTGGTGTCGGGCATGGATGTCGTCGACGCCATCAAGGGCGTGCAGACGGGCAACAAGAACGGCATGGGCGACGTCCCCAACGAGCCCGTCCTCATCGAGAAGGTCACGGCGCTGACCGCCGAAGAAGCCAAGAAGGCCATCGAGGCCGCCGCGAAGAAGTAAGAGTCCTCACGCAAGTCCGGCACGCGAGCGACCTCTTGGTTGCTCAATTGCGCCCAACATGGCCTCCGCTGGCCCGACGAGTTCCACATTTCACCTGAACCTCCCGGGCGCACCCGGGAGGTTTTTGTGCTTCGTTGGGGCCGGCGCGGGTAATGTGCCTGATCTTTGGAAGAAGTCCTTGCGGTTTCGGCAGATCTGGGCGAAACTTCATCGGGCGAGGATCCGTACCGGACCCGGATCAGTCCCCCGCGGCCTTGCCCGCCGCGAACGTCAAGTCTCTGCTCTTTCGCTGTTCCTTTCAGTCTCTTCTCTGTCCGTGTCCTTTGTGCCGTGCCCATCCACCCGAGCGAGGAAACCCTGATGCCTCTCAAGATCGCCCCGATCGTTCAGAACGTTCAGTCCAACCGCGTGATCTCGCGCACCGGCCTCTTTGCCGCGGTCGTCGCTGCGGCGGGCCTCGCTTCGCTCGCGTTCGCCCAGGCACCGGTGGTCCTGCCGCTGCGGCCGGTTGCCGGCCCCGCCGGTGAGCCCCGGCTCGGAATGCAGACCATCGCGATGGACGCCGCGGAATACGAGCGGCTTCGCGAGTTCAACTCGGTGCTGGCCGTCGGTGTGCCGCGCGGCACGGGCGCGACGGTTGACCTTGAGCTGACACGCATCGAACCCTTCGCGGCCGATGCGCGGATCGTCGTCGCCGGTCCCGGCGGCGAGGTTGAGATCCCGCGTCCGGACGCGCAGTTCTTCACGGGCAGCGTGGTTGGTGCCGCGGATTCGCGCGTCTTCCTGGCCCTCAGCCCTTCGGGCATCTCGGGATACATCGTGACGGGCGCGGAGACCTCGATCATCTCGAGCGGGCCGCAGGGTCTGGGCGAGACGGTGGTGTACGACGCTTCCGGCCCCGCGGCGATGGCGATGCAGGTCTCGATTCCGACTTGCTCGGGCGGGATCGAGGAGCCCGGAGCACAGGTGCCTCCCGTCAACACGGGCGAGGTGGGGGGCGGCTATGGGGCGCGGACCGGCGAGTGCCGCGTCTTCCGCGTGGCGATCGAGACCGACGAGGAGTTTCTCGCGGGGCTCTTCGGCGGGAACCAAGCCAGCGCGACCACGTACGTCGGCACGCTCTACGCCGCGATGAACGACATCTACACGCGCGACGTCAACGCGGCCTTCGAGATCTCGTTCCTGCGCCTTTGGTCGACCACGGATCCTTGGACAAGCACCTCCACCGGCTCGCAGCTCGGCCAGTACCGGACGTTCTGGAACAGCAACATGGGCTCGGTCACGCGTGACCTTGGCCACTATCTCAGCGGGCGCGGGCTCGGGGGCGGGGTCGCGTACCTCGCGGCGGCCTGCGGCAGCAACGCGTATGGCCTCTCCGCCAACCTTGACGGCTTCTTCCCCTACCCGCTTGTGAACAACAGCTGGCAGAACTGGGACATCATGGTCGTAGCGCACGAAGTAGGCCACAACCTCGGCTCGCGCCACACGCACGAGCCCAACGGCTTCAACCCGCCCATCGACGGCTGTGGAAACGCGTACCTGAACCCGCCGGGCGTGCAGGACTGCACCGCCGCGGACCTCAACATCGGGACGATCATGTCCTACTGCCACATCTGCCCGGGCGGCATGACCAACCTGCGGATGGAGTTTGGCCCGCGCGTGTCGCAGGTGATCCGGACGTACATCAACGACCGGCCCGCGAGCTGCGGCCTCTTTGCTTCGGTGAATATCGGCACGAATCCTCTGAGCCAGGAAGCCTGCATCGGCGAGCCGCTGACGCTCTTGGTCGCTGCGACCGGCGTCGGGCAGCGCAAGTTCCAGTGGCGTCGCAACGAAATCAACATCAACGGCGCCGTCAATCCCACGTACACGATCTCGACCGTCTCGGGAGGCAACGTCGGCACGTTCGACTGCGTCGTGACGGCGGGCTGCGCGAGCGCGACGAGCGCGCCAGCCATCGTGACGGCCGCGAACTGCCCGCAGAATCCCTGCGACTACGACTTCAACCGTGACGAGAACGTGGACCTGCTCGACGCGCAGCAGATGGCGCAGGTCTTCGTCGGGCTGCTCACGCCGGGCGCGAACTGGCTCGATGGTGATCTCAACGGCGACGAGAACGCGGACCTCACGGACGCGCAGCTCCTCGCGGCGTTCGTCGTGACCGGCAACTGCGGCGTGTGACATTCAAAACCCTCGGCGCAGGCCGATGGTGTCTTCAACTCATAGATTCTCATCTGCTCGTGCCGACGGCTCGGAAGTGCGTTCGAGATCGAGCCGCGTGATTGGTTAGGTTTATTCGTTACAGGATTTAAGGAAACTCATCATGATGCTGCGTTCTTCCGCGTTTGTGTGCGTCACGGGTTGCGTCGGGCTTGCGCTCGCGGCGGGAACGCTGCTGACGGTCGGCACGGACAGTGGAACCGCGAACAAGCTGGCGATCGCGGCGATCACGCCCGTGGCTGGTCCTGCTAGTCCTGCTGGTCCTGTCACGAGTGCTGTCACGAGTCCTATCACGAGCCAAGCCACGAGCCCCGAAGTGGTGCAGTCTCGCATCGAGCAGGCGCTCTTTGCTCGCCTCTCGCCCGAGCATCAGCGCATGATTCTGAACACGCCGCAGCGGCCGCTGCTGATGCCCGCCGAGCTGCTCGCGTGCTTCGCGCCCGACACGCCCGACGAGGTCATGCGGGCCTTCAACAACGGGCGTCCGGGCGCTTTTGGCGGCCGCCACAACGCGATCATCCGGTGGGACTTCACCGCGCTCCAGCCCGCGGGAACGGGTGATGTCGGCAACCCCGTGACGCTCACGTGGAGCTTTGTTCCAGACGGAACGGTCCTGCCCAACGCCGTCGGCGAGGGCGATCTTCCCAGCGAGCTCTTCATCTGGCTCAACACGCTGTACGGGTCGCAGGCCAACTGGCTTCCGGTCTTCCAGGCGATCTTTGATCGCTGGGAAACGCTCTCGGGTCTGGACTTTGTGTATGAGCCCAGCGACGACGGCGCGGCGTTCCCCGGATCGTCGGGCGAGGCTGGCGTCCGTGGCGACATCCGCATCTCCGCGAAGAACATCGACGGCAACAGCGGCATCCTCGCGTACAACTACTACCCCGACACCGGCGACATGGTGATCAACTCCTTCGACTCGTTCTACAACGATCTGGGCGGCAACTCGCTGCGCATGCGTAACGTGCTCGCGCACGAGGTCGGGCACGGCATCGGCTTCGCGCACGTCTGCCCCGTGCAGCGCAACAAGCTCATGGAGCCCTTCATCGCGACCGGCTACGACGGGCCGCGCCACGACGACATCCGCGCGGCGCACCGGAACTATGGCGACATCTTTGAGAACAACGACACCATCGGCGCGGCGACGGTGCTCGGGCCCCTCTCCATCGGCGCGCCCGTAACGCTCGGCGATGTCCCTGGTGCGCCGGTAGCCAATGGCTCGCTCCTCTCTATTGATAGCAACGAGGACGTGGACTGGTACTCCATCAGCGTCTCGCAGCGCAGCGTGCTCACGGTCACGGTCTCGCCGCGCGGGTTCGTGTATGACGATGCGCCGCAGAACTGCTCGGGGCTCTCGGCAAGCTGCTGCTACAACGAGTTTGATGACTCGGCCGCCACGACGGGATTCACGATCGCGGTTCGCACCGCGAGCGGCGCACTGATCGCGACGCGGACGTTGGTCGGTCCCGGGCCGCACACGCTGCCAGCGCTCCTCTCTGCGCAGGGCAACTACGTGGTCTCCATCGCGGCTGCAGGCATCACGAATCCGCCGGTGCTCTACTCGATTGCGCTGGGCGCTTCGCTCGCGCCGGTGATCGTTGAGTACGCCGATCCCAACCTTGCGTGGATCCAGCCGGGCACACCGACGCAGATCTTCGCACGCGCATCGGCAGGAACTCAGTCTCTCGGCGCCGTGACACTCAGGTACAGCATCAACGGCGGCGCGGTCCAGAGCGTTCCGATGGTTCCCTCCGCCCAGCCGGGCGAGGTGGTTGGAACGCTGCCGCCGGTTGCCTGCGGCGCGACGGTCGTGTACAGCGTGCGCGCCGAGGGCTCGAGCGGCGGCATCATCGAGCTCGCGGGCATCACGGCCCGCACGGGCGTCGCGCAGGTCGCGTTTACCGATGACTTTGAGAGCGATCGCGGCTGGACCACGGAGAACAATGCCGCGACTGGCGCCTGGGATCGCGTCAATCCCATCGGCACCATCGCGCAGCCCGAGGACGACACGACGCCCGGCGGCGTGACGGCATGGATCACGCAGCAGTCCAGCAATCCCGGCGAGGCGCCGGGCACCAACGACGTGGACTCCGGCTCGGTCACGCTCATCAGCCCGACGATCGATGTCTCGGGCCTCTCGAACGTGCGCGTGTCGTACCAGCGGTGGAATTCGAACACCACGGCTGGCGCGGCGGGGGGACAGTCCGGCAGCGACTCCTTCCGCGTGCAGGCTTCCTCGAACAACGGCGCGACATGGACCGCCGCGGAAACGATTGGGCCGGGACTGTTTGATGACATCAACAACCAGTCCGGCTGGCGCAGCGGCACGTTCACGCTCGCCAACGCCGGGCTGCAACCTACGGCGCAGCTGCGCGTGCGCTTCATCGCGGAGGACCTGGGCGCCGGAACCGCGGTCGAGGCGGCCATCGATGACTTTGTCGTGACGGGGCTGAGCTGCCCGCCAAGCGCAGGCTGCGACTACGACTTCAACCAGGACGAGAACGTGGACCTGCTCGACGCGCAGCAGATGGCGCAGGTCTTTGTCGGGCTTCTGACGCCGGGCGCGAGCTGGCTCGATGGTGATCTCAATGGCGATGAGAACGCGGACCTGACAGACGCGCAGATCCTCGCGGCGTTCGTCGTGACCGGCAACTGCGGCGTGTGATTTTAAGAGCCGTCCGCGCAACCGATGGTGAGTCCAACTTCGCTTCTTCTTCTTCCATCGGCTTGCGCGGACGGCTCTGAAGAGCGCGATGGCTGCACTCAGGACCACGACCATTCCGCGAAAGCTCGGAATGGTCGTGGCACGGATTATGCACTGGTTCTGGCACTGGCGGTGACGGCTTTGAGGGGCGATCACTCAGTCAGGAAAGTCTCGTATCCCTTCGCGAGAAGGCCCGACTCCTGGTCGTGGCCCTTGAGGATGCGATCGATGGCGGTATCGATGGCGCTGGCGGTGTCGGCGAGGATGGAGGCCTGATCGGTCTTGGCGCCGCTGGCCATGAGGTATGCGAACGTGCGGGCCATGCCGCAGTTGGCGACGAAGTCCGGGATGATGGCGAAGTGCTTGTCGGCCTTGCGCTGGAGGTCGCTCATCTCTTCGACCCACTTCACGATGTCGTGGTTCTTGGTCTTGTACGAGAAGGGGTTGTTGGCGCCGCAGCTCCAGACGCGCACGCCCGCCTTGCGGAGCTGCTTGATGCGCTTTGCATCGACCGTGTGCGACGCCGCGGCGGGGACGAAGATGTCCGCCTCGATGTCATAGATCTCGGCGGCGTCCTCGCTCTTGAAAATGGGTGAGGTCTTCCTTGGCTTGCCCAGGTGCGTGCCGTCGCGGCCCGCGATCAGGCCGGGGACATCGAGGCCTTCTTCGGCGATCGCGACTCGGAATCCATCGGCGCCGCGCGTGCTGGTGGCGACGAGCTTGGCGCCGACCTTGCCGAGGTAGTACGCGGCGAACGCGCCGACGGCGCCGAAGCCCTCGACGACGACGCGCTGGCCCGCGATGGGCATGCCGCGGCGTTCGTAGTAGTGCTCGAGCGAGCGTGCCACGCCGTATCCGGTGACGACGTCCGCGATGGTCCAGGCGCCGCCCTCGCGCGGGCCGGGAAGGTCCGGCAGCGTCACGAGCGCTTCGCAGCCAGACTTGAGACGCTTGGTCTTGGGCTCGACTTTTTCGCCATCGATCCGCGTCATGTGCCCGCGGCAGATGCCTTCCTGCGGATGGCTGATTCCGGCGACCTGGCTCGTGATGGCGGTTGCTTCCGAGACTTCATCGACGTTCACATCGCCGCCAGTGCCGTAGCACTCGCGCAGGAGCGGTGCGATGTGCGTGTACCAGCGTTCGAGGACGCCACGTTTTTCCTTGGGGCGCGCGTGCGCGTCGAAGCGGATGACGGACTTTCCGCCGCCGATCTCGGGGCCACAGACGCGGAACTTGACGCCCATGGTCTTGGCGAGGAAGACAGCCTCTTCGCGCGAGCCCGCGTCGCGCATGCGGGTTCCGCCGCCGGCGGCCCCGCCGCGGAGCGAGTCGATGCAGAGCCAGCCCTGCGCGTCGGTCTTGTCGTCGGTCCACTCAACGACGAGGGAGGGAGCGCGCTCGAAGAAGCGCTGGTACTTTTTGAAACCGTCGGGCTTGGACATGCGGGGCTCCCGGGCGAGGTGGTCGAGTGGTCAGGATTTTTGGTTATGGTTGGCTTTGACGATGGGCTTGATTGTTGGCGTCGCGGTCGGTGGTTTCTGTGAGCGCGTTCAGCGCGAAGCCCAAAAACGAAGCCGCCCACCACCTTTGAAGCGCGGCGGGCGGGGGCTTAAAATTGCTTGGACTGCTTGCGGACGCTCGGGGCGTGAGTGCGCTTGTTGTGGCCGGAATCACGCCACGGAGTGGCGTGGTATCCGGATGCGTTCCACCCTGAACACTACTTGCCGACGAGGGTCTTGGCGAGGCCGAGGGCCTTGTCCTTCTTGGGGTTGAACTTCTTGTCGGCGGTGAGCTTGCCGATGCGCTCGGCGCGGGTGAGGACGGAACGCTTGCCGGCGAGGTTGGCCGCCACCTTGAGGGAACGATCGAGGCTCATGGACTCCACCCTTTCTAGATCATGGTCGTTGTGGACGCTGCGGTCAGCCTCCCGTGTACTTTTCCCAGCCCGGCTTGGAGAAGTTTGAGGGGCCGCGTTCTTGCTTCTGCCACTGCTCCCCGAGTCGCAACACCGCGGCCTCGAGGTTGGTCCGGTTTGTCTTCCGTTGCCTGAACTCCTCGGCGGAGATGCCGGGAAGTGCAAACAGCCGGAAAGCCGGGCCTCGATTATTCGCAGCCCCGCCGCCGGTTTCCAGTGGGATCGCAAAGGCATCGAGCCCGCGTGAGCCGAGGTAGGCGATGGCGGCACGCGAGTCTTCATCGCTCAAGTTGGCCAGGGCCAGATAGTTGAGGTCGACCTGGCGCGGGTCGGACTGGGGTTGGCCGACGCCGCGGATGGCCGGGCGCGTGGAGGACATGGGTGCGGGGCGGGCGGGAGCGGGCACGGGGCGAACCTGCGTCACGCCGCCGGAGCTGGCGGCCTGGCCTGAGGCGGCCCGATTCCCGGACGTGGCTCCCGACGGAGCACCTGACGTGGCTCCAGACAAAGTCGAGGGCGCGCCGTCACCCAGAGGCTCGACCGGCCGCGGCTGCAACTGGCGGAGGTCCCGCTCGGCCTTGGTCTCGGCCTGGCGCTTGCCGAGCGTGACACCGACGATGTACGAGATGAGGATGATCACGAGGATCGCGGCGGCGGCGATCCAGATGACCTGATTTCTTGGGAGCGTCGCGGCCCCGCCGGGACCGGTAGAAGAGTGGGGAGGCTCAGGATCGCGCGAGGGCGCAGCATGGGCCGCGCGAGGTGTCGCGATGTGGATCGGGGCGGGCTGGGAAGATTGGGTTGAAGCGGCTGCGCCCGATGCGGGAGCTGCCTCGAGGCGCACCGTCGGCTTAGTCTGCGTGCGGGCCGCTGCGCCCGGGGCGGGCGTGGGCTGGCGCTTCGAGACGAGGTCAAAGAGCGGCACCTGGCGTGGCGGAGCCATGTGAGATGGTATCGGGCCTGCGGGTCCGACGCGTATACTTTGGACCAATGACGATCCGCGACCAGGACATCCTTCAGCTTGCCGTCCCATCCATGAGCCGCACCGAGGCCGTTTACGTGCCAAGCGTGCTCAAAGGCTTCGGCACCACGCTGCGCCATTTCTTCACGAGCTTCGGGCAGGGCAAGACCAGCCGCACGATGCAGTATCCGGAAGTGCGGCGTGAGCACCTGCCGGTGCTGGAGGGCGGCCAGAACGCCAGCAACTTTCGCGGCGTGCATCGCCTGAATCGCGATGAGCAGGGCCGCGTGAAGTGCGTCGCGTGCATGATGTGCCCGACGATCTGCCCGGCCAGGTGCATCCACATCGAGGCCGCCGAGAGCCCTTGGGACGACCGCGAGAAGTATCCGGCCAAGTTCGAGATCGACCTGCTCCGCTGCATCTTTTGCGGCATGTGCGAAGAGGCCTGCCCCGTCGACGCCATCGAGCTGACGACGGAGTACGACATCGTCGGCACGTCAAGGCAGGAGATGGTATTCGACAAGGAAAAGCTGCTGCACGTCTACGACGTGACGATCAGCAAGAAGCCGATGTGAAGTGCCACGATCAGCATCGGCCCGGCGATGATGGTCGCGGACTTGGCTCCGACTTTGAAGACAGATTTCGAAGACAGATTTCTAGAGAAGACCATCGGCTTGCGCGGACGGCTCCGAGGGACTGAAATCAACCGAGCTTCATCGCCTTCAGCATGGCCTGGCCCATGTCGGCGGGGCTCATGGCGACTTCGATTCCTGCCGCCATCAGGGCCGCGATCTTCGCGTCGGCGGTGTCGTCGGCGCCGCCGATGATTGCGCCAGCGTGGCCCATGCGCCGGCCCGGCGGCGCGGTGCGGCCCGCGATGAAGCCCGCGACGGGCTTCTTGACGTGCTGCTTCACGTAGGTCGCCGCCTCGATCTCGTCGGTGCCGCCGATCTCCCCGATCATGAGGATTCCGTGCGTGTCGGGATCCTGCTCAAAGAGGCGTAGGCAGTCGATGTGGTTCATGCCGCGGACGGGATCGCCACCGATGCCCACGCACGTGGACTGGCCGAGGCCGCGCTGGCTCGTCTGCCACACGGCCTCGTACGTGAGCGTTCCCGATCGGCTGACAATGCCGACGGACTTGCCGAGATTGGCCTGGCTCACGTGCGTGTGGATGT
>Ga0163144_10027402_pt1 | contig 11033 bp, 8 predicted proteins | sample OliLak19BULKMAT1_FD_123175 | JGI IMG/M metagenome (GOLD analysis project Ga0163144, IMG submission 123175) | Freshwater microbial mat bacterial communities from Lake Vanda, McMurdo Dry Valleys, Antarctica - Oligotrophic Lake LV.19.BULKMAT1 | ecosystem: Environmental > Aquatic > Freshwater > Lake... | reverse complement strand
CCACATGCGGATCGGGCGCGCTGACCGGCGCGGGCGGGCGCGGCGGCGGTGGGGGCGGCGGCATCTGCCTAACTTGGTCGGCCCGCGCATATTGGCGGTAAGTCTCGCGTTCGCGCGGCGGCGGCGGGGCGGGCGGCGGCTCCGGCGGCTTGGGTGCGGCCAGGTATTCGCGGTAGCGCACCAGCGCCGACACCACGTCGCGCACCTGGTCAAAGCTCGACACCTCAATGTCAAACAGCACGCTCTTGCCCGCCCTGACGCTCAGCCGGCCGCGCTCCGGCATTTCCGGCGTGCTCGGCTCGTGTACCGCCGACGCCGTCAGGCCGGCATAGCCCATGCTTTGGTAACGCCCCTTTTGCAGCACCAAAATCTGCGTCGGCAGGAAGAACAGACTGATCCACGGCAGCCTCAGCCCGCGCACCGGCAGTTGCACCTTTACATCCACCAGCGGCGCGCCGCGCACCCGGAAGCGTGTGCGGACGCCCCCCGCTCCTCCGCCCTCCGGTGATACTGGGCTAACCCGCCACGCGCCCGCTACATGCCCCAGGCTCTCCAGTTCGTACTGCAAGCCCAGGTACAGGCGATAGGCGGTCTCGTCCATCTTGTAGGCCACAAACGCCGCCTTGGGCGCCCACTGCGCCCGCGCCATCTGCCGCGCAATCACCAGCCCCGCCGCCAACACCACCGCCGCCATCGCCCCCACCAGCGCCTGAAACACCCCCACCTGCGCCGCCGGCACCAGCCCCGGAAACTGCGCCGGATAGGTCCACGCCAGCACCCCGAAGCCCGCCGCCAGCACCACCGCCGCCGCCAGCACCCACCACGCCCAACCGCGCTTGCGCCGCCGCGCATTGATGTGGCGCAGCAGCCGGGCAGTGGCGTCTTGGGTTGAGTTCATCGTGGCGTTGGCTGTAGTGGTCATGCAGACGTGGATTATAAGCCGCAGTTTGGGCGAAGCAAGCGCTGCCAAACTAGGCCGCCTCCACCCTATGGCGGCCCGCGCCTCTTTCCAACCGCATCCGCTTCACCCGCAGGGGCTACAAAATCTGTTGCCATTTGCCCCTTGCATGTAGAACAATTGTTTTGTATAACAATATCAGCGGTTTTTGCCGCCGCCGGCCCCGCCGGCACCTTATCAACCAAATACCCCAAAAGCCTGAAACCTAGCTGGCCGCCGTGACAGGCGCGGCAGGCGCGACAGCAAAACCAACACCCGTGACACGTGCGGCAGGCGCGACAGCAAAACCAACACCCGTGACAGGCGCGGCAGGCGCGACAGCAAAACCAACACCCGTGACACGTGCGGCAGGTGCGACAGCAAAACCAACACCCCGTCCCCGGTGGTGGCAGTGGCAGCAGTGGTACCAAAACCAACAGGTGGTAGCAGTGGCAGGAGTGGTGGCATTTCCAACACCCCCTGTCCTCGGTGGTAGCACTGGTGGCAGTGGTGGCAGTGGTGGCAATTCCAGCATCGCCGCCCCGTAGCTCCCCTCACCCCTTCGTGAAATTCGCGCGAAGCGATTCGTGGCCGATGGTTTTCCTCCCCTGCCAAAATGCCCGCCTTTTTGCACCCCTCTCGCATTTCCATGCTACAATTCCCGCATATTCCCCTAGCCCGCCGGAGTCGCCGAATGCCCTTGCCCCCTGCCCAGCGCGGCATGTACTTTGAAGAGTTCGCCGTCGGCCAAAAAGTGCGCACTAGCGCCCGCACCGTCACCGAAGCCGACATCGTCGCCTTTGCCGGCCTGTCCGGCGACTTCAACCAAATTCACATAGACGCCGAGTACGCCAAGACCACCCCCTACGGCCAGCGCATCGCCCACGGCCTGGCCGTGCTCTCCATCGCCTCCGGCCTGGGCGTCCAGACCGGCATCATGGAAGGCACCATCCTGGCCTTCCGCGAAATCGTCGAGTGGAAGTTCTCGGCCCCGGTCTATATCGGCGACACCCTTCACGTCATCCTGGAAGTCATGGAAATCAAAGCCCTGCCGCGCCTGGGCGGCGGCGCCGTCACTCTTAGCCTCGACGTACACAACCAGGCCGACAAATCGGTGCAAAAGGGCAAATGGATCGCCCTGTTCCTCAGCCGCCCGCTGCCAGCCGCCTGACCGCCTGACCGTCACCCTATGACCAGCGCCCCCGTCGCCGCGCAGGAGCCGCTGAATTTGGCGGCTCACCCCAACCTTGGGGTTGATTGGCCGCGCGTCGCCCGCCTGGTGCTCACCTCCCGCCTGCTCGACACGCTGGAGGAGCAAGAGCTGGCCCCCAGCGGCAAGATCGCCTACCAGTTCTCGGCCAAGGGGCACGAATTGGCCGATGTGCTGCTGGCGCTGGCCTGCACCCACCCGCACGACGCCGCCGCCGTCTACTACCGCTCGCGGCCGTTCATGCTGGCGGCCGGCCTCACCCTCACCGAGGCATTGGCCGGCGGCTTCGCCCTCAGCGGCGGCCTGACCGCCGGCCGCGATACCGGCGTCACCAACTTCCTGCCGCCGCGCGGCGGGCCAACCGTCCTGCCCATGTCGGGCAACGTCGGCGCGCAGTACTCGCCCGCCGCCGGCTGGGCCCAAGCCATCACCTACCACCGCGACGTGCTGGGCGCGGCCGAGTGGTCCGGGGCGCTGGCCCTAGTGCTGGGCGGCGACGGCTCCACCGCCGCCAACGGCTTTTGGGCCGCCCTCAACATCGCCACCACCCTGCGGCTGCCGCTGCTGTTTGCCATTGAAGACAACGGCTACGCCATCTCGGTGCCGGGCACCATGCAGAACGCCCAGGGCAACATCGCCGCCAGCCTGGCCGCCTTCCCCAGCCTGCACATCATTGAAGGCGACGGCACCGACCCGGCCGACGCCGCCGCCTGCGTGGAGGCGGCCGTCGCCTACGTGCGCGGCGGCCAGGGCGCGTGCCTGCTGCGCCTAACCGTCGTGCGGCTGGCCGGCCACTCGTTCACCGACAACCAGGCCTACAAGACCGCCGAACTGCGCGCCGCCGAGATCGCCCGCGACCCGCTCACCCGCCTGCAAGCCTACCTGCCCGAGCTAAATTGGCCCACTCTGGAGCGCGAGGTCGAACAAACCCTGCGCGCCAGCCTAGACGAGGCCATCCGCCAGCCGCCGCCCGACCCCGACACCGCCGCCACCCACGTCTTTTTTGACGGCCGGATTCCTGCCGTCGGCGGCTTGCTGGCAGCCGGGATCAGCCAACCGCCCGGCAACTCCGAACCCGAGCCGCCGTCCGGCCCGCGCCTGAACCTGATTGACTCCGTCCGGCGCGTGCTCGAAGGCGAATTGGCCGCCAACCCGCGCCTGCTGGTCTTTGGCGAAGATGTCGGCGCGAAGGGCGGCGTCCACGGAGCCACCGCCGACTTGCAGCACAAATTCGGCCCGGCGCGGGTGTTCGACACCTCGCTCAATGAGGACGGCATTCTCGGCCGCGCCGCCGGTCTGGCCTACGCCGGGCTGATGCCGGTGCCCGAGATTCAATTCCGCAAATACGCCGACCCGGCCACCGAGCAGATCAACGACGCCGGCACGGTGCGCTGGCGCACAGCCGGGCAATTTGCCGTGCCGATGGTCGTGCGCATCCCCGTCGGCTTCGGCAAAAAGACCGGCGACCCGTGGCACTCGGTGACGGGCGAGGCCATCTTCGCCCACACCCTCGGCTGGCGGCTGGCCTTTCCATCCAACGCCGCCGATGCCGCCGGCCTGCTGCGCGCCGCGCTGCGCGGCCATGACCCGACCTTCTTCTTCGAGCATCGCGCCCTGCTCGATACCGTGCCCGGCCGCCGCCCGTACCCCGGCGACGACTATGTGCTGCCCTTCGGCCTTGCCGCCGTGGTGCAAGCCGGCACGGCCGTCACCATCGTTACCTGGGGCGCTATGGTGTACCGCTGCTGGGAGGCTGCACGCGCTTGGCCGGGCCAAATCGAAATCCTCGACCTGCGCACCATCGTGCCCTGGGATCGGGCCGCCGTCCTCGCTTCGGTGCAGAAAACCGGCAAATTGCTGGTCGTGCACGAGGACACCTACACCGCCGGTTTCGCGGGCGAAGTCATCGCCACCGTCGCCGCGGAAGCGTTTGAGCACCTCGACGCGCCCGTCGGCCGCCTGACTTCGGCCGACTGCCCGGTGCCATATAGCCCGGCTTTAACGGGGGTTGTCGTCCCGAGTGTGGAAGCCATCGCCGGCCGGCTGGCGGCGCTACTGGCTTTTTAGGGGAAAATGCAGTATATTGGCGGCCGTTCGGCAGGCAGGACGTTGCCGGCGACCGCAAAGCGCCATATCCTAAGGAGAAAAACACATGGCAGGCAAAAGCTTGACAAAGTCCGAGTTCTTGGTGGCCGTCGCTGAGAAGAGCGCCCTTACCAAGAAGCAGGCCGGCACGGTGCTCGACGCCATCAGCGCCGTCATCGCCGAGCAACTCAAGACTGGCAGTGATGTGACCCTCCCGGGCCTCATCAAGCTCAGCGTCTCGATCAAGCCAGCGACCCCGGAGCGTGAAGGCATCAACCCCTTCACCAAGCAGCCCGCTACCATCAAGGCCAAGCCGGCGCGCAAAGTCGTCAAGGCCCGCCCGGTGAAGGCCCTCAAGGACTCGGTCTAGCACTTTCCGTTCGCGCACGACTGTAACCGTTAGCCCCGGCCGGCCGTGTCGCCGGCCGGGGTCTTGTCTATTGAATACCGGCCGGCGCGCCTGCCCCGCCGCCCTTGCCGTTTGAAGTCCACCGGCCGGACTAAGGAGACGAAGGAGCTACCCATGTTGTCAAAACGCCTGTTTGCCATCCTTTCGATGCTTGTGGCGCTGTCGCTGGCGATTTTGGCCTGCGGCGGTGGCGCCGCCGCGACCGAAGCCCCCAGCCCCACCCGCACGCCCAAGGCCACCACCGAGGTCGAGCCGACCGACAAGCCGGAGCCGACCACGGAAGTCGTCGTCGAAGATACCGCCGAGCCTGACGCCACCGAGGATACCTCCATCGTGGCGGGCGAGGTCGCGGTCACCACCGTTTACGGTTACAAGGACGGCTACGGCTACTTCCACATCGTCGGCCTGGTGCATAACGACACCGAAAACCCGGCCACCAGCATCGAGTTGACCATACAACTGGCCGATGGCAACGGCGACACCTTGCTCACTGACTCCGACGGCGAGCCGGTTGACGAAGTGACCTTCAGCCCGCTCCTGTACACCCTGGGCCAGGGCGAAATCACGCCGTTTGACTATTACGTCAGCACCGACGAAGACGACACCAGCGCATGGACTGGCCACGTCAGCGTCACCGACGTCAGCGAAGGGGACGTGAATCGGGCCGACGTGGAGGTCGTCAACGACAACATCACTATTGATCAGTATGGCACCATCTATTTGACCGGTGAGCTCGTGAACAACTCCGACGAGCCGGTCTCGGTCAACGGCCTGGCCGGCGCACTGGTGGCCGAAGACGGCACCGCCGTGGCGGCGGACTCGTCTTACAACGTCGCCCGCTACCTGGCCCCCGCCGGTGACGCGGCCGGCAACGACCGCACGCCTTTCTCCATCAGCCTCGACGGCCCGGCCGACAACGCCGACTCATCGGTCTTCTACTTCGACGTAGATAAGACCGATGAGATTGACACCGGCGCGGACATCGCGATTGACATCAAGAATTCGTTTGTGGACGACTTCGACAGCCTGCACCTGTTCGCCGTCGTCGGCAACACCGGCGACCAGGTGATGTCGGTCGGCCTGGTGGCCGGCCTGTACGCCGCCGATGGCACCGTGCTCGATGCCGCTTACACCTCCGTGCCGATCTATGTCGGCCCGGGCGAGGTGGTGCCGGTGAGCTTCGACAGCTTCTACACCGTCAGCGGCGACGCCGACCTGATCGCCCAGGTGGACCACTTCACCATCCAGGTGGACCCCTACTGGACCTCCGAGACTGGATTTGATGTCGTGACGCTCGAAACCGCCAACGAAACCAGCGAGACCGCCAGCGGCTACGTGACCTTCACCGGCGACGTCAACAACATCTCGGATAAAGACCTGTCCAGCGCCACGGTCGTCCTGGCGATCTACGACGCCGACGACAACCTGTACAGCAGCTATTGGACCGGAGTCTACCCCGAGGGCGACACCTTTGCCGCCGGCGAGACCCTGCCCTTCGAGATCAACCTGTACGTCCCGTCCGACGTGGACGTCTCCAACTTCAGCTTCGTCACCTACGTTCAGGGTTACGTGCAGTAAACAGCCCTAACACACCGGGCGGCCCTAGCCGCGCGGCGGGAGGGCGGGTGGAGCGCTACTAGCTCCACCCGCCTTTTTTTCCCCAACGGGGGCCGCCCTCGGCCCGGCATTTCGCGCCGCTTTGCCGAGATTCTGACTGCCGCCGGGGGCGATTGTTTGGTATCATGCTACTCATGCTGACTGGTTCTTTCCCCCTGCCCGCCGCGCCAACACGCCCCGACTTTTACGTGCGGGATGTGCCGGTTTTCGGCCGCGTGCTGCTCTCGCCCATGGACGGGTACTCTGACCTGCCCTTCCGGCTGATTTGCCGCGAGTTAGGCTCGGCCATGTCGTACACCGAGTTCGTCAACGTGGACGAGCTGCGCAGCCGCAAGCTGACGGTCAAGGCTTGGACCAAGCTGCGCTACCACCCCAGCGAGCGGCCGATGACGTTCCAGATATACGGCCACGACGAGGACCGGCTGGTCGAGACGGCCGCCCGCCTGCAAGACCTCGGCCCCGGCCGCGCGCCCGACCTCCTCGACCTGAACATGGGCTGCTACGTCAAGAGCATCGCCGAGCGCGGGGCCGGTTCGGGCATGTTGTGCCAACCAGACAAGATCGCCCGCGTCTACACCCGCCTGACCCAGCAGTTGCGCATCCCCGTCACCGGCAAAATCCGGCTGGGTTGGGATGAGAACAGCCGCAACTTTCTCGACGTGGCCCGCATCCTGGAGGACAGCGGGGCCAGCCTGGTGGCGGTGCATGGCCGCACCAAGGCCCAGGCCTACAAGGGCGACGCCGATTGGGACGCCATCGCCGCCATCAAGCAGGCGGTGCATATCCCCGTCATCGGCAACGGCGACGTGCGCCGGGTGGCCGACGTTGCGCGCATGCGTGCCCACACCGGCTGCGACGGCGTGATGATCGGCCGCGCCGCCATCGGCAACCCGTGGATCTTCGCCGGGCATGACCGCGAGACGGTCAGCCTGGCCGACAAGGCCAAGCTCATGCGGCGGCACCTGGGGCTGAACCTCGATTTCTATGGCCCGCAGACCGGGCTGCTGCTGTTCCGCAAGCACGCCGCCAAATACATCCAGGGGCTGCCGGGCGAAGAGGCGCTGCGCATTCCCCTGCTCACCTGCAACTCCGTCGCCGAGTTTGACGACCGGCTGGCGACCGCCCTCGATGCGCCCTCCGCCCAGCCTGAGCCCACGCTGGCGGAACTCGTCCCGGCCTAGCCCCCAGCCCTCCGCCTGCCGCCTAAGGAGTTCTATGTCGTCGTCGCCCGCGATTGCCGTCACCCGGCTGACTAAGACCTACTCTGTGCCCGAGCGCGAGGCCGGTCTGCAAGCGGCTCTGCGCAGCCTGGTGCGGCGCAAAACGAAAGAAGTGCGGGCCGTGGATCAGGTGAGCTTTGAGATCCAGCCGGGCGAGGTCGTGGGCTTCTTGGGCCCAAACGGCGCTGGCAAGACCACCACGCTCAAGATGCTCTCGGGCTTGCTGCACCCCAGCGGCGGCGAGGCCCAGGTGCTGGGTTTCATCCCCTGGAAGCGCGACAAGCGCTTTCTGCGCCAGATGACGCTGGTGATGGGCAACCGCAACCAATTGTCGTGGGACTTGCCCGCCAGCGACTCGTTCGACCTTCAGCGCGCCATCTACCGCGTGCCGCCGGCCGACTTCCGGCGCACGCGCGCTGAGTTTGTGGAGCTGCTCGACCTGGGGCCGCTGATGAAGAAACCGGTGCGCAACCTGTCGCTGGGCGAGCGCATGAAGATGGAGATTGCCGGGGCGCTGCTGCACCAGCCGCAGGTGCTGTTCCTGGATGAGCCGACCATCGGCCTGGACGTGACGATGCAGAAGCGCATCCGGGCCTTCATCGCCGCGTACAACCAGCGCCACAATGCCACGGTGCTGCTCACCAGCCACTACATGGCCGACGTAGTGGCGCTGTGCAAGCGGGTAATCGTCATCCATCACGGCCACATCTTGTTCGACGGCGGGCTGGCCGGCCTGGTGGACCGCTTCTCGGCCTACAAGACCATCGGCGTGCAACTCGACGACACGACGGTAGACTTGGCCGCCTATGGCGAAGTGATGGAGCGCGGCGAGGGCCGCATCTCGCTGCGCGTGCCCAAAGCCGAGGCCGCCCGTGCCACCGCCCGCCTGCTGGCCGATTTGCCGGTCGGTGACATCACGATTGAAGACCCCGCCATCGAGGACGTGATCGAGCGCGTGTTTGCCCAGGAGACTGCGCGCGAGGCCGAGAAGGCGGCGGCATGAGCGGCATGGTGGACTACTACCGCACGCGCATGCGCCTGGCGGTCTTGGAGCAATTCCAATACCCGGTCGCCAACTACTTCTACATGATCGGCATGATCGCCGAGCCGATCATTTACCTGGTGGTCTGGTCCACCATTGCGGACTCTTCGCAGGGCGGCGAGGTGGGCGGCTACACGGCCGGCGCATTCGCGGCCTACTACATCGTGTGGACGCTGGTGCGCAACATGAACATCGTCTTCACGCCCTACGGCTGGGAGTGGCGCATTCAGAAGGGCGAGCTGTCGGCCATGCTGCTGCAGCCGCTGCATCCTTTACACCAAGACCTGGCCTATTTCGCGGGCTGGAAGGTGGTCGTCATCATCCTGTGGCTGCCGCTGGCGGCCATCCTGGCGCTGGCCTTTCACCCCACCCTCAGCCCGAACCTCCTGGAGATCGGCGTCTTCTTCCTGGCGATTTGGGGCGCGTACCTGATCCGCTCGATGCTGCTCTGGCTGCTGGGCATGATTAGCTTTTGGACTACGCGCGTGGCCGCCCTGTTTGGGCTATATTTCGCGGCCGAGTTGCTGCTCTCGGGCCGGCTGGTGCCGCTGTCGCTGATGCCGCTGTGGGTGCAACAACTGGCCTGGTTCCTGCCGTTCCGCTGGACCTTCGGCTTCCCCATCGAGTCACTGATCGGCACGCTGTCCACGGCCGACCTGCTCATCGGCCTGGCGATGCAGGTCGTGTGGATCATACTCGGCACGCTGCTGGTCAGCCTGGTGTGGCGGGTGGGCATCCGGCGCCATTCGGCGGTCGGGGGTTGACATGCGCCTGTTCCGGCTGATGGCCCTCTACATGCGCGTCGGCGCGCTCAACGAGCTGCAGTACCGCGTCAACTTCTTTGTGCAGTTGCTGCAATCATTGGTGGCGCTGGGCACCGGACTGGTGGGGCTGGCGCTGGTCTTTGCCCACACCACCGAGCTCGGCGGCTGGTCGCGCCCGGAACTGTTGGCCGTCATGGGGGTTCATATCCTCATGGGCGGCCTCATCAACGCCATCATCCAGCCCAACATGCTGCGGCTGATGGATGAGGTGCGCGACGGCACGCTCGATTTCGCGCTGACCAAGCCGGAAGACGCGCAGATCATAGTCAGTGTGCGCGAGTTTCGGCTGTGGCAGTTGGTAGATGTGGTGCTGGGGTTGATCGTGCTGGTCTATGCCGTCGGCGAACTGCATACCTCCATCGGCCTGCCGCAGGCGCTGGGCTTCGCCGCCGCGCTGTTGCTGGGCGGGCTGATGATCTACAGCTTCTGGCTAATGCTGACCAGCACCACGTTTTGGATCATCCGCGCGCAAGAGATGGCGAACCTGTTCGAGGGCGTATATGCCGCCGGGCGCTGGCCGGTGGGCATTTACCCTGGCTGGCTGAGCACTGGGCTGACCTTCTTGGTGCCAGTGGCCTTTGCCGTCACCGTGCCGGCCCAGGCCCTCACCGGGCGGCTGACGGCCCCCACGCTGCTGGGCGCTTTGGCGCTGGCCATGGGGCTCATGCTGCTGGCGCGCTGGGTCTTCCGCCAGGGCTTGCGCCACTACGGCGGCGCTTCGGCTTGACGTCGCCCGGAACCGCCCGGCCCGCGCCAACGTCTTAACGCACAGGCCCCTGTGGGGCGCTGGCCGCATATGCCACTGCCACCCTACTTGCACTGCATCGAATTGCCCACGCCCTTCCCAGTCGGGCCGGTGAACGTCTACCTGGCAGAGGGCGATCCCCTCACGCTGATTGACACCGGCCCCAAGGCCGAGGTCAGCCGCGCGGCGCTAGAGGCCGGGCTGGCGGCGCTGGGCTACCGCGTGGAGGACATCCGGCAGGTCATCATCACTCACCACCACGCCGATCACCTGGGGCTGGTGGGCGAGATCGTGGCCCGGTCGGGGGCGCGGCTGCTGACGCACCCCTACACCGTCACCTGGCTGCGCGACTTCGCCGCCGAGCAGAGGCGGCAAGAGCCGTTCTACATGCAACTGTGGGTCGAGGGCGGCGTGCCCGACGACATTGTGGCCGCCATGCGCACGGCCAACCACGGCCTCAGCCAATGGCTCGACAACGCGCCGCCGACCGGCACCCTGGACGAGGGCGATATAGTCCAACTGGGTGGAGAACAATGGCAGGTGTTTCACACCCCCGGCCACGCCGGCGGCCTGATCTGCCTGTGGGAGCCGGGCAACCGCACGCTGCTGGCGAACGATCACTTCATCCGCGACATTTCGTCCAACCCGGTGCTCGAGCCGCCGCCGCTGCTGGTCGGGCCGCGCCCGCGCCGCCTGGTGGAATACCTGCACCACATGCGCCGCATGGCCGCGCTCTACCCGGCCATCGCCCTGCCCGGCCACGGCGCGCCAGTGACCGATGTGGCCGGGTTGGTGCGCCAGCGGCTGGCCTTTCACCAGCGCCGGGCGCAGCGGCTCGGCGGCGCGCTCGACGCCGAGCCGCTGACGCTGTGGCAGTTGACCCAGCCGATCTTCCCGCGCCTGACGCGGCCGATGGATTACTTTCTGGCGTTGTCCGAGGTCTT
>Ga0163144_10027401_pt1 | contig 11033 bp, 11 predicted proteins | sample OliLak19BULKMAT1_FD_123175 | JGI IMG/M metagenome (GOLD analysis project Ga0163144, IMG submission 123175) | Freshwater microbial mat bacterial communities from Lake Vanda, McMurdo Dry Valleys, Antarctica - Oligotrophic Lake LV.19.BULKMAT1 | ecosystem: Environmental > Aquatic > Freshwater >... | reverse complement strand
CGTGACGATGTTGGGATGCTTGATGCGTGCTGCCGACTCGGCTTCCGCGAGGAATCGGCCACGATCGGATTCGGACGAGAGCCGGGCTTCGCGCATCATCTTGATGGCGACGATACGGTCGAGCGATTTTTGCCGCGCCTTGTAAACGACCCCCATCCCGCCGCGGCCGATTTCTTCCAAGATCTCGTAGTCGCCAAACGAATCGGGTGGCGGCATCGGTTCAAGTGGTGTGTGCGGCAACGTCGGCGAATCGCCTGGAGGCAAGGCGAAGGCGGCAAATTGAGCCGTCGCCCACAACGCTCGCAATTCATCGGCCAGGTCGGCATGTTCCCGGCAAGCGGTATCGATGTTCGCAGGCAGGCCGCGTTGCTGCTGTTCGGAAAGGTCGGCCAAGATTGTGGCCAGCCTGTCGTCGCGGGAAAGATTGGCGAGTGGCATGTTAAAACTTTAGCAGCTTCGTGCGAGGATTTCCTTTCTCGGGAGGTGTGAGGAAGCTTGATCGTGGCGCACTTACAATCGCATTCGTCAATTCCGAGATGGTGTGGGTGGGCAGCCGCACTCGCCAGAGTGCGGGTTTGCCCCGACCCGCTTACTTCTTCAACTGCTCCACAATCCACTTCGCGATCTCGTCATCCGAGGAATATTCCTCCTTCACCACGAGGCCGCCTTTCTTGTAGGCCTCGCTCACGGGCTTCAGAGCGTCTTCGAGTTTCTTACCCGTCACGCGGCGATTGGTGCCATCGACCAGACCTTCAAGTCGCAACGGCTTCGGAGCGAGATGAGCCCACACGTCCGGCAAATCGCCGGCCCGGAAGACGTTGATCGGCAACGCATCGTGCGGAACATGGACGAAGGGACTATCGAGCACGGAGCGGTAGCTGACGAGACCGCCGCGGGCGATGATGGCTTTGTAGCGGGTTGGAGGATGCGCTTCTGCTTGTAATGTGGAAGCAATGACGGCTCCGAGAGGCTCCGCAAGACGTGGTTGTCCGAGTTCGGCCGGAACAGCGATTTCATCTTTCGAGGTATTTGCCGGCGAACAACTCTCACCCCAAAGTACGGCTCGATCACGATCCAGATCCTTGGCGTTGTTAAGATGAAAGATTACCTCCGCTTCTGCCCAATGCATTCGCATGATGTCTTGCCCTGTCATAAGTCCGATCGAGGTGAGCGAGGCAGAATAACTGGTTCGCCCGCGGCCATCAGTTGGTCGGTCGGTACCCGTGCCAGTGAGGTCTACGATTGCTACGGCAACGCCAGATTGTAAAAGGTTTGCAATCGCCGCCGACCGTTCCTTCAAAAAGATATGTGCGCCTTCTCTGCAGATACAACAGACCGTCGGAAGCTTTACCGATTCATTTTTTGCAGCCGGTGTCAGTACGAGTGCCCGAGTTTTTCGAGACCGGTCCCCCCGATCTAACCAGCGGGCGCGACACCCAACTAAGTTGCCGGCCGGCTCCAAATTGGCATGACCGCTTAGTTCCGTGAAGTAACCGAAACACATCACTTGCTTGTGACGAATCAAATCCTGCAGTTTTGCGGGAGTTAGCATTGCGTCTTGCTTTGCCTCAGTCCGCTCTTGATCCTCCGCAACCCTCCCCAACACCTCGTGCAACGGTTTCGGCTTCAACTCCTCCCTCGCCGCATCCGTCCAGCAAGTCAACTCCTCCCTCGTGCGGCGTTCCTTCACTTCCTTGTCCGGCACCGGGATGTCGAACCACTTCTTGAAGGCGGTGTAAATGCCCTTGCGGTGAACGGGGCCGATGTTGTTGCAATGGCTCGCGTTTGGGTCGTTGCCTTGAATGACGCCGGTGCCGGTGGTGAACGAGACGTTTTCGGTCGCGTCGTAGAAGCCCCAGACCTTCTGATAGCGCTTCCAGACCGGGTCGCGTTCCTTGTCCCAGGAAAACTCGTGGGCGTGAATTAGCTTTCGCGGTGCAACCGAGGCCACGATTAGCCAGGGGAGAAAACCCTTCGCGGCCGAATCGCGCAGATTCCTCGTCGATTCCCAACTGCCACCGCCGACATAGTTGAACGTTTCTTCCGCGTTCTCCGGCAATGGATAACGAGTCTCCGGCTGCGGGCCGCCAAAGTTGAACGGCACCACACACGTGAAACGCGAATCGAGTGCGGCCGTCACGGCTGCCGGATCGCCGCCGCCGGCCACTGCGCCCAGCAGGGCAACGCGTTTCTTATCGGCCCCCGGATAGGTGAGTGCGACATCCAGGCCGCGCATCAGGTCCCAGGCCATCCAGCCCATCAGGCTGTCGCCGACCAGCGAAAGTTGCAGGTTCAAGTTGTAGCGGAAAAAATAATCCTGGCGGCCGACGCGGAATTCCTTCGGATAATCCTTGGCGGTGTTGAACCCATGCTGCCGTCGTTCGCCGTGCCCAAGTTGATCGATCACGAACACGATGCAGCCAAGCTTCGCCCAGTTCACGCCCATGTCCTGCAGTTCGCCCTCGTGCTTGGGAGCATGATGAGCATGAGCGATCATGATGACCGGACAGTGTTCACGTTTCGCGGCGGGATAATAAAGATTGCCCGTCACCCACACGCCAGGCCGGCTTTCGTATAAGAGATTGTCGATGTGATAATCGTCGGCGTTGATGGTCTTGGTGGTCTTGATCTGCATGAATTTCGGCGCTTCCGGCCAGGTGCCCAGCGACTCCTTCAAAGCCTTGATGCGTTCATCGCGGAACTTTTCCCAGTCCGCTTTCGTTTGTACCTTGTTCCATTCCTCGCGATCGCTCTGGTTCGCTTTCTTGAGTTGATCGCGCAAGTAGTCCGGCAACGCGGTGCTGAACTTTCCGTCCTTGCCAGGCACTTTCGCGAGTTCGGCGGTGGCATAGTCGCGTAGTTCCTTCGCGAGTTTGTCGGTCGCGTCATCGGCGAACGCGGGGAGTGCGAAGAGAGTAAACAGGAGAGAGTAGCGGGACATGACGTTGCTCCGGTAGGTGAGGTGAAGTTACTGCGGAAGTGTTCGAGTTGCAACAGGCGAGCGGTGCCGCGTAAGCGGCCCGATGATGGCACAACCTAAGCGGCTCAAGATAGCGCCGCATTAGCGGCTGGATGATGATGCGAACTTCTTATCATCGGGCCGCTTACGCGGCTCCGCTCGCCATATCATTTCCCTCATGAGCACTACACCACCGCCTCTTCCGCGTCGCCGCCTTTGGGGAGGCTGTCTCCTCATCGGCCTGCTGGTCGCTTCCATCTTTGTCAACCTCGTCCTGTGTGGCGTGGTCTTCATACCGTCGCCGGATCCCGACGAGCCGGCCGCCATCGAAACGCACCTGTATGGACCCAAGGGCGAGGCGAACAAGATCGCCGTCGTCAAGGCCGAGGGGGCACTGGTCGAAGGTCTCGACGCGCACATCCTGCGACAAATTGAGACGGCTGCCAAGGATGATTCCGTCAAAGCCGTCGTCTTGCGCATCGAGAGCCCAGGCGGCACGATCGGTTCGAGCGAAGAGATTCACCGCGAGTTGACGCGCATGAAGACCGGCCAACATCCCCGGCATTCCGGGCGAAGCGGCAAGCCAATTGTTGCGTCGATGGGCTCGATCGCTGCCTCGGGCGGATACTACATCGCCATGCCGGCCCAGAAGGTGTTAGCCGAGAAAGGCACGCTCACGGGCTCGATCGGCGTGTATGCCGCGTTGCCAAACGTGGCCGAGTTGGCCAACAAGAACGGCGTGAAACTTGAACTCATCAAGGCTGGCGGCATCAAGGGGAGCGGGTCGCCGTTGCACAGCATGTCGCCCGAGGAACGCCAGCCGTGGCAGGACATGGTCGATCAATCCTACGATCAGTTTTTGGATGTGGTCGCGACAGGTCGTCCGAAGTTGACCAAAGAACAACTCCGTTCCGAAGGCGTGATGAAGAAAACGGTGGACTTGCGCGATGAGAAAGGCAATGTCATCAAGAACGCCAAGCAGATCGAGGTCGTGCGTTTTAGAGCAGATGGCGGATCATTCACGGCAAGCGAGGCCAAGAATCTCGGGTTGATTGATGACATCGGTCTCTTGGAAGACGCCGTGACCGCGGCAGCGAGCGCGGCAGGGATCAACGAATATCGCGTGGTGACTTACAAACGCCAGCCGAGTCTGATCGGAATGCTCTTCGGCATGAAATCACCGGCCGAGAGCCCCGATGTGCAAAGCATCTCGAACGGCTTGACGCCACGGCTTTGGTACATGGCCCCGGGAAGCGAGTTATCGGGAATTGTGGCGGCGAGTGGGAAGCGGTGAACGAGCTACGACTTAGCATTCATCATCGCGAGAATGTCCTTCACCAACAGATAGAGGTGAAGTTCGTGCGTGGGTGACGAAACAAATCCAAACTTCTCGTAATAGGCACTTGCGCTCGAATCCTTTGCATGAACCAGAAGTGCTCGACAACCGACGATATCCGCTGCATTAACGACGCGTAGCATAGCGTCCTTCAGTAGTCCTTTGCCGAGTCCCTGACTCTGTTCGCTTCGATCAATCGCAAGTCGTGCGAGCAGGATTACGGGCACAGGATAGTTCGCCAGCCCTTTCGCGACTCGGTCAGGCGTATCCGATCGACTAACGGAGTTTGCGGCAAGTGTGTAGTAACCCACAACACTCCTGCCCCGAAGCACGACGTACGTTCGAGCAGACCGATTCTGCTGATTCTGCAAAGAGTGCTTTTGCAAATACTCGTTTAGAGGCGCAGATCCACAATCGAACATCGAGCGTTCATGCTCGACTTCAAGAAGGACCGGACCCGTTAGCGGAATCGGATCGGGCATCGAAAACCCCAGGTTCTTGGAGGAGTCGCCTCAACTCTGGAATGTTCCGTGGTGGTGCATCCAGCGCGGCGCAAAACGCATCCCACGCCCGGGTATCCAGCGTAATCGCCGTCTGATCCGTACACTCTGATTCAATCGTTAGACGCACTCGCTGCTGATCCGCAAGCGAAACTGCGCGCGTCGGCCTAAAGACCCCGTTATCGAAAACCGCGTCGACTTGAGTGGTCATCGTGTTGCCTCCGATAAATGATTCTACCCGTTTTCGCGGCCAAACGGTAGCTCACGTGTGGGTGATGCTAGGATGATTGTGTGATCTACCTCGACCATGCCGCGACGACGCCAATGCTTCCCGAAGCCTGGGAGGCGATGCGGCCATTCGCGACCGAGTATTTCGGCAATCCGGCCAGTGCTCACGGTGCAGGACGCAAGGCCCGGCAAGCGCTGGAAGATGCCCGCGAACGCATTGCTCTTTGTCTCGATGCCTCGGCCGAGGAAGTCGTTTTCACGAGCGGCGCAACCGAGGCGAACAATCTCGCCATCTTCGGCCTTGCGGGTTCTCCGCCCGGCCACATTCTTTCCAGCCCGATTGAACATCCGTGTGTTGTCGAGCCGTTGAAACAGCTGGCCGCACGGGGATTCACTGTCGAATTTCTTAACGCAAACCTTCCCCCCCAGCCCCCTCTCCGAAACGGAGAGGGGGAGCCAAGACTCGTCGTGGCGATGCTGGTCAATCATGAGACGGGCGCCATCACGGAGTACTCAGTACTCAGTACTCAGTACTCAGTCCTGCATTGCGATGCCGCCCAGGCCGTCGGCAAGATCCCCGTCTCGTTTCGCAAGCTGGGGGCAACCACACTCAGTTTGAGTGCCCACAAGTTCGGCGGGCCCAAGGGCATCGGGGCCTTGCTCGTTAAAAAGGGGACGCACCTCATTCCGCAGCTGTTTGGCGGGCATCAACAGCAAGGACGAAGGCCTGGAACAGAACCGGTTGCTCTCGCGGTCGGCATGGCCACTGCTCTTGAGATTGCGACGCGGCATTATCCCTCTTCCCACTTAGGGAAGGGGACCGAGGGGTTAGGTGAAAGACGTGACGCCTTCATCGAGCGATTGCGGACACTCTGCCCACCACTCGTCGTGAACTCGCCGGCGGATGCCTCGCCCTACATCCTGAACATCTCGTTCCCCGGTTGTCGGGCGGACGTGCTGCTCATGAAACTCGACCTGGCTGGAATCGCCTGTTCCACCGGCTCCGCGTGCTCGAGTGGTTCGCTGCTCCCGTCTCCGGTGCTTCAGGCAATGGGAGTGCCAGAGGAACTCTTGCGTTCGGCGATGCGATTCAGCTTTGCTGCAAGTACGACCGAGGCGGAATTGGTGGAGGCCGCAACGCGGATTGCAGCGTGTGTGAAGCAGTTGCGGGCGGATTGATCGACTCGGACTCTAAAGCTTGCTGCCTACGGTCAACTCTCTACCCCTAAGATATTCTCTCAACGCATCGTTCACGGCCTGCTCGTCGGCAAAGGACGCCGCGACATCTTCGGCAAGTCGCACAATACGTAAACGCTCCGCATATTTTCCGCGCATTAGCCCACGAAGCGATCGAAAGTCACAATCGGCTCGCAGATCATCGGGGGCAGTCGGTTCAGGGGAAGTTGCCACATTCATCATGATAACTGCCCAATGAACCTCAATACAGTGCATCTCTCGCAGAGACCATTACACTACCCCAATGCATTCTCTGGCCCGTTTCGTCCAACTCCCGGAAAATCGGTCCGCGTTGCAGGCTGTGAACAACCTGGCGGAGGCGACCGAATCGCCACTGCTCATTTTGCACGGCCCGCCGGGATCGGGCAAGTCGCATCTGGTCAACGCACTCGTCGACCGCTTCACTCTAGCCGATGCGTCGCGAACCGCTCAAGTCCACGCGGCCGGGGAGTTGGGTCGCGGGCTGATGATGTTGCAACTGGAACGCCGGCCTCTCATCAAGGAGACCATCGGCTGCGATTTGTTCGTGGTCGAGGACCTTCAGCACTTGCAAGAAGCGGCCGGCGACGAACTGGCTTACATTCTCGATCGCAGGCAGGCTCGTCGGAAGCCAGGCCTCTTGACGGCCGTTCGCGGACCAGCGGAACTGACGCTATCTGCTCGACTCCGAAGTCGGTTGGCTGGCGGCTTGGTGGTGGGCATCGCCCCCTTGAGTGCCTCGAGTCGCAAGATTCTGGTCAAGCAATGGTGCCGGGAACGCAAGCTGAAATTGACCGACGAGGTCATTGATTGGCTCGCTCGCAATCCGGGTGGTGCTCGACCGATCCTGGGCAACATCACGCTACTCGAAGTGTTGGCCAAGCAGTTTCCACCGCCGCTCACGTTGAAAGTGATTCAATCGCAAATCCCCGGTTCCATGGAAGAAAAAACTTCGCCACTCGATTCCCTGCTCGCGGCGATCACGGATCGATTTCACGTGACCGAGAAGCTCTTGCTGGGCCCAACGCGTTCAAGGAATGTCGTCTGGCCGCGTCAAGTCGCCATGTATGTTGCCCGCCAAGCCGGGTTCACATTGGCCGAGATCGGGGCCTACTTCGGCGGCCGCGACCACACGACAGTCATGCACAGTTGCGAGAAAGTTGAAAAGGCTCTGGCCACCGACCGGACACTGGCTCGCGAGATCCAGGAACTGCAATCGCGCACATCGATCTCCCCTCTACTCAGCTGACGCTCACTCCGTTTGCAACGCCTGAAAATTTCTCTGTGGATAACCCGTCAAACCTTTGTCGATTGCCTGACATGCCATGTCGTCCGTAGACAACTCGAAAAACTCACTCGTCACTCGAGCGGTTCACCCGACAATCATTGACATATAACCGACAGACTTTTGACAGCTTTTCCACAGGCACAAAATCAGTGCAACTCGATGCGGTGCCATAAACGATGATGCGGGAAAATGCGATTTAGTCCGAAATGGGAAGGACAAGACTACTACGACTTTAGAAAATAAGGAGAGAGTTTCTTTCTCTACGGACAACGCCCGTCATCAAGAAACCTTTAAATCGGTAAAAGCTATTCTCTGTTCTCGAATGGCTTACCATGTTCTTTCGCTCGACATCCAGGAGTGGACCCTTCCATGATCGTGACTTGTCCCCGTGACGGCCTGCTCAGCGCGTGCCAAATTGTTGGCGTGGCCGTGCCATCGCGAACCACCATGCCCATTTACCAAAATATCAAAGCGGTGGCGACCGAGGAGCATCTCACGCTGATGGCCACGGACCTGGAGGTCGGAATTCGCTACGAGTTGCGCGGGCTTGGCATCGAGGAACCGGGAGAAGCAATCTTGCCCGTGGGACGACTGACGTCGATCCTTAGAGAAAGCACCGATAGCGAAGTGAAGCTGGACGCGGACGAACGCCGAACGCGAGTCACAACGACATCGAGCGAATACGAAATGCCGGGCGAGGATCCGGCCTCCTTCGCGAACATTGCCGGCTTCGCGGAAGGCGAGCGTTATGCCGAACTAGCTGCCGGCGACTTGCAACGCATGATTCGACGAACCGTGTTTGCAGCTGCCAAGGAAGAAGGAAAGTACGCCATGCGCGGCGTGCTCTGGGATCTCGATGACAAAACGGCCAAGCTGGTTGCGACGGACGGCAAGCGTTTGGCGGTCGCCACGGGCAAGTGCGTGATGCAGGGTGATGGCGAGAAGAAAGGCCAGTCGCATCTGGTGCCGCCAAAGGCGATGAGCTTGCTCGAACGAATCTTGGCCGAAGGCGATGCCAGTCAGCCGGTGCAGGTTGCTTTGCGATCGAACGACGCGCTATTCAAAACCGAGCGAGCGGTGATCTACAGCCGGCTTGTTGAAGGAAGGTTCCCGCCATATCGCGATGTCATTCCCAAGAAGGTCAACGCGAAGATACAGCTCGTGGTAGGCGACTTCCTCTCGGCAGTGCGGCAAGCCGCGATCATGACTGACGACGAGAGCAAACGAATCACGTTCAAGTTTGCTCCGGGCAAGTTGAATCTGGATGCCAAGGGTTCCACCACGGGCCAATCGAAGGTATCATTGAAGATCGAAGAATACAGTGGTCCCGCAATCGACATCAGTTTCGACCCGGCCTACCTGACTGAAATGCTCCGAGTGATGGACGGGGCCGAGACGTTGCAACTCGACTTGGTTGATGGGCAGAAGTCGGCCGTGTTTCGGAGTGGGGAAGATTACTTGTACCTGGTGGTGCCGTTGGTGTAAGGAGACAGGCGATGACTCACACAGCACGCGTACTCGATGATCCCGATGTCGAGAACGGAGTTCGGTATCCCAGTTCGGATGGGAAGCCCATGGCCGAAACAGACTTCCATGTGATGGCGATTCGCTTATTACTGGACGCACTAGAAGACGCACTCGATGGGCAGAAAGATGTCCATATTTCAGGCAACTCGTTTTTTTTCTGGGTGGAAGGCGACCCGAGCAAGCGGCGCGCACCCGATGCAATGGTTGTGTTTGGCGTCGAGAAAGGTGGGCGTCGATCGTTCAGGACTTGGAAGGAAGGTGGTGCCGTTCCATCTGTCTGCTTCGAGGTAGCCTCTAAAAAGATTTGGAAGGCCAACTTGGGTGCGGTCAAAGACGACTACGAGGCTGCCGGCGTCAAGGAATACTTCGTATTTGATCCATTGCGTGACTGCCTTCCACAGCCTTTAATGGGATATCGCCTAAAAGGGAAGACTTTTAGGAAATTGAAGGCGGATGGAAACGGAGCGGTTACATCGGAAGAGTTAGGTCTGTGCCTCATACCGGAGGGCAGAATGCTCCGATTGATACATCTCGCTAGCCTGGAACGTGTGTTGACGCGAACGGAGCAGACGCTTTCGGCTCGTGCTGAGACGTCGGCCATCCATGCTTTGGCAGAGCAAATCAAAGCTGAAAATGTCCGACTGAGAGCCCAAATCGAGGCGAACGGTAAGTCTCTCAACGGCCATTCCTAAACATGGATCCCAAAGGCCCCGAACGGCTTTCTGAAATTCTGAGCCAGCTCTTCGCTGCACGCGGCTGGGGTCGGCAACAGGGACGACTACAACTCGAACGAGCCTGGGCCGAAGCCGCAGGTCCGGAATTTGCCGCCATCACGCGTGTCGGTGGGATGAAGCGACGCATTCTGGAAATCGAAGTTAAAGGCGCAATTCCGCTTCAAGAACTCAGCCAGTTCCACAAGCGTGGCATTCTGGAACGCCTGCGACAAGCCATGCCCGGGACGACCATCACGGACATCAAGTTTCGGGCGGGAACGTAGTGAGATCAACGATTTGTCGGGCGGATTGAAAGGCAAACAGTGAGGAATCTGAAGCGAGCGAAAGCTTCGAAGGTTAGGTTGGCATGTCGCGCGGGGGAACTCACGGTCCCCACGCCCGGCCTGGCGAGGGGCTATGTGCAAGCCAATCTCGTCATTGTGCCGAAAGAGCACGCCTTCGATTTTTTGCTCTTCTGCCAACGAAACCCGAGGCCGTGTCCGTTACTGGACGTCACTCAGCCTGGCGATCCTGAGCCAAAGGAAGTTGCGCCGGGGGCTGATTTGCGAACGGATCTGCCCGCCTACCGCGTGTGGCGAAACGGCGTGTTGGTCGATGAACCGACCGATATCCGCGCGTTGTGGCGGGACGATCTCGTCTCTTTCCTCATCGGTTGTTCGTTCACATTCGAGAACGCTCTTCTTGAAGCGAAGCTTCCTGTGCGACACATCGAGCAGGGGTTAAACGTCCCGATGTATATAACAAATCGCCCGTGTCGAACCGCGGGCATTTTCAGTGGGCCTCTGGTGGTCTCGATGCGGCCCATGACGCCGCCCCAGGCCGTTCGGGCCACCCATGTGTGTTCGCGATTTCCGCGGGCACACGGCAAGCCGATCCATTATGGCGATCCGACGAAGCTGGGCATCGCGGACATGCATCGGCCCGAATTTGGCGATGCCGTTGAGATTCGCCGTAACGAGGCACCAGTCTTCTGGGCCTGCGGCGTGACCCCGCAGGCGGCCCTGATGGAAGCGAAAATTCCCTTTGCGATCACCCACAAGCCGGGGCACATGTTCCTGACCGATTTGATGGATGCTGACATGGAAGGCGAATGAGCGAACCCGAAAAGGGCGAGGATTGTCTTGACGGAAACGGTTGGCACGCTAACGTTTAGTAGACATGCCGAGGTGGCGGAATTGGCAGACGCGCTAGCCTCAGGAGCTAGTACTCGCAAGGGTGTGCAGGTTCAACTCCTGTCCTCGGCACT
>Ga0163144_10027400_pt1 | contig 11033 bp, 9 predicted proteins | sample OliLak19BULKMAT1_FD_123175 | JGI IMG/M metagenome (GOLD analysis project Ga0163144, IMG submission 123175) | Freshwater microbial mat bacterial communities from Lake Vanda, McMurdo Dry Valleys, Antarctica - Oligotrophic Lake LV.19.BULKMAT1 | ecosystem: Environmental > Aquatic > Freshwater > Lake... | reverse complement strand
GGGTGTCGCTCGCGCATTCGCATGCCCGGGCGCATGCGCGCGCGCACGGCTACCTCGGCACGATTCGCCGGCGCGACGGCAAGGGCGACGGCAAGGGTAACGAGGGCGACCGCTAAGCGGCGGGGCCGGGGGGCCTCGACCGTGGCCCCCGATCAGGGAATCCGCACCTGCGCCGGGTCGAAATCCGGCGCCGGCCAGCGCAGCGGCATCTGCTCGAGCTCCTGGCGCAATATCTGCGAGACCGCGAAATCGCGGAACCACTTGCGATCTGCCGGCACCACGTACCATGGCGCGGACGCGGTCGAACAGCGCGACAGCGCGGCCTCGTAGGCGAGCTGGTAGTCCGCCCAGCGCGCCCGTTTGTCGAGATCCGCCGGATCGAACTTCCACTGCTTCGCGCGCTCGGCCAGCCGCTCCTCGAAGCGTCGCTTCTGCTCGGCACGACTGATCTGCAGGAAAATCTTGACCACCCGGGTGCCGTTCGCGGCGAGGTGTTCTTCGAACGCGTTGATCTGGCCATAGCGCTGCGACCAGACGGCTTCGGGCACCAGGTTCTGCACGCGCACCACGAGCACGTCCTCGTAGTGCGAGCGGTTGAAAACCGCGATCTCGCCGCGCGCCGGCGCGTGCCGATGGATCCGCCAGAGGTAGTCGTGGCGCATTTCCTCGGCGCTCGGCACCTTGAACGAAGTGACCGCGCAGCCCTGCGGATTGAATGCGGAGAACACGCGCCGGATGGTGCTGTCCTTGCCGCCGCCATCGATCGCCTGCAGCACCACCAGCAGCGCAAAGCGGCCGTCTGCGTACATCTTGTATTGCAGCTCGGAAAGGCGCGCGAGGTTTTCGCCCGTCGCGAGCTCGACCTGCTCCTTTCCCCAGCCGAAGTCGCGCGCCGCGTCCGGATCGCGCAGCCGGACGCGCCCGTTCGGCCGCACGCGCAGCCTCTCGGGGATGTCGCGTCTGGATGTTCGCTTCGAAGCCACGTCGAGTGCCTCCCGGACTGCGCGCAGCGTCAGCGGGCCGCGCGCCGGGCGGCCGCGGGAATCTGCTGCGTGATGCAGTGGATGTTGCCGCCGCCGAGCAGGATCTCGCGCGCCGCGACGCCGACCACCTTGCGCCCCGGGAACAGGCGCCGCAGCTTCGCCAGCGCCGCGGCATCGGTGCGTGGATCGAGCAGTGGCATGACGACCCCGCCGTTCGCGAGGTAGAAATTCACGTAGCTGGCAGCCAGGCGCTCGCGGGCGTGGCGCGGTTTCGCACCCGCACGGCTCTGCAGGCCAGCCGCTTCCGCGCGGCTCATGTAGAGCGGGCCCGGCATCGGGATCGTGTGCACCTTCAGGCGCCGGCCGCGCGCGTCGCGCGCGTCGTTCAGGCGTTCCCAGGCGTCAAGGCAGACCTCGTGCTGGGGGTCGTTGGCGTCGTCGGTCCAGAGCAGCGCCACGACGCCCGGAGCCACGAAACACGCCAGGTTGTCGATATGGCCATCGGTCTCGTCGTTGAACACCCCGTCGCCGAGCCAGATGATCTCGGTGGCGCCCGTATAGACCTTGAGCAGCGACTCGATCTGCGCGCCGGTGATCTGCGGGTTGCGGTTGCGGTTCAGCAGGCACTGTTCGGTGACCAGCAGCGTGCCCTCGCCGTCCGAATGGATCGCCCCGCCCTCGTTGACGAGCGGCGCCCGATAACGGTCGAGACGCTCGATGTCCAGCACCTTGCGGGCCACGAGGTCATCCTGGTCCCAGGGGAAATACAGCCCGCCGCGCAGGCCACCCCAGGCGTTGAAATGCCAGTCGACGCCGCGCACCGCGCCGCGGCGGTCGACCACGCAGGTCGGGCCGACGTCGCGCATCCAGGCATCGTCGCTAGAGAGCTCGACGACGCGCACGGTGACCGGCAACGCACCGCGGGCAAACTCGTATTGCGCACCGGAGGCGCCAACCGTGACCGGCTCGAACCGCGAGATCGCGGCGGCCACCGCGGCGAACGCCCGCTGCGCCGGCAGCGCGCCGTCGCGCCAGTTGTCCGGTCGCCAGGGCCAGAGCATCCAGCAGCCCTGATGCGGTTCGAACTCGCCCGGCATCCGGAAGCCGTCTGCGGTGGGCGTTGAATCCAGTGTGATCGACATATCGGTGCATTGTATCGGAGCGCACACCGCAGCGGAGGGGAGCCGGAGGGCCCGCTGTGCTAGAATTCGCGCCGCGATTCGCGGCGTCCGCCGCGGTAGGTCTACGGAGAATCCACAAGATGTCGACGGCAGCCAAAGTCACCCTCACTCCGCCTCCCTACGGCGCGAAGATCACGATCCGCGACGGCAAGCTCGTCGTTCCGGACAACCCGATCATCCCGTTCATCGAGGGCGACGGTACCGGCCCGGACATCTGGCGCTCCAGCGTCCGCGTACTCGACGCCGCGGTGCAGCAGGCCTATGGCGGCAAACGCAAGATCCACTGGATGGAAGTCTTCGCGGGCGAGAAGTCGAACAAGGTATACAACACTTGGCTGCCGGAGGAGACCGTCACGGCCTGCCGCGAATACCTCGTCTCGATCAAGGGACCGCTCAGCACCCCGATCGGCGGCGGCATCCGTTCGCTGAACGTCGCGCTGCGCCAGATGCTCGACCTCTACGTCTGCCTGCGCCCGGTGCGCTGGTTCAAGGGCGTGCCCTCGCCCGTCAAGGCGCCCGAGAAGGTCGACATGGTGATTTTCCGGGAGAACACCGAGGACATCTACGCCGGCATCGAGTTCGAGGCGGGCACCGAGGAGAACCGCAAGTTCCAGGAGATGTTCAAGCAGGCGTTCCCGAAGGCCTTCGCGAAGATCCGCTTCCCGGGCACCTCGGGCATCGGCATCAAGGCAGTGTCTCAGGAAGGCACCGAGCGCCTGATGCGCTCCGCCATCGAGTACGCGATCGTCAACAAGCGCAAGAGCCTGACGATCGTGCACAAGGGCAACATCATGAAGTTCACGGAAGGCGCCTTCCGTAACTGGGCCTACGCGATCGCCGAGCGCGAGTTCGCCGCGAACGTCTACACCTGGGAACAGTGGGAACGCACCAAGGCCGCCAAGGGCGAGAAGGTCGCGAACGCCGAGCAGGACGCCGCGAAGGCGGCAGGCAAGGTCATCGTCAAGGACGCGATCGCCGACATCACGCTGCAGCAGGTGCTGACGCGCCCCGACGAGTTCGACGTGATCGCCACGATGAACCTCAACGGCGACTACCTCTCCGACGCGCTCGCCGCGCAGGTCGGCGGCATCGGCATAGCTCCGGGCGGCAACATCAACTACGTGACCGGCCACGCCGTGTTCGAGGCGACCCACGGCACCGCGCCGAAGTACGCGAACCTCGACAAGGTGAACCCGGGCTCGGTGATCCTCTCCGGCGAGATGATGCTGCGCTACATGGGCTGGACAGAGGCGGCCGACGCGATCATCACCGCGATGGATCGCACGATCGCCCAGAAGACGGTCACCTACGACTTCGCCCGACTGATGGAAGGCGCGAAGGAAGTGAAGTGCAGCGAGTTCGGCGACGCGCTGATCCGCAACCTCTGAGCGGCCAGCCCACCTGCACTTCAAGCACGCCACGACCCCCGCGCGTCGGTAGCCAGTGCCAGCGCTCGTGCCCACGCCCGCGGATCGCTGCAGCCGCCTGATCGCCGAGGCCTTCGCGACCTACAACGCGGAGTTTCGGGCGATCACTCGGCGGGCGCCGCTGCGCTTCGACACGCTCGACTGGAAGGGCGGCCAGCGCGACGCGGTGGAGCGCATCGAGCTCTATGATCGCGCGGTCGACCGCACCGTCGCCGAACTGCGCGTGCAGCTCGGCGAGCAGGCCCTGGACCGCGCCTTGTGGCCGCAGGTGCGGGAGACCTTCGCTCGCCAGGTCGAAGGCGTCCCCGACGCCGAATTCACCAAGACGTTCTTCAGTTCGATCACGCGCCGCCTGTTCGGCACCGTCGGCGTGGCATCCGAGATCGAGTTCGTGGCCACCGAACTCGACCCGCTGGCGAGCATCCACTCGAGCGTTCTGACGGGCAGCTATGCGAACCGCGGCAGCCTCGCGCTGCTGATCGAGGACCTGCTCGGCGACCTGCCCTTCCGCTCGCCGTGGCGCGACTTCGACAAGTCGGTGCAGTACGTGGTTGCGGAGATCGCTGCTCACCTGCTCGGCAGCAGCGAACGACGGGTCATCAATCAGATCGAGGTCATCCGGCCGGTCTTCTACCAGGTCAGCCGTGCCTACGTCGTCGGGCGGATCACCGGCCGCGACTTCGTGCGGCCGCTGGTGCTGGCGCTGAAGAATACCGACCATGGCATGTTCGTCGACGCGGTGATGCTGAGCGAGGACGACGTCAGCATCGTGTTCGGCTACACGCGCTCCTATTTCCACGTCGATCTGGAGCGGGTCGGCGAGGCGGTGGTCTTCCTGCGCCAACTGGTGCCGCGCAAGCCCGTCAGCGAACTGTTCACGGTGCTGGGCCGCGCCAAGCAAGGCAAGACCGAGCGCTATCGCGAGATCGTGCACCACCTCGCCCGCTCGACCGACCAGTTCGTCCATGCCGCCGGCGAACGCGGCCTGGTGATGGTCTGCTTCACGCTGCCCTCGCTCGACGTGGTGTTCAAGCTGATCCGCGACCGCTTCGCGCCGCCGAAAAACGTGCTGCGCCAGGACGTGCTCGACAAGTACAAGTTCGTGTTCCGCCACGACCGCGCCGGGCGCCTGGTCGATGCGCAGGAGTTCAAGCGCGTGCGGCTGCCGCTGGCGCGCTTCGCGCCGGAACTCCTCGAGGAACTGTTCGGCGAGACCACCAGCACCGTGCACGCCGAAGGCGAAGACCTGATCTTCGAACACATGTACATCGAGCGGCGCATGGTGCCGCTGAACCTCTACCTGCGCGATGCCGCGCCCGAGGCCGCCGCGCGCGCCGTGCTCGACTACGGCCAGTCGATCCGCGACCTCGCCTACACCAACATCTTCGCCGGCGACCTGCTGCTGAAGAACTTCGGCGTGACGCGCCACGGCCGGGTGATCTTCTACGACTACGACGAGCTCTGCCAGGTCAGCGAATGCCGCTTCCGCGACGTGCCGCAGGCCACGAACGACGAGGACGAGATGCGCGGCGAGGCCTGGTTCTACGTCGCCGAGAACGACGTGTTCCCGGAGACCTTCCTGAACTTCCTCGCCTTCAGCGACGAACAGCGCGAGCTGTTCCTGAAGGTGCACGGCGACATCCTGACACCGGACTTCTGGCGCAACGTGCAGGAGAAGGTGGCCGCGGGCGAGATGATGGAAGTCCTGCCCTATCACCCGCATCGCGTGCGGGTCGCGAGCAGCAGCTGATCGGGCGCCGCGGCCCGACGGTCGCGGATCAGCCGAGCTGCGAGTCGACGGCTGCCTTCAGCGGCCCGAACGAGGCGCGCAGCCGGGCCGTCTCGCGCCGATCCAGCCTAAGGTCCGATTCGACCTGCCCGGCCAGCCCGGGCGCAGGAAACTCGGCGAACAGCACCTGGCTCGCGAAGGCGTGGGCGTAGTAGACCGCGCGCGCATCCGCGCCGACGGACCCGGACTCGCCGACCCGTCGCCAGCCCTGCACGGCGGCCGCGACTCCCGGTGGCAGGCGCCAGGCCTTCAGCAAGGCCGTCGTCAGGTCCGGCTCCAGCGCCGTGCAGGCGGCCTGCACCGACGCCGGGTCGAACATCGATCGTTCCTGTTCCTCGACGGCCGAGACGGCCCGCAGCGCGAGTGCCTCGCCGGCGCGATGCAGCAGGCCCGCGAGACCGGCCGTGCCCGGCGACCCGCCGGCGAGCCGGGCGAGTGCCGCGGCGGTCCAGCCGGTTGCGAGCGCACTGCGCCACGCGAGCCGCGACTCGCGCTGCCGGGCGGGCACGTGATAAAGGGCGGCGCGCAAGCCGTCGAGCGCGGCCTGGAGCGGATCGGCACTGCGGCGTCCACGGCTCTCGCGCAGCGGCAGCGGCGCAACCGTCGCCAACGCATCGACGAGGTCGCGCAGCGCGTCCGGACGCGGGCCGAGGGCGGCCGCCTGGATCTGCGCTGCCGCGGCCAGGGCAGCTAGCAGCGCCTCGGCCTTGCCGTCCTGGCCGCGCTCGGGCGCCTGTCTGAGAAGTGGGAAAGCCATGCAGGGGGAATGCTCCGCCGTGGAGGCTCCCCCGGCCGCCCGGCCCCGTCCACCCGAGCGCCCCGGAATCGCCAAGCGCGTCACGCTTCGGGTGCTGCGCCGGCTTCCGCGCCGGCGCCACTGGCTGCGCTGGCCGCGCTGGCGACGCTGGCGGCGACGAGCGCCTGGTCGATGTCGGCGCGCAGGTCTTCGACGTCCTCGAGGCCGATCGACAGACGCACGGTGCCGGCACGGATGTCGGACCACTCGGCCTGCTCGGCGCTGAACTCCTTCGGGCGCAGCATCTGCGGCGGCAACACCAGCGATTCGGTCGAGCCGAGACTCGCCGTCACTGCGAACAGTTGCAGCGCTTCCGCGAAGCGCCGCCCCGCCTCGGCGCCGGCCCGCAGGTCGAAGGTGACGATCGAGCCGAACTCACGCATCTGCGCGCGCGCGCGTGCCGCCTGCGGATGATCTGGCAAGCCCGGATAGCGCACTCGCTCGACGGCCGGATGCGACGCGAGCATCTGCGCCACCTGCTGCGCGGCCGCGCACTGCGCCCGGTAGCGCAGGAAGTAGGTCTTCATGCCGCGCATCAGCAGGAACGCCGCGTGCGGGTCCAGCTGCGCTCCGAACAGGCCCCAGTCGGCGCGCATCGTGTCCATCACTGCGCGGCTCGCGATCGCCGCACCGCCCATCACGTCGCCGGTGCCCGCCGCGTACTTGGTCAGACTGTGGACGAAGACATCGACGTCGAACTCACCGTGCTGGTGGAAGCCGGCGAAGGTGTTGTCGAGCACGGTCAGGGCGCCGTGGGCGCGCGCCAGCCGCGTGATCGAAACCAGGTCCGCCACCTTCGTGACCGGATTGGTCGGGCTCTCGAATACGATCAGCCGCGTCGGCACAGTCGCGAGCATGCGCTCGATGCCGGCAAGGTCGTCGATCGACAACATCGTGTGCCGGACGCCGAACCGCGCCAGGAACCGGCGGACGATCTGCCGCGTCGGGTTGTAGGTTTCGGCGAAGCACAGCACGTGGTCGCCCGCCGAGGTCAGCGAGAACAGCGTCTGCGCGATCGCGTTCACGCCGGAGGCGCAGGCGAGGCAATCGTCGCGGCCCTGCAGCTCCGCGAGCAGCAACTCGAGTTGCCTTACCGTCGGGTTGGACGAACGCGAATAGAAGAAGCCGGGGCGCTCGCCGCGCAAGGCCCGCAGCGTTTCGTCGATCGACTCGAACTCGAACTTGACGCTCTGGTAGATCGGCGGTGTCAGCGGCCGGTTGCCGGGCGGGAGGTCGACCCTTGCGGGGTGATTGACGCGGGTTTCCTTTTTCATCCAGCGGGCTTCATTTCAGGACCAGCGTGAAGGGATCGGCATCGAGGTGGGCCGGGAAGCGCTCGCGGAAGTCCTGCAGGGCCGCCAGGTCGAGGGTTACGCTGGCGCTGCCAACCGCGTTGCCCGGGGTCGCGACCGGCATGCCGAGGAAGTCGAGTGCCACGCTGTCGCCGTCGTGCACGATGCCGTTGCCGTCGGCGCCGACACGATTGACGCCAATTACGTGCGCCTGGTTCTCGATCGCGCGCGCGATCAGCAACTGCCGCCACGCGTAGGCGCGGCGCGCCGGCCAGTTGGCCACGTAGACCAGCAGGTCGTAGTCGAACTCCGGGCGCCGGCGACTCCAGACCGGGAAACGCAGGTCGTAGCAGACCAGCGGCGCGATGCGCCAGCCGCGGAAATTCACCACCAGCGGCGCCGTGCCGGCCGCGTAGTGCAGGTGCTCGCCGGCCATCCGGAACAGGTGGCGCTTGTCGTAGTGGTGCAGCGCCCCGTCGGGGGTCGCGAGCCACAGGCGGTTGACGCAACGATGTTCGTCGCGCGTCATCACGCTGCCGGTGACGGCGGCATCGAGTCGCCGGGACCAGTCGAGGAGCCATTGCGCCGTCGGGCCCGCAGCCGGCTCGGCGAGCGTCGCCGAATCCATGCTGAAGCCGGTCGTGAACATTTCGGGCAGCACGACCAGGTCGACACTGCCGCGTGCCAGCGCCTCGAGCTGTTCGTCGAACCGGCGCCGATTCGCGTCCGGATCCTGCCAGACCAGGTCTGCCTGAAGCAGGGTGACGGCGAGGCTCATTGCCCGTCCACCCGCTTCACGCAAGCGCCCGCGGTTGCCGCAACGCGAACTCGCGCAGCTTCTGCGCCGCGAGGTCGAGCGTCTCCTCGCGCTTGGCCACGCAGATGCGCAGCAGCCGCAGCGTCGGCCGCTCGCGGTAGAACGGCGACAGCGGGATCAGGGCGATGCCGCCGTGTCGGATCAGCTGATCGGCGAACTCGACGTCCGCGGCGTCGGACAGCGCGCCGAAGTCGAGCAGCTGGAAATAGGTGCCCTGCGAGGGCACCAGCCGGAACCCGCTGCCCTCGAGCGCGGCGACCAGCCGGTCGCGCTTGCGCTGGAAGAACTCCGACAGGCCGGACCACGATTCGGGCTTCTCGTCGAGATAGCGCGCGATGCCGACCTGCAGCGGCGTCGCGATGCTGAAGGTGTTGAACTGGTGGACCTTGCGGAATTCGCGCATCAGCGCCGGCTGCGCGACGCAGGCGCCGACGCGCCAGCCGGTCACGTGCAGGATCTTGCCGAAGGAAAACACTGCGAACGCCCGCTCGCGCAGCTCCGGTTGCGACAGCACCGAGCAGTGGCGACGGCCATCGAACACCACGTGCTCGTAGACCTCGTCGGAGAGCACCAGGGTCTTCGAGCCGCGCAGCACCTCGGCCAGCGCGTCGAGCGTTTCGCGCCCGTGGACCACACAGGCCGGGTTGTGGGGGTTGTTGAGGATCACCAAGCGGGTGCGCGGCGTCAGGGAGGCGCGGACCCGGTCCCAGTCGATCGCGAACTCCGGTGGCTGCAGCGCGATCCGCACGCAGCGCCCGCCGGCGAGCCGCACGGCGGGCTCGTACGCATCGTAGGCGGGATCGAAGACGATGACCTCGTCCCCGGGGTGGACGGTGGCCTGGATCGCCGAGTACAGCGCCTCGGTCCCGCCGCAGGTGACCGTCACGCCGTCGCCGGGGTCCACTTCGACCCCATGGGCCTGGGACAGCTTGGCGGCGATGGCACGCCGAAGCTCGGGAATGCCGTCACCGTGGGCGTACTGGTTGCGGCCGTCGGTCATCGCCTCGGTCACGCGCTGCGCGAGCAGTGGATCGATCGGGAAGTCGGGGAACCCCTGGCCGATGTTCAGCGCGCCAAACTCGGCCGCGCGGCGCGAAATGACCGTGAAGATCGTCGTCTCGACGTCGGGAAGCTTGCTGCGAAACGGCATCTGTGCCCGGCTCCGGAATGGTCAGGGATTGTAGCGTTCCGCCGCCGCCACCGCCGCCCCGACCGCCCCCGCCTGTCCGGCGAGCGCGGCCGGCATGACGCGGCAGGGCGCATGCAGCAGCGCTCCCCACTCGTCGAAGCGTTCGCTGACCGCCCCGCCGAGGATGAAGGCATCCGGCCAGAACAGCCGGTGCAGCTCGGCCAGCACCACGTCGAGGCGGGCCGTCCATGCCGGCCAGTCGAGCGCCAGACGAGTGCGGGTCCGCGCCGCCGCATAGTCCTCGGCTTCGAGCCGCTCGGCGCCGGGCAGGACCAGGTGTCCGAGCTCCGTGTTGGGCACCAGCCGACCATCGACAAAGGGTGCGGAGCCGATGCCGGTGCCTAGGGTCAGCACGAACACCACGCCGCCGAGGCCGCGACCGGCGCCGAAGCGCATTTCCGCCAGGCCCGCGGCATCCGCGTCGTTCAGGAACTCGCAGGGCCGGCCCCAGCGCTGCAGCAGCAGCGCCGGGGTGTCGAAGTCGAGCCAGCTGCGATCGACGTTGGCGGCGGTCCGCGCCCGCCCGTGCTTGACCACCGCCGGGAACGCAAGCCCAACCGGGCCGTCGGTCGCCGCCGCGAGCGGGTGGCTCATGGCCGCCTCCAGCACGCGGTAGGGCGTGGACGGCGACGGGGTATCGATGGTGGCGAGCTTGCCGAGCACCCTGCCGTCGTCGACCGCGACTCGCGCGAGTTTGATCGAGGAACCGCCGACGTCGATACCGAGCAACTCTCGGGACCTGGTGCCACCCGGAGCACCGGCTGGGGCGCGGCTCACGGGTCGCCGGCGCGCGCCATCTGGACCTCGCGCGCGCGCCGCGCCTCCTGGCGCTTCATGTAGACCGTGGACAGCACGACCCCGGTCGCGACCAGCAGCACCATGATGGTCGCGAGCGCGTTGATGTCGGGACTGACCCCGAGCCGGACCTTGGAGAACACGACCATCGGCAGCGTCGAGGCTCCGGGCCCGGCGACGAACTGGGAAATGACCACGTCGTCCCAGGAGAGCGTGAATGCGAGCAGCCAGCCTGAGAGGATCGCCGGGAAGATCAGCGGCAGCGTGATCCGCAGGAACACCTTGGCCGGGCGTGCGCCGAGATCGAGCGCCGCCTCCTCGAGCGAATCGTCGAAACCCGCGAGCCGCGACTGCACCACGACGGTGACGTAGGCCATCGCGAACGTGATATGCGCGATCGTGATCGTCAGCACACCGCGGCCCTCCGGCCAGCCAGTCAGCTGCTCGAGCGCGACGAACAGCAGCAGCATCGAGAGGCCGGTGATCACCTCGGGCATGACCAGCGGCGCGGTGGTCATGCCGGAGAAGAATGCCCGGCCGCGGAACGGGCCGAAGCGCGCGAGCACCAGGCCCGAGAGCGTACCCAGCACGACTGCGCCGCTCGCCGTCATCGCCGCGATCTTGATCGACAGCCAGGCGGCGCCGAGAATCTGCTGGTTCGAGAGCAGCAGGTGGTACCACTTGAGGGTCGGCGAATTGGCCGAATCCCAGACCGTCACCAGCCGCGAGTTGTTGAACGAAAAGAAGATCATCGAGAGGATCGG
>Ga0163144_10027399_pt1 | contig 11033 bp, 10 predicted proteins | sample OliLak19BULKMAT1_FD_123175 | JGI IMG/M metagenome (GOLD analysis project Ga0163144, IMG submission 123175) | Freshwater microbial mat bacterial communities from Lake Vanda, McMurdo Dry Valleys, Antarctica - Oligotrophic Lake LV.19.BULKMAT1 | ecosystem: Environmental > Aquatic > Freshwater >... | reverse complement strand
CTCACATCGACGGCGATGTCGAAGACGGCGTCAATGGTGTCGGGCTGCTCGCCTGGCAACACGTCCGCTTCGGCACGGACCGTGAGCGCGTCCAGATCGACGACCGATGCGATCGTGCGGCCTTCGATCCGCTTGCCGGGGCTCTCGCGCGGGCTCTCGGCGTCGGCCGACTCGGCGTCGGCCGACTCGGCGTCGGCCGACTCGGTGTCGGTGCCGGGATCGGCGAGCGCCAACCACAGCGCGATGGAGGCCGCGTGCGCCACTGCCACGGTCGACATCGACCGGGAACGCGCGGGCTTGACTACTATCCGCGCCAGCGCGTCAGGCGAGCCTTCGGGTCGCGATGCAGCACGCGTGCAAGCTTCGTGATCTCGCCGAAGACCCACGCGTCGGCGGGTTCCGGATCGAGCCGCGCGGCGCCGTCCGCGTCCCACACGAGCCCGCACTCGACTCGCTGCGCCGCCGGGAGGAACACAAGGACGCGGTACCGCGGTGGCTCGCCGGGCTCGCGCTCGAACACGAAGCGCCCACCGGTGTCGGGGTGCAGATCGGCGGCGGACGATTTGATCACGAGTCACCTCGCGGCGGTGGATCGACCGTGTGGTCGTAGCTCGCGGTCATCGCATCAAAGCCCCCCTGGGGACGAGGGCGGTTGCACGGTGTGTGGCCGGCCGGCGGCGTGTCGTAGTACATCTTCGGAAGCGTCGTGAACGTGCCCCACTGATCGTCGGGGATCGCCGCGCCGCACACGTCGCAGTGAAACGGCGCGCGCGGTTTCTCGATGAGGTGCCACAGCGGGCCGCTGGCGGGGAGCATCGGCATCGGTGACGTCAGGGGAGGGGAGCATGGTCGCCGGGCGCGTCGGATCCACGCAGATCGAACGACCAGTACGCCGCGTAGTCCGGATCGTACCCGTCGGCATACGACGTGTCCGGGCACGCGGCCCAGCTCGCCTCGTCGAGCATCGCCTCGCGCACGATGCCGAGGTGCATGTCGAGCACGTCGGGGTCGCCGAGATCGCTGCGTGCGACCCTCATCTCGAGCAGATCGCCGTTCAGATACACGTCGCCGTCGCCGTTCATCCAGCCGCCGGGCGACCACGCGTCGCCATCGTACTGGAGCACGTCGGTATAGATGTTGTCGGCGCGCCAGCGCAGGTGCCACCGCCCGTCGAACGGCAGCGCCGGCTGCTGCGTGTTGTACAGCACGCCGTCGCTGTTCCCGCCGTCGCCACCGAAGTAGACGACGAACCATACGCTGCCGCTCGCGATCGCGACGTCGGGGCTGCGGACGCCGACGTAGACGTGCGTCTCGTCCCAGGCGACGTGCGCGACGTGGCCCTCGGTCGATGTCGCGAGGCCCTCGTCGCCGTTCCAGTCGTCGACGCCATCGATCTCGATCGTGTGGAAGTAGCGGCTCGTGAAGCCGCCACTCGTGAACCCGGCGGCGAGCGGCGAGCCGTCCGCCCCTCGAGCGTCAGTCGTGACGCGCACCGCGATCGTCTCTACCGACGCGAAGCCGTCCTGCGCGTGCACGCGGAACGACGTGTCGCCGCGCAGCGCGTCGACCTTCGCCTCGAGCGGGAGGCAGTTCGCGAAGTCGTCCGTCGACAGCTGGATCGTGCCGGTGCAGTCGCCGGTGTCCGCGGTGATGGTCGACGGATCCATGATGGCGGAGAAACCGACGAGCACCGGTGCGTCCGCGGCGATGCCGGTCGCGTCGTCCGCGGGCGTCACACCGACGACTGTCGGGCCATCGCCACTCGAGCTCGTCGCGTCGCTGCTGCTGTCCGATCCCGTCTCGTCGACCGTCGCCTCCGGCCCCGTGGTCGTGGTCGGATTCGTCGTCGCCGACGTGCTGAACATCGTCGGATCGATCGTGTCGGCGGTGTCGTCTTCGGAGCCGACCGACTCGCTCTCGGTGCCGCCGTCGGGGCCCCGCGCACCGCCGCCGCCCGCGCAGCCGAGCGCCGTCGCCACCACGAAGAACGTCGCCGCGAATCGCATTGCCCGCGAAGCTAAGTCAGCGCGAGCGAGCGCGTCAATCGCCCTTGCGCGCCAGCTCGAGCTCCGCGTCCTCGACGTGGACGACGAGCCCCGTCGCAATGCCTTCGCGGTCGGTCGCGAACGTCAGGTAGTTGCCGCTGTTGTCCTTGAAGAAGAAGCGGTGGCGACCCATCGGGTGCATCCACGTCGAGCCGTGTCCGGGCACGTCGAAGTAGAGGCGCTCGCCGATGCGCTTGACCACCACGTTCTGCAGGGGCTCGAACTGTGCCTCGGCGTTCTCGTCGCCGAGCACGCGGATCGTCTCGTCGGTGATGCCGTAGGTTCCGACGTAGCGTGTGAACGTGCCGGGGGCGACCTCGACCTCCGGGAACTCGATGCGCGGCGCGGGCTGCTCGCCGTAGATCATCATCGAGATGTCGTTGGCGATGCGGCCGGCCGGAACGACCTCGGTGTTCGCGAGCACGACGACGAGCGTACGATCGTCGAGCAAGCGCATCACCGCGCCGTTGAAGCCGTCGATCGCGCCGGGGAAGCTGACGACCGGCTGGCCGTACGCCTCGCCGACCAGCCAACCGAAGCCGTAGCCGAAGCGATTCGCGTCCGACATCTGATCGACGCTCGCCGACGCGAGCACCGTGCCGCGATAGAGCGCGGTGTCCCAGCGCGCGAAGTCCTCGATCGTGGAGACGAGGCCACCGGCCGCACCGAAGACCGACATGTCGATCGGGTCCGGCGGATCGAGCTGCTCCTCTTCGTTCCACACGTTGCCCTGCGCCGTGTCGGCATCGTCGCCGAAGCCGGTGCGGGTCATGCCCGCCGGCTCGAACACGTAGCGCTGCATGTACTCGGCGTACGACATGCCCGTGGTGCGCTCGATGATCGCGCCGAGCAGATAGTAGCCGGAGTTCGTCGGGTTGAAGTCCGCACCGGGCTGGAACTCGAGCGGCAGCTCGGAGAAGCGACCGACCATTTCCTCGGTGCGATGCGGCAGCGCCTTCCACCGATGGAACGACGGCAGGTCGGTGTAGTTCGGGATGCCCGACGTGTGATCGAGCAGGTTCTCGATCGTGATGCGCCGACCGTTCGCGAAGCCCGGCAGGTGCTCCTCGATCGGATCGGTCAGCTGCAACAGGCCGGCGTCGCGGAGCTGGAGGATCGCGACCGCGGTGAACTGCTCGGTGAGCATGCCGATGCGCATGCGCGTGCTCGGCGAATTCAGGGCCGGAGGGCCGTGAAGACAATTCGGCGACTCGGTCCGTGGATCTGCGCTACCGAAGGCGCCTTGGTAGTGGATCTCGCCGTCGCGCGCGACGAGGATCGTGCCGTGGAACTCGAACGTCGGTCCGAAGTTGCGGCCGTAGTCGTCGATGTACGCGGCGATCTGCGCGTCGAGATCCTCGGGGATCGGCAGACCAGCCGGTTGTGCGGCGCCGTCGGCATCGACCTCGGCGGCGAGTGTCGCGGGCTCGCGCTGGGAGGCCTCGCGACTCGCGAGCTCGGCGGCCCACAGGCTGCCCGCACCGAGCACGAGCGCTGCCGCAGCACCGAGTCCCCACCGGCTCTTGCGGACGGGCGCCGGCAACGGCTCGGGCTCGGCCTCGATCGCGATCGCGATCGGTGTCGTCGGGATCGCCGGGATCGCCGGGATCATCATCATCACCGACGACTCCGCCGCCATCACGCGCTCGGCGAATCCCGCAAGCACGCCGCCGGGCAGGGGCGCGTCGCTCTCGGGATCGAGCTCGAGGCGGGTGTCGTCGTCCTCGAGCCACGCCGCGAGCGCGCGCGCCTCGATCGCGTCGAGATCGACGGGACCTTCACGCACGGTACACCTCGGTCAGCGCGTCGCGCAGGCGTGTGCGTGCGCGGTTGAGTCGCGACTTCACCGTGCCGAGATCGATGTCGAGGATCACGGCGATCTCGGCGTACTCGAGGCCGTGCAGCTCGCGGAGCACGAACGTCGCCTTGTACTCCGGCGCGAGGCCATCGATCGCGCGCTCGATCAGGCGCGCGAGCATGCGGCGCTCGGCGTTCTCGTCGGCGCGATCGTTCGCGGCCACGTCACCGGGGCCTGCTTCGAGCGGGCTGATCTCGAGCCGACGACGTCGCAGCTCGTCGATGCTGCGATGGCACGCGATGGTGAGGATCCACGTCGACAGCCGAGCCGGTCCCGCGCGATCGAAGTTCGGCAGCGCTCGGAAGACGCGCAAGAACGTCTCTTGCGCGACGTCCTCGACGAGCGCCGAGTCGCCATAGCCACGCAGCAAGCGGCCGACGAGCGCGAGCACGGGGCGCTGATAGCGTTCGACCAGGGCCCGACGCGCGCGCATGCTCCCGCGCTGCGCGCTGACGATCGTCACTTCGTCCAGCTCGGGAAACCGTTCCTTCGCTCGTCCGGGAGGGATCGGTGCGGCCACACTCACCGAATCGGTGACACGGGCGCGCGGCGCCGGAGTTCCCTCGTCATCACTGTTGTCCACGGTAGCGAAGGACAGCGTACGATCGCCCGGGTTCGGGTGTCGGGCGGGTGCGGTCGTGCTGGCCCGTAGAACGGTTTACACCGCAGTTCTGCAGGCATTGTGCGCCCACGCGCCAGATGCGCTCGGCACCGCCTTGCGATCCTTGCCACCATGAGCCGACGTGGCAGACCCCCACGAGGCCGCGGCGCGGTCCCGCGCGAGGGCGACCGCGTGGCGGTGGGTCCTTGCGATCGTGCTCCTCGCGGCGGCGCTGCGCAGCGAGGCGCTCTGGGTCGGGTTCGCGATGGACGACTGGGCGCAGCTCGCCATGCTCGCGAACGCGTACGGCGTCGAGCGAGCGCCGTGGGATCTGTTCTCGTTCTGCGACGGCTCGCCGCGCGAGGTCGGCCTCATGGTCGAAAGCGGGCTCTTCCCGTGGTGGACCGACCAAGAGCTGAAGCTCTCGACGCTGCGGCCGCTCGCGAGCTTGCTCGTGTGGCTCGACGTCGAGGCATTCGGGATCGATGCACGCTGGCATCGCGTGCACACGTTGGTGTGGTGGATCGCGATGCTCGTCGTCGTCGCGCGCCTGTTGCTGCGCGTGCTGCCGATGCGCTGGGCGTTGCTCGCGTTCGCATTGTATGCGCTGGACGAGTGTCATGCGCAGCCGCTGGCGTGGTCGGCGAATCGCAACGCGATCCTCGCGACACTGTTCGGTATCGCGGCCGTGGATGCGCACGTTCGCTGGCGTGAAGATGGTGCTGCGTCGTGGCACGCGTGGGTGCTGCTCGTGCTCGCATTCGCGAGCGGCGAGGTCGCGCTCGCGGCGTTCGGGTTCATCGGCGCCTACGAGGTCACACGGCGCGATCGACCGATGCGTGCGCTGGCGGGCTGCATCGTCGTCGTCGTCGCATGGGCGATCCTGCATCGCGTGCTCGGCTACGGCGCGGCGTACTCGGGTGTGTATGTCGATCCATCCGAGGTGTCGTCGTGGATCGTCGCTGCGCTGGATCGCGGGCCGATCCTCCTCGCGGACCTCGCGTTCGCGCTGCCGACCGGCCAGCTTGCGCTCGGCGGGCGCGGGATGCTGGTGCAGCGCGTGCTCGGTGTCGTCGCATTCGCTGCGGCCGCATGGTGGCTGCGCGGTCGTGACGGGCGCTCGCGATGGTTCGCGCTCGCGGCCGTGCTCGCGATGATCCCGATGGTGTCCGCGTTCGTCTCGGCGCGACTGCTCGTGCTGCCAGCGATCGCGGGGCACGTGCTCGTCGCCGCGTTCATCCTCGAAGCGATCGATGCTCGCGCGTTGCATCGGGTCGGGAGCAAGCTGCGGTTGGTCGTCGCGGCGGCGCTCGGCATCGCGCATCTCGGTCTCGCGCCGTGGTGGAGCGTGCGCGAGATCGCCGACCTGCGAGAGTTCGGCGCTGCGGCGCAGCAGGCCTCGGACACGGCGCCGCCGGAGATCGGCCGCGAGCTCGTGATCGTGCCCGTGGTCGCGGATCCTTCGACGCTGCTGTATCCGCCGCTCGTGCGCGCGGCGCTCGGCTCGTCGTTGCCGGGGCGGTGGGCCGTGCTCTCGGCGGCCCCTGGTCCGCATCGACTACGACGCGTCGATGCGCGCACGCTCGAGCTCCATGCTTTGGGCGGCTTGCTGCGCACGCCCGTCGAGCAGATGTTCCGGCGCCGCGATCGGCCGTTTTATCGAGATCCGATCCAAGCGTGGAACGGCGCGGTGATCGAGGTGCTCGACTACGGGACCCAGGACTTCCCGTCGCGCGTACGATTCACGTTCGCGCAGTCGCTCGACGATCCGCAGGTCGTGGTGATGCTCGCGACGCCACGCGGCTTCGTGCGCTATCCACTGGGACCGATCGGTTCCGAGATCGCGGTGCCACCCGCAAGCGCACCGCTCGCAGCGGACTAAAAGCAGATGTCGCGCGCGCCCGACGGTGACGACACCGCCTCGCAGCGCATGCCCGTCGGACACCCGCCGTCGCTGCAATCGAGCGCGCACACCCAGCGACCGTCGGGGATGCCGAGGTCGAAGCACGACACCTGTGCGCCATTGCCCGGCGCCGCTGCACACGTCGAAGGGTCCTCCGGGCTCGCGCAGGCGCCGGAGCAGTAGCCGCCTTCGCGGTTCGGGAACACGCAGAACTCGAGCGGCGCGCACATGTCGACGGTGCTGCACGCCGAGTACATCGCACCGCGCCCCTCGGGGCGCGTGCCGGGATTCGATCCCTGCGTGGTCTCGCCGCCGGCGTCGTCATCGACCTCGATCGCCGGCCCGCAGCCGAGCAGCGCGAGTGCGGGCACGAGCCACCGGCGTGGCGATACGGCAAAGCGTCGCATCATGCGTCGTTCGGCAGTATCGCACGACGAGCTCGCGCGCGGTCTACTACGGCACGACGTAGATGCCGACGAGGCACATCTCGTTTCGGGGTGCCGAAGCCCGGCATGACATAGGTCGCGTTGCCGCGAGTGTCGAAGTTGCACTCGACGTGGACTCGATCGGCGAGGTCGGCCTCCGGCCGGACCCCGGACCCGACCGGTTCATGGCGCGGGGCGAAGCATCGGCAGCAACTCGAGGACGCGGACGAGCAGCCCGCGCTCGTCGTCGCTCACCACGTCGTCGGCCAGGGCGAGCCGCAGCACGTCGTCGAGGATGTGTTGCCGCGTCGTGCGGAGCTGCCGGAACTCGTCGAAGTCGACGACGCGATCCTCGCGGATGCGCAGCGTGAGCTCGTCGAACGCATGGAGGTGCTCGTCCATGCCACGCAGCAGCGCTCGCTCGTCCGCGGTGATGCGGCCGTCGAGTCGCGCGACGATGCGCAGCTCGCCCATGATCGCGTCGTGCTGCGGGCGCACCGTCGCGATGACCAGATCTTCTTTCGGATCGGCGAGTCGCACCATCGCGTGCACGGTGCGTGCGAGCGTGTGGCCCAACGGCGCATCATCGAGCTCGTCGAGCAGATCACCGAGGTCGAGTAGCTCGGCGGCGAAGATCGCCCGCAAGCAGCGCTCGATCTCCGCGGTGCCGAGCTTGATCACGCCTGCCGGCACCGCGAAGCGCCGCGCGATCATGTCGTCGGGCCGCAGCGGACCGTCCTCGGCCATGAACGAGATCACCTCGCGCGCGCGCGCGACGACGCTGTTGCCGAGTCGCAGGGCGAGCTCGCACTCGCTGGGGTGGGTCATGAGAGTGCGATCGCCGAGCACGATCGACGCGGCGGTCGCGACAAAGTCGGCCGCAGCCGAGTCCGCGGCGTCGCGATAGGCGACCGTCGGTCCGAGTCCGCCGAGCTGGCGATCCTGCGTGAGCACGTCGACCAGCCCCACGAGCGCGGTGCCGAATGCGGCGCAGCCGGCGGGCCAGCCCGGCAGCACGGCGAGGCGGTCGCGCAGCGCCGTCGCCATGGCGCCGAACGCCGGCCCGACGGCCGCGAATTCGTCCTGCGCGTTCTCGACGCGAGCCTCGTCCTCGTCGAGAGCGGCGAACAGCAACGCGGTGTGGCGATCCATCGCGAGGGCGAGCGTCGCGACCGGCAATATCACGGCCACGACGTCGTCGTTCATCGGCTCGCCGTCGTCGGGATCCGCCATCACCACGCGTGCGAGCGCCGCGGCGTCGCGTGCGAGCGTCGGATGATCGAGCAGTGCCTCGAACAGTCCGCCCGGCTCCGCTGACGCTCGAGCGCGTTCGACCAGATCTGCGGTGCGAGGATGGTCGGCCTGCGGCGCGACGTCGAGAGCCAGCACCGAGGCGGTGTCCATCGCTCGCGATGGTAAGGCCCCGTCGGGCACCAAGTCACGCGTCGAAGCACGTGACTTGGCGCCGGACGGGGCCTAGCATCGCCGCGTGGAGCTTGGATCGGCCGGGCCGTTCGCGCGCTTCGATGCGTCGGATGTCGGACGCACCGCGACGGTGCGGATCGAAGTGCCGAGGTGGAGCTTCGTCAAGCGCAAGGCGGACGGCCGCGTGGATCTCGTCTCGCCGCTACCGTGCCCGTACAACTACGGCAGCGTCGTCGGCAGCGTCGCGCCCGACGGTGATCCGCTCGATGCGCTCGTGTTCGGTCCCCGCCTCGCGTTCGGGCGCACGATCGAGACGCGAGTTTGGGCGGTCATGGGTTTCGTCGACGATGGCGTCGACGATCCGAAGCTCGTCTGCGCGAGCGCGCCGCCGACCGCCGCTGAGCGACGCGGTGTCGAGCGGTTCTTCGCGCTGTATGCGGCGTTCAAGCGCGCGCTCGCTCGTGCGCGCGGGCGCTCCGCCGCCACGCGTCGCGTCGGCTGGCTCGAGCCCTGAGTCAGGCCGCGCGGTCTTGGGCCTCGAGCTCGAGCTGACCACGCAGGTGCGCGGCTGCGATCACGAGCGCGGGCCGGAACAGCAGATTGATGCCGGGGATCACGAGCAGCACGAACACCCCGACGCCGAACCCGAGCGCGAGCGAACGATCACGCTCGACCATGCGCAGCTCCGGGCCCCAGCCGCGCACGAGACTCTCCATCACCTCGACGAACCCGCGCAACGGCTTCATGAACCACTGCACCTTCGGGTGCGTGATGCGATCGAGCGCACGCGCGAACCACGGCTTGTGCGGATGGGTGCGCTCGGCCGCGAGCACCTGCTCGACCGACTCGTCGGGCGCGAGCGTGCGGCCGTTGTCGAGCGACTCGATCACCATCCATTGCATCGTCCAGCCGAGCTGGGCGAGGAACGCGAGCACCGGACCGAACCCGGGGATGATCGCGAGCAGCAGCGTCACCGGCGCGAAGCCGATCGCGATCACGACCGTCTGCGCGAGCGTCTCGCCGATCGATTGGCTGATCGGCTTGAGGTACGGGTTGCGCGGTCCGAGGTCGAGCCGATCGCGAGAGCGAGCGGCCATGCGCGCATAGTGGCGCGCGAACAGAAACGGCGGCAACGGAGCGAGCACCGCGAAGGTCGTGAAGAACGCGATGACGAACGCCAGAGTGTGGGTGAGGGTCACGTTGTCGAACACCCACCACGCGCTCGAGTCGATGACGCGCAGCGAGGCCGCCGCCGTGATTGCGCAGACGACTGCGACGAACACGACCGGCACGAGCGCCGAGCTCAGCATGTCCATGTCGCGTAGCAACAGGCGCATGCCGAGCAGCGGCTGACCGAGCCCGTACCAGAAGCGTCGCCGCTGATCCTCTGCGGGCGGCAGCGGCGACGGGCTCTCGGCGTCGTCCCACGCGCGCGTGATCGCGGCACGAAGCAACGACCACGAGGAGCCGGTCGCGGCGGGATACGGCGCCGTACGACCCGCTGTCGGGGCCTGCGGACGAGGTCTCACGGATGGCTCCATCGAGCGGCGGGCAGCATACCCCAGCCCCCCGCCCGGCATTTCAGGCCGGCAGGCCGTGAAGACAATTTCCAGTGCCGCCCGTGCTCGGCCTCTAAGTCGCCGACCGATGGCCGTATTCTGGTGGCGCCGGAGGTCCTGCTTGCTCGCCGACGATGACGAATCCTTGGATCACGACGAAGCGACGACGCAAGCGCCGGTGCAGGGCCTGACGTTCACGGCGTTGGTCGAGTCGCCCGACGCGATGATGTTGCTCGATCCCGACGGTGTCGTGCGGGTCGCGAATCGAGCGGCGGAGCGACTCTTCCACCGCGAGGCGCGGGTGCTCGTCGGTACGAGCTTCGTGTCGCTGTTCGAAGGTGGCCGCGCTGGCCTCGATGCCGTCGGCAGCGATCCGATGGAGACCGGTCGGACCGTTCGCGTGAGCGCGAGCTTGCCCGAGGGCACTCGTCTGCCGCTCGAGATCTCGCTGTCGCCGCTCGGTGGCGTGCCCGCGACCGGTCAGCTCGCGGTCTGCCGCGACGCGAGTGACCGCGAGCGCCTCGAGGCGCAGCTCCGGCAATCACAGAAGATGGAGGCGATCGGTCGCCTCGCCGGCGGCATCGCCCACGATCTCAACAACGTGCTGACGGTGGTGCGCAGCTTCGGCGAGCTCGCGCTCGAGGAGGTCGATCCCGCCAGTCCCGCGCACGATCACCTGACGCAGGTGCTCCGCGCTGCCGAGCGATCCGCCAGGCTCACGCGTCAGCTCCTCGCGTTCTCCCGGCGCCAGCCGGTCGTCGCACGCGTCGTCACGTTCAACGACGTGGTCCGCAACACCGAGGTGATGCTGCGCCGCGCGGCCGGTGAGGACGTCGAGTTCCACATCGAGCTGCAGGGCGAGGCATGGTCGATCCTCGTCGACCCGAGCCACTTCGAGCAGGTGCTGCTCAACCTCGTCGTCAACGCGCGCGACGCGATGAACAAGGGCGGTGCGCTCACGATCACGACCGACAACGTCGAGCTCGACGACGAGTACGCGCGGGCGCACGGCGTCGCGCTGCCGGCGGGGCCCTACGCGATGCTCTCGGTCACGGATACCGGCACCGGCATGACCGAGGAGATCCGCGGGCGGATCTTCGAGCCGTTCTTCACGACCAAGGGCAGCGACAAGGGCACCGGCCTTGGGCTCTCGACGTGCTACGGCATCGTGAAACAGGCCGGTGGCGTGATCTGGGTGTACTCGGAGATCGGCATCG
>Ga0163144_10027398_pt1 | contig 11034 bp, 10 predicted proteins | sample OliLak19BULKMAT1_FD_123175 | JGI IMG/M metagenome (GOLD analysis project Ga0163144, IMG submission 123175) | Freshwater microbial mat bacterial communities from Lake Vanda, McMurdo Dry Valleys, Antarctica - Oligotrophic Lake LV.19.BULKMAT1 | ecosystem: Environmental > Aquatic > Freshwater >... | reverse complement strand
CGATGTGTATGCCTTCGCGTGTCTCACGTTCGAGACGCTCACCGGCCAGCTGCTCTTCGACGCCGACAACGAAGTGAACATGATCTCGCAGCACATGTCGCATGACGGCTTGCCGCCGCGGCTCCGCGGCGTTCCTGACCCATCGCGAGCACTCGGCGATGGCCCCCTGCGACTTTCAGGCATTCGAGCAGGATGTATTCGCGCGGCTCGGACCGCCAAAGGTCGACGGCCCCTACATCCTCGAACGCTACCCCTGCGCCCGCGTCTTCGACATGTCGTTCCGGCAGGCCCCCGAGTGGGTGCCCATCATTGGGTCCATTGCGCGCACGCACGCGCTCACTTCAGCCGAATCTTGAGCAGCGTCAGGCTTGGCGGCCACCACGCGTCTCGAGACCGATTCACCAGGCACATCTTCTCAGGATCACGCCAATGCAGCTCTTCCGCCCCACCGGCTTGCGCGAGCTGGTCGAGGCTCTCGCGCCGTGAGCGCCATGAGCGCAACCTACCGAGCCACCTTCGAGGACGCACGCGGCCAGGAGGTCGCCGAGATCCACAACGACGGCACTGAGCTCAGCATCTCGCTGCGTGGCGTCGACTTCGTGGGCGGCGACTTCGACGGTCTGTCGCCCGTCAGCGACCAGCTCGAGCGGGCGCGATCACTGTTCACGCTCCAGCACGACGCCGTGTGCGCCTGCAAGATCGACTGGTCGATGCCGCTCGAGGTCGAGAACGCCAACCAACGATCCAGTGCCTCGCTTTGGGCGTCGCTGGTGCTCGGCGACCCGCTTCCAAACGGGGGCCTCAGCCATGAGACCTTGATCCTCGAGCTGCGCACACCATTCGCGACGATGAGGAGCTCGGGCAAGTCCGGCTGGTTCGAGGACGAGCTGCTCGAGCTCTCCGCGAAGCTCGGCGACGGTGGCCGCATCCGCAGCTGCATTACCTGCGCGTACTCCGACTACAGCCCATACGGCCACGGGCTCTTCGGGAACCTCGCCTGCTTCCGCGACATCAAGACGGAGTACGCACAGGTCAAAAGCAAAGCCGGAATCTTCGAGGTTTGGAATCGAATGACTGAGTACGTTCAGGAGACGTACCTCTGCGAGCAGTTCGCTCAGCGCGTGCCGGGCACAGGCTACCGAGGCTGAAGCTCCACCGCACGATTCGCAATTGTCGACCCGTATGAGTGAGCAATGACCGCACCACGCAACCCGTGGTAGCGCACCATATGAAACCTCGGCGGCGGGATGAGCGCGCAGACTCTGGCGAGCAGATCGAGCGGCTCGAGCACGAGGGCGACGGTGCCGTCGCGCCAGGGCTTTTTGAGCGAGTACCGGAGCTTGCCGTTGGCCATCTCATCGAGCCGCTCTTGGGCGATCGGTGGCCGGCAGAGATAGCGGCAGAGGCGCTCGAGCCGAGCGCGGTCGCGCGGTGGGACGGCGACCTCGGCGTGCACGTTAAAGCCGCCGCTCTCGCCCACGCGCTCGCTCTTGCGGGCGTGTGCCGGATCCACCACGCGAAGAAGCGGCTCGCCCGCTCCTTCGCCAGCGACGCCGTGGCCCGCGGCCGCTGCACCGCAGAGCTCGTCGATGGTGCGGTAGAGCACCGTCCCCTCGGGCCTGCGGCGCTCGTACGGGCGGCCATGAGGTGCTCCGGGCAGCGAAGCGTGCTGGGCCATGGCCGAGTGCCGTGAGGAAGTCCCGTGCCATCGGAAAGCTGCGCGATTTCCCGATGAAGAGCACGGCGCCGAGGGCGAAGACGTCGGCGCGAGCGTCGACGTCGCGCCCCGAGAGGGCCTGCTCGGGCGCCATGTAGCCGAGCGTGCCGATGATCATGTTCGTGCCGGTCAAGGCCTGAGACGACGTGCTAGCTCGCGCAATGCCGAGATCGAGCAACATCGCGCCGTCGGGAGCGCCACCGGTGAGCATGATGTTCTCGGGCTTCACGTCGCGGTGAACCATGTCCGCTCGGTGGAGCGCGCCGAGCGCGCTCGCGATACGCGCCGCGACAACGAGCGAGCGAGCCACAGGCCTTGCTCGTCCGTACCATGCGCGACGTAGCGGACCAGGGCCGCGTGGCCAACGCGTGCGACCAGCGAGGCCTCTCGGGCGAAGCGCTCCGCGCCGGCGTGCTCGAGCACGTTTCACGGCCACGGCCCTGCCGGTCTCCCGATCGCGCGCCCGCCAAACCTCGCCCATGCCGCCTCGACCGGCGAGGCTGACGAGCTCGAAGCGCCCTGCAACGATGGAACCAGTCGACATCGTCGCCGAACCTATCAGAGGGAAGCAGAGGGAAGGTCGAACCGCGGGTTGTGCTCGCTCCCGAAGGAGACTCTCAGGGATCGACCAGCGTGAGCGCCGTCCCGGCATCGCGGATGGCGCGAAAGTCGCCATCCCGCGTGAGTAGAGCGACCGAGTGGGCCAGCGCATGCGTCGCAATGAGAAGGTCCATCGACTTGACCGTGACACCCTTGCGCGCCAGCTGAAAACCGAGCTCGCCCGCCTCCGCCCAGAGTGAGTCAGGTGCGGGCAAGGTCAGACACCCCTCGAGGAGTGGCAGCACGCGGCGCCGCTCCGAGGCGCTTCTGAACCCTCGACCGAGCTCCGTCACGATGGGGCCGCAAAGCGCGACCTCGTTCGAAGCCAGGAGAGCGTCTACCGCTCCCGCGTAGGGATCCCGACCTCGGAAGAACTCGACCCAGGCGGATGTGTCGACCAGGATCAACGCCGTGTCTCGAGCTCGAAGTCGAACTGAACCTTTCCCCTGAGTCGGCGAAGGCTCGAGCGCTTGGCGCGGAGCTTCAGCTCGAGGAGGCCTTCCACCACCGTCTCGGTGATGCCCTTGCCGGTCACGCGCGTGGCCTCTTCGAGCACGTCGGCCGGGACGTTGACCGTGATCTTTCGAGCAGCTCGGCTCATGGCGTGAGTATGAGCGTATGGTCCAAGCTGGTCAATCTGCTGGTCACCCGGCGCGCACTCTCGAGGGTGGACGGGTGGACGGCGCACCCGCTGCCCCGCGTCCAGCATCTCCTCGAGCGTCGATGCCGGTGACTACAAGAGCCTATCCGCCGGCGCTGGCGCGTGGCGATAGGCCACTCCCAGGCGTTCCGCCATTCCGAGCAACTTCCGAATGACGACGATCTCGGTCGTGGCGAATTGAAGAAAGGCCTCGTCACCGCCCTCGAGGCTGACGGCCAATCGCGCAAGCGCCGCCGGCATCGCCTCTCTCGCCTCGTCCACCCGGCCGAGCGCGAGGAGCGCAGCGATACGTGTCGCGTAAAACGTCTCCCAGTCCAGGTTGTAGGAGGCTTCGCCGAGCGAGGGCGCGATGGCATCGAGCCCCGCGAGGGCCGCTCCGGCGTTGCCCAGACCGAGATCGGCGCGAGCCCTCTGCAGCTCTGCGGAGCTCGCTGCGAAGGGCATCATGAAGGGGCGCTCTTGCAGCTGGATGAAGGCATCCGAGTAGGCCTCGGCGTCGTTCATCAGAACCCAAAGCAGGAGCTGCGCCGTCTCCGCGAGCACGCGCTCAGCCGAGAATTCCGCCACCATCGACAGAACGATATTCGCGATCGCACCGAGGTCGCGACAAGCGCTCAGCGGTTGCTTTCAGCTGTCGAATCCGGCTGACCGCTGACCGCTGATCGCTGATCGCTGATCGCTGACCACTTTTCCTGACGCGAGAAGATCCGCACTCGAATCCTTTCGCCGACACACTCCTGGCTGGCGGCTTTTTTTTCACGTTTTCCTGATCGTTCACTTCGTGCCAAGGGTACTCCGTAGACCGCCCTGGACTCCGTCCACTGCGTGGTACGGTTCAGGTTTGCTCGGCATTCATCCCGATGTAGGCTTTGGCATGTCGATCAGCCGCCGAGAAGCGCTCAAGCGCATCGGGGCCAGCGGCGCCCTCGTGGGGGGCGCCTCGCTGGCGACGGCGCTGCTCTACGATCGCGGCGGGCTCGACCTCGAGAAATCCAAACAGACGCCGCAGACCCGTGACTACCGCCTGGGCGACGCCGGCCCGTCGCTGGCGATCGCGCGCAACGACACCGACGCAGCGGCGCTGACGCGCAAAGCCGTCGACGCCCTCGGTGGCATGAAACGCTTCATCTCGCGAGGCGACATCGTGGTGGTCAAGCCGAACATCGGCTGGGACCGCGCGCCAATCCACGCTGCCAACACGAACCCGCTGGTCGTCGCCGAGGTGGTGAAGATGGCGTACGATGCCGGCGCCAAGAACGTGATCGTCACCGACGCTTCTTGCAACGAGGCCGTGCGCTGCTTCGAGCGCTCGGGCATTTGGCGTGCCTGCTACGAGCTCGGCGCCGAGGTGGTGTTCCCCATCGAGGCCAAGTTCAAGAAAATGCGCCTCAAAGGCGAGGTGCTCGACGAGTGGCCCGTCTACTCGACCTTGATCAACGCCGACAAGATCATCAACGTGCCGGTGGCGAAGCATCACAACCTCGCCGGCTACACCGGCGCGATGAAAAATTGGTACGGCGCCATCGGTGGCCGTCGCAACCGCTTGCACCAGAACATCGACGTCTCCATCGCCGACCTCGCGACCTTCATGCAGCCGACGCTGACCGTGCTCGACGCGGTGCGCGTGCTCACGCGCAACGGCCCGCAAGGCGGCAACATCGCCGACGCCCGCGACATGTATATCGTCGCCGCGTCGACCGACCAGGTCGCCGTCGACGCCTGGGGCTGCACCCTGCTCGGTCGCACCGCCGCCGACATTCCGTACATCGGGATGGGCGCAGAACGTCACCTCGGCACGCTCGACTACGCGAGCCTGTCGCCGATCGAGGTGTAGCGATGCTGCAGAAGCTCGTCGCCACGACCAAGGCATTCATCGCCGGCAAGCGCTCCAAGCAGCGGCCAGGCTCGGGCATCCCTGCTCGCCCGGTGATTCGCGGCTTGGTGTGGGCGCGTCGCGCTTCGCAAATCGGCTTCTTGGCGCTGTTTCTTTACCTGCTGTTCAACACCGGCTTCCGCGGTTCGTTCTCCGGGCAGACGGGCGACATCAGGCCAGAGCTGCCGGTCGAGGGCTTTCTGCTGGCCAACCCGTACCTCGCGTTGATGACGGCGCTGGCGACCAAGACCGTGTACCGCGGGCTCGCGTGGAGCCTCGGCTTGCTGGCGCTCACGCTGATCGTCGGCCGCGTGTTCTGCGGGTGGGTCTGCCCGTTCGGCACGCTGCACCACTTCTTCAGCTGGATCTTTCCCTCGCGCTATTTGAAGGGAACCAAGCGCGTCGAGCAGAACAAGACCCATCCGGTTCGACAGCGCGTGAAGTACTACATCTTGATCGGGTCGCTCGGCGCTGCGCTCACCGGCAGCGCGATCGGCGGCCTGTTCGACCCCATCTGCGTCGCAGTTCGAGCGATCGGTCTCGGCGTGATGCCAGCGGGCCAATACATCGTCGGCCGCGGCAGCGATCTCGCGTTCGACTCCGGCTCGCTGACGGCGCAGCACGCTGCCGACGCGACGACCGACATGCTGGCGAGCTACGTCTGGCAGAACCAGCAGTTCTACTTCCACCAGACCTGGTTCATCGTCGCCTTTCTCGCGGGCATCCTGTTCATGAACAGGTTCATCCCGCGCTTCTGGTGTCGGGTGCTCTGCCCGCTCGGCGCATTGCTCGGCGTGTTCGCCAAATTTGCGCTGTTCGGGATGGAGAAAGATCACAAGAAGTGCACCGACTGCAACTTGTGCCTGGTGCATTGCCAAGGTGCCGACAACCCGCAAGGCGGCGTGAAGTGGCGCCAAGACGAGTGCCACATGTGCATGAACTGCGAGAGCGCCTGCCCCGAGGACGTGATCAAGTTCAAGTTCTTGCCGCAGCGTGCGAGCACGCAGCCGGCGATCGATCTGAAGCTGCGCACCGGCCTGGCGTCGGTCGTCACCGGCGCGGCGTTGATTCCGGCAGCTCGTATCGCCGACGTGATCGACGCCAACTACGACCACCGCGTAATCCGGCCGCCAGGCTCGGTCGAAGAGCGAGAGTTCCTGGAGCGCTGCATTCGCTGCGCCGAGTGCATGAAGGTTTGCCCCACCAACGCGCTGCACCCGGCGTGGTTCGAGGCCGGCCTCGAGGGTCTGTGGACCCCGATTCTGGTACCGCGAATCGGATATTGCCAACACTCCTGTGTGCTGTGCGGCCAAGTGTGCCCAACCGGCGCCATCCAAAAAATCACAGAAAAACAAAAGCTCGGCATCGATCAAAAACCGATCAGCATCGGCACGGCGTTCTTCGACCAAGGGCGCTGTTTGCCTTGGTCGATGGGCACTCCGTGCATCGTGTGCGAAGAGTTCTGCCCCACCTCGCCCAAGGCGATCTGGACAGAAGAGCTCGACGTGCCGAAGCGGTCTGCGACGCCAGGCCCCGACGGCACCGAGCCGCCGATGACGAAGGTGCGCGTGAAGCGGCCTTACGTCGACCCTTCGCTGTGTATCGGCTGCGGCGCCTGCGAGAAGGTGTGCCCGGTGCAGGACAAACCCGCGGTGTACGTGACGAGCGTGGGCGAGACGCGCTCCAAGTCGAACATCATCTTGTTGGAGAACACCAGCTACACGCAGGGCTGACGAGCGAAAGGGCTGATCAGCGAAAGCCCTTGTTCACCAGCGCGCCTTTGACGAGGCTCTCTGCGAGCGGGTTCAAAGGTCCGTAGCGATCGTCTGGCGGATTCGACAGCTGGACCGGGTGATGCGACTCGCCGCGCGCGATGTCGGAAAGTCGCTCGCTCACCTCGGTCATGGTGGCGGGCCTGTCCTCCGGCCGTTTGCGCAGCATGTTCAGCACCAGCGTCTCGAGACCGGCGGGCACGTCTTCGTCGAGCCACGAAAGCGGAGGCGGCGGCGACAGCAACTGGTGACCGAGCGTGGTGACTTGGTCGTCGCTGGAGAAGGGGTGCTGCCCTGTGAGGACCCGATACATGACCAGGCCGAGCGCATAGACGTCGACACGCTGGTCGATGCTGTCGCCTGAAACCTGTTCGGGGGAGACGTAGGCAGGCGTACCGACGATCAAACCTGGCGACGTGATTTGGCTGCCAGCCACGCGCGCGAGGCCGAAGTCGAGTAATTTCACCCGCGTGTGGCCGCTCGCGTCTTCAGTGAGAAAGATGTTCTGAGGTTTGACGTCGCGGTGGACGATGCCTGCTGCGTGCACCGCGCTGAGAGCCTGCGCCAGCTGCTCGAACACGCTGATGGAGATCTCGAGCGGCAGCTTTTCACGCTCGAGCCGGTGGTAGAGCGTCTCACCATCGAGCAGCTCCATCGCGAAGAAGAGCAGGCCTTTGGTGTGTTTGGGCCAGTCGAGCAAGCTGATCACGTTGGGGTGATCGATGCCCTTCATCACGCGCCACTCGCGCTCGAAGCGCTCGCGCACGCTGGGGTTCTGCGTCTTCGACTCCATCAGCACTTTGACCGCGACGTGCATGCCGGACTCGGTATGACGCGCGCGATACACCTCGCCCATCGCCCCATCACCGAGCAACGACTCGAGCCGATAACCGCCGAGATCGCCGCCAGCGAGGGCGCCGCGCGGGCGTGAAAAGGCAGGCGGGTTCACGGTCGAGAGCCTAGCATCCGGACGCAACGGCTCGCGTCACGAGACTGTGTGGACGCGAATTCCGACAGAGCCCAGCAGATCGATCACGCTGCCATCCGCGTCAGTCAGCTTACGCACCTGTTCGGCGAGGAGGTCTTCCGGCGTGACGGGCAGATACAGATCCTGGACGCCGCCCAAATTGATCAGCCGTTTGGCGCAGGCTCTACACGGCAGGGCAGTCGAGAACGCGATCTTGGGCTCGGTACGGGGCGCATCGCAGTGGATCACGGCGTTCTCTTCGGCGTGCAGGCAGCCGCAGTCGGGCCCGGCGTGGTCACACACATTGGGCAGCCCAGAGGCGTTGCCGCGGTAGCCGATGGCAAGCACTTTGCGAAAATCGACGCTGGTAATCACGGCCCCGACAGGGTCGACCCCACACGTCGACCGGGCGGCCAGGGCCCGCGCCAGGGTGATGTAGATCGCTGGAAACGAGGGACGCTCGGCAGCCATCGCGCGGATGCTAACATCCCCACGCTTGGCCTCGGACCCGAACAAGCTGCTGCTCGCGTCGTCGGCTCCTCCATCGGAGGATCTGGACCTGGGTGCTGTGCTTCGGTCCTCGGCGGCGCGCGGCCGCGACACGTCGTTGTTCATCGGCAGCCTGCTCGAGCTGCCGCGCCTCGGAGCGAGTGACAGACGCATCGCCTTTCGACAAGCGATCGCCGAGCTCGCGCGAGCTGCAGGCGATGAAGGTCCGAGCCCGCTCGAAGGCATCCGCGCCGAGGCGCTGCGAAAAGGCATCGGCGCCGCGCTGGAGAACGGGCTCGCAGACGATCTCGATTGGCTCGACCCGGGCGCCGCGGGCTCGGCGCTTTATCAGCTGGCGGCAGCGCTGCCAGTCGGGGCGGAGCAACGCGAGATCGGCCGCCGGGTGCTGGCGCGGCTCTTGGCTGGCAACGCCGACACCTTCGCCGTGATGGCCACGCAGATGGCGCGCGCTGGTGGCAAGGGCCTGCATTCGACAGCGGTCGTCGCGCGCGTGGCGCTGGTGGTGGAGATCCCGATCACGCGGGACATCCCGGACGCGCCGCTGGCGTTCGCGATCGCTTCGCGCCGAAACCTCGCGCGCGAATACGTCAGCGGACCGTCGACTCGGTCGCTACCGGAGCGCAGGCTCGCTGCGCGTTTGCTCGAGCGAGCTGCGCGCGATGCTGTTCGCCGGGCATTGGCTGGCGATCGTTCGGCTGTACGCATCATCGGTCCAGAGAGCGCGCTCGAGCCAGTTTGGTCGCGCCTCTTGGCAGATCGCGAGCCACTCGTGTGGCGCCACGTGGCGATCGCACGCGGGCTCTTGGCGCCGTTCAGCCAGGGCGCGGTAGAGGCCATCGAGAACGAGCTGTCGCCGCGCTGGTCGCCGACCGAGTGGCGCCGCGCAGCCGCGGGGCTCGGCGGTATCGCTGCATCGAAGCCGGACCTCGCATTGAAGATCGCTTCGCGCACCTTTCGTGAAGGTCTGCTCGATCGCGACCGCGGCGCGATCGCGCCGTTCGTGTGGGGCCTCTCACGCGCCGCAGAGTGCGAGCCGGAGGCGGCGCGCGAGCTGCTCGCGTTCGCAAACGCGGGCGGCGCCGAAGAGGTGGCAGAGGCCATCGCGGTGCTGGTGCGCGAAGTCGGCGAAGGCGCCTTCAGCGATCACGCACGGGAGCGAGCGCTTTCGCGCCTGAACGCGTCCGAAGCCAGACCCGGCTCGGACGACGGCGCTTTGGCGCAACGCGCCGGGCTGGTACGCGACGCGACTGGCGAGGGTGATGAAGACCAACTCGGCGACAAGCTCAGCCTCGCTGTCAGCGCATTTGCGAACGAGGGCGCCCGCGCCGCGCACGAGCATGGTCTGGCTGTGCTCGAGGCCGCGCGCGGCGCTGTCGACACGCTGTTGGCGATCGGCGACGAAGACGGCGACGCTGGTCAGAGCGGCCTGGCGCGGCGCACCTCCTACTCAGTGGTTCGCGATCTGGACGTCGCGCTGCTCGAGCGGGACGTGCTGGTCAGCTTGCTTCGGCTCGACAACCGCGAAGGTCGCGCAAAGAACGCGTCGGAAGCCGTCGAGCATCTGCGCGATCGCATCTTCGTCTGGTTGGTCGAACGCGAGCTCACCCAGCCAGCCGTAGCGCCGGGCAAGAGCTCACCGGCTCCCGCCCAGCTTGCTCATCCCACACTCCATTTTGCGCGGCTGCGCGCGCTGCTCCACCTGGTTGATGGCGAGGGCCTCGGTCGCGGCGAAGAGGCAGAAGGCGCCGCGCTCGGTCGCTTCCGCGATGCCGCGCGAGCGCTGGTCGACTGTTTTCAACGCACGCCGCCAGCCGCGCTGCGGCGCGCGCTGATGGCAACCTTCGCGCGTTGCCTCGACGCGCTCGCGCGCGCTGGCGCTTGCGACGTCTCCGACGTGGTGCTGGTCTCGTCCAACATCTTCGGCCACGTGAAAGATCTGGAGACGCTCGCCGAAGCATCGATGGATCCAGATACGCGCGGTCTGCTTTCGCATCTCGCGCGCGTCGTCGCGCGCGAGGCGCCGCCCACGGCTCAGCCTGCCGGAAGCGTGGCTCCGAACAGCGAATCGCCGCGTGAAACCCAGGTCGACGATTCGCTGTTTCCGCCTGCGCCGCGCGCAAAGAAGAGCCCGCGCGAGGCAGCGCTCGACGCCCTCGATCGCTTTGGAGAAGAGCTCGCCCGCGTAGGGACCGCTCGCAGCGACGGTCTGCGCACTGTGGTGACCAAGCTCGGCACGGCCCTGCGCGCGGCGCTCGCCGCCAACAGTCAGCGCGACGTAGGCATGTCGGCGTCCGAAGGCAGCCTGGCGCTGTCGATCGAGAATGCCGCCTTCGGCCTGTCGCAGCTCTTCGCCGGCGCCAAGAGCCGCATTCTGGAGGAGGCAACCGACGAGGCCCCGCGGGCGCCGTCGCGCAGCCTCACAGCGCGCCTCGGACGCACCATCGCCGGTAACCCCACGCTGAGCGACGACGAGATCGAGGAGACCAGCGCAGCCATCGTGGCAGATGTGCCGCCTTGCTTCGGCGCGCTGATCGCCGACGTGATCCATTTCGTGCTGTCGCTGCCATTGGAAGCGACGAGTCTGCCACCGGAGCGGCGTGATCAGCTGCACTCCGCCGAGCTGCCCGCATGGGTGCCGGCGCGGCGCGTGCTCGGCGCGTTTTATCTGGAGCGGCCGCTGGGCGCTGGCGGCGTCGGCTCCGTCTTCGTGGTGACCCGCGTTGAAGATAGGCACGACCCGGCTGCCGAGCGGTTCGCGCTGAAGGTGCCGGAGTACAACGCCAATGCTGCGCGACACCTGTCGGAGACCCAGTTCCTTGCGCTCTTCCGCAGCGAAGCCTCGGCATTGATGGGGCTACCGCCACATGACAGCTTGGCGCACTTCGTCACCTTCGATCTGTCGTCGCGCCCAAAACCAATCTTGGTGATGGAGCT
>Ga0163144_10027397_pt1 | contig 11034 bp, 7 predicted proteins | sample OliLak19BULKMAT1_FD_123175 | JGI IMG/M metagenome (GOLD analysis project Ga0163144, IMG submission 123175) | Freshwater microbial mat bacterial communities from Lake Vanda, McMurdo Dry Valleys, Antarctica - Oligotrophic Lake LV.19.BULKMAT1 | ecosystem: Environmental > Aquatic > Freshwater > Lake... | reverse complement strand
TCCCATTATTATTTCCTTTGCATAAAATATTTATTGGTGTTAGGGTAAACGTTATTGGCAATGGTTGAGTAATAAATATACTGGCTGTATTCTCGCACCCATTTCCATCTGTTACGGTTACAGAATAATTTCCGGCAGACAAACTGCTAACTACTGAACCAGTTGTGCCGTTACTCCACAAATAATTTATGCCACCACTTGTTACTGTTGCGCGGCCATCGTTGCCACCGGAGCAACTAATATTATTTATGTTGGTGGTAATATTTACCGGGAGAGGAACGGTTATATAACCTGGTTTTATTACACTGTCTGTCTTACAGGGGGTGGTAAGCACCAATTTAACTGTATGGGCGCCGGCACTGGAAAAGGTAACAATAGGATTTACGGAAGTAGAACTTGAAGGAGTTGCTCCTGTAAATGTCCATTGGAATTTATAGCCTGTAGTATCACATGCATTAGCTATGGTTGGAGTAAAAGTAACCGGAAGGCAGGTATTGGTATTATTGGCAGTAAAATTCAAGCCAAGAACTTTTCCCTCACAAATATTTGTACACAAAGATGCTACAAAAGCATCGCTGCCTCCGCTGTAAAGGTTTAAAAAAGGGCCGGCAAAGGCTGTTTGAAAAGCCCCGCTCGTAACAGGATATCCGCCATCTGTTGCACCGGTGATATACAAAGAATTGCCATAGAGAGCAATTCCACCTCCAAAGTCTAGATCGTCTTCTCCGGTACCACCCATAAAGGTTGCACAAAGTTTTTGTCCTGTCGGAGTAAATTTTACTATTAATTGATCTTCGGGCAGCCCCGCGGTTGAACCCCCGTTAAACAGCGATTGCCAGGCGCAAGGATCAACAAGAGTTGGTCCTGCTACATCTTCCACTTCCATATAAAGATAAATGTTATTGTTCCCGTCAGTAGCTAAATAGTTGTACCACAGTTCATATGCACTTCCCCCGTAATAGGTCGCCCAAGTTTGGGTTCCGGTTGGGCTTAACTTCACAACAAATACATCAGTAGGCCCACCACCGAAAACCATTTGGAAGCCGCCCAGAACAGGAAAATTGGTTGAAGAAGTGGCTCCTGAAATAAGCACGTTTCCTGTATTGTCTGTAGCGATATCCCAACCCTGATCATCAGCGCTTCCTCCGCAATAGGTCGCCCAGGTTTTGGTTCCGGCAGGGCTCAGCTTCACCACAAATGCATCTTTGGCACCACCTCCGTAGGTCATCTGGAATCCGCCCGAAACAGGAAAATCGGTTGAAGCAGTAAATCCCGTGATAAGCACGTTGCCGACATTGTCCGTGGCAATGCCACGGCCGTACTCCCACATAGTACTTCCCCCGCAATAGGTTGCCCAGGTTTTGGTTCCGGTTGGGCTCAACTTCACTACAAAGGCATCACCTACACCCCCATAGGTCATTTGGAATCCGCCAAGAACGGGAAAGTTGGCTGAACTAGTCTGCCCTGTAATATATATGTCTCCTGTATTGTCGTCCGTGGCAATGCCATGACCATACTCCATAGAATTTCCCCCACAGTATGTAGCCCAAGCCAGAGTTCCTGCAGATGTAAACTTTGCTACAAAGGCATCTCTCATACCAGGCCAGCCCCCCCCCAAGTCATCTGAAATCCACCCCAAACAGGCAAATTGGATGAGATAGTATGTCCTGTAATAACCACGTTCCCATTTAGGTCCGTAGCGATATCTGTACTGTTATCATCTGCACTTCCTCCGTAATAGCTGGCCCAAACCAGAGTTCCAGTAGATGTAAACTTTGCTATAAAGGCATCTCGAAATCCACCCCCATAAATCATCTGGGATCCGCCCATGGCAGGAAAATTAGCTGAATTAGTATTCCCTGTAATTACCACGTTTCCGGCATTGTCCGTGGCGATGCTTGTACCATAATCAGAACTACTTCCTCCATAATAAGTGGCCCAGGGATCAATGATCAGGGGAAGATTAGTTTGATAGTTGGAAAGTTTCAAGTTTAACGTTGTCCCATTTAAAACATATTCTGCTTTTACATCAACAATTTTCCCATTAATGTTTTGGTATACTCTTGGCATCTCTTCAAATATATCTCCTAACGAACTTTGAACTTTAAATTTTGAATCTTGAACTTCTATATCATCTTGTCCGGCATATTTTATTTTAATATCGTTTGGGTTTCCTCCCGGTCTTACAACTATATCATACTTTAATCCGAATCCTTTGGCGAGCGCGGTCGAACCATCTTTACCGGAGCCTGTGGTGAGCGAAGTCGAACCATAATAAATAATGTCAATGTTTGGATATATGTTTTGGTATATTATTTTGTTATATCCTTTTACGTTTGTAATTCCATTTGGGCAGTGATCATAATAATAATTAGTATAGCCTTCTACTTCGTCTTGTTTTAAGAGTGTTGGGTTTGGATTGCAATCTACAAAGTCCATATCAATGCGATGCAGTTTTATTGTTTTGGCGGTGTTATTCTTTGTTTGCATACTTGTCAATTGCCTATTGCCTACTGTATTTAAATGTTCCAGATCTTTTTCATCTTCTTCGAATCCTTCGTACTTGGCCAATACATAACTAATACCTGTTTTCCTCAAATACACATTCATTCCGCCACCATCTCCAACAAATAAAATATCAAGGCGTAATTGATCATTCATATCCACTATCTGTCCCTTGTTTTCTGTAAATTGCATACCATTGCCACGAAGAGAAGGTTGATTAGATGATTGCTGTTCTCCAAATTGCGCATTAACAATCATCGCGGTGCCCAGAAAAACTATTGTAGAAAGTAATTTTATTTTCATGACTGGGGACCAAGGAGTTTTGTATAAGCAATTTATATCAACGCTAATTTTTTTGAAAACAACTTTTGCTTATAAGTCCCCTCGGTTATACGCTTTTTAAAACAGTTGCGAGATATATTATATGGAATGTAAAGGGTTTAAGCAGATTATTGTTGAAAATTTTTGCATCTTAGTACCGATTAGAAACCATTGATTCCATGAAATAGCCATCCCGACTGAAAGTCGAGACCAACCGAAATGACCTGCCTGCCGAGGTGCAAACAAGTGTGACGGCAGGCAGGTATATGTTAGAGTAAACAGCCAATGGTTGTTTGAGCCGGTTAGTGTCAAAGCAGATTGACAATCAGAAACATAAAAATATATATAGATGAAAACAACTTCAGAAGAACTTTTTCAGTTAATCAAATCATTAGATGCAAGTGAAAAAAGATCTTTTAAGAGTTATTCGTTAAAAAATGCGGATAAAAACAGAAGTACAAATTATATAAGGTTATTTGACGCGATAGATGGACAAGATAAATACAATGAATCTGTCATAAAAAAGCAATTACAGCAGAGATCTCTTTCCTTTAATTTTAAAAAGGCGAAAAATTATCTTTTTAATTCCATCCTGGAAAGTCTCAAACAATTTCACGCGTCCACTTCTGTTGACAGCCAATTGCAACAATCATTGCACGAAATAGAAATTCTATTTAATAAAAGAATGTTTGTTTCGGCAAAGAAAATAATTTCCAAAGCTGAGGCGCTGGCATTAGAATATGAGCGGCAACCATATCTTTTAATCATCCTTTCATGGAAAAGGGAAGTTATAAGAGCTAGAATGAACCTTAAAGAGGATCTTGAGAAACAACTTATAGAAAGTTTTGCCGACGATTTTAAGGCCACCGATAATTATAAAAATTATTTGGAATACCATCAATTACATGTTCAAACTAGTCTTCATTTGCAGCGAAAAAATCCTTTTCGTAGAATAACTTTTGAAAAGAAGGAAATAAATGAATGGCTTAAGAACCCATTGCTTACAAGTGAAAAATACGCACTTTCATTTGGCGCAAAAAGATCTTATTATAATTCCCTAATTAACATTTACATAATTTTTGATGATTTAGAAAAAGTCTATTTTTATAGCAAACGTTGGGTAGGATATCTTGAGAAAGACTCACATCATTTACATACTCATGCCATTTATTATATGCAAGTATTGGCAGTTTTGACAGACTACCAAGTTATGTTGAAAAAATATGATGAGTACGATCTATATTATGAAAAATTGATTCGTTTTTTTAACTCGCTTCCGCCTAAATTAAAAACAAAACAGGGCAGATCCCTAATTCTAAGGGCCAACAACAATCATCTATATAGTTTTTTGAAGCGTTGCAGATTTTCAGAAGCAATTAATGAGATTAGGGTAATTCAGGAAAACCAAGAATACAAATCATTGATGGCACAATCTACACGTCTTACTTTTTATTTTATTTCATCGACCGCTTTTTTAATTACAGGTGATTATAAACATGCTCTTTACTGGCTTAGCAAGCTAACAAATACCAACGAAAAGGAGATACGTCCTGATCTTAGGCAAGACGCAAAGATCATTAACATTATCATTCAATTCGAATTGGGGAACACGGATTATCTGCCTTACCTGATCAGATCGACGCTTGCGAGTTTGAATAAAGGTAGTCATTGCCTAAAACTTGATGTTTCCATTGTTAAGTTTTTTCAAAAGAAAATAATGAAGTGGGATGGGGAAACTGACTTATCGGGAGATTTTTTAAAGCTTAAAAAGGAAATTGAAATAATTACCAAGAATCCGATAGAAGCAAAGGCCTTAATATTTTTTGACTATTTGGCTTGGGTAGAAAGCAAAATTAGGAAGTGCACTATGGCGGAAGTATTGATTAAAAAATAATTACCAAAGAAGCGGACTTTTTTGAGTTTACTTAATTAGTCGCGCTTTAAAAACCCCTTTTCAAGTCCGAAGCATATTTTCCTTTTGATTTTGACTGAAAAGCAGAAAAAAACGAATTGAAAAAATTCGACGAAAGGATTCTTATTCTTTTTCCAGAGATTCATTATTCGTTTGAAGTTCATTGCTGATGCGGCCATCATCAGATTAATCGCATCGCCTGCAACTCCTTTTAAAAAATTCCGTCCTAATCTGTGATCAGATTTCAGGTGACCGATTTTTGGCTCTATTGCCGCTCTTCGTTTGTGTCGTTTTCGTTATGTCAATGTTTTTGTTTTGTCCGTTACAGGAAAATGTATTTCTGTTTCCCCGACTGTTTTTTTTCCTTTGTATCCGCGGTCGGCATAAATATTTCTCGGAAATTTTCCAGTTAATCTTTTTATTTGATCTAATGCATGTTCAATGGTGTGACCATCATAAATATTTCCTTCAAAACTCAGCGCTCCCACAATTACTCCTGTCCGTTGTGTAACTGCCAATGATGCTTTTGATCCAAACTCATATTTTTTGTGCTCCTTTCCCTTACTCATGCACTTTACTTGCGGCTCGTGCAAACTGTAAATTTTATTGCTGTCTCCGCGTTTTTGTGAAAGCACTCTTTTGAATAATTCCAAATCATTTCCATAATACGCAAGTTCTTTTGCAGAAAGTTTGCGTTCGATCTCACGAACCAATCTTCCTGCAATGGTTTTTATTTTCCGATCTGCCTTGCGTGCGCTTTTCCAGCCATTTTTGGTTTTCCGGAAGCGCTGAAGTGTAAATTTTTTTTAATGGTATGCACATAACTTTGACAGAGTTCCATATTTTGTTTCTTGGCAATTGCCTGGCACTTCTTGATAATTTTCTTGTAGAGTTTGTCGTCGGTTGGAAACGTAATGTTTTTTTCGTGTACCGTTGTATCCAAACTCACATTGCCATCATCACCATCTTTCCCATTAACACGAATGCTTTCCTGCAAAATCAAAGAAACACCTTCCTCACCTATGCGTTCACGAAAATGATGCAACTCACTAAAGATACATGGCGCACCACTGCAAAAACTGTTTTCTCCACAAAAATATTGATAGTACGAGTTTTCTGCCCACTGTTCTACAACTGATTTATCACTGAGATTTCGCAAATACTTTAAAATTAACAATCCCACCATCAGTCGAATTTGTTTCGCAGGGCGACCAGTTGTCAAATGATAAAGTGCTGAAAGGACTCTTCGAAAATTTGCCAACAGATCGCATTACTCAATATAAACAATGGATGTTGATGGTTTAACTGCTCTTCGAAAGTTGAATAAAAAGAAAGTTGATCGTGGTTTTTTTCTTTGCTTGCATGTTGCAAATCTGCAACTTGCAGCGGTTTTTAAAGAGCGACTAAATACTATCTTACGCCCACATGTATTAACCAAATCCATTTCAACGGATCAGGTTTACATGGCCAACATATTTATTATTTACACCAAAAATATCCTGCGTTTTTAATTTCCAAACGTATGTATCCTGCTGTGCGACATCTTTACCGCCATTCGCTCTACCGTCCCATCCTGAATTTAAATCGTTTGTTTCATAGATAAGATTTCCCCAGCGGTCATAGATCCACATTTCAAAATTTAAAAAATTTGTACCGGAACTTAAAGGCATAAATACATCGTTAATGCCGTCCCCGTTAGGAGTAAATGCGTTTGAAACATACAAAGTAACATCTCCATTTATTATAAATTCATTTGTCGCAGTGTCTGCGCAACCATATTCGTTGATTACTATTAATTGCAAAAGGTAAATTCCGGTATCCCGGAAGGTGAAGCTGGGATTTTGTTGATAAGAGGTGTTATTGTTCGCATCACCAAAACTCCATTGCCATGAATTTATTTTTCCTTGTGATTGGTCTGTAAAATAAATGACCGTGTTTTGTAAAGCCCCAAGCGGGGGAGTAGCTATAAAAGCTGCATTGGGATTTGGGTATAGATTAAGCGAAACAGAAGAAATACTATCGCATCCATTCGCCGATACAAACGTTTGAGTATACACACCCGGGGTTCTTTGATCAACTCCATGAATAAACACGGATTCTCCCTGACAAACTTTTTGTGTGTCCGCAGTACTTGTGTTACTATTGATAGTTAAATTAATAGTGAGCAGACTATCACAACCCAGAGCAGCCGAAAGCGTTTGGGAATAAATACCACTACTTGTATAATTTTGCCCGTTGAGATTATAGCTACTGCACGCTGATGCATTTATGGTTGTACTACTCACGCTGTTCACCGCCAAAGTGATTGATGATATACTATCACATCCGCTTGTTGTAGTCAATGTTTGTGCATACAAACCGGGCATGTTTTGATTGACTCCGTGTATCAAAGCATATTGTCCCTGACAAATATTTTGCGTGGCACTTGTATTAATAGCGCCATTGATAGTAAGATCAATTGTAAGAACACTGTCGCAACCGGATGCACTCGTCAGTGTTTGCGAATAAATACCACCGCTATTGTAGATTTGAGCGTTGAGGCTGTAAGTTTTGCAAGCTGTAATAGAAATGGTGTTTGTACTTGTGCTTTTAACATTTAACGTTACACTCGATATACTATCGCATCCATTGGCAGCGACAAATGTTTGAGAATACACTCCGGAGATATTTTGATTAGAACCATGTATCTGCGCAAATAATCCCTGGCAAATATTTACAGTATCATTCTTTTGAACGCTGCTATTAACTGTAATAAAATTGGTCGTGGTAACAGAATCCGTTAAACATGGGGTTCTTATAATTAATTTCACATTGTGCTTCCCGGGAGTACTGTACTTTATTCCGGTTGGGGATTTTGCGGTAGAAGTTGATGGAACAGCATTGTAGAATGTCCATTCGTATTCAGTTTGTGTAGTATCGCAATTCAAACTCAGGCTTGTTGCGTTAGTAATATTAATAGATTGTCCTAAGCATATGTTGTTAGCTGAGGGTGAAAAATTAAAATTTGCGGTGTATGTTTCCGCACATGAATACGAACACAATTTTGTGATCACCGGATCCCAATGCATTTGCGGGGAATAGGCAGTTTGAAAAGCCCCGGGAGTAACAGGATACATTCCCATCGAGAATCCTGTTAAGTAAATAAATCCTTTGTCATAACTTACGGGCTCTGTGGCATGATCCAGATCATCTTCTGCATTTCCTCCCCAAAAAGTATTGCAAATTAAATTTCCATTTTCGTCAAACTTTGTAATGATCATATCTTCAGGATCTCCTCTTTGCATTACTTTTTTTGTTCCGCAGGTATTGGGGATTCCCGGTTGTATCCCGTTTATTAAACCATAAAGATCTTCAAACTCCCATACATAGATAATATCATTGAATTCATTCGTTGCTAAACCACTAAACATATCATTATATATGCTTCCCATGTATGTTGCCCACTGCCTGTTCCCTAGAGGATTAAATTTTATTAAAAAATTCTCGTAAGGAGCGGTTCCTGTCGAAGGATTTATTTGATATGCGCCGGGTGTAGATGGCAGATTGGTTGATAGGTATCCGGAAATACCAACAATGATGTTGTCCTTTAGATCGGTTGTAATGCATTGTCCAATCTCATCACCATTTCCACCTATATAACTTGTGAATAATCGGACTCCATTCGATGTAAATTTTGAAACAAAACCATCCCTGACTTTACTCTGATAGTTTTGCTGGAAGGCCCCCGGTGTTGTAGGTAAATTACCATTTTCATTACAGCCTGTAAAAACAATGTCATTGTTAATATCAATTTTAACGGCTGTCCCAATGTCTGCTTGTGAACCACCATAATATGTTGACCACTGTAAAGTTCCTGTTGAATTAAATTTAAATAGAACAATATCTGATACACCCAGGTTTGTTCCCTGAAAAGCTGATAGTACTGGGAAGTCGTTAGAGAATGTGCATCCAAGCACTACCACGTTATTATTCGCATCTACATCCAATGAACCTGCGTATTCGGTATTCGTACCTCCCATATAGGTACTCCATATCAGGTTTCCGGCCGAACTAAATTTTGCCACATAAGAATCAGAACGGCCTCCTGCATATGCCGATTGAAATGCCCCGGGAGTTACCGGTAAATTGGCAGATGTGGTCCAGCCGTTAATAAAAATGTCTGAATTGGAATTAAGTTCGACTGAAACCGAATTATCATCAACATTTCCTCCAAAGTAGGTTGACCACAGCCGTTTACCATCAGCATCAAATTTTACCAGGAAAGCATCCATAAATCCACCTTGAAAATTGCTGAAATACGCGCCAACACTTACCGGGAAAGTGTTGATCATGGTATTGCCGGAAACCACCACACTTCCGTATTGTGCTTTAATGGAAGAAGTTTCATCTCTCCCTGCATTGCCATGGTATGTGCTCCATACAGCAGGATCAATTACAAGAGCATAATTTCTATTGAATGTCCCGACTTTAAAACTGATCTCAAGCGAATTGCCTGATGAGTTGTTTAGTATATATTCTGCTTTTACATCAACAATTTTCCCTTCTATGATTTGATATACTTTTGGCATATACTCGCCTAACTCACCAAGGCTGGATGTTACTTTTAATTTACCATTGGCAAGTTCCACTCCGGAAGCCCCATTGTATTTTAAAACAATATTTTCAGGGTCAGAGCCCGGTCTCAAAACCAGGTCGTATTTCATTCCATTTTGTTTGTTGCCGTAAAATATTAAATCTGTTTTAGGATATATTTCCCGGTAGACAATTTTGTTGAATTCTTTTGCCCCGGTTATTCCATTTGGCCTATGTCCTAAATAAAAATTTTGATATCCTTCTACTTCATTTAAGGGTAATATTGTAGCTGAGGGATTGCAATTCATCAAATCAACATCTATTCGGTGAAATTTTATTGTTTCATTTTTTGTTAATTCATTTCTCCTTATAGATTGTTCTATCTTACTTGTATTACTCTTTTGTTTTTCTAATTCTATTTTTTCATCGACAATCTTTTTTATCTCCTGGAAGTTATCCAATACATAGCTCCAGCCTGTTTTTCGAAGATAAATAGTAGTATTGCTTTGTGCCGATGAGAATAAAATATCCGGGCGGGGTTGCCCATTCATATCTACAACTTGTCCTTTGTTCTCTAAAAACTGCATGCCATTTCCCCCCTGTGGACTAATAGCCAAACCATCTCTTGCCTCTGAAATTAATGGAGGAGTTTCTTGTGCCGTTGAAATTGATCCAATGACAAAAAATAATTTTACAAGGGAGTTTTGGGGATGCATGCAATACCGAATTAATTGTTTTACAAAAAAATTCTTAAGCCATTGCTACTATAGATAGTATGAAAAATGTAAGAGAAAGGGCTGCAGATATAGTAGCTAAACAAGTGTAGTTGTAACCATTTTTTGAGAATGATCTAGATTTCATAGGCTTGTGTTTAAGTATGCTTAAACAAACATATCCCATCAAGCAAATTAAATAAAATCGTTTTTGGCCATAAGTTACCTCGATAAGGATACTAGAAGTAGATGGAAAAGCAAGGCAAAAAATAAGCGACTGCACTTTATCTTATATTACTAAGTTCTTACGCTCCTTCTGTCGAATATGCTTTTGAATTCTTTTTACAACCCAAGTTCAGTTCTGATAAAATCTTTTGATCCTTCCTCACCTCTTAATTCCAACCAAACTCCGCTTTTATTTCCATTTATTAAAAGATTAAATGTAAAAAAACTGCAACACTCTCTTTCGTTTTTGATAAATTCATTCAATTCATCCAGTACCTTATCTGTTCCCGGAAATTTAAAAGCATAACCATCTTTAAGCTCTTTCTTTTCTATCATTTGAGCTTTGAGACTTTTAAGAACTGCTTCTTTTCGTTTTTGAACTTCAGGTGTCGTCTTTTTGCATGAAAGATCATTGGCATTGCTCTTAGGTTTACAGCTGGACGAACAAGTAGCTTTTTTGTCATCATTTTTTATTTGTCCATAATTGGGGTTGCTGCAACTTAAAATTGCAAAAGTTGTCAGCGCTATAAGAATTAATGTTTGCCTTCTCATTTTATTTTAGATTTAGTAGGTTTTTTGGAATGAGCCATGTCCTTTTTGTATTTGTATAAACAAACATATTTATTTCCGGGATTTAAGGAAAATCATTTTAATTCAAAAGTTACCTCAATGAAAAACGATGTGATAGTTTTCCCAATTGAAGTATTGCGGATTTTTCATGTTTATTTTCACTAACTATCAGTTCATATACCTACTTCGTTTCAACAATGAACTAATGTCCACAGT
>Ga0163144_10027394_pt1 | contig 11035 bp, 2 predicted proteins | sample OliLak19BULKMAT1_FD_123175 | JGI IMG/M metagenome (GOLD analysis project Ga0163144, IMG submission 123175) | Freshwater microbial mat bacterial communities from Lake Vanda, McMurdo Dry Valleys, Antarctica - Oligotrophic Lake LV.19.BULKMAT1 | ecosystem: Environmental > Aquatic > Freshwater > Lake... | reverse complement strand
GCGTCGGCGATCATGTGATTGACCTGCGTGGCGAACGGGTGCTGGTCGGTCGGGACCATGCCCTCGATGACGATGGCTTCGTAGCGCGCGGCGAGCCGTTGGTAGGCAGAGAGGATGTGCTCTTGCAGCTCATCGGCGCCGTTGTTGCCCAAGAGGCGCTCGACCTCTTCTGTGGAAAGTGGCGTGGGCGGCTCGAGATCGGTGATGGCCCCAACCAAGCTCGATGAGCGCTCCACATCGAGTCCCACGTTGGCGCGCGGGCCATAGCGCAGCTGCGCGACGGGCTTGTAGAAGCCGACCTTGATCCCGTTGCGATCGAGGCACCGCAACAGACCCAAGGAAATCGAGGTGAGCCCCACACGATGGCTCACCGGCACGGTCAAAAGTGGATGCGGCACGGTAAACTCAGGGGGAGGGGTGAACTGACTCGACCAGGGCCAGGGTATCACGAGCAATCAGTAGCTCTTCATTGCTCGCCAACTTCGTCGAACTCCCGCTTGCCACTACGCCGCATCCTCGGGTTGGCGGCGAAAATCCCAAGCATGGCGAGTGGCCACGCGGACAGCAGATGCGGTTGCTGGGCTTCGTTCGCGACCTGCAGAGCGCGCTGACGCGCTGTTCCTGCATGAGGAATTCAGCCTGAGCGAGGCTTCCCTCAGGTCAATTTGTCCGAATTCCGGCCGAAGTCGCGCCTTTACGCCGCAAATTGGCGCGAACGCTCATCGGCGCCAAACCAGCAAGAGCCTCTGTTACGAGCAACGGCCATTCCCGTGTCTTGCGCTCCCGGGTCAGTAGAGACACTCGTATCCACGACCGCCCGATCATGGCGTGCGCGCCCGCGTGCACCGTCCTGGGCGTCCGGGCAGGAGAGAAGTCGCGGCGAACCGTTTCCACGCTGTGTTCGCTTCGTAACATTCGCGCGCACTGCGAAATGGCTGGAAAAGTCCGGGAGCAAAGTGTTAGACCAAGGGTCTCGTAGCGCGCCCCACCTCCGGAGCGCCTAGGTAGCACGTCATGCCGCTTCACCTTCCTTTTAGATTCTCGAGCATCCTTGGCTTTCTCGTCTGCGTTGCGCCACTCAGCTTGAGTTGCTCCGCGGAAACGACGGAAGAGGTACACACGAAAGCCTCCGCCTTCACGCCGCCCGAGCTGTCGACGCTGGGTTTTGAGGCCGTTTCGCAGTGGTCCTCGCCGGTAGGGCCAGTCACGCTCGCGAGTTCGACCTTGCACAGTGAAGGCGCCAAATCGCTCTCCTTGGCGAATTTCCAGTATGCACAGGTCCGGAATATCACCGCGCTGAAGAAGGACTCTTCTCCGGTCCCCGAAACCGTTAGCTTCGACATCCGCATCCCCGAGCAGACGCCAAACCCCCATTGGCGTGGCGCCGTAGAACTGTACGTCGACGCGCCATCCGTCGGGGTGTGGGGGCAATACCTCGGCTACCGTTCGCTTGACGCGCTACCGCGAGAACAATTCACGCGCGTTCAGTTCCCTGTTCCGAACGCAATCCAGATCGCGCTCCGCGGCAACTACACCGACCTCAAGTTCACGATCGCCGTCAATGTGCCCGCGGGAAGCCAGCCGCACTACCTCGACCGTTTCGTCATCGGCGCTGACGTTCCGCCTCCGACGTGCGTGCCGGTCGACGACCGCAACCCCTGCACGGCCGACGACTGCGACCCGACTACCAAGCAACCCGTTCATCGGCCTGTTGCTCCAGGAACTTTTTGCCTCGACGCCAACGCGTGCAACGGAGCAGAGGCCTGCAACGCCGCGGGTGTGTGCGCCGCTGGAGCCCCACCCGTGGTGGACGACGGTAGTGTGTGCACAGCCGATGCCTGTTCGCCAAGTGCCGGCGTCACTCACACTCCCGTTGCCGTCGGCACCAGCTGCACGGATGGCAACGCCTGCAATGGTAGTGAGACCTGCGGCGTGTCGGGCGTCTGCGGCACAGGCATCGCGCCCGCCGTCGACGACGGCAATCCCTGCACGATTGATTCGTGCAGCCCCACGACGGGCGTTTCTCACATGCCGGTCACCGCTGGGACGAGCTGCACGGATGCGAACGCCTGCAACGGCGCTGAGACCTGCAACGCCGCTGGCGCTTGCCAAGCGGGCATGGCTCCTGTGGTCGACGATGGCAACGCCTGTACTGCCGATTCGTGTACTGCGGCCGGCGGCGTTGCGCACGTGGCTGTCGCTGCCGGCACCAGCTGCGCCGACGCCAACGCCTGCAACGGCCTCGAGTTGTGCAATGCGGCTGGGACTTGCTCGGTTGGCTCCGCGCCCGCTGTCGATGATGGCAACCCGTGCACCGTCGATTCGTGCGACACTAGCGCAGGCGTGCTGCACTTACCGGCGCCTGCGGCAACGGCCTGCGGGGACTCGAACGCCTGCAACGGGGTCGAAGCCTGCAATGGCACCGGCGCGTGCGTTCCTGGAACGTCCCCCACGCTCGATGACGGCAACCCGTGCACGGCCGACGCCTGCAGCCCCACCGGCGGCGTCTTCCACACCCCCGTTGCGGCCGGCACCAGCTGCTCCGACGGCAATGCCTGCAACGGCAGCGAAGCTTGCAATAGTGGTGGTTCCTGTGTCGCCGGGGCGACTCCCAACCTCGACGACGGCAACGTCTGTACGGTTGATTCATGCGACAGCCAAGGCGGCGTCACGCATGTCGCGGCCTTGGCGGGTACCGCCTGCGGGGACTCCAACGCCTGCAACGGGGCCGAGACCTGCAATGGCGCGGGCGCTTGTGCGCCTGGTACACTGCCGGTCGTCGACGACAACAATCCTTGCACCGTGGATTCGTGCTCGGCCTCGACGGGCGTGGCCCACGTTCCGGCCAGTGCAGGCACCTCATGCACGGACGGTAATGCTTGTAACGGCACTGAGGCCTGCAGCGGCGGCGGCCTTTGCCAAGCGGGCATCGCGCCGACGGTAGATGACGCCAACAGCTGCACCGTCGACTCGTGTAGTCCGGCGCAAGGTGTGACGCACGTCGCTGCTGTGTCGGGGACCGCCTGCAGCGACGGCGACGCCTGCAACGGTAGCGAAGTGTGCAACGGTGGAGGAACCTGCCTCGGGGGCGGGGCTCCAACGGTGGACGATGGAAATCCGTGCACGAAGGACCGTTGCGATGCGAATTCCGGGGTCCATCATGATCCTGAGACGGCCGGGACAGCATGCGGCGATGGTCGTGCTTGCGATGACTACGGAGTGTGCGTGGCGTCTTCCTTCTGCGGGATCAACAATCCGTTGCTTTTTGACCCGTGTGGCGAAGGCCGCGCCTGCAACCCCGCGGGCGAATGCGAGGTCGTTCCAGCGACAATTGTTGCCCCCATCCTCAATCCAACGGTGATCTCGGACATATCCGCTGGACTTACCTTCCTGCACACAGGTTCAAATCCCAACCAGCGAGGCGTCCTCCCCGGAACCATCGATCCGCAACGTACGAGCCTGCTTTCGGGCCTCGTTCTCGACGGCGACAGCGCTCCACTTGCGGGCGTGCTCGTCGATGCGCCTGACGTCCCCGCCCTCGGATACACATTCACACGACCGGACGGCAGATACGACTATGTCGTCAACGCGGGCGGCGAGGTCCGCCTGCGCTTTCGCAAGACTGGTTTCGTCGAAGGGCAGCGCACTAGAAACGTGGAATGGAACACCTACGCTTCGGTTCCAGACATAGCACTGGTCCCACTCTCGTCGAGCGTGACGTCAGTAGAACTGGGCGCATCTTTCTCGCAGATCGCCGAATCTGAAGAGATCGTCGACGAAGACGGCTCGCGTACCCATCGCGTGATGGTGCCGCCTGAAACGGGCGCGCGACTTCAGTACGGCGATGGATCGGAGTCGGATCTGTCTGATCTTTCGATCCGCGTCTCCGAATTTACAGTGGGCGGATTGGGTCCTGCGCGAATGCCAGCCCAACTCCCGGGAGGCACGGCGTACACCATGGCGTTTGAGATTTCCGCTGACGAAGTATTCGAAGCGGGAGCCAAGAGTGTCATCTTTGACCGGCCTCTCTACCACTACGTCGACAATTTCTTGGGCGTGCCGGTCGGCACCACGGTGCCGGTCGGCTACTTTGACCGCGACGAAGGTGTGTGGCGAGCGGTGGCAAATGGCTTGGCGATCCGGGTCCTCGGCGTGGACAGCTCTGGCCATGCGCTCGTTGATGTTTCCGGGCAGGGCGCAAGCGCCAGCGCAACAGAACTTGAACGCCTCGGCTTCACCGAGGAAGAGCTTTCGGAGTTGGGGTTCACATTCCCAGACGGCGCCAACATTTGGCGGACACCCCTCGAACATTTCTCGCTGTATGATCAGAACTTCGCAGGCGGACCGGACCCGGCCACTCCTGGCTCTCCGGGCAATCCGGTCGCGGGTGGGCCTGGGCCCGGAGGCGGATCTGGGCCCGCCGGCGGTCCCGGAACGGGTCCTGGCGGACCCGATCCTTCCAAGACGGGGGACAGGGGGCGTAAGCCCGGACCAACCTCCTGCGAACCAGAGCTGGAGGGCTCGTCCATTAGTGTGGGCCGCCGCGCCGTGTCGGAAGAGATCGCGATCCCGGGAACGACCCACAAGCTGATCTACTCGAGCGATCGGGCCGAGCAGACTGGGAGAACGAGGCTCGACATCGTGGGCCCAGATGTGCCCGAGGGACTGCAGTATGCCCACGTACGCATTTCGGTAGCCGGCAAGACGGAGGAGTACATTCTACCGGCCCAAGCCAACCAGACGATCGTTCATGAGTTTGACGGCAAGAACACGTGGGGCGGGGCTGTCTACGGCCCGCAGCGACTCGATATCGAAGTTACCTATTACTATCCAACATTCTACTATGAACCGGACGTAGTGCTCGACGATGTCCACACACCGCCGCCTGCGTTCGGTCTGCTGCCAAGGAAATTCATTGAGCCCCGCGTACCGGCTCGCGTTCTCGATGGCACACGGATCACGGCCACCACCTACGTCACCAAGTCCCCCGCGAAGGCCGTCCCTTCCTTGGCCAACGGCTGGAGTCTGAACTCCCATCACCGGCTCGACGTTATCACGGGCAACGTGTTCTTGGGGACGGGAGGCATCCAAACCAACGACGTCACAGCTGAGAAGCTCCCCTACACCGCTGGCTACACCTGGGGAGTGGCGCCACTCCCCAACGGGGCGGTCGTCTATCAAGACGCGTATAGCGGTGCCTTGTACTACTGGGACAAGACGACGACTCAAGGCCCGCCGCGTGTACTCGTCGAGTCCGGCGCAACCGCTCCAACAGCAGATCAACGAGGAAACGTCTATTTCATTCACGAGCAACGTATCAAAAGGTGGCGCTCGGCAGCCAACACCGTCGAAACCATGGCGGGAAACGGGCAGGTTTGCCCCGGTGGCGAGCAGGATTGCGGAGATGGAGGGCCAGCATCAGAGGCTCGCCTCCATCTGGCCAGCACGAATCATCAGCTAGCGGTCGGCCCCGATGGGGCAATTTATCTGGCAGGAGCCAACGAACGTGGCATCCGGGTCGTCACGCCGGGTGGGCGAATGGAGAGCTACGCTGGTGCAGCGACGCAACTTCCAGTCAGTGGCATGAGCGCACGCGAGGCCCTGCTCACGCCTCGCACGTTGGCCACGGACAGTGAGGGTTCGGTCTACTTCACGAGTATTGGCTATGCCCGGAGCGGGGGTCCCGAAGGGCTATGGCTCTACAAGATAGACGCCGGGTCGGGTGTGCTGACGGCGCTCGCCGGTGGCGGCTCGGTGTCTGGCAGCTACGGGAACTACGATCCCGGGCTAAACCAGCCGGCAATGAATTTTGCTCTCGGCATGGTCTCGAGGATTCAAGTCGCAGGCAATGGCGTGATTTTCGCCGGCCTGACGATGGAACCGAGTAGTCAGTCCATGTTGGTCGGCTTCGTTCCCGGTGGCCGCGTGTCGCTAATTACGAGCAGAAACGACACACCGACCATGACTGCCTATTCCGGCATGAACCTCGCCCAAGAGACTGGCGTTTACGCTCGGTTCTTCGCGATCGGACCTGAAGGGATCGTTCTCGCCGGTGCGGGTGGCAGCCCATGGAAGGCCAGAAGCTTCAGCAAGCGAACTGAGCTGTATCGCGTGCGCTCGTCCGACGGGGAGAGTGACTACCTATTCGATTCGGTTGGACGGCACTTGCGGACAGTCCACGCGAAGTTCGGGGGAACTATCGACGAATTTGCATACGATGCGAGGGGCGCGCTCACGAGTGTGCGCGATGGTTTCGGAAATACGGTGTCGCTGGCCGTCGGAGCCGACGGCGCTACAGCTATTGTCACATCTCGGGGTGCTTCGCTCGTCGGACACGTCAACGGGCAAGGTCAAATCATCGACTGGGTCGATTCCAATGGTGGTACTTACAGCATGACCTACGCGGGTGGGCTCATCGATACCTTCACCGACGGTGCGGGCCGCACGAGTACGTACGAATACAATACCGAGGGAGAGTTCGATGCGGTCGTTGCGCAGTCCGGCGGAAGACAGCGCATTGCGGAGCAGAGCACTTCCGCGGCTCGCACCTCACTCGTAGGAAGCGGCACAGGACTAGTGACGCTCTACGAGACTATCCGAAGTGGTAAGGGCACTCAGTTTCGAATGGTCGCGCCGTCAGGCGATATTGAGTCGATCGAGACCGATCCTGCCGGGACGCAAACGGCAGCGCTCGCCGACGGAACCACGGTGCGCGAGTCGTTCGCCCCCCATCCAGTATTCGGTCAACAAGCTCCGGTTCGAGCCAGGCAAACCATTACGCTTCCCAGCGGTCTAGTTCGAACCGAAACGGCTAGCGTGTCCGTAGCGCAGAGTGGAGGCAAGCTCGTTGCCCAGACGTTGAGCAGAACGGTTGGCTCAGGCACCGAGACGGTCGTTCTCGACTATGGATCGATGCAGTCGACCCGCACCACCGCGGGCGGTCGCCTCGATGTAACCATTTGGGACTCATTCGGGAGAGTGATCGAAGTGCGTCCCCCTGGGGGAGCTCGTCTTCGCGCAGGCTACTCGGGATCCAACGTGACGAGTCTCGAACTGGATCCAGACGGAAATCCGTTCAACAACAATGGACGTGTTCAACGGTTTGTCTACGACCAAACGGGTAGCAACCTTACGCAAGTGATCGACTCAGCGCAGAACTCGATCTTGATTGGCGGTTACTCGGGTGACAAGCCTACTACTCTCGACTTCATGGATTCGTCTCGTGCGACGCTTGGCTACGATGTCGAAGGGAACTTGACGTCGGTGACGCCGCCGGGGAAGGGCACCCATTCCATGAGCTACGGCCGTTTGGGTCGCATTCAAAGTTACGCTCCGCCAGAAGGGAATGCCGTAACTTTCGAATATGACCTCGACAAGCGAATCAGTAAGATCGACTTTGGAAGCTCAGCGTCCAGCGCCCCAAGCACGGTGGAGTTCAGATACCACCCTCTCTCGGGCGACCTTGAGAAACTTGAAGTCGACACCGGAACTACAACCTTTGACTACGCTGATGGTCACCTTGCGACAGTTACGGCGCCTTCCATCTACGGACCGATTGCGAGCAGCATCTTGTATGACGGCATTGTTCCATCATCCATTGGCTGGGCGGGCCCCGTGTTGGGGCAAGTCAGTTGGACCTACAATTCGGAGCTGTTAATCCAGACTGAAACGATCGGGACGTTGGCCGCGACTCGTGTGGACTACGCCTACGATCCCGACGGGCTAGTAATACGAGCAGGCGATGTTGTGCTAGCGCGAGCTCCGACCTCCGGACGCGTCATTCAGGAAACGAGCGGAAGGATTCGAGAAACGCTGACTTACAATGCGTTTTCCGAGTTGGCAAGAAAAACGGTAGCTCGGCTTAACGGCGCGGGCGGCGTTGCCGAAGTGATCTACGAGGTTGTCTATGATGACGGCGGAACAAACGGCGGCCGCGACGCTGCCGGTCGCAACATTCGAAAGACCGAGCGTCTCGTTGAAAGCGACCAACCCGAGGCCGGCCCTCGAGCTCTCGTTTCGAAGGTCTTTGAATATGGCTACAATACACAAGGCCGTCCTTGGCTGATGACAAGTGCCGTGAACGGGTCGCCCTTCGCAGCATATAGCTATGATTTCAATGGCAATCGTCGTTCCGTTACTCGGCACAGCGGAAGCGAGTCCGCGTACCCCGAGGGCATCTCTCTCACAACCTTCGATACGGCCTATGACACTGCTGATAGGCTGTTGAGGTACGGCGCAAGAACGTACTCCTGGAACGAATTCGGTCAGCTAGCCTCCGTAGAAGATTCCGGCAAGCGGGAGGTTGCCTCGTACAAGTATGATCTGCTGGGCAATCTCTTGACCGCAACCCTGCCCAACGGAGAACGACTTGAGTACTTGGTTGATGGCTTGGGGCGGCGCGTAGGGCGGCGAGTTACAGACACCTCGGGCGTGGAGACGAGCTTTCGCATGTGGATCTTCCGAGATTTGATGCGTCCGGTCGCGGAGGTAGACCTCGACGGAAACGTCGTTGCGCAATACATCTACGCCGACGGTGGAAACCTCGACCAAAACGGCGGTCCTCAGCTAACCGCCCGCTTGGGAGCCAACCCAAATGCCGCAGCCAACCTTGCGGGATCAAACATACCCGAACTCATCGTAACCTATTCGGGTGGTGAAAAAACGGGGAGCTATCGCCTCGTGGCCGATGAACTCGGGTCGATCCGCGCTGTTGTCGATACAGCAGACGGCAGGATCGTACAGAGGCTCGACTACGATGATTTCGGGGTCGTGATTGCTGATTCCAATCCAGGCTTTCAGCCGTTCGGATTCGCAGGTGGGCTCTACGATCCTGCGACTCACTTGGTTCGATTTGGTGCACGCGACTACGACGCTACAACCGGGCGCTGGACGACGCGGGACCCCGTTCGAATGATGGGGAGACAGCTGAATCTGTATGCGTACTCGCAGATGTCTCCGCTGCACCTCAAGGATGCATCCGGTCTTGTGCCGTGGGACAAGCTGTATGGTCTCCCACGGAAATTCTGGAAGTGGTGGCACAAGAGTCCGTACTATGAAAAGCAGCCGAAAGGCTGCCCTCTTCCGGAAGACGAAGCTAAGGCCCTCCACGAGGAATGGAAGCGTCTAGGAAAACCGGGGCCGGACAAGGCACACGGGTGGCGAGATGATCTTTACGAGATGCTATTCCCGCCAATGGTCAACATCTCTATCTGCGTCCTGAACCCAAATCTATGCCCCCCGGAGGCCTAACGGTGATTGTTTCCGAACCATTCGAGCCGGTCATCCGTGTCCATGTGGGAATCGGGTGCGAGGTAAAGCCAGCGACCAAACTCGTGCCATCCGAGTACCTCGGCTCATGCTGGTCGGAGGGGCAGAGGCTCCTTGTTGAAGGGCATCACCCGCGTGGCGGCTTCAACCTAAATGTCGCGCCAACGGCCACAGTCGAACTAGCTATCGATCGGTGCCTCAAAATGCTGGCCGCCTACGCCGTAGCAGTCGATCGGCTTCGGAGCGACTACGGCGCTGATCTTGAGATTGACGTGCCAATTTTCGTGACGCCCGCGTCTCCGGCATGCTGGGTATCCTTGGCGCCCGCTCTCATGGAGCGCTGTTCCACGGCAAACGTAACGCTCACGTTCACAATAGTGGCCAGTGGCGAGGACGAGGACGAGGACGAAGACGAAGACGAAGACGAAGACGAAGACGAAGACGAAGACGAAAACGAAGAGGGGCCCGCTTGAGCCTCTCGTGCCTGCGCGTCCGGTGCCGATGCAGCCCGTTCGCACAGAAGGATGAGAGCTGGTCAACTTGGCTCCGGTACACTGCGCTCCTTCGACTCCAGGTCGCCAGAATCCAACCGACGAGCATAGGGCAACCGCACACCGCCAAGTGAACCGCAGAGTTCAACTCCTAGGGTTCGCTGCAAGGCTGCAAGTCGACAAACCCCGCAAAAACGAACGGTGGTGGGAAACCTCGTCTCCCACCACTTTTCCCACACTTCTGGCGAAACGGGTGGATCGCCCGAGCAACGCCAGATCAATGTTTTCGGATAGTTGTGACGAAGAGAAACGGGTCGAAACGCCTGCGTTTGGTCTTGCCAAGGTTGACGTCGAGAGTTCGAATCTCTTCTCCCGCTCAAAAAAAAGCCAAGTAAGAACAAGGGCCTGAGGTTTCGACCTCGGGCCTTTTTTCACGGTTTCCCACCACTCGCCGCTGCCTTCCTGCCTTCCTGCGGCGCGCGCGGGCCAGAAGCTGCGCCCGCACGCGGCTCGCTGTCGCCTGGAGCGTCATACGAGGAGCGCCTCCAGCGAGGGCCGTATCACGCTATAGAACCGGTCTACGCGCGCGGCTGCCGTCAAACGCGCCACCGAATAGGCGGGGGAACGTCGCCGACGTGCGGCTTCGAGATAGTCACGCAGCGCCGTGTACGCGACCTCCATGCCGAGCGGCTAAGACACATAAACGTGAAAATCTTCCCCATCTCGAAGTAGAGGCTCTTCCAAACCGGGCTCCAGCACATGGAGCCGACGCCTCATCGAACCAGCCGGGCACCCTGCCTCCGAGAATTCCCTTCGAACGCTCGTCAACTCCGACCAGCAGACGCAGCTCCGCCTGCCGCGCTCTGCTCCGGTCGCATGTGAAATTCGGTCTCGGCTGAGCCCTTGCTCAAAAAGTGAAGCGCAGCTGCCCGAGGGGAGCCATCGCCCCAGGCGGCGGAGCCCGAGGCGTCAACCCGTGGGCAGCTAGCACGCGATGGATGTCGCGCTTTTCGGTGCAGGCCTCCATCCACTTCATTTTCCGTCCGCAGTCGGGACATTCGGTGACGTCCACGAGGAAGACTCTCTTGATGAGCCAGGCCCAGGGGTGTCGCTTGGGTTTTGGAGGAACTCGGTCGAAGAGGTCCACTTGGTCGGCTTGGGCGAGCTCCGCCGCTGACTCTTCCGCGAGCTTTCTGGCTTCCTTCTGCGGGACCACTTCTGGCCGCAGCTTGGCATTGGGTGCAAGCACGCCGTGGAAGCGGATCATATTGAACCTC
>Ga0163144_10027392_pt1 | contig 11035 bp, 4 predicted proteins | sample OliLak19BULKMAT1_FD_123175 | JGI IMG/M metagenome (GOLD analysis project Ga0163144, IMG submission 123175) | Freshwater microbial mat bacterial communities from Lake Vanda, McMurdo Dry Valleys, Antarctica - Oligotrophic Lake LV.19.BULKMAT1 | ecosystem: Environmental > Aquatic > Freshwater > Lake... | reverse complement strand
GCGAACTTTGCGTCGGGTGGATGCGGAATCTCTTTCGCACGCGCAGGGTACTCCCGAGCATGTGGAAGAGATGCAGCAGACAGGACCCGACTATGCGAATCCTGCGAGTAGGGCGGATGTCGTTGATGCGACGCGGAGTGGGTTTACACTTCAATAGTCGCATCATTTTTCCGACTTAAAATTTTTTACATTGCTTCACGATTTTTATCCAAATATGTTTGTACTTAATTGTTCCTTAAGATTTTTATTCTTTATTATTCAATACAATAGTTTTATTATTAACCCGCCATAATGGTAATAATTTTTAATTAAAAGGAATTTAATTTATGCGACCAAGAGGATTTATACGTTCAATCCAAAACTCTAGAAACCATTTAGCAATCACCGAAGGGTTTTCTACCCCCAGGTCTTTCAGCTTGCCTCATATCCAAAAACACTCTCCGTTAAATTTCACGCCAAGCAGATTTTTATCTCAATCTAAATCAAGTAATGCCCATTCCAAACAAGAGTTGGAATTTCATAAAAAATTAGCAGAACAGGTTCAAATTCAACAAATAAGAGCACGGGTAAGAGAATGGACCTCCTGGCAAAAAAGTCTCGCAAACGTAACGGATTTTGCAGATATATCCTTAGGAGCCATTAATGCAGAGGCGGCGCGGCTGCTCGCGATTGTCGCCAATGTTATACGCGAAGAATTAACCGGAAAAACTATTCAGCAGTTACGCACCGCTGCACCCAATGCCGGCCCGCAGGCAGGCACAGGCGAAGGCGGTTGGGACTATAGAGTCAATGACACACTAGAACAAAGAACTATGGGACAAAAAGGCACCGCCAGTTGGGGCTTTACTGCAAAACAAGTGGCATTTATGCATCGTTTGGTTCGTAAGGATGGACAATCCGCTAAATCAGGTTTAGGGGGAGCCTTAGCCGGCGTCAAAGTAACCCCATTTATTGCTGGACTTCGAGGCGTATTGGCTTGGTTGTCCCTATATTCCCCCGCTAACCATGCGGACCGGTCAATTGAAGATATTGATCTAGATTGGCATGGCTTAGCTTCATTAAACCCCTATCTCATGCAAATGACTAAGTTAGTGGCGACTCCTGGATTACCCAATATTGGTATAGGTTCCTTACTGTCCATGGGCCTTTCTGAAATCGGAAATGCTAAACCAGGACTTATCATCGCAGGAGAGGGCGGTGGTACAGGCAATGCCCCCAAACTTCCCTTAGAACATGGCGCTTTTCCTTTGTGGTATCAGTTATACCAAACACATAAACTGTTAACTGAAGCGGGTTATCGCAACCAGATGCGATTATACGCTGATGGTAAAATCAGCGATGCTCTTTCTTTAGTCATGGCCATTTTATTTGGTGCTGACGGGGTGCGTATTGGTACTCTAGGTATGATAGCCTTGGGCTGTATTAAAGCCGATATTTGTTATGGTAATAAGTGTCCTGTTAATTTAGCGGTGAATGATGAAGAAAAAGTGGCCTTATATAAAGGCAGCATTCTGGAATTATTTAATGTTTTTGAAGCCTTGATTACCAGTGCCGCTGAAATATTGAGCGCGCATTTCCCAAATCTTGAAAGTGCGATTGGCCGCACAGATATGCTGAAGATTATTGACCCGAGTTTTACACAGTTTTTACCACCCATTCCCAAAAAAGCTTATCCTCAAACGCCATTAAAACCCAAAATTGGCAGTAGTAAACGTGAAAATCAGGTCATAGAAGAGATCAAACAAGGTAAAAAATCTTTCAAAGTGCCGGCGGATAATCTAGATCTTTCCTGGTCGGCGAGAATGTCTTATTTGTATTATACCAACCTCCCTTTTCAACAACAGGTTCAAGCAGGAATTGAGGTTCAATTAGAGGGGCTTGCCCCAGGTCAAGGAGCGGGTTACGGTGGACCGCCTGGCGTTACCCTAGTGGCCAATCACTGCAATGATAATGTCGCTAAACACGGCAGTGGCGTCAGAGTTTATGCGAAGACTATGGGGCATCATGCCGGAGCTTATATGAATAGTCCCGAAGGCGGGGTTGTGGCCAAAGGCGTGAGCAGCCGGCATTGCTTTTTAGCCCGTGATGGCTTTAGTTTCACTCAAGTCGCCGGGCCTTATGCCTTTAATTATGTGGTGGGTGGCTTTCACGTTTATACCGGTTATCCCCAACATTCTCCTGGAATTAAATTAGATGGCCCTTATTCACCGCCTTTCGCACTTAAACCCTATGCGACGGATGTTTGCGCTTTTGAATATTTCCAGGGAGGGGAAGTTATTATCGCTAAAGGTTTGTGGGACGAAGGAGTGGCTTTAGGACATATCGGTAAAACCCCACAGGCACGATTGTCTCAACAGGCATTAACTGCAAAAGACAAGGAGCGCCTGGTTTCCATTTTTAAAGATTTTGTGACTCATATTGATCAGTGTCCATTAGTTTTGGGTTATTTAAAGCAGCCAGATTTATGGGATAAATGGTTTATCAAGTTAACACCACCTAAACCCCAGCCCCCGGAACACGTCTTAAAGCAGCAATCACAACAAAAAACCCAAAGTTCGCCTGTTGATAACGGACTTGTGGAGGTTAAAGAGCTTTTAAAAGCAGCAGCAGAACAAAAGTTGATTTCTATTCTGGCCCCAGGCAATTCTACTGGGGTCCTTGATCCCAATCGCGAAAAAGCAGCGTGTGGTATCGGTCTCATTATTGGTGAATCTTCTTATGATATTTTAGCGGCCGGCCTTGAAATGCTGCGTCGTACCGCTCATCGTGGCGTTCGTTTTGATGAAAAAATAGGCGGCGGCTGCGGTATCATGATCGGCGGTGGTGAGAAATTTTGGAGTAAAGCATTCAAGCAAGAATTAACTGCAGATAATTATTCTATTTGGCCTATTCTAATGCCTAGAGATGAAAAAGGTTTTCTAAAGGCCAAATCTTTATTAATTGCCAGTTTGCAGAAAAAAAATCTAAAAATTTCAGGAGAAAGAGTAGTTCCTGTCAATGAAGCCTCTCTAAGTGAAAAACATGTGAAAAATCGCCGGCGTTTTATGCAATATCTGGTGGTCAAAGATAATGTAATGCCATTAGAGGAATTTGACCGTACACTGATTTTTTGTGGTTTGCATTTTGAAATGCAGGCTCAGCAAGAATCCATCCGTTCCCATGTATTTAGTTTTTTAAGAGGTATTGTCATCTATAAAACTCGGGGGATTGAAGAATTAGTGGGTTCTATTTTCCCTGACTTAACCGATCAGGATTTTCACCCGTATATGGTTTTAACCCATGTTAGAAAACCAACTAATGTTCTCTCCATTGACAAAAGTTTGGCTGAAGGCCAAGAAACTGAAATGACTGGCGAGGAAAGTACTCAACCCATTCATGGTTTCGTCAGTAATGGTGAAAATAATGCAGTGGGTTCGATTCATAATTCTAGGCGAGATCCCAGGTTTAGTCAGGCCCTGGATATTGATTTAAGTCAAATAGATCCCACACAATTTAGTGATGCATCCAATGCTTCTTTTTTTGCCGGCGTTCTCCAATTGCATGGATTGAGTCCTGAACAAATTCACCGGGCGGTTTTTCCTGAGCTAGATCCCTTGAATAATAATCCAGGGTCTTTATATAGCAAATTATATGGAGTGCCGGCTGAAGGGCCTAATTTCAGTCTCGCGGTTTTGGGTTTTGGTGATACACGCAAAATCATTGCTGGGGCCGATCCTTTAGGCCAGCGCCCTGGCCGGGGCGCAAAATTTGTTGGCCGAGACCCGATTACTGGAGTTAAAAAATCCTATTTAATTTTGGGTTCTGAGCATGGGATTATCCCTGAAATTGGTGGGCTAAAATTAATGCCTCAAGAGAGTCAAAATCAGGCGGCAGGTCTCTATCCAGAAGGGGGGTTAATTGAATTGACTGCTGGAGAAGCACTGATTATCCATGAAAAAACTGGGGCTTTTGAAATCATGAAGCACACTCCAGAGGAGCAACAGCAATACGCAGCCCGTATGGGGGCGCTGGAGGTTATGAATCCCTGTAAAGAATATAAACAATTGCCATTAGAGTATTCGTCTGAAGAATTAAGTTGGCGGCAAGCTTTAGCAGGCATGAATCCCGAATCCACTCAGGCTTTTTTGACTATGTTATACAATGACGGTGTGGGTGATGTTGTTGCCATGGGTAGTGACGGGCCGGAACCTGACCGGACTTTATATCGGAAAAAATTAAGTGATACGATTAGAACTTTATTCGCCCAGGTCACCAATGTGCCTGTTTCATTCACCGAATATGGGGCTATGTGCAGTTTGTTGCATGTAGGACCTGAACCGGAATTAAGTGAATTGGGGGGGGATAAACCTTGTCAAGGCCATCTCATTGAAGGTCCGGTGGTCGACAATCATCAAATGTCAGCCTTAATGAATAGCAAACAGCTAAAGACGGTGATTATTGACACTGTTTATATCTTAGGTGACCGCCCCAGTGTCACTCAGCTTACTCAAGCGATTAAGGAAGTTTGTGACCAAGCCTTATTAGCCGCTGAACAAGGAGCCACTTTCATAGTTTTATCAGATAAAAAAATCCGGTTAGGCCAGCCTGCTATGGATCCTATGTTATTAGCCGGTAGGGTCAATATAGAATTATCCAGAAAGGGTTTTGGCCGCAAAGTTTCCTTAGGTGTTCAATCAGCAGAAGCTTTCCTGCCGATTCATCATATTGCTTTGTTGGCCTTAGGCGTTAAGGTCATCAATCCTTATTTAATTTTTACCCCGGATGCGTCGTGCCAGGCCGATTCTCAGCGTTTTGCTAAGGAACGCCTCAGTTATTGTAAGCAAGCTAATCTTCAGGTCATGAAGTATGGCCTGGGGGTTCGTGGGTTTTTAACAGCGAAAGGTTACTGCGGCGCCCGGCAAATCGCGACGACTGGTTTAAACCCGGAGATAGCGAAGGAAATGGGGATTTGGGGAGAGCCAGGGACGATGAGTTATATTGATATGCTGCTTGAAGATATTCGCGTGCATCAGCGTAAAGAAATAGGCCCCAGCGGTTTTTACGGCGGTAGGCTGGAAGAAAGCATTTGGTCGCCTTTAACGGTTCAATTATATCATGGCCTGATGCGGGCTAAAACTCTTGAAGAGCGGACCTCCTGGCGGGCTAAAATAGACAAAAATTCTCGAGAGAAAATTGCGCCTGGTCAAATTTATGGTAGTTTTAAATTAATCCAGCCCACTCGTTGGACACCACGACATCCCCTCACTTTTGCTATCGTTGGCGCTGGCCCTGCCGGAATAAAATTAGCGAATTTTTTATTAGAACGTTTTCCTTTGCCTAATGGTAATGATATTCAGATTTTGTTTTATGAAGCCAATCCTGCCAATATCGGGGGGCATGGCCAAGACGGTGTCGCACCGGATTCACCCGTAACCAAAGCTATTATTCAAACTGAGTTCGAAAAAATTTTGTTAGATAAAAGAATCCGTTATATAGGCGGGAGTGAAGTTATTTTAAAGCATGATCTTGACAGTAAACTTCCTAGTTTTGAACAATTACAAAAAGATTATCCCGGACGAGTATTTGATGCGAGCGGTGCGCGCGAAAGAAACTTAACCGAGTTGGAGTCTTCTGGGATTCCTGTTATTTATGCCAGTGAACTTTATCGAAATTATAATGGCGCCTATCCCTCGCTTCATCATAAAAAAATAACCTTTGAAGAGAAGTTGATCAATAATAAAAGTGATGAAGTCCTCATTATTGGCGCGGGCAATGTCGCTGCCGATATTTCTCGCATGCTGACCAAAAACTTACGAAAATTGGTTCAGGGAGCCATCAATCCTTTGTTCGCCTCATTGATGGAAAGATCAGGCATTAAAAGAGTGGTGGTTGTAGCTCGAAAATCACACCCTTTAGAGCTTAAAGTTTCTGCTGCAGAATTGCAGGCTTATGTGGATTCTGGAGTTGAGCTCCTGGCCACTTTTGACGATATGATAGAAGATAAACTTTTAGGAGAGCAAGAAAAGAGAAAGCTTTCTCTTTTAAGAGAAGCCCAGCGCCGCCGTCAGCAGAAAGAGGCTGAGCCTTTCAGGACAGTAGAAGAAATCAAGCCCTGCGTGCATTTTATTTTAGGTTACCAAATGTCTAAAGGAGAAAAACAAGAGGAAAGCGTTGATATTATCTTTACGGCTAAAAATAAACCCGATTTGGTATTAAAACCAAAAACTGTTGTAATTGCTGTTGGGATTCAAGAGCCTGCCCCTAATCCTTTTGCGAAATCTATCGGTTGGCGGGCCGGAGAGGGCGGCGATTTATCGATTATCGAAAAAAATGTCGGTCGGGTCTTTAGTGATATTTTCTTAAAAATTCTTGACGGTGATTTTGATCAAATCACACCTGAGCCAGAAAATTACAGAGCCTCAGATGCAGCGCTATCCAATCAAGATCAGCTGAATCTTCTTCGTTATAATAAAGAGCAACGCAAAGGCAAGCCTTGGGCTCCGGCCATGATAGCAGAGGCGCGCCACTACAAGCCCTCTGCTCCAATTATAAAATCTGAAGCGCCAAGACCTGTAATAGAGTCTGTAGTCGTGGAAAAGATACCTTCCAAAGCTGAAATAGCTAAGGGTCAGGTTATTGTCAAACAAGGTCGAGTTGGCAAAGAAGATAAAATTTTGATTTCAGATTACAAGGGGCAGACTTTATTTTCAGCCCATTCTAAAGTTGCGGCTGCCAATAACGCAAACCGGATTCCAGGTAAATGCGAAGGTCTTTGTACCTGTGGTAATTGTGTGGTGATAGTCCCTAAATCGGTGAGTAAATCTTTAGGTGAGCCGACTAAAAAAGAAGAAGGGTTGTTATCGGCCTGGAAAGCCGCTAATAATGACCCTTGCGGGCCTAATGAAGAGCTGAGAATAAGTTGTTTACACGAGTTAGAAAAGTTTGATGGCGCGGCACTGATAATCCCCAATGAGGATGAAGCGGAGTCGCCGTCATCTTTGCAGTTTTGACATAATGCAAAAAGTGAGCGTTATATGAGTAGACCCATTGACATTAGTTAATAGCTTATTTAGAATGACGCACCCTGCCAAATTTGGCAAAGATATTTACTGTTTTTGGAGACTGTAACTGAATGGCAAGAATTAACCAATTAGTGCGTAAACCACGCAGAAGTCCGCGGAAAAAAACCAATGTTCCCGCGTTAGAGGGCTGTCCGCAGCGTCGAGGGGTTTGTACCCGTGTTTACACTACTACCCCGAAAAAACCTAACTCGGCTTTAAGAAAAGTCGCCCGTGTCCGTTTAACCAATGGTGCGGAAGTGACTTCTTATATCGGAGGTGAAGGCCATAACCTGCAAGAGCATTCCGTAGTGCTGATACGCGGTGGCCGTGTTAAAGATTTACCTGGTGTCCGTTATCACGTTGTGCGTGGTAGCTTAGATACCGCAGGCGTATCTGGACGTCGGCGCGGCCGCTCCAAATACGGTGAAAAGAAACCTAAGGAATAATAAAAGAGAAAGCTTATGCCAAGAAGAAAAGCAGCTCCTAGACGTGCGATCCTCCCTGATCCCTTATTTCACAGTATCGTGCTTGCTAAATTCATTAATACTGTAATGCGAAGCGGCAAGAAATCCATAGCCGAAAGAGTCGTTTATGGCGCTTTGGATATTGTCGTTAAAAGTATCGGTCATGTCGGCAGCGATAGCGATAGCGACTCTGAAGGTGGAGAAGGTGGCGAAAGCGGTAAAGGCGGTAAAGGTGGTGGACGTAAACTCGCCAGTAGCGCCAATATTCGCAATAGTGAAGAAGCTCGCTCAGCTGCTCTTAAGGCCTTTAGAAAAGCTTTAGAAAATGTTACCCCCGTTGTTGAAGTAAAATCTCGCCGAGTCGGCGGTTCTACTTATCAGGTACCTGTTGAAATTCGTGAAACTCGCCGTGCCGCCTTAGCTATGCGTTGGTTGGTAGAGTTTGCAGGTCAGCGCAGCCAAAAAGGCATGATGATGCGTTTAGCTCAAGAAATCATGGATGCTATCGGCGGTCGAGGCGGTGCAGTGAAAAAACGTGACGATGTTCATCGTATGGCTAAAGCAAACCAAGCATTTGCTCATTATCGTTGGTAATAAAATGACAGATTTAAGCAAGCTACGTGATATTGGGATTATGGCGCACATTGATGCCGGTAAGACCACAACTACAGAACGTGTTTTATTTTACACTGGCGTATCCCATAAGATAGGCGAAGTGCATGAAGGCGCCGCTGTTATGGACTGGATGGAGCAAGAGCAGGAGCGTGGTATTACCATTACTTCTGCTGCAACAACCTGTTACTGGAGCGGTATGCGCAAGCAGTTTCCGCAGCATCGCATCAATATTATTGATACCCCTGGTCACGTAGATTTTACCATTGAAGTCGAGCGTTCATTAAAAGTACTCGATGGTGCTTGCGCTTTATTTGATGCCGTTAGCGGCGTTGAGCCTCAAAGTGAAACCGTTTGGCGTCAAGCTAATAAATATGGTGTGCCGCGTTTGGCTTTCGTTAATAAAATGGACAGAGCCGGCGCAAACTTTTTATTTTGTGTTGAACAGATCCGTAAACGCTTAGGTGCACACCCAGTACCTATTCAGCTACCTATCGGTGCTGAAGAAAATTTTGAAGGTGTTGTTGACCTGATTATCATGAAAGCTATTTATTGGAATGAAGATGATCTGGGGATGACGTTTGAAGAGCGTGATATTGCCGAAAACATGTTGTCTGATTGTCAAGAATGGCGTGAAAAATTAGTAGAAGCCGCCGCCGAAGCTGAAGACGCTTTGATGGAAAAGTATCTTGAAACTGGTGAGTTATCAATCGAAGAAATTAAGCAAGGTATACGTAAACGTACCATCTCAAACCAAATAGTCCCGGTACTTTGTGGTAGTGCTTTCAAAAATAAAGGCGTTCAAGCACTGTTAGACGGTGTCATTGAATATTTGCCTTCCCCCTTAGATGTCCCTCCGGTAAAAGGAGAGGATGATCGAGGCAAAGAAGCGTTTCGTCATCCTTCTGAAAAAGAGCCTTTTGCAGCCTTGGCATTTAAGATTATGACTGACCCTTATGTGGGTACATTGACTTTTATTCGAGTATATTCCGGTATTCTGAAATCTGGCGATGCTGTTTATAATACAGTAAAAAACCGCAAAGAACGTATTGGTCGTTTATTGCAGATGCATGCCAATACCAGAGAAGAAATTAGAGAAATCCGCGCAGGCGACATCGCTGCATGTGTGGGTCTTAAAGATGTAACAACAGGAGATACTCTATGTGATCCTGACCATCTGATTCGCTTAGAAAGAATGGAATTCCCTGATCCTGTGATTTCTGTGGCTGTAGAACCTAAAACTAAAGCAGATCAAGAAAAAATGGGTATTGCCTTAGGCAAATTGGCTCATGAAGATCCTTCATTTAGAGTGCATACCGATCCTGAATCTGGCCAAACCATTATTGAAGGTATGGGTGAATTGCACTTAGAAATCATTGTTGACCGTATGCGCCGCGAATTTAAAGTAGAAGCTAATGTGGGCAAGCCTCGCGTTGCTTATCGCGAAACCGTACGTAAAGTTATTGAACATGAATCTAAATATGTTCGGCAAACAGGCGGTCGTGGTCAATATGGCCATGTCTGGTTACGTATTGAGCCTCAAGAAAGAGGTGTTGGGTTTGAATTCGTTAACGCCATTGTGGGTGGTGTTATTCCAAGAGAATTTATTCCAGCAGTCGGAAAAGGTATACAAGACCAGATGCAAAATGGTATCCTAGCCGGCTATCCCGTAGTAGATGCAAAAGTTACCTTGTTTGACGGTTCTTATCACGATGTGGATTCCAGTGAAATGGCATTTAAGATTGCCGGTTCTATTGGTTTCAAAGAGGGGGCGTTAAAAGCTAATCCCGCATTATTAGAGCCGATCATGAGCGTAGAAGTGGTAACGCCTGAAGACTATATGGGTGATGTGGTTGGTGATATTAATCGGCGTCGCGGTGTAATTCAGGGTATGGATGAAGGTCCTACTGGTAAAGTAATCAAGGCGGAAGTGCCTTTAGCTGAAATGTTTGGTTACGCCACTGACTTACGTTCAATGAGTCAAGGTAGAGCAACCTATACTATGGAATTTTTAAAGTATATGGAAGCGCCAAATAATGTGGCCGAAGAAGTCATTAAAAAGAAATAATTTTCTTTACGGCAGGGTTTTCAAGAAATTGAATTTTTTCTTGAGTGAAAAAGTAATTGCAACATTAATTTAAGAGGTGTTTTATGGCAACTGAAGTTTTCCAACGGACTAAAACTCACGTCAATGTGGGCACCATTGGTCACGTTGACCATGGTAAAACCACATTAACGGCAGCGATCACCAAAATATCTGCTGAAAGAGGCAAAGCCGAATTCAGAGATTATGGCTCTATCGATAATGCTCCTGAAGAAAGGGCTCGTGGTATTACCATTAACACTGCCCACGTTGAATACGAAACCGACAACCGTCATTATGCGCACGTCGATTGCCCTGGCCATGCTGACTATGTTAAAAACATGATCACCGGCGCTGCCCAAATGGATGGAGCTATTTTAGTCGTTTCCGCTGCTGACGGTCCTATGCCGCAAACTCGTGAACATATTATTTTAGCCCGTCAAGTCGGTATTCCTTTTATCATCGTATTTTTAAATAAAGCCGATATGGTTGATGATAAAGAACTCTTGGATTTAGTTGAAATGGAAGTTCGGGAATTATTAAATAGCTATAATTTTCCAGGCGATGACACCCCAATTATTGTAGGTTCTGCTTTAAAAGCCTTAGAAGGCGATAAAACAGATATCGGTGAAACCGCTATTTCCAAATTATTAGACACTTTAGATAGCTATATTCCTGATCCTAAGCGTGAAATTGATAAACCCTTCTTAATGCCTATTGAAGACGTGTTCTCTATTTCAGGACGTGGAACTGTAGTGACCGGACGTATTGAGCGCGGCATTGTCAAAGTCGGTGAAGAAGTTGAAATTGTAGGTATTAAAGATACTCAAGTAAGT
>Ga0163144_10027389_pt1 | contig 11035 bp, 12 predicted proteins | sample OliLak19BULKMAT1_FD_123175 | JGI IMG/M metagenome (GOLD analysis project Ga0163144, IMG submission 123175) | Freshwater microbial mat bacterial communities from Lake Vanda, McMurdo Dry Valleys, Antarctica - Oligotrophic Lake LV.19.BULKMAT1 | ecosystem: Environmental > Aquatic > Freshwater >... | reverse complement strand
CGCAGGAACTGCATCCAGATGAAAAACATGCCGCGCCAGGAGTAACGGATTTCGCCGGTGGCGGTTTGCTTGAGGATGCCGGTGGCGATGTTGTGGGTGATCTGGGCGCGGAGGTCGCGCTGGATGTCGAGTTGGATGGTGTCGGGGTCGAGCTCGGGGAGGTCGGCGAGGGCGACGCGGTTCAGGTGCAGAAAGTGGCGGTGGCTTTCATACAGCTCGAAAAAAGTCTGGTCGCCGCGGAGGCGGTTGACGCGCCAGTTGGGGACGAGTTTGAGGCTGTAGCTGAAGGGGTAGTTCCAGGTGGTCCAGATGGTGCCATCCTGGGCGCGGGAGGAGATGCTGAGGTAGTAAAAGGCGACGTTGTGCTGGTCGATGAGGCAGATGGCGGACTGGGCGCGGTCGGCGGGTTTGTAAAAGAGGCGGAAGAACTGGGCGTAGTTTTGCCAGTCCCAGCCGACGTCATCCACGTGCTCGAAGCCTTCGCCTTCGACCTCCTCGGTGATCTCGTCGAGCGCGGGAAAGGCCTCGGATTGCGGGGGCGTTTTGTGGCGGAGATTTTTCTCCAGCGGGAGGGTGAGTTTGCGGACGCGGGTGAGAATTTCCAGCCACGGCAGGAGCAGCCAGCTCGCGGCGCAGAAAACGCCGGCCTGCCAGGAGCCGCTGAAAAGCCAGCCGATGAGGAAGGAGGTGGCGAGGATGCCGAGGACGCCGAGTTTGCGCAGCGCCGGATGCGGCACGGTGCGCAGGGCGAGGCTGAAGGCGATAGTGCCGAGGACGATGAGGACGCGGGAGCTGAGGCTCCATTGCGCGAGGTCGAGATCGGCGGCGAGCAGCGGGAAAAGGGTGCCAGCGGTCACGGCGTGATGCTCTTCCCGGCGAGGAAAGGCCCCAGCTCCTCCGGCCCGAAATCCGCGAGCACGCCACCGCAGGCGGTGACGAGCGTGGGGGTGCGCGACTGGCCGGAGAGACGCTTCATTTCAGCGAAAGCGGCGTGGTCTTTCTCCACATCGATGAGCGTGTAGAGGAAGCCGTGCGCATCAAGCCAAGCCTGCGCGCGGATACACCAGGGGCACCAGGTTTTGACGTAAAGTTTGAGCGGCATGGGGCGGGGAACGTAGCCGGGGGACGGGGCGGATGTCGAATGACGAATGGCCGGCGTAGCGCAGGCGTCCCGCTGGCCCCTGGCGGCGTGGCCTCTGCACCGGAGTCGAAAGTCACTCCGCGCCTCCCGCAGCCGCACGCGACGAAGCTTTAGAACGCGGCGGCGGTTTGCCGTCCGGCGACTTTGGCGAGGTGGGCGTCGAGGTACTGCGCGGCGCTGGCGGCGGCGCGGCCCAGCTCGGTGTAGCGGCCGAGTTCATCGGCAAGCTGGCGCAGGATGGTGAGCGCTTCGGCGCGGTCGGTGTCGGCGAGCGCCTGGATGGCCGAGAGCCGGAAGACCGCGCTGGTGCGGGCTTCGCGCGCCCATTTCGGCAGCATGTCGAGCGCGACATCGGGGTAAAACCGCGCGATGCCATAGAGCGCGAAATGCCGGGTGGCGGGGTCGCCGGTGGCGAGTTCGTTCTTCCAGTAGGTCCACTCCGTCTCGGGCGTGATGCCGTAGTAGCGCCTCGCGGCGGGCCGGGCCGCGGGGTCGATCATGGCCTCGATTTTGAGCTGCGGGTCGATGCCCATCGCCACGGTGTCGTCCTGGCGGCCGGTCTCGCGCAGGGCGAGGAGCGCGGCCACGATGTCGGCGGTACCGGCGCGAAAAGCCGTGGTGTCGAAGCGGCTGCGCAACTGGCTGCCGGCGGAGCTGAATTTCGCGACTGCGCTGAGCGGGAGATTTTCCGCGGTCGCGAGCACGGCGGTCTGGATCGCGCCGGGCGTGAAGTCCGCGTGATCCTGAATGTAGCCGAGCAGCGGCGCGAGCAGCGGCGCGGGGCTGGCGGTGAAGCGGTAAGGAGCCTCACCGACCTTGTTGGTGGAGCGCAGCGCGGCCGTCTGCAAGGCCATCTCGGCGGTCTGCCCCGGCGCGAGCGTGAGTGCTCCGGGACGGACGACGATCACGGCGCTGCGGTCATTTTCAAAAATCTGTCCAGCCGGCACACGCAGCGTCCGCGCGGTGGCGGTGCGGTTGAAAACGCGGGCGCGGAAGGTCTCGCGGCCGTTGCCTTGGAACTCCGCCTGCAGCGCGCCCTGGCGCAGGCCGTCGCCCAAAGGCAAATCCGCCGGGCCGACGGCGACCGTGGCGGTGCCGGGCTCGTGCGCTGCGACCGAGGCCGCCACCGCCAGCGCGACCAAGGCCGCTTCTTTCAAGGAAGGGGACGGGAGCGACAGGCGCGGCTGGCCGTGCAGGTAAAAGCCGCCGACGGCGACCGCCGGGAGCAGGATGGCGTAGAGCGTTTTCGTCTTCATAACCCTCTGGAGAAAGCAGCCCTCCTGCCAGTGGGGGAAATTAGTTGTCCGGGTCCGCCGCCCCGGACACGCTGCCGCCATGAAGACGTTTTCGGAGTTCATCGACCGCATTTTTCTTCACGGCGATCTGCTCGCGCGGCTCCGGCCCGCCGAGCCGCTGAGCTACGAACTGCAGCTCCGCATCCGCGACGCCAGCGACACGGTGCTCAGCGGCGGGCGCGCCATCGGGCAGCCGGAAAACTTTGCGCTGGTGCGCGGCGGGCTGCTTTACGCGGTCGATGCGATCCACGAGGCGCACACCATTTTCCAAGACGCGAAAGGCGACCTCGGCGCCTACTGGCACGGCATGATGCACCGCCGCGAGGGCGACTTTGAAAACGCGCGCTACTGGTATCGCCGGGCGGGCGCGCTGCCGTGCTTCGCGGCGCTGCACCGGGCGGCGGGCGAGTTTTCCGCCGACATGGCGCGGCAGCCGGGCTGGGATCCGTATCTGCTCACCGGCGAGTGCGAGCGGGCGCGGTTCGGCGCGGAGGAAAACGTGGCGCAACTCGCGAAGCTGCAGCGCGCGGAGTTCGAGGGCGTCTTCGATTATACGTGGCGGCAGTGCGGGCTGTAGCCGGGGCTACGCGCGCGGCACCGGCCACGCGGGGTGGGTGACGATCCGGCGCAAGGCCAGGTCGAGCAGCGTCCGGCCCGGCTCCATGCGGTGCCACGGGGACGCGCCGGAGGGATGCGGGAGCGGCGCGATTTCAAAGGTGTGGCCGTCGCGCTCGACGGGGATGATTTCGCCGATGACCTCGGTCAGCTTGTCGAACGCGAGGAACTGCTGGATGGCGAGTTTGCCGATGGGGATGACGAGCGCGGGCCGCAGCAGCGCGAGTTCCGCATCAAGCCAGCTCTGACAGCGCGCGATCTCGCCGGCATCGGGCACGCGGTCGCCGCCGGCGCTGGTCTTGCCGGGAAAACAGCGGCAGACGGCGGCCATGTAGATGGTGGCGCGAAACTCCGCCTCGCTCATCCCGCAGGCGCGCTGGAACCAGCCGAAAAGCGTCTTGCCCGCCGTCCACGCGAAGGGTCGCCCGAGCACCGGCTCCTTCACGCCCGGCGCCTGGCCCACGCTGATGACGCGCGAGACGACCGCGCCTCCGGAGACCGCCGGGCGGTGCATTTTCGGGCAGAGCGTGCAGGCGCGGAGACGGGCTACGTGGGCAGTGAGCGCGGGCTGGAGTTTCATGGGGAAAAATTCGAAATCCGAAATCCGAAATCCGAAGGAAATCCGAAAGGCGGGAAATTTCGAAAACCTAAAAGCGCGCGCACTAGGAATTTTCCTCTTACTCGCATTTCGAATTTGTTTCGGATTTCGAATTTCGGATTTCGGATTTTCCCAGCACGGTGCCCGTCTCGAGCGCATGTCCGCGCACAAACTCCCCTGCGCTCATCCGCCGCTTCCCTTCCATCTGCACGTCGCGCAGCAGCACCGCGCCGGTGCCCGCGCCGACCAAAATCCCGCGCCGATCCGTCCGCAGCACCACCCCGGCGGGACCGCCTTCGCGGCGATGCTGGATGCACGCGAAGACCTTGAGCTGGCGCGGCCCTTCGGGCGTCGGGAGAAAGGTGTGCGCGGCCGGCCAGGGGTTCATCGCGCGGATCCGGCGGTCGATTTCCGCAGGCGTGGCCGACCAGTCGATCGCGCCGTTTTCGCGGCTCAGCTTCGGCGCGTAGTTCGCCTGCGCCTCGTCCTGCGGCATCCGCGGCGCGCGGCCCGCGGCGACGAGCGGCAGCGCCTCCGCGAGCGCTTCGGCGGCGATCACGCCCAGCCGGTCGTGCAGCGAACCGCCGGTCTCGCGCCGTCCGAGCGGCGTGGCGTGGGCGAGCAGGATGTCGCCGGTGTCGAGCCCCTCGGCCATGTGCATCACGGTGATCCCGCTGGCCTTGTCGCCAGCCTCGATCGCCGCCTGAATCGGGGCCGCCCCGCGCCAGCGCGGCAGCAGCGAGGCGTGCAAATTCAAGCACGCCAGCCGCCCGGCAGCGAGCACCGCCTTGGGCAAAATCTGGCCATACGCCATGACCACGATCACATCCGCCTGCAGCGCCACGACTTCAGCCACGGCCTCTGGCGCGCGCATTTTCACCGGCTGCAAAACCGGCACGCCGCGCTCGACGGCGAGCTGTTTGATCGCCGACGCCCGCAGCGCCAGCTTCCGCCCGGCGGGCTTGTCCGGCTGCGTCACCGCGGCCACCACTTCCCAGCCCGGCGCAGCGAGCAGCCAGCGCAGCGCCGGCACGCCGATTTCGCCCGTGCCCATGAAAACGACGCGCATCAGGGGAAAATCCGAAATCCGAAATCCGAAACTCGAAACAAATCCGCAGGGTTGGAAATCAGGAAACCGGAAAAGGAGTGAACGGGACGTTTTTCCAACATTTCAGGCATTTGGAATTTGTTTCGGATTTCGAAATTCGGATTTCGGATTTTCCTCAAGACGGGCAATCCACGGCCCGCAAAATATCCATCAGCACCTTCACTGGCGGCTGCGTGGCGTCGATGTCCTTGACGAGCCCCGGCCCGTAAAACTCCAGCACCGGCTTCGACTCCTCATCGTAGGTCTCGAGCCGGCGGCGGATGGTTTCCTCGTTGGCATCGTCGAAGCGGTTTTCCTTGAGCGCCCGCTTTTTCAGTCGCCCCACGAGCGCGTCGCGGTCAGGGCAGGAAAGGTGAAAGACGCGCTGCACCTCGATCATGTCGCGCATGACCTCGGCCTGATGCACGCTGCGCGGGATGCCATCGAGCACCAGCGCGTCAATGTCCGGCTTGAAGGTGTGCGAGCCCACCATGTCGGCGATGCGGGCCATCCAGAGCTTCACCGTGATTTCGTCCGGCACGAGTTCGCCCTTGCTCGAGTAGGAGAGAAAAGCCTGGCCGATCGGCGTGCGGGTATCGAGCTGGCGAAAGACATCGCCGCAAGCGCAGTGGAAGAAGCGCGGGATGGCGCCGAGGATTTTGCCCTGAGTGCCTTTGCCGCTGCCGGGTGCGCCGAAAAGGAGGTAAGTGCGGTATTTCATAATGGCATGCGTGAGCGGCGGACTGTGGGAAGTGGGCGCGCAAAGGGAAAGGCGAAATTGCCCGGCCGGCGGCCCGCGCGCCGCGGTGTTTCGCGCTTGCGGGCGAGCATCCGCCGCGAAAGAGTCCGGCCCATCTCCATGAAAACTCTCCACCTCCTCCTCGCCCTCGTCAGCCTCACCGCGTTCACCGTTCGCGCCGACGATTGGAAACCCGAAGACGGCTTCACGAGTCTCTTCAACGGCCAAAATCTAACCGGCTGGCATTACAAAAACGACCCCGACCTCGACCGCAAAACCGAGACCGCCGATGGCCGCTATTCCGCGAAAGACGGCATCCTCACCGTCCACCCGCACGACGCCGCCAAAGGCCCGCGCATCCGCCAGCTCTGGACGCTCCGGGAGTTTCCAAAAGACTTCATCCTCCGCCTGGAATTCCGCGCCTCGGTGAACGCGGACAGCGGCATCTTCCTCCGCGCTCCCCAACTCCAGTGCCGCGACTATCTCGTGGCCGGACCTTACAAAGAACTGAAAGCCTACAAGCCGCAGGACTGGAACGTCATCGAAGTCACCGTGAAAGACGGCGTCGCCCACTGCACCTGCAACGGCGAAGTCCTCGAAGCCGCGCTCAAGCTCCCCGCCACCGGCCCCATCGGCCTCGAAGCCGACAACGCCACCATGGAATACCGGCACCTTCAGCTCAAAGAGCTGCCGTAAGTCTTAGGGCCGCGTGGCTTCGAGGCGGAGGAACTTTTTCGTGTCGGGCGCGGTGAGCACTTTCGCTTTCACCGTCTGCACGGTGCCGTCGTCGAGGAGGATGTCCTCGGTGATGCCGGTGGTGCTCCAGCCGCCCAGCGCCGTGGACCAGACGGCGCGCAGGGTGATGTCGGTCGCGGTCTGCTGGACGGCAAAGGTGCCGTAGTTCGACGCGCCCTTGCCGGTGAAATCATTCGTCGCGGTGCCGAGCGCGAAGGTGCCGCTGGCGCTCGCGCCGGTGAGCACCGTCCAGCTCTGCGCGGCGGCCCAGAACGGGTCGGCGAAATTCACGGCACTGCCCGCCGCACCATAGGTCAGCGCGCTGGTGAAAATCTGCATCCCGACGCTGGTGCCGGGCGCGTGGTTGTCGTTCACGGTCGTCGTCGCGGCGATGGTGCCGGTGCCGCTGAGCGTCGCCCCGCTGCCGACCGTGACCGTGCCGCCCGCGGCGTGCGCACCCGCCCCAACCCGTCGCGCTTGAGAACTTCATCCGGCAGTGTCGTATTCGTCATAGCCCATACGCTACGACGAATATGCCCCGCTCAGATAGGGGCGCTCAGGCGGACGCTTACGGTTGCTCATCAGCACAAAGGCGTGGACGTGCCACCCGGTGCGTGCGCACGCCTCCCCGCGCGTCTCCAGAAAGCGCCGCCGATCCGCATCCTCCTTGAAGATCGCCTCCCGCCAGTCCTCACGATCGAGCAATTGATATACTGCTCCCTCGAATTTAACGCGTGCTTTGCGGGCCATGCATTGACTCGCTTTCTATCGCGCTGCAAACGGGCCGCGGGAAGAACTTCGCGCGGCTGGTGACGTTTGCGGAGGCGCGAGCTGCGAACGATGCGAAGCTGCACGACATCCTGGCACGCCACGGCTTGGAAGCTGGCTGGAAACGATTTGAACAAAACTACCTGAACCTGCCATGAGCCCGCTGCTGCAACGAACATTGGAAGAAAAGACGCTGCGCCGAAAACGCCTGATGGCACTGCCCTACCCGGAGAAGGTGCGCATCGTGGAGAAGATGCGAGCGGCAGCCCGGGAAATCGAGTCCACCGTGAAAAGCCGCAGCGTCGTCCGTGAAGAACCTCCTACTTACGGGGCCAAGGCCGAATGAACCTGAAGCAATACCAAACGCACTCGCTGCCCTGGCTGCGGCGCCAATACCAGACGTGCCGCTACTCCGCCGCGGGCTCGCCGCCGGGCAGCGCGAGGGCGTTGGAGGACCAGTAGTCGATGATGTCCAGCGCGGCGAAACGGAAGACGATGAGCAGCGCGTCATTGAGCGGGATGCCGATGCGCCGGGCGATGGATTGCAGGGATTCCGCGCCGTTGATCGCGGTGGCGAAGCGCGCCTCGACGTCGTTCACCTTGAGCTTCTGCACCAGCTCGTAGCCTCGGCGCGTGTAGGCGGGGCTGCCGTTCGGGTCGGGCCGCTGCGCGTTGAGCAGGCTTTCAAAACGCACGTGGCGCAGGCTGGCGAGCACCCAGTTGTCGGGATCTTCGGAGGCGGGCGGAAAGTTTTTCGCGAACTCCGGGAACTCCTCCAGATCCTCGAACTCGAAGCTCACGCGCCCGGCCGTCCACAAGTTGGCAAAGGCGCGCTGCCCGTGGTCGCGGACGATTTGCACCACGTCGTCGTGCGGAAAACCGCTGCGCGCCGAGAGGTGCAGAAAGAGCGGGCAACCCGTCGCCGCCTGGTGGACCTGGGCCTCGGCGAGGTGCCCGAGCGAAGTCGTGGAGAGGATCGCGGGCGATTCGCGGCAGTAGAGCGGCGCGTTGCGGGTGGTGGCAAAAAGGAACCGTCCCTGATTCACGAACAGCTCGATCGGGTGGCGGTTCAGGAAAAAGCGGAGCACCCCGGTGAGCTGATCGCTACTCGCCATTTGCAGCGCCGAGCGCAGCGAGAAAAAGCCCGTGTGTCCGCTGAAAATGACACGCGTGAGATCCTGGAAAAGCGGACGCTGCGCCGAACGCCCGCGGCTTTTCGCCTGCCCGAGCGCGGCCTCCACGACCTCCGTCAGGGCATCGGGCGTGACCGGCTTGGTGAGCACGCGCTCGACATTGGCGTAGCGCTCTTCGAGGTCCGTTCCGCGGCCATGGGTGGCCATGAGGATCACCGGCACCTGCGCCGTCGCGGGGTCGTCGAGCAGCCGGTGGCAAATGGCCTCGGCGTCCATGTCGGGGATGGTTTCGTCCAGCAGGATCAGCTCCGGCTGCGCGAGATGAAAGCGCTCGAAGGCCTCGGCCCCGCGCTGCGCCACGAGCACGTCGATGTGCCGGAAATTCTGGGCGATTACCGCCTCGGCCAGCTTCGAAGTGGCCAGGCTGTCGTCAATGATCAGGATTTTTTGGGACATACCGGGAAGGCTGAAGCGCGGAGTGGATGCGGAGTCGCACCGCCCGTTTTTCGGGCGCGAGAGTAGGAAAGGGTCGGGGGCTGTCAATGAAACTCCCGCCGCCTCCGCCTGCGAAAAAGTGAGAGCCCGTCATGCAGTTCTGCCGGCGTATTCGCTGGAGAACACCAACGGGGTTCTGCAACCCAGCCCAGGGTTGGCGGCTTGGCGCCTACCCTGGGAAAAATCCCCCGGGCGTCCCAACCCCAACGGGGTTGTGGCTGCGCGGAGGCCGGTGCTCGGCCACAACCCCGGTGGGGTTGGTGCCGCATTCTCTCGGGGTCCCAGGGTAGGCGCTCCTGCGGCGCGCCAACCCTGGGCTGGGTTGCGCAACGCCTTTGGCGTTCACCAAGCGGCGGGCGTGCCGGACAGGACTGGTTTTGCGAGTTGCGCCACTTTCCCCGGCACGCGTGAAAACGGGCCGCCGTGGCGACGTGCCGGCTGGCGGAATCTGTGGGCGTGGGTGATGCTGCGACGGAGGATCACGATGCCAAACGAACCGCGCAAAATCGCCCGCGTGCTATTTGACGAGTCGCACAGCGAAAGCTGGACGGTCTCGGCGGAGCGCGCGCGGGAGATGCAGCCGGAGCATCCGGCCAACTCATCGTATCAGCGCGCCGCCGGGTTGCTGGCGGCGCGCGATTTCACCGTGGCCCGCAACCTCGCGGAGCCGCTCGAAGCTCCGGCGCTGGCCGGCGCGGATGTGCTGGTGCTGCTCCACCCGTGCGACCCGCGCTGGGAGCGCACGACTTCGCAGGGCGCGCCGGCGCTGACGGCGGGGGAGATCGCGGACATCCTCGCATTCGTCCGCGCAGGCGGCGGGCTGCTCGTGGTCACGGAATACGAGCACGACAAATACGGCGACAATCTCAACGCGCTGCTCGCGCCCGCCGGGTTGCGGATTGAAAACGGCACGGCCATCGACCGCACCGCGTGCATTCACGAAAACGCCGAGTGGCTTTTCGGCGAGCCGGACGCCGCGACCACGCTCGCGCACGGCGTGAGCCACGCGTGCTTTTACCGCGCGAGCTGGGTCGCGGCGACCGGCCCCGACGCGCAGCTCGCGTGGAAGACTTCGCCGCGCGCGTATCCGCCGGAGGTGGGGCTCATCGCCACCGCGCGGCTCGGCGCGGGCCGCATTGTGGTGGTCACGGATTCGGTGCTTTTCGGCGACGAACGCCTCGGCGCGTACGGCCACGAGCAGCTCTGGCTGAACATCGTCCACTGGCTGGCGGTGCCCGCGTTTGCCCGGCGCGACACGCCCGATGTCACGGCGACGCCGGCGGCGTGGGGCGGGTTGAAAGGCGCGATCAACCAACTGCGCGCGCTGCAACTCGCCGACGGGAGCGTGCCCGCCGCGCAGCACGCGGCCGCCGCGCCGCTGGTCGCGCAGGCGCTCGCGGCGTGCGCGGAATTGCGCCCGCACTTTCCGCATCAGGCCGACTACCTCGATCAACTCCCGCGCGCTTTCCACGCGTGGATCGCCGCCGGTTTGGCGCGTCCCGACTTCGGCGCGGCGCTGGCCGCGTTTCATCCCGAGCGCGACCGGCACGATGGCCGCGCGCATCTCGTGGTCTTCCCGATGTACACGCCGAACGCCTCCCGCGACACGCGCTTCGAGGCCATCCTCATGCGCACGCCGTGGCCCGACTGGCTGGCCGCGCTCGAACGCACCGGCTATCGCAACGCCAAGTTTGCGCCGGGCCATCTCATTGATTTCACGGACGGCTACGCCAGCGAATGCGCGGTGCTTTTTCCCGAGACCGTGGCGCTCACCGCGCATCCGTCGAACCACTTCGCCACGATCTTCTGCGACCGCGAAGCCCGCCGGCTCCAGTCGTACGCCGTGCGCGCCGCCGCCGCCACTCGGCTCGAACTTTTTCCCGAACTCGAATGCTGGCTCAGCTCGCGCGCGCTCATCGAGGACACCACCGCGCTTTGGGATCTCATCCACGACGCCTCGCACAGCCTCGGCGAGCTGCCTTTCGATCCGTTCATGATCCGCCAGCGCGCGCCGTTTTGGATGTACGGGATCGAGGAGTTGCGCGTGGATTTGCGGAGCTTTGAGGAAGCCGCGCGCCTCGTCGCGGACGGCTTCCCGGCGGCCCGCTACGTCCAGTGGGCCATCGTCCTCGACCGCGTCTTCCGCTTCCCGATCACCGGCCCGCGCGTGCGTAACTACGACGCGCTCGGCGGCCAGCTTCTCTTCGCCTGCCTCCACCAGCACGACGCCCTGATCTGGCGCGACAACCGCCTCACCATCCGCTGGGATGCTGTAGCCACCGGCATCCGCGGCCTGCGCGAGGAATTGGCCGCGCTTTACAAATTCGGCGCGGATTGCTCGAAGCTCACGTTTTGGCTGACCGCGCACCGGCTCGTCGCGCGCTACGTCCCGCCGAATGTGGCGTCGCACTGGCAGGCCGGCGCGCGGG
>Ga0163144_10027388_pt1 | contig 11036 bp, 14 predicted proteins | sample OliLak19BULKMAT1_FD_123175 | JGI IMG/M metagenome (GOLD analysis project Ga0163144, IMG submission 123175) | Freshwater microbial mat bacterial communities from Lake Vanda, McMurdo Dry Valleys, Antarctica - Oligotrophic Lake LV.19.BULKMAT1 | ecosystem: Environmental > Aquatic > Freshwater >... | reverse complement strand
TATTTGAAATTAAGGAAATATTGTGTCTGCGAAACCTGAAGCTGACGATGCCGGTCACCCGCCGGCAAAGAGTAAAAAAATGTTGATTCTCATCATTGGGGTATTGTTGGTCGTGGTTTTGGGTGCGGGTGGGGCATTTTTCTTCATCAGCAAGCAGCGTGCCGCAGCGGCATCAGAAGATGGCGAAGCGGTTGAACACAAGCCCGCAGCCCACGCTGGGCCTAAAGTTCCACCAGCCTACCTGCCATTGGACAGTATGGTCGTAAATTTGGCTGACCCTGGAGGCGAGCGGGTCGCTCAAATCGGCGTCACGTTCGAAGTAACCGATGCGCGTGCGATCGACGTCGTTAAGGTGTTTATGCCTACTATAAGAAGTGGAATATTGTTGCTTATTTCTCAGAGAACCGCAGAGGAACTTTTAAAGCCTGAAGGCAAGAAAAAATTGGCTAAAGACATATTACGGGAGGCAACGATCCCGTTTGGAGGCGATCCCGCAGGAGATGCCGAGGAGGAGGAGGAGCCGGTCAACACGAAAAAGAAGAAGTCCAAAGCCAAGGCGAGTCAAAGCGAATTTCCGGTGGTTGCAGTCTTGTTTTCAAGTTTTATTATTCAATAGTGATGTCCCGGGGATATTTTTCCTATGAGTGAATCCTTCCTTTCACAAGAAGAAGTTGATGCCCTCCTCGAAGGCGTGACTGGCGAGAGTCAGAAGACCGTCGAAGAGGCCGCCGAGCATGGCGAGGTGCGTTCGTACAACATCTCCAGCCAAGAGCGGATCGTTCGCGGCCGCATGCCAACGATGGAGATCGTCAATGAGCGATTTACCCGAAATTTGAGGGTTGGCCTGTTCAACTTTATTCGGCGCAGCCCAGAGATTTCAGTTGGACCCGTTACTGTTCAGCGCTATAGCGCTTTTTTGCGGGAACTGGCGGTGCCCACCAACTTCAACATCGTGGCAATTCGTCCACTTCGTGGCAGTGGTCTGATCGTTTGTGAGCCGGCATTGGTTTTTGGTGTCATCGACACCTTGTATGGTGGAATCGGGAAATTTCAAACGCGGATTGAAGGGCGAGATTTTTCTGCAACAGAGCAGCGCGTCATTAACCGACTGGTTGATGTTATTACGTCGGAATATAAGAAAGCTTGGAAGGGCATTTACCCAATTGAGTTGGACTACCAGCGCTCCGAGATGCAGCCGCAATTTGCGAATATTGCGACACCCAGTGAGATTGTTATTTCAACGTCGTTTCAACTCGAAATTGGCGACATTGCGGGATCTATTCACTTCTGTTTTCCATATTCCACGCTGGAGCCGATCCGGGATGTGCTCTACTCGTCAACACAAGGTGATGCGATTGAAGTGGATCGACGGTGGGTCAATGTACTGACTCGCGAAATTCAAGCGGCAGAAATTACGCTCGTCGCAGAGTTGGCGCGCGCTGATGCTACGGTGGAGCAATTGTTGGCTATGAAAAAGGGGGACTTTATCGAACTGGATCGTGAACCAAAGATCACGGCTACAGTGGATGGAGTTCCAATTTTTGAGTGTCACTATGGAACTCATAATGCCAAATATGCTTTGCGAATAGACAAGGCCTTACGCGGTAATGACCAAAATTGGTTGGGAGATAGATAATGGCATCTGAAGACGCACCTGATGAATCCGCAGACGATGGCATGGCCGACTGGGCCGAGGCGTTGCTGGAGCAAAAGTCGACTGACACTGCTGGAGTCGCCGATTCGCAGCAAGGTGGGGTGCTCGCTGGGGGCGGGCCGCGACCGTTTTCTGCAGGCTCAGGCAACGGGGAGTCGCCGGGAAGTGACATCAATATGGTCCTTGATATACCGGTGCAGTTGTCGGTAGAGTTGGGGCGCACCAAGGTACCTATTAAGCACATTTTGCAGCTTGGGCAGGGATCCGTCGTCGAGTTGGATGCGTTGGCCGGAGAGCCGATGGATGTCCTCGTCAACGGGTATCTCATTGCGCAAGGCGAAGTGGTCGTGGTGAACGACAAATTCGGTATTCGTTTAACGGACGTTGTGACCCCGTCTGAGCGCTTGCGGCGAATCAGTAAAAGCTAATTTGTAACCATGATTGAGTCCCTTGCGCCGGTCGGTATTTTTTTGTTAGTGTTGGTTGCGCTGCCATTTCTCATTAAGTGGATTCGTCAACGGCTGCCTCAAGGGGATGCGCGTGCAGTTAGCGAGCAGGGGCGTTTGGTTTCGGCTTTAGCGGTCGGCCCCCATCAGCGGGTTGTCACAGTGGAAATCGGTCCAGAAGGCGCGAGAACTTTACTTACTTTGGGCGTCACTGAGCAGTCCATTACCTGCTTGCATAGTGTTCCGGCTGTCCGGGTGGATCGCAGTTTGCCTGCCGTTTGACGCATTGCAACAAAACTTTAATGGTTGACGCCGTATGTTCCGATTGAGTCGCTTGATGTTGGTGGTCAGATGGTTCTTCGTGATCGGGGCTGTCTCGTTGCACACTGCGGTTTTGGCGCAGACCCCTGGCCAGCTGCCCTTGCTCGTGGGGACCGGGGGGTCGGGGGTGAATTTTTCTGTTCCCGTGCAGACGCTGCTATTCTTTACGGCGCTTTCCTTTTTGCCTGCCGTCTTGTTGATGATGACTGGCTTTACTCGGATCGTTATCGTTCTGTCGCTGCTGCGTCAGGCGCTGGGAACGCAGTCGGCGCCGCCAAATCAAGTCATTGTTGGTTTGTCTCTGTTCTTGACTTTTTTTGTCATGGGCCCAACGCTCGATCAAATCTACGCAGATGCATATGTCCCGTATACGAAGAATGCAATTTCATTTGAAACGGCGCTGGAGAAAGCCGAGGCTCCCATTCGGGTCTTTATGGTGAAGCAAACTCGGCAGGCCGATTTCTCACTTTTTGCGAAACTTGCAAAGCTGGCGCCAGAGGTGAAGGCGGATACGGCACCGATGCGCGTATTGGTGCCGTCCTTTGTAATTAGTGAGCTGAAGTCGGCCTTCCAAATTGGCTTCATGATTTTCATACCGTTCCTTGTGATCGACATCGTTGTCGCGAGTATCTTGATGTCTCTCGGCATGATGATGTTGTCTCCCGTGCTTGTTGCACTGCCCTTTAAGCTCATGTTGTTCGTGTTGGCCGATGGTTGGAATTTGCTGATTGGTTCGCTGGCGGCAAGTTTCGTCACATAACGGAGTCGATTCTATGAATCCACAAATGGTTCTTACGATGGGTCAAGACGCTTTGTTGATGTTGCTTATGGTTTCCGCACCGGTTCTGGGCGCGGCACTTGTGGTAGGGCTATTAGTCAGTCTTTTTCAGGCCGTTACACAGATCCACGAGGCGACGCTTGCGTTTGTGCCAAAACTCATAGCTGTCATAGCGGTGTTTGCGATTGCGGGGCCATGGATGCTCACCATGCTGGTGGAGTACATCCGTCGGACTTTTGAGGCGATTCCTGGATCAGTCGTTTAGCAGGCAAACTGTGATCTCGATTTCCGAAGCGCAGTTGATGTCGTGGATATCGCCGATATTTTGGCCGTTTATTCGCATCTTGGCGGTGTTTACGGCGGCGCCCATTTTTTCTTCGCGAGCTTTTCCAATGCGGGCGAAGATTGGACTTGCATTCTTCGTCGCATTTGCAATGCAAGCGAGTCTACCGGATATGCCAATCATTGGGTTTAACGATCCGCAGGCATTGGGAGTGTTGGTGCAGCAAGTTGGCGTAGGCTTAGCGATCGGGTTCACCGTGCGGCTGGTTTTCGCCGCCGTGGAGCTTGCCGGTGAGGTGGTTGGGTTTCAAATGGGGTTGAACTTCGCCGCCTTTTTTGATCCGACGATGAATGCGCAGTCCAGTGCTGTTGCCCGGTTTTTTGGACAAATGACCTCCTTACTTTTTTTGGCAATGAATGGCCATTTAATGGTTCTATTGGCAGTCCATAAAAGCTTTGAGTCGTTTCCGTTGGATCGGAATTTTCTGGACACTCTTGCGCGGATGAAGTTGCAAACGCTTGGCACAGAGCTGTTTGCCAGTGCGTTATGGATCGCACTTCCAATGGTGGGGATGCTGATGTTTGTCAACCTGGCTCTTGGAATTATCTCTAGGGTTGCTCCCCAAATGAACATTTTTTCAGTAGGATTCCCGGTAACTCTGGCAGTCGGTTTGATTGGTATTGCGGTGACGTTGCCTATGCTGGATCAACCCTTCATGGCACTGATGGAACGTGTCGTCGTTTTGTTCGTGAACAGGTAACGCAGATATCTTAGACCAGTTCGTTTCGTATCGCGTAGACGGTCAGTTCCGCATTGTTGGTAAGCCGCAGCTTTTCTAAAAGCCGGGAGCGGTATACGCTGACCGTCTTCGGGCTTAGCATGAGTTCATCGGCAATATCTGACAATCGTTTGCCGGAAGCGATTTTGATTAACGTTTGAAGCTCTCGCTCGGAAAGAGTCGAATGCAATGCTCCGGAACTTGGAGAAGCCAAGTTCCCGACGAGCATTTCTGAAACCTGAGCGGTAACATATTTGCGCCCATTGGCAATCGCTCGAACTGCCAGGATGAGTTCGCTTGGGTCGCCTGCCTTATTGAGATAGCCGTCCGCCCCGGCTTTTAAGCACCGGATTGCGTATTGATCTTCTGCAAACATTGACACGATCAACACCCTTATGGGTGAGCCACTTTCTCGCAGACTAGCGAGCACTTCTAAGCCGCCTCTGCCTGGCAGGTTAAGGTCAAGCAGCAGGACATCGCATGGAGTGGTTCTAAGGAGATCCTTCACTTCAGAGTAGCTGCCCGCTTCCCCGATCACCTGGATGTCGATAGCATCTGCCAAAGTGTCTTTAATGCCGCGGCGAACCATTGCATGATCGTCGCAGAGTATTACCTGGATCATTTGAGTTGAGCTCCATCGCTGAATTGGGCTGAGGGTTTGAGCGGTACCGACAGAATGATGGATGTGCCTACGCCAAGTGTACTGCTGACGTCAAGCCAGCCGCCTACCATCCTGGCGCGCTCGCGCAGGCCTACAATGCCAAAAGACTGTGGCTTCCGAAGCTCGAAGTCCTTTATGCCTTGGCCATTGTCAGAAATTTCTAAGGTGAGCACACCTTCCTCGTCTGAAAGGTCAATCTGCACACGGCTGCATTTCGCGTACTTTGATACATTTGTCAATGCTTCCTGTGCGGTGCGATACGCGGTCAGTTCGACCAACTTACCTGCAGACACGTGTTCATGGCTGACTCGAAGAGTGGTCTCTATCCCTGTACGCTTCTCGAAACTCGCAGACAACCACTGTATAGATGGGCAAAGTCCTTGATCCAGTATGGCTGGGCGGAGGTTCATCATGATCCGCTGACTTGCGCCCAATGCGTGTTGCAGCATCTCCGTGGCAGCATGGATGTGTGACCTAATATCGTCTGCTGTTGAGTGTCGTGAGATCCAAGCCAAGTCAAGTTTCACGGCGGCTAATGACCCGCCAATGTCGTCATGAATTTCTCGCGCGATCGCAGCGCGCTCCATCTCGATGGCCGATTGCAGATGGTTTGCAAATTCTGTAACGCGCTTTTCTGATGCGGCGAGATCCATGTCCGCATGGTCCTTGGCGACTTGGGTCGAAAAAACTTGCAGAGACCTGCGCACCACACGACCAAGCCGAGTTAGTTCATCTTTGTGAAGATAGTCAGTAATTCCTTGGTGAATAGCGGCAACCGCCGCGGCCTCGCCAATTGCCCCCGAGAGCAATATAAATGGAGGCGGTCGACCGTGTCCCTGTAACGACTCCCAGGCATCCAAGGCTGTAAAACCTTGTAGGCGATAGTCCGCAAGTATGAGATCTGCCGCTGTCGCGGTTGTCGCTTCCTGAAACGCGTCTAAGGTGTCGACTCGGCTAATTTCATATGTGAGCCCTGACGCCGATAGTGCTCGGCAGACAAGTTGATGATCGATTTCGGAGTCTTCCAGATGGAGAATCCTTATAGGGTATTCCGGAGTGTTTTCTCTCATATTCAAGGCTATCATTACGTGCGATTATGGAGCGACGGGGTTTGTTGCTGCATCGAAGGAAGTGGGCGGATCCGCTTTAGCGATCAAAACTTGCCTAACCTAGCAGATTCCTGCTAACCTAGTCGCCTGATAGAGTACCAACTCAAATAGTTTCGATTAGTAAAAATGAAGTGAAGTTTGGTTTGAGGAATTATGACAATGCAGCAATCATTGACAATGCCTTCCGCACCAGCAGTGCAATTGCCCGTCATGCTTGTGGCCGAAGTGCAGGACTCACTTCTCGTAGTGGTGCACGATCTCAGTCGATTGGATGGGCTGCTCGCACACACCATGGAAAACCTGATGGAGCGGTTCACTAGCGCAAGCGCGAATCTTGCCGACCCCGCGCTGATGGAGACGAAGGAGTTGGATGTGGTGCGAAGCACGCTTCGGTCGGCCGTCACTGAGCTGCAGTTCCAAGACATGGCCTCTCAGCTTATTATTCATACGTCGAAAATTTTGCAAGGCTGTGCATATCGCTTGGCATCAGAGTCCATGGGTTCAGAGGATGGAGAGGCGGTTCCATTTGTGGAAGAAGTGCCAGAGCGTCCTAATCCGGTAACCCAAGATGAGATGGATGCCGGATCCGTAGAGCTTTTTTGAACTTTTATTTTCCTGTGATCGATCTTAACTGAACCTGTCGGAGTTCCAAATGCCTTTAATTCTCGCCGTTGATGACTCCCCTTCTATGCGGAAGATGGTGTCTTTTACTTTGACTGGTGCCGGATACCAAGTTGTGGAGGCCGTCGATGGTCAGGATGCCTATGAGAAAGCTCAAGGTCAGCACTTTGACTTGGTTTTAACCGATCAGAATATGCCGCGCCTTGACGGCTTGGGGTTGACTCGAAAGCTCCGCGACCACCCGCAATTTAAGACGACGCCTATTTTGATGCTTACGACGGAATCAAGTGATTTGATGAAGCAAGCCGGGCGCGCAGCTGGGGCAACAGGATGGTTGGTCAAGCCATTTGATCCGGCTAGGTTGCTGGATGTAATAAAAAAAGTCGTTCGCTAGTACGTTTTTCTGAATTCGCGTAACAATTAATAGGAGTTTGGAATGGCTGAGACGCATCAAGACAGTGGTGGTGGAGACTTTGACCTAACCCAGTTCTATCAGATCTTTTTTGAAGAAGCTGGCGAGAACTTGGACTTGATGGAGACGATGCTTCTGAACCTGAACCTGGAAACGGCGGACGACGAAGAGCTGAACGGAATATTTAGATGTGCGCACTCTGTGAAGGGGGGGGCGGCAACGTTTGGCTTCGCGGATGTAGCCGAGTTGACCCACCAAATGGAGTCACTGCTGGATCGTTTGCGTAGACATGAGTTGCAGCCAAATTCTGCGATGGTTGACGTGTTGCTGGAGTCAGCGGATGCGTCGCGAAGCCTGTTGGCGCGCCATCAAGCCGGTGGCGAGGGAGTGGCGTTGCCAACGTCCGATCTAGTTCGGAGAATAAGTGAGCTGGCTGCTGGCGGCGGCGGGGCCGCTGCAGTGGCCAAGCCCGTGGCAAAGACCGCTGCGTCGGTTCAGACGGCGCGTGTTCCATTGAAGGAGGGAGTGCGGTCACTGGAGATTCGGATCGGGCCCTTGGAGCATCCTGAGCAAGCGGATGCCATTCGGGAGTTATTTCGAGATATCCCGGGCTTGGGTGAAATCGTTGTGATGCCAAGCGATCGAAAGGATCTGCGAATATTTGATGTCAAGACGGTGTCGTCAAACGCTGACTTACTCGATCTTTTCGCGTTTCACGTTTCTCGTGACTTCATTGCGATAAAGGAGATTGAGGAGGCGGAAGTTGTTGTTGGGCCCGGCACTCAGGCGGTCAGCAGCAATTTCGCCGATGATCCGCAGCCCGGTGCGCCGCTGGCGGCGTTTCCCGGATTTGGGTTCTTTGACGGATCGCCTGGAGCACCAGTTACAGCGGTGAGTGCGGTCGGCGCAGGAGTAGATGCCAAGGTTGCTGCAAAGGCCGCGCCAAAGGCTGGCGCGGCGGGTCCAGCAGCGCAACCTGAAGCTGCAACGATTCGCGTCGCAATAAGCAAAGTCGATCAATTAATTAATTTGGTTGGCGAATTGGTGATCACTCAGGCAATGCTTGCGCAGAATAGTCGAGCCCTAGACCCCGCCTTGTATCAGCAGCTGTTGACAGGTCTGGCGGACCTCGACCGAAATACACGTGATCTTCAAGAGTCGGTTATGTCCATTCGGATGATCCCAATGTCGATCGTGTTCAGTCGATTTCCGAGAATGTTGCGAGACCTTGCCAGTAAATTAGGCAAAAAGGTCGATTTTGTAACTCAGGGGGAGGCGACTGAGTTGGATAAAGGTTTGGTAGAAAAGATCACTGACCCGTTGACGCATTTGGTTAGAAACAGTTGTGATCATGGTGTCGAGATGCCGGCCGAGAGATTGGCTGCAGGGAAGTCGGAGACTGGCACTATCACGTTGTCCGCCTCGCACCAAGGGGGCTCGATTGTTATTGAAGTGAGGGACGATGGGCGAGGAATGTCCCGTGAAAAAATTCTAAGTAAGGCGAGGGAGCGGGGAATTGATGTTTCGGATCAAATGTCAGACGCTGATGTCTGGCAGTTGATTTTTGCGCCCGGCTTTTCCACCGCTGCGGTGGTGACCGACGTTTCAGGGCGCGGAGTCGGTATGGACGTAGTCAAGCGCAATATTGCCGCGCTCAATGGAACTGTGGAAATTGACTCAGCGGAAGGATACGGCATGAAAGTTTCGGTTCGATTGCCGCTCACTTTGGCAATTATGGATGGCATGTCGGTTGGCGCAGGCGACGAGGTCTACATACTGCCACTGTCGTCCGTTGTGGAGTCCTTCCAGGTTAAGGCTGATGCAGTAAGCACAGTGGGCCAGGGGGCGCAACTGATAAAGGTGCGAGACGAATATATGCCGGTCATAGAGTTGGAGAAGGTGTTCCAGATACCAAGGGGAAATTCCCAAAAGTCAAGCGATATCATGGTCGTGGTCGAGGCAGACGGAAGTCGAGTCGCACTGTTGGTCGACGAATTGCTCGGTCAGCAGCAGGTTGTAGTGAAGAACCTTGAATCAAACTACCGAAAGGTGCCCAACGTGTCTGGGGCAACGATACTCGGTGATGGCAAGGTTGCGTTGATCTTGGACACCGGCGCGTTGGTTCGTCGCTCGCGGCATTGATAGCCATACTTAGAAGGAGAGAATGATGGGCGTGATGGAAAAAATGGATGAACTGACGTCTTCTGGTGCACGAGAGTATTTAACCTTTCGTTTAGATCAGGAAGAATATGGAATTGACATTCTTAAAGTTCAGGAAATTCGTGGTTATGAGCGTCCCACTCGGGTTGCAAATGCCCCAAACTTTATTAAAGGAGTCGTAAATTTACGCGGAACAATAGTCCCGATCGTCGATATGCGGTTGAAGTTTAATTGTTCAAAGGCAGAGTACAGTTCCTTTACTGTCGTCATCATTCTAAATTTAAGGAGTCGAATTGTTGGTATTGTGGTTGACTCGGTAAGTGATGTGATGGAGTTGCCGCCTGAAAGTTTGAAGCCCGCTCCTGATATTGATAGCGTCATTGATAGTGGTGCGGTCTTGGGGCTTGGTTCCATAGGCGAGAGAATGCTGATTCTCTTGGACATAGAGCGCCTTATGTCGGCTTCAGATATGGGGCTGATTGGTGCGTCTGAGTGACTAGACGCGTGAACTACGTTGCTAGTACTAGTTCGACGTTGCGATGAAAGTGGCTCCTCCTAGGGCGCAAATTGGGCGCACTTCTTCGGCGGCTGCGGGCAGTGGATTTCCGGAGATGCAGGGCCGCGAATTTGCATGGACCGATTCCGACTTTGATCGAGTGCAGTCGATGATTTACAAGCGGGCTGGAATTAGTTTGCACGATGGCAAGCACGCGATGGTTTATAGCCGCTTGTCCAGAAGATTGCGGGAAACAGGCCATCAAAGTTTTCGGGACTATTTGAGTTGGCTGGAGTCAACCGACGGTGAGGAATGGCAAGAATTTGTAAATGCACTAACGACGAATCTCACCTCTTTTTTTCGAGAGCAGCATCATTTTGAATTATTTGCTGAACTCTTGAAGGCAAGGGTGGGCGGGGCCCCTTGGCGAGTGTGGTGCAGCGCTGCATCCACTGGGGAAGAGCCATATTCCATAGTGATGACTGCGATGGAGGCTCTTGGTGCTAGAGTTGGATTCTCTTTGACTGCTAGTGATATTGATTCAAAGGTGCTGGCTTCTGCGGCGCGTGCAGTCTATCGAATTGACGGACTCAAAGGTGTTGACGCTACCCGGATGGAGAGGTATTTCCTACGTGGACGGGGCGCAAACGACGGATTCGCCCGTGTTAAACCTGAATTGGTAAATTCGATTGAGTTTTTGATTGTGAATTTGATCAAGGACGATTGGCCCTTCAGGGATCCATTTGATGTGGTGTTTTGTCGAAATGTAATGATTTATTTTGACGGGCAGACGCAGCGACGCGTGCTGGAGCGAATTCACCGAGTGATGAGGCCTGGTGGCACGTTGTTTGTTGGGCACGCGGAGAACTTTAGTGATTCCAGGGATCTTTTTGTGTTGAAGGGGAAGACTGCTTATGAAAGACGGTAGAAATAGTCGGTTGCCACGGCGAGTTGGCGGAAGATTCGCTTTGTCTGGATTTTGAGGGACTGTAATCCATGAACCTTCCACGCCCAACTCCCGGCTTTGAACAGCAGAGAGCGCCAGTGGCGGCGCCATCAGTTAAGATATTGGCCAATGGTCGCCCCTCAAGGGTCGAGCAATTGAAGGCGCAACAGCGTAAACCCGGGGAGGCGTCTTTTTTTTACGCAGATCATCACTTTCAGTATGACGCCGTAAAAGTTCTTCCAGGCGAATATTACGTTTCGAACGAGGACCTCGTCGTGATGACGGTTCTCGGCTCCTGTATTGCAGCCTGTATCTGGGACGGTAAGGCAAGAACTGGGGGTATGAACCATTTCATGCTTCCAGATGGAGAT
>Ga0163144_10027386_pt1 | contig 11037 bp, 9 predicted proteins | sample OliLak19BULKMAT1_FD_123175 | JGI IMG/M metagenome (GOLD analysis project Ga0163144, IMG submission 123175) | Freshwater microbial mat bacterial communities from Lake Vanda, McMurdo Dry Valleys, Antarctica - Oligotrophic Lake LV.19.BULKMAT1 | ecosystem: Environmental > Aquatic > Freshwater > Lake... | reverse complement strand
GGAGCTCGGCGACGCGGTCGCGGCGGAGCGAGGCGACGCACCGATCGAAGAGCTGCTGCGGAGGCTGCACCCGACGTGGAACGTGGTCGGGCGGGTGCACTTCAACCTGGCGGAGAACCGGAAGGACGAGGAGGCGCCGTTCGCGTTCCTGGCGACGTACACGGGGCGGATCTCGAAGCAGGGCACGGCGCAGCACGTGCCGCTGGGCGAGGCGCTGCGCGAGTACGCGGGCGTGTCGAACAAGGACCGGCTGCTGTCGCTGCTGGTGCCGGTGCAGCGCGCGGGCGAGCAGTGCGCGTGGCTGGCGCAGATGATCGACTCGGGCGAGATCTTCCACCCGCTGCGCTGGAGCATCGACGAGGCGCTGGCGCTGCTTCGCGACGCGCCGGCGCTCGAGCGCGCGGGCGTGGTGGTGCGGATGCCCGCGGCGTGGCGGGCGGGCCGGCCGGCGCGACCGACGGTGACGGCGACGGTCGGTGGCAAGGCGCCGGCCGGGCTCGGCACCGACGCGCTGCTCGACTTCCGCGTCGAGCTGACGCTCGATGGGGAGACCCTGACCGGCGCCGAGGTCAAGGCGCTGCTCGCCGGGACCGGCGGGCTCGCGATGCTGCGCGGGCGCTGGGTCGAGGTCGATCGCGATCGGCTCGCGGACACGGTCGCGCGGTTCACCGAGGCGGAGCGGATCGCGAAGCGCGACGGGCTGACGTTCACCGAGGCGATGCGCCGGCTCGCGGGCGCCGCGGTCGGCGAGGCCGAGGCCGCCGATCCGGGCTGGTCGCGCGTCGTCGCGGGCCCGTGGCTCGCCGACACGCTGCGCGGGCTGCGATCGCCGGAAGGGCTCGCGCAGGTCGACCCGGGGCCGGCGCTGCGCGGCACGCTGCGGCCGTATCAGCAGGTCGGCGTGCGGTGGCTGCACCTGCTGTCGCGCCTCGGGCTCGGCGCCTGCCTCGCCGACGACATGGGCCTCGGCAAGACGATCCAGGTGCTGTCGTTGCTGCTGGTGCAGAAGGGCGCGGGGCCGAGCGTCCTGGTCGCGCCGGCCTCGCTGCTCGCCAACTGGAGCGCCGAGCTGAGCCGGTTCGCGCCCGGGCTCGAGGCGATCGTGGCGCATCCGTCGGCGATGTCGGCGGCCGAGCTCGCCGCGATGACGCCGGCGCGCCTCGCCGGCGTCGATCTCGTGATCACGAGCTACGGCACGCTGCTGCGGACGCCGTGGCTGACCACGACCGCGTGGAACCTCGCCATCCTCGACGAGGCGCAGGCGATCAAGAACCCCGCGTCGAAGCAGACCCGGGCGACCAAGCAGCTGCGCGCGCGGGCGCGGATCGCGCTCACCGGCACGCCCATCGAGAACCGCCTCGGCGATCTGTGGTCGATCTTCGATTTCCTCCAGCCCGGGCTGCTCGGCTCCGCGAAGGAGTTCACCGCGTACACGAAGGCGCTTCCGAGCTTCGGGCCGCTCCGCGAGCTGGTGCGGCCGTACATCCTGCGCCGGCTCAAGACCGATCGCAGCGTGATCACGGACCTGCCCGACAAGACCGAGATGAAGGCGTACTGCCAGCTCACGAAGACGCAGGCGGCGCTGTACCAGCAGGCGGTCGACGACCTCGCGGCGCACCTCGCGTCGACCACGGGCATGAAGCGGCGCGGCGCCGTGCTCGCGGCGCTGATCCGCCTCAAGCAGATCTGCAACCACCCGTCGCAGTGGCTCGGCGACGGCGCGTGGGCCGAGCGCGACAGCGGCAAGTGGGCGCGCCTGCGCGAGCTCGCCGAGGTGATCGCCGCGCGGCAGGAGAAGGTGCTCGTGTTCACGCAGTTTCGCGAGATCACCGCGCCGCTCGCCGCCTTCCTCGGCGACGTGTTCGGCCGCCCGGGGCTGGTGCTGCACGGCGAGACCGCGGTGAAGCGCCGCGCCGAGCTGGTGGCCCGGTTCCAGGACGACGAGGCGGTGCCGTTCTTCCTGCTCTCGCTCAAGGCCGGCGGCACCGGCCTCAACCTCACGGCGGCGTCGCACGTGGTGCACTTCGATCGGTGGTGGAACCCCGCGGTGGAGAACCAGGCCACGGATCGCGCGTTCCGCATCGGCCAGACCCGCAACGTCGTCGTGCACAAGCTGGTGTGCCGCGGCACCGTCGAGGAGAAGATCGACGCGCTGATCGAATCGAAGCAGCAGCTCGCGACCCAGCTGCTCGAGGGCGGCGCCGAGCTCAACCTGACCGAGCTGCGGGACGACGAGCTGCTGAGCCTGGTCGCGCTGGACCTGCGCGCCGCGAGGGAAGAATGAGCCCGTTCTACGGCGGCTGGGCGCCGTACGTCTCGGCCGCGGAGAAGCGGCAGCGCGCGAAGCGCGAGATGGACAGGCTGCGCAAGAAGGGTCGCGTCCTCGCGCCGGTGGTGATCGAAGGCCGGTTGATCGCCCGCACGTTCTGGGGCAAGGCGTGGTGCGACAACCTCGAGCGCTACAGCGACTACGCGAGCCGGCTGCCGCGCGGGCGGGCCTACGCGCGCAACGGCTCCGTGCTCGACCTGCAGATCGCGGCGGGCGAGATCACCGCGCTCGTGAGCGGGACGGAGATCTACGAGGTGCGCGTGGGCATCGAGGCGGTGGCGGCGCCGCGATGGAAGGCGGTGTGCACCGACTGCGCGGGCGCGATCGACTCGCTGGTCGAGCTGCTGCAAGGCAAGCTGTCCGACCGCGTGATGGAGCGGATCTGCCGCGTGAAGACCGGCCTGTTCCCCGCGCCCGCGGAGATCGAGCTGTCGTGCAGCTGCCCGGACTCGGCGACGATGTGCAAGCACGTGGCGGCGGTGCTGTACGGCGTCGGCGCGCGCCTGGATGCTCAGCCCGAGCTGCTGTTCGCGCTGCGCAAGGTCGACCACGGCGCGCTGATCGCCCGCGCCGGCCGCGACGTGCCGCTGTCGAAGCGGGCGCCGGTGAAGTCACGGCTCCTGGACGCGGACGATCTGTCGGCGATGTTCGGGCTCGAGATCGCGACGCCGGCCGTCAAACCCGGGCGCGTGAAGGTGAAGCGCGCCGTCAAGGTCGCGCGCGCAGCTGCACCAGCGGTGGGGCCGCGGCGGCGGCGGTGACGGTGCCGGGCACGTCGGGGACGAGGTCACCGATGTCGAGGCGCGCCTTCACGCACGCGAGGTGCGTGGAGACGAAGGTGGAGAAGTCGGCGACGGCGGCATACGTGGGAGGCGCGTACGTGACGTGGGTCGGGCGCGCGACGAGCGCCGCGGACGTGCCGGCGGTGTACGCGGGCCAGTCGTGCGCGAAGCTCGCGGACACCGCGACCGCGGAGCCGGCGCGCGGGGTGACCAGCGCCTGGTAGACGAACGCGTCGTCCAGCTCGGCGTCGAGCTCCGCGGCGCTGCTGAACGTGCGGGTGTGGACCGCGGTCTCGGCGAGGAACGCGGGGTACGCGGCGAGCGCGGCGACGGCGACGGCCTCCTCGGCGGGGACGGAGCAGGACAGCTCCGCGCTGGGCAAGAGGAACGGGCCGCCGGCGAGCAGCGAGGTGAGGTAGCGATCGAAGATGGCGCGCAGCGACGCGTAGACCGTGCCGGGCGGCGCGGCGTCCATCGCGGCGGCGAGGTGCGCGAGGTAGCCGCGGAGATCGCCGGTCACGGTGGCAACGTGGTGGAGGACGACGCGCAGGAGGCGGAGGTTGTAGAGCGCGGCGGCGAGGTAGCCGAGGCGGAACGCGCGCGCCCAGTCGGCGAGCGGCAGATCCTTCGTCGCGACGACGACCTCCTGGAACTCGTCGACGATGGGATCCCAGCCGGGCGTCGACGTCTGCCAGTCGCAGCGGCGGGTCTCGAGCGCGTGCAGCGCGCGCGACGCGGGATCGCCGAGCTCGGCGTTGTCGATCAGGCGGCACAGGAACAGGACGAACGTGTGGCGCGGCAGGCCGGGCATCGCCTGCGCGATCGTGTCGGCGAACGACGCGTAGGTCTGGCCCGGGAGGCCGAGGATCAGCTCGTTGTACGTGGGCAGGCCGAGCTCGCCGCAGATCGAGCGCAGCTTCATCGACTCGCCGGTCTGGATGTTCGAGCGCTTCACGGCCGCGAGGACCTGATCGTCGAAGTCCTGGACGGCGAGGCCCACCCAGGTGGCGATGTTGGCCTCGCGCAGGATCTCGATCGTCTCGAGGTTGCGCGCGGAGTCGTTCTTGGTGAGATAGAAGTAGAACGAGGTCGGCGAGCCGAGGCGGCGGCGCAGCGACGCGAGGTGGCGCGCGATCCCGGTGTCGCGCGGGCGGATGCCGAAGTTGGCGTCGGCGAGCATGACGTGGCGGAGGTCGTGGCGCGCCACCCACTCGAGCTCGGCCTCGACGCGCGCGATCGGGAACTCGACGACGTGCTTGGTCAGCGACCAGTCGCAGAACGTGCACGAGAACGGGCAGCCGCGGTTGGTCTCGCAGATCGCCATCGAGAACCGGCCGCGGTGGCGCGCGATCAGCTCGTCGAACGTGCCGTCGAGGTAGGGCGACGCGGTCGCGGTGAAGTCGTGGACGCGCCCGGGCGGCGTGGTGAAGACGTGCGGCGCGCCGCGCAGCGCGATCCCGGGAATGTCCGCGGACAGGCCGTCGCGCAGGATCGATCGGAACGCGAGCTCGCCCTCGGCGAACACCAGCGCGTCGAGGGCGGGCTGCTCGTCGAGGAACCGACGCGCGCGCTCGGGCCGGCGCGGCACGCTCGGCCCGCCGGCGACGATCAGCGCGTCCGGGTACGCGCGCCGCGCCTCGGCGGCGACCGCGAGCGAGTACGTCGCGTTCCACGGGTACAGCGACAGGCCGAGCACGTCCGGCCGCGAGAGGTCCGCCACGGCGCGAGCGATCGGCGCGCGCTCGAGCGCGATCGCGTAGTCGGCGTCGACCTCCTGGCGCGCCGCGGCGATCAGGCAGCCGGCCGCGAGCGGCAACGCCGGCGTGGCGTCGATGCCCTCGAACTGGCTGACCACGACGCGCATCTCGAGCTAGTCGTCCTCGTCGTCGCCGAACAGGAAGCCGACGCGAAGCTCGACGGCGTCGAACGGCTCGGCACGGACGCGCTCGTCGCGATCGGCGATCAGCACCTCGACGTAGCCGTCGAGGTGCCAGCGACACACGGCGAGCGTCTCCTCGATCGGGTCGACCAGCCAGTAGTGCCCCACCTGATGGTGCTGGTAGGCGCGCTTCTTCTTGATCAGGTCGTTGCGCTTGTTCGTCGAGAGCACCTCGCAGATCCAGTCGGGCCGGAGCATCACCGGCACCTCGGACGGTAGCGCCGCCATCCGCTCGCGCCGCCATCCCGCCACGTCTGGTCGGAACACCTGCGAATCCGCGAGCTGGATCTCCACCTCGGTGGCGAACCACCAGCCGCCCGGACCGCGGCCGCCAGGCCTCCGATCGTACGGCGCGAGCCGCTGGCAGAGCCGGTTCTGCGCGCCGCCGTGGCGAGCCGACGCGGCCTCCTTCTCGACCAGCACGCCGTCGATGATCTCGTGGCGCCGGTGCTCCTCGGGGATCGCGAGCAGGTCGGCGATCGTGGCCATCGGGACCTTCGCGGGATCGCTCACCCGACCAGCATACCGGCCAATGCTACGCTCGCGCCATGTGGTCGTTCCAGGCCGATGGCCTCACCGAGCTGGGCCAGGTCCTCGACGACGATCAGCTCGCCACCGCGCGCGCCGCGTTCGACGAGGCGCAGACGCACGGCATCACCGGGCCGTACGCGCGGATCGTCCACGACGCGTGGCGCAAGGCGCCGGCGCTGGCCGCGATGGTGCCGCGGCTCGGCGAGCTGGCGTGCCGCGCGATCGGCGTCGACGCGCTGGTCCTGTTCCACGATCACCTGCTGTGGAAGCCGCCGCACGGCGAGGACATGTCCTGGCACCAGGACTTCTCGTACCTGCCGATCGATCGGCCGGACGGCCTCACGCTGTGGATCGCCCTCGACGACATCGACGAGGACAACGGCTGCCTCTATTACGTCCTCGGCAGCCACGCGCTCGGCGAGCGCCGCGCCGCGTGGGGCATGACCGGCGACGACGATCCGCGCGCCGCCCTGCCCGCCCTCGACGCCGACGGTCCCGGCGTCCCGGCGCCCACCCGCGCCGGCCATGCGATCGCGCACCACACGTACCTCTGGCATCGCTCGCCGCGCAACGCGAGCGGCCGCCCGCGCCGGACCTGGGCGCTCTCGTTCGTCAGCCCCGACGCGCGGTGGTCGCCGCGCCACTCGCCGCATCCGCGCAGCGCCGTGTCGCCACGCGCGGAGGGCGACGCGCTCGAGGCGGATCTGCCGCGCGTGCAGGTCAGGCGTTGCCCTCCGCCCGCGCAGCCTTCTCCTCCGCCTTGAACTTCTCGCGATCGTGCAGGTACGGCTCGAGCAGCGCCTGGAGCGCGGCGAGCGCCTCGCGATCCGGACCGTGCGCGCAGAACATCGAGCCCTCGCAGTCGAACTTCAACCGGCCGGCCAGCCCCGCCGTGCGCGCGATCGGCGCGGCGACGCGCTCTCACGCGTAGCCCGGTCCGTTGCGAGGCCATCGAGAGCACGACGCACGCGCCGATTCAGCCGGCATTCGCTGCTACCGAGGCCGCCTGAGCCTGCGCACCAGGATCACCAAGGCACCCAGCGTCGCCTGGTCGAGCTCGTGAATCGTGTCGATCAGCTCCAACGCTTCGGCGTCGCCCGAGGAGACTCGTGGGCCGGAGGTCTCTCTGACTCCAGACGTCCACCGTCGACCGCCGCCGGCACGCTCCTGGAACAACCGTTCGAGAGGAACGTCGAGCGCATTGACGAGAATCTCCAGCGTATAAACCGGAACCTGCTTCGACCCGGCTTCGATCCGGCCGATGTAGTCGGTGGTGAACTTGCTGCGCTCCGCGAGCTGCTCCTGGGTCAGGCCCTTCGCCTTCCGCATCTCTCTCAGCGATGCGGTCGCGCGGCTGGATCAGCTCATCGCGTCCGAGGGCGACGGCAAGACGTTCGACGCGGGCACGCACATCACGCACGGCATGGAGGTGCTGCCGTGGTGACGATCCTGTTCACTCGTCGAGCTTTCGCCGGACGCTCAACGCGACTTCGATCTGGTGGATCCCCGGCTCGTCCTTCGTGCGGCCGGCGATCCGCTTGCTGTGGAGGATGCGCTCGAGCGGCAGGAGGCGCACGGACAACCCGCCGAGTTCCTCCTCGACCGCGCCGCGGTATTCGACCTCGAAGCGTGAGACCCCCGAGACGCTGAGAACGAGATCGAGCCGCTCCCCGAGCTTGCCGCCGAGGAGTGGTGGCTGAGACCGTGTGATCAAGAACCCGCCCGCCTGGCGCGCGGCGTCGGAGATCCGCGAGTCACCGAGATCCTCGAACCAGAGATCGATGTCCTCGGTGGAGCCACGGGCGCCTTGCAGGAGCGCAGCGCTCATCCCCACCAGCAAGTAGCGCACGCCGAGGTCGTTCAGCGCGCGGAGGAACGCGCGCTCGGCCTCAGTGAGCGGATCGGGTTCGGAGTCGTCCATGGGAGAGCCCGAGTCGCAGCCGCTGGCTCGGTGTGCGACGGAAGTGCTTGAGCTGATGGAGCACATCGCTCTCGTCGTGCCCTAGCTCGACCGCGAGCCGGGACGCCGTGCGCCGGAGAGCGAGCTCGTCCTCCAGCCAGACCCGCTCCTCGGGGGAGAGGTCGACGAGCTCCGCCGCGAACAACGGATCCGCGGCGGCCATCTCGTCGAGCAAGCTCATCTGATTCGGGACGGTACCACGGTGGGCGCGCGATGGACTCCACGACGCGGTGCGGCTAAGCTCCGCAGCTCCATGACGAGCTTCCTCGATCGATACGCGCGGACCCACGGATGCGGCGAGCTGCGCGCGGAGCACGTGGACCAGGAGGTGGTGCTGACGGGCTGGGTCCAGGGCTACCGGGACCACGGCGGCGCGGTGTTCCTGGATCTGCGCGATCGCGGCGGGCTCACGCAGGTGGTGTTCGATCAGTCGATCGACGCGGCGATGCACGGGATCGCGAGCTCGGCGCGCGCCGAGTGGTGCGTCGGCGTGGTCGGCAAGGTGCGGTCGCGCGGCGGGAACGCCAACGATCGCATGCCCACGGGCGCGATCGAGGTGGTCGCCTCGCAGCTCGAGGTGTTCTCGAAGGCCGAGACGCCGCCGTTCGCGATCGAGGACGGCGTCGAGACCAACGAGGCGCTGCGGCTCAAGTACCGCTACCTCGATCTGCGGCGGCCGGCGCTGCAGCAGAAGCTGATCACGCGCTCGAACATCACCCGGGTGGTCCGCGAGTACCTCCACCACACCGGCTTCCTCGAGATCGAGACGCCGTTCATGGTGAAGTACACGCCGGGCGGCGCGCGGAACTTCCTGGTGCCGTCGCGGTTGAATCCCGGAGCGTTCTACGCGCTGGCCGAGTCGCCGCAGATCTTCAAGCAGCTGCTGATGGTCGCGGGCTACGACCGCTACTTCCAGATCGCGCGCTGCTTCCGCGACGAGGACCTCCGCCTCGACCGCCAGCCCGAGTTCACGCAGATCGACCTCGAGATGTCGTTCGTCAACGAGCAGCGCCTCCAGGACGTGATCGAGGGGATGTACGCGAAGCTGTGGAAGGAGATCCTCGGCATCGAGCTGACGCTCCCGCTGCGGCGCATGACGTACGCCGAGGCGATGGAGAAGTACGGCGTCGACAAGCCGGACCTGCGCTGCGACCTCACGCTGTGCAACGTCACCGAGCCGTGCGGGCGGTCGGGGTTCCGCGTGTTCGAGGCCGTCATCGGCGGCGGCGGCATCGTCAAGTGCCTGCGCGTGCCGGCCAAGGACGCGGGCGACAAGCTGTCGCGCAAGACGCTCGACGATCTGACCGACTTCGCCAAGCAGTTCGGCGTCAAGGGCGTGGCGTTCGCCCGCATCCTCGACGGCGGCGCGTGGCAGGCGCCGTTCGCGAAGTCGTTCTCCGACGACGCGCGCGCGGAGGTCAACCGGATCGCCGGCGCCGAGACCGGCGACGTGCTGCTGTTCGTCGCGGAAAAGGCGAAGGCCGCGAACACCTGCATGGGCGCGATCCGGTTGAATCTGGGCGAGAAGCTCGGGCTCATCCGGAAGGGCGAGTGGCAGTTCATGTGGCTCGTCGATCCGCCGCTGTTCGAGATCGACGAGGCGACCGGCGAGGTCGCCGCCGCGCACCACCCGTTCACGTCGCCGCGCGACGCCGACGAGCACAAGCTCGAGTCCGCGCCGGGCGACGTGCTCGCGCGCGCCTACGACCTCGTGCTCAACGGCGTCGAGGTGGGCGGCGGGTCGATCCGTATCCACAAGAGCGAGCTGCAGGCGCGGATCTTCAAGGCGCTCGGGATCTCCGACGACGACGCGCAGGCGAAGTTCGGGTTCCTGCTCGAGGCGTTCCGCTACGGGCCGCCGCCGCACGGCGGCGTGGCGTTCGGCCTCGACCGGCTGTCGATGCTGATGAGCGGCGCGGAGTCGCTGCGCGAGGTGATCACGTTCCCGAAGACGCAGAAGGGCACGGACCTGATGACCGAGTGCCCGACCGGCGTGTCGAAGAAGCAGCTCGACGAGCTGTTCATCCAGCTCAAGCCGGACCTGCCGACGCGTCCCTGATCACGGCTTGCACTTCTCGCGCAGCCTCGCGGCCTTGGGGTTCCGCAGGCCCTGGAGGTGACGCAGCGTCGCCGCGCAATCGCCCGCCTGGAACGCAGCCACCGCGGCGGTGAACCGCGCGCGCTCGTCGCTCGGATCCTCGGGGACGATCGGCGTCGGCGTGAGGTCCGCCTTGCCGTCGCCCGCAGCGTCGCCGGCGGTCGCGCCGCCGCTCGACTTGCGCGGCTTGCACCTGGCGGCTGCCTTGACGAGCGGCTCGACCGGGCCGGTGCCCGCGGCGGTCTGGAGCTCGGCGACCATCGCCTTGGCCTCCTTGCACTGGCCGGCGGCGATCAGCGCCTTGACGTCGTCGGTCTGCGCGACGACGAGGTGCTCCCGCGCGGCGATCAGGTCGTTCATCGCGGGCGCCTTGTAGAGCGAGTCTTCGGGGATCGCGGCGAACCGCGCGTTGGCGGTGACCAGGTCGACGTCCATGATCGCCTCGCGCATCGCGTTCGAGGCGACCTGCGCGGCGCCCTCGTGGCGGGCGAGCTCGGCGAGCTGCTTGGCCTCCTCGCTCGCCGGGTCGTTCTTGAGCGCCGCCTGCGCCTCGATCACCGCCTCGGTCCACATCTGCGTCTCGATCGCCGTGCGTGCGGCGATCAGGTGCAGGTCCTCGACCGGCGTGAGCGGGCGCGGCTGCACCGGACCGGGATCGTCGTCGGTCGTGGCGGTCGCCGGCTTCGAGCTCCGCGTCATCACGAACACGCCCGCGCCCGCGCCCGCGAGCACGAGCACCGCGAGCCCCGCGAGCAGGCCGGTGCGGCGCGGCTGTGACGGCGGCATCGCGAGCTCCTGGCCGCTCGCGCCGCCCAGCGTCGTCGAGCGCTGCGGCTGCCGGGCGAGCGCCGGCTGGGCGACCGTCGCCATCGCGGCGTGCGACGACGGCGGCGGCGTCGACGGCGCCGCGATCGTCGGCGCGCCCGGCGACGCGGTCGGCGGGATCGAGGTCGCGAGCCCGAGCGCCTGCCCCAGCGCCGCGAGCTCCTGCGCGAGCGCCTCCGCGGTCGCCGGGCGGTCGTGCGGCTGCTTCGCGAGCAGGCGCATCACCAGCGCCTCGACCTCGACCGGCACGTCGGGCGCCACCACGCGCAGCGGCGTCGGCGGCAGCAGCAGGTGCGCGGCGATGATGTCGCCCGCGCCGTCGGCCACGAACGGCACCCGCCCGCACAGCATCTCGTAGAGGATGACGCCGATCGCGTAGAGGTCGCTGGGCGGACCGACGTGCCCGGCGCCGCGGCACTGCTCCGGGGACATGTAGTACGGCGTGCCCATGATCGCGCCGGTCGACGTCTTCTGCAGGCCCGCGCCGGTGTCGCCGAGCTTCGCGATCCCGAAGTCGAGCAGCTTGATGCGCTCGCCGATGCCGATCTCCGCGTCGGGCACGAGGAACACGTT